>Ga0326728_10001564_pt1 | contig 80515 bp, 71 predicted proteins | sample MB3enrmetagenome_FD_207602 | JGI IMG/M metagenome (GOLD analysis project Ga0326728, IMG submission 207602) | Lab enriched peat soil microbial communities from McLean, Ithaca, NY, United States - MB31MN | ecosystem: Environmental > Terrestrial > Soil > Wetlands > Peat | place: USA: New York...
GGCGAAGATGGCCGTCGGCCGGATGCCCTGCTGGAGGATCGCTTCCGCCGACGCGAACCCGTTGCGGAAGCTGTCCTCCGCCAGTCCCACGGTCTGCGCCATGGGCTCCAGCGACGCTTCCGCTGCCGCCGCGCAATACGCCTGGTACCGGTTGGCAAACCACGGCTGCGAGATGTCCCCGATGAAACAGATGCGCCGGTGTCCCAGCCGCACCAGGTACCGCACCGCTTCGATGGTCCCGGTTCTGTCGTCCGAGCGCGCCTGGTCGCTGCCCTCGTGCGGCCCGTCTCCCACCAGGTTATTGCGGTACAGAACGTAGGGAACTCCGGCGGCCACGGTGGCTTCAATCAGGTTGGGGTAATTGGTGCCGGCCAGAATCAGGCAATCGGCGATGCCATGCTCGCGCAGCAGCGAAGGCAACCGCAACTTGGCCACCGGCGTTGCGGCGGTGTAGGCCAGCGGTTTGAAGACTACGAAGTAGCCCAGTTCCTCGCAGTACTGCTCGGCCCCTTGTAGCATGCGCGTATGCATGGGGTGGAGAAACTCGCGGTTGCTGATCACAAACGTAATGATGGGGTAGGTTTCGCGCGCCGCCCGCCGCCCGTGTTCGCCGCGCACATACCCCAGCGCGCGGACCGCATCCATCACGCGCCGCCGCAGTTCCCGGTCGACGTCCCTCCGGTTGTTCAAGACCCGCGATGCCGTGCCCAGCGACACCTCCGCTTTCGCGGCGACATCCACGATGGTGACCCGCCTGGCGTCCTGACTTCGTCGCACCGCTAGAGAATATCACACCAGCCCCGATCTTTCATGAGAAACCGGATTTCAAGAGCCGATTCCGGTTCTGCGTGCTTCATTAAGATCTCTTGAGCGGCTCTTCAATGGGCCGTGCAATAGCTCGGGTTTCGCGTGGGAGATCCCGACACCTGCAGCCCTGTTATTCTTCGTGGGAGGAGTCATGCCACGGCGCGTTCCGATCCTTGCCGCCGCTCTTCGGCGCCTTCGCGGAGCACAGGAATTCCAGTCCGCACTTTGCGCCCGCCGGGAAATAACCAGTTCATTCGCCGGCAACCGCTCCCACGCGCATCGACGAGGCGGGTTTGACCGACGACCACATCGCTGGCCGAATGCTGGCAGGACTGTCCGAAGTCCGAGACCGACGTGGAGCCGGAACGCTACGCGGCGCAGAGTGCCGCGCGCGGCGGCGACGACGACCGTTTCCCGAAGAGCCTGGGCATCCGTCTGCTGGACGAGGCTTAGCGGGCCTTCAATCGCTCCTGAGTGCCCGCATCGGGTCGACTCCCGCGGCGCGGCGCGCCGGCAGGTAGTTGGCAGCCAGACCCACCAGGGCCACGCCCAGCACCACCGCGGCGTATGTGGCCAAGTCCCGCGTGCTCACTCCGAACAGCATCGATTCCAGCAGGCTGGCGGCGAGCTGGAACGCGGCCAGGCCCAGCGCCACCCCGGCCGACACCAGCAGCATGCCCTGTCCCAGAACGCCGCGCATCACTTGCCCCGGACGCGCCCCCAGCGCCATGCGAATTCCGATCTCCCGCGTGCGCCGGCTGACGGCGAACGAAATCACCCCATACACGCCCGCGGCCGCCAGCAGGATGGCCACCGCCGCAAATGCCGCAAATAGCCACGAGTACGCCCGCCGGATCCACAGCGAACGGGCCAACCGCTCGCTCATGGTGCGGACATCGTACATGGGCAGGTCCGGATCCAGCCGGCGGATCTGTTCGCGCGCCGGCCCCGCCAGGTTATGGACGCCCGAGCCGCCGCGGATGGCGACCGTCAGGCCGTTGGTCGGCCCCAGAGCGAAGGAGGCGAACACCTGCGGACGGATTTCGCGGTCCAGCCCGGAATGCCGATTATCACGCTCCACGCCGATCACCTGGAACCAGTCCTGGTTGTGGTTCCCGCGGTAGCGGATGCGCTTGCCCACCACGTCCGATGTCCCCCAGAAGTGCTTGGCGAAGGTTTCGTTGACCAGCACCACTTTCGGAGCCGAGGTCCGGTTGTCCCGATCCTCGAAGTCGCGGCCGGCCCGGAGGGTCATCCCCATCGCATTCAGGTAGCCGGGCATCGCCGTGACCTGCAGCACCACGGGGTTCGGGTCCTTCTCCCCGAAGTGCTTTCCGCCCTCCGCGACAAAGAAATAACCGGTATGCCCGTCCAAGGGAACGATCGACGCGGCGGAAACCGCCGCCGCTCCCGGAAGCGCGCGCAGCCGCTCCAGCAGGGAGTTGAAGAACGCCAGTTGCTGTTCCGAATTCGGGTACTTGGTGGGCGCCAGCCGCAACGTGAAAGTCAGGACGTTATCCGGACGAAAGCCGGGGTCCTGCGTCATCACCTTGCGGAAGGCCTGCAGCAGCAGCCCCGAACTGGCCAGCAGCACGATCGCCAGGGCGATTTCGCCGACTACCAGCGCGCTCAACATGGCCCGTTTGCCGCGCGCCAGCGTCGAGCGCGCCGCTTCCTGCAACCAGTTGCGCGTATCCAGGGTGGCGGCCTGCAGCACCGGCGCCAGCCCGAACAGTAGGGCGGCCAGCCCGGTTACGGCCACGCAAAACAGCGCGAACCGGCCATCCAGGTCGAACCGCACCCACTTCGGCAGATCGTCCGGCATGAGGGAGACCAGGCCCAGCAGAAACACCTTGCCGAGGGCCACGCCCACAATGCCGCCGGCCGTGGCCATGGCGAAGCTTTCCGTCAGCAGTTGCCGCGCCAGGCGCCCGCGAGACGCGCCCACGGCGGCACGGATGGCGATTTCGCGCGAGCGGGACTCGCCGCGCACCAGCATCAGCCCCGCAATGTTCACGCACGCGATCAGCAGGACCACGGCTACCGTGCCCAGCAGGATGTACGTGACCGTCTTATAATCTCCCAGGTAGCGGTCGCGCAGCGGGCCGACAATCGGGGATGTGACCCTGTCCGAGTTGCGCTGCTGGCTCCAGTGGACGCGCAACAGATCGGCGCGGGCCTGCTCCAGGGATACGCCGCGCTTCAATCGGCCCACGCCGGCGAGATAGTACGAGTTTCCATTGGCGACGTCCGCGGCCAGGGGTGTCCACGCGTCCACGTCGGGCGGCACCATAGCTTCGCGCGGCAGCACGCCGATCACCGTGTAGGGCCGGCCGCTCAGCTTCAGGACGCGCCCCACGATGTTTCGGTCGCCATGAAAGAGCCGCTGCCACAAGTCATAGCCCAGCAGGATGACGCGGTTGCCCTCGGGCCGGTCCTCCTCGGGTTGGATATTGCGCCCGATCAGCGGTTTCAGTCCCAGCACAGGCAGCAGGTCTTTGGTGACTTCGGCGGTCTTGATCCTCTGCGTGCCGCCGTCGCCGGTCGTGAGATTGGCGCCACCGCCGGTGTGGATGAATGCCATGCCATCGAACGATTTGTTGCCCTTTTGCCAGTCGTTGTAATCCGGGTTCGAGATGCCCACTCTCTCCAGGTTCCATTTGGGCGCCGTCTCGTCCAGGTCCACCAGTTGCCCGGAATCGGCGAAGGGCAGCGGGCGCAGGAACAGTCCGTTGAAGATGCTGAAGATGGCGGCATTCCCGGCCACGCCGATCGCCAGCATACCGGCCACGGCCAGGGCGAACGCGGGCCGCAGCCACATCATACGAAACGCGACTTTCCAGTCGTGCCACAAGCTTTCCATCAGGTTCCCCTTGGTTTCGCTTCCCATCGGCATCGGCTCGCGTTCCGCCGGCTGGCGCGTTTGGCGCAATCGCTCGGCGAGCGCGCCGCGGCTTTCCAGTTCCTCTATTACCAGGCGCACGGCCTGGTCCTCGGCAACGCCCGAGGCCAGCAGGTCGCGGTAGCGTTCGTCCAGGTGGCTCGCCAGTTCTTCCACGATGTCCGCTTCGCGGGCCGGCGCCAGGTTGAGGCCGCGGATCCGCTCGCGAATGGGCTGCTTCCAATCAGGCATGCTCTTCTCCTGTGATCCGGCGGATGGCCTCCACGAACACCGCCCAGCCGCTCCGGCGCTCCGCCAGGATTCTGCGCCCTTCCGCCGTCAGGCGGTAGAACCGTTTGCGCCGCTGGCCGGCCTTTTCCACCCAGCGGCCCTGGATATACCCGCGGTCTTCCAGCCGGTACAGCAGCGGATACAGCGAGGCCACGCGGAACCGTACGGTCCCGCCCGACCGCGTCTCGATCAGCTTGCCGATTTCGTAACCGTGCCGCTGCTGCGCCTCGAGCAGGGAGAGGATCAACAGCTCGGCGCTGCCTTTCTTGAGGTCGCGGTCAATCGATGGATTCAGCATAGATTGTCAAACAATATATGCTGAGACGACCGATCTGTCAAACGGTTAGGGCTCGTTCTGAAATATCCGCGCCGAGCGGTCACTGACCACGAGGTCGAGAGCGCGCCGGCGATTGGCCGCGCGCCTGAACCGCGGCGGGGGCCGCGGGATGGGTAAACACTGGGCGACCAGGGAGGATCTACTACTTCTTACCACAATGCTGGTCGAGAAATCGGAAGACATCGTCGGCCCAGACGGCGGATCCAAAGTAACCGAACGCGTGGCCGTCTTGCGGGGAGTTCCCATAGGGGGGATAGATCTTCACCTCGTACGGTTTCTTCGCGTCCTTCATCACTGCGGAGAGGACCTTGCTCGGCGACAGGTCATAATCGTTCTCGGCCTGGAAAAAAAATATCGGCGCGTGCGCATTTCGAACCGAAGCCGTCATCAACGATTGCAGCGCCGGCGCGTCCGCCCAGCTTTGGGCGCCCCCCGCTGAATCGATGGCTGCACAATAAGATCCGCGTTCCGCACCCAGCACGACCTCGATGCCGCCGAACGAAGTTCCGGCTACGGCGATACGATTCGCTTGAACGAAACTCTGCTTTCGCAGCCACGCAAGCGCGGCGAGCTGATCGTTCAGGTGATCCGTCGCCAGCAACCGCACCATGGTTTCGGCGCCTGCCGCGATGCCACCATTCTTTTCGGCTGCCGCGATCTGGTCACCAATATATGGGCCCGCGGACGCGCTCAAACCCTGGCCACGCCGGTAGGGCCCAAAGAACACCCATCCATGGCTCGCGAACACTGGACCGAGTGCCTCGAATCCGGTTTTGCTGATCATGCCAGCGGCACTCCCGTGGTTATAAACGACAGCGGGAAACGGCCCTTTCCCTTCCGGTCTGTACACTACTCCGTGAAGGGTGATGTCGCCACTCGGAAACGTGACGCCGTCGGCCCCTGACAGAAATGGCAAAGGCAGCAACCAGAAAAGGACGAAGCAGGCAAGTTTGTTCATCTCTTCGTTGATTCTATCCGGTCCCACGATCGACATCAAATCGTGGAGAGAGGCCGTCCTGAAGTTCAGGAATGCGCGGGCCGCGATTTCAAACGGCCGAGCGATACCTGGGATGCGGCGGCTGAGTGGCGCCCACATAGCGGGTCCTGTCGGATGACGCGGCCCAGTCAGAGCTCGCCGGGCCATCGTCTTGCACCGACACCGGAGGATTGTCATCATGGATGGATGCAAACTGTCTTCGAGGCGGCCGGTGGCAACGAGGGACTGCGCCGTCTTGCCGACGCCTGGCATCGCCGTGTGATGGCCGACGACGTGGTCGCCCATGCGTTTAGCCGCGGCTTCCATCCCCGGCATGTCGAGCGACTCGCCGCGTACTGGGCTGAGGCACTCGGGGGGCCGACCACGTATTCCGCTTCCTATGGCGACGAAGCCACGGTTGTCAAAATGCACAGCGGGAACGGGGAGCACGTGGAAATGGATCGCCGCGCGATTGCCTGCTTCGACCAGGCTCTGGCCGATGTCGGACTCGCCAACGACGGCGCTTTGCGACAAGTGCTGCACGACTATTTCGCCTGGGCGACTACAACGATCTCCCGTTACCACCAGTCCGCAGATGATGTGCCGAACGACCTCAGCATCCCACGCTGGTCATGGAACGGACTCCAGAAGTAGGGCTCGATGAAGGCCATCGCACGCGGTGCGTCGGGCTCGCCTAAGCTGCGTGATGTCGACATGCCGGTCCCGACAGAGAACGAAGTGCTGGTGCGCGTGCATGCGTCGTCGCTCAACGACTACGACCTGTTCATCCTGGGTCGTCCCCCGCTGCCCTTTCGTGTGGTGGGGTCGCTCCTGCGTAGGGTGTCTGCCAGCGCACCGCCTCGGGTAAGGATCGGCGGCTCCGACGTCGCCGGAAGCGTGGTCGCCGTGGGCAGCCGCGTCGAGCGATTTCGTGCCGGCGATGCCGTCTTTGGCGACCTGTCGAGTTTCGGATTCGGAGGCTTCGGCGCGTTCGCGGAGTATGTCTGCGCTCCCGAATCATCGTTGCTGCCGAAGCCGGCGCGCATGGCTTTCGAGCAGGCGGCCGCGCTGCCTCAGGCGGGCGCACTCGCCATGCAGGGTCTCCTGGCAAGCGGGCCGCTGCAGCCGGGCCAGAAGATTCCGATCAACGGCGCGGGCGGTGGCGTCGGAACGATTGGCGTCCAAGTCGCTAAGCCGCAGGGCGTCAAGGTGACAGGCGTCGATCGCGCGTCGAAGCTCGAGATGATGCGGAGTATCGGCTTTGATCACGTCATCGACTACGAGCGGGAGGACTTCACGAAGAGCGGCGATTGTTACGACCTGATTCTGGATACGAAGACGAATCGTTCACTCTTCGCGTACCTGCGCGTGCTCACACCCGGCGGCACCTACGTGACGGTCGGCGGCGAAACGACAACGCTCTTCCAGTTCCCGATCTTCGGCGGGTTGATTCGGCTGCTCACGGGCCAGAAGGTCGTCGCGATCAAACTGAAGCAGAACGCGCGTCTGGCGGATCTGAAGGGGTTTTTCGAGGCGGGACACCTGGCGCCTGTCATCGACGGGCCGTACAAGCTGAGCGACTGGCAGAACGCCTTTCGCCACTTTTCGACGGCGAATCACGAAGGGAAAGCGATCTTGACGGTGGTTTAGCCGTCATCTGGTTTATCGCTTTGGCGGACGGTTCGCGACGATTGCTACCGGGTAACGGCGTAGCGTTTACCGGGGGGTTCAAAATGGTTCGAAAGGCAACTGGCTACGAAAAAAAGCCGATCCCCACCGGCATCGGGTTCGCCGGCTACGCGAGCCGAGCTTCCCGGCACCATTCGACCGTATCAGTGACCCACAGATTCCTCTGAGGAGGCCTAAATAGGGACTGGCGGGACCACTCGTTCCACGAGCAACCCAGGAAGCGCCGCGGGGCTTCTGTGCTTCAGTTTCATTGACCTCATACGCCGCAAACTGGTATATTTTTAAGTGGTCCAATCCAGACGAAACGGACGATTTGCTGTGACTTCCGCCGCGCGCGCCGCGGGCGCCAATTGGCGGAAGAACTCGGCGTGGAGGGACGTGCGAAGGAAACCCTCGAAGCGCCGAAACGAGTACGAGGAAACTACGGTCCAAGTCATGAATTCTTCCGATGCTTCAGTTCGAAGCGGAAATGGCGCCGAGGCGGAGGCCCATACGCTGATTGAGAATCTTTTTTCGCTGGCGGGGAAAACCGCGGTGGTTGTCGGCGGAGGAGGAGTTCTCGCGGGTGAGATGTCCATGGGACTCGCGGGGGCGGGCGCGAATATCGTCATTGCCGATCTTAACGAGGAGAATGCCAAGCGGCAGGCCCAGGCGATTAGCGGCTTGGGGCGTAAGAGCCTGGTGTGCCAGGCCGATGTCACTAAGAAGGCGGACATCCAGCGCACCCTCGAAGCCACCTTGGCCAATTTCGGCGGCGTCGATATTCTGTTGAACGCGGCGGGCATTAATTCGAGCACTCCGTTTTTCGATATCGAGGAAGCCGAATGGGACCGCATCCTCGACGTGGATCTGCGCAGCGTCTTTCTGGCGTGCCAGGTCTTCGGCAAGGCCATGGTCGAGGCCGGCAAAGGCGGATCCATCATCAACATTTCCTCGGCTTCGTCCGACCCGCCACTATCCAAGGTGTTCACCTATTCGGTCGCGAAGGGCGGCGTAAACCAGATCACCAAGTTTCTGGCGCGCGAATTCGCTCCGTATCGGGTGCGCGTGAATGCCATTCAGCCGGGGTTCTTTCCGGCGGAGCAAAACCGCAAGATCCTCACCGAAGAGCGCGTGGCTTCCATCATGAACCACACGCCGATGCGCCGTTACGGGGCGGCTTCCGAGCTGGTCGGCGCGGCCGTGTATCTCGCTTCCGACAACGCATCCTCGTTTGTCACCGGCAGCATCGTGCGGGTTGACGGCGGGTTCGGCGCGATGACCATCTAGCGCACCCCCGGCCGGCTGACTTGCGGATCGCGCCTATTAGTATTGCGTTGAGGCACTTGCGCTAGACTGGCCTTTCCATGGACGAATTCCGACTGATCACGCTCGATCCGGGCCACTTTCACGCCGCTCTGGTACAAAAGGAAATGTATCCGGGCGTCTCCAAACGCGTCGCCGTCTATGCGCCGCTGGGCGCCGATCTGATGGAGCACTTGAACCGCATCGCGCGCTTCAACCAGCGGGGCGAATCCCCTACCTGCTGGGAGCTCGATATCCACACCGGCCCCGATTCCCTGCGGCGCATGGTGGAGGAGCGGCCCGGCAACCTGGTGGTGCTGTCGGGGCGAAACGGCGCCAAGATCGGCCTGATCCGCGCTTCGCTGGACGCCGGTCTGAACGTGCTTGCCGACAAGCCCTGGATCGTCCGTTCCGCCGATCTGCCGTCGCTCGAAGCCGCGCTCTCGACGGCCGCGAGCCGCGGGCTGCGCGCCTATGACATCATGACCGAGCGCTACGAGATCACCTCCATGCTGCAACGCGAACTGGTCGGCGATGGCGACGTGTTCGGCGAGATTCTCCCGGGAACGCTCGAGGAGCCCGCCGTCCACATGGAGAGCGTCCACCACATTCTGAAGCTGGTGGCGGGAGCGCCGAACCTGCGTCCCGTATGGTTTTTCGACGTCCGCGAACAGGGCGAGGCGCTGGCCGACGTGGGCACCCACTTGGTGGACCTGGCGCAGTGGATTCTGTTTCCCGGGCAGGCCATCGACTACCGCGGCGACATCCGGCTCCTGGCCGCCAGCCGCTGGCCGACGCCCATCTCCGCCGAACAGTTCCGCCAGGTTACCGGCGTGCCCGGCGACGCCCTCGACTATTACTGCAACTCCCGGGTGTCGTACGCGCTTCGCGGAATCCACATCCAGCTCGACGTCCTGTGGCGCTGGGAAGCGCCCGCCGGCGCCGGGGACACCCACTTGGCGGTCTATCGCGGATCCGCATCGAGAATCGAGGTGCGGCAGGGCAAGGAGGAGAACTTCCGGCCCGAGTTGTACGTGGTTCCGAAGGATCGTGCGGTGAAGGCCGCGCTCGACAGAAAGATTTCGGGCGTGGCGCGCCGGTATCCCGGCATCGCCGCCGAGGACCAGGGAAGCCAGTTCCGCGTGACCATCCCCGATGTGTACCGCGTGGGCCACGAAGCTCACTTCGCGCAGGTGACCCGGCAGTTTTTCGACTACTGGCGCCACCCCGAGACGTTCCCCGCCTGGGAAAACCCCAACATGCTCGCCAAATACCACGTGTGCACCAAAGGGGTGGAGCTGAGTCGCGAAAACAGCCGTTAGGGCTCGTCTTGAAATAACCGCTCCAACCGCTCCCACACGGTCGCGGCCCGGAGAGCACAACGGAGCGATTGGCCCTGTTATCTCCGAACAAGCCCTAAACCGACCGGCCCCTCAGGCCGAAGTAGGGCGCGGCCGCCAGCATATGGCGGTCGTTGGTCCACACGTCGCTTTCTCCGATTTCTTGCGCGGTTGCCAGGTGCACAGCGCCGGCGGTGCGAATGAAAAGATCGGGGGGAGCGGAGACGATCAGGGCACTGGTTCTCCGCAGCAGAGCTTCGTTGACGGGAATCAGCTTCCACAAACCCTCCCGTATATGCGCGGAGAATCGCGACGACAGATCGCGCGCGTCACCGGGCGACGACGAGCCTTCGCGCAGGCGGCGATGAATTACCGCGTGGAACTCGGCCAAAGCCCATAGCGACGAATGGAGGGTATCGGCTGTTCGCACAAGTTCGCGAACCTGCGCGGATTCGGGTTCGTTGAATTAGAACTTCGCAATATAGGAGGTGTCGAGGTACGCGGCGCTTAACGATCGCGATCTTCTTCGAGGATCTTCGCGCTGTCGCCGACTTGCGGCATGCAAGCCCATAGATCCCGCAAAGACTCGAAGATGCGCGCTTTCCTGCCGGCGGGCATGCACGACGGAGCGGTAATGGGGCGTAACTCCGCGACCGGTTCGCCGCGGCGTTCGATCACAATAACTCCGCCCTCCTCGGCTTCGCGCACAAATTCGGAAGTGCGGATGTGAAGCTCGCGGACGGAGGTTTTCCTCATTTGCCACGTTGTAGCGGAACTTGATGTCCGGCAGCGCCCCGGAGGCGGCGCAATCGTCGGTTCCTCTTCGCGAGATGCACCGGTGCGCACTTTGGCGGCCGGCCGGCATTTGGTATCGGCCAGCCGGATGTGACCGGACTCCGCGGTTTGAAGAAGCTGTCGAGTGAGATGCCTCCCCGTCGTGGACGCGTTTCGAACCTTCGTGACCTGCCCGCCGCTGGCGGTCCAGGCGGCTTTCCAGCGGATTCAAACACGTGCGGCTGCCTGAGGCGCCATGCCTATTGGCGGAGCAGAAGGGATCTACGCGAGGAGCGTGGTTCCAGCGTGAACGGAAGCCAGCGCCTGGTCCATAGTGGCTACTGAACCGCCGTGCTTCCGCGCCAAAAGCACAAGGTAAGCGTCGGTGACCTGTCGGTGCCCGACGATTCCTGTGGTTGGCATGCCGAGATAAGAAACATCGTCCGGCCAGAATTCGTGCCGCGGGAGGGAGGAAATGGATTGGAGCAGAAGCTTTGCGGATTCCGCCGTCGCCTCCACACCGGCGCGCAGGTGGAAACGGAAAAGCGCGCCTTGCGTGATGGGGCATGTTGCAAACCGATACCCCTTGAGGAACCACGCCGCCGCACGCGCGTTTAGACTGTGTTCGGGCGTCGCCAGTGCAATGAGGACATTGGAGTCGAGCAGGTAGACCTTACTCTTCGTCATCGAGAGCCTTAACGTCCCCGGTGGTCACGAGCCGGGCGCAACGGAAAGTGGGGAAACCGTAATCGCTCATCTCTATGGATGCGCCTTTCGCCCCTTTCGACGATTGCAGAATGAGGTCGCCAACCACTCGCCCGAGGCTGCGGTTTCGATCGCGGGCGATAGCCTTGGCAATGTAGTATGCCTCATCTGAAATGTCGAGTGTAGTTCGCACAACAACATCTTAGCACAATCGCACAACACTCCTTGGGGTCGACCGGTACCCTTTCGGCTCCCCAGGCAGGACTCGAACTCGCCGCCTACCGCCCCGACGATCCGAATCCGCCCTCGCCGCGGCGCGATTCGGCCAATTCGCCCTCCTGCCACTCCACCGCCTCGTACCGCGCCACGATCATCTGGGCGATGCGGTCGCCGGCGTGAACGGTGTACGGCTCGCGTCCCAGGTTGAGCAGGATCACGCGCACTTCGCCGCGATAACCCGGGTCGATGGTGCCCGGCGCGTTGGGCATGATGATGGCATGGCGCAGCGCCAGACCGCTGCGCGGCCGCACCTGGGCTTCGCATCCGGCGGGCACCTCGATGGTCAGCCCGGTCGGCACCAGGCGCGGCACTCCCGGCTCCAGGGTGGCGTCCTCCACCGCGCACAGATCCATGCCGGCGTCCTCGGCGGGTCCATGAGCGTAAGCCGGAAGTATGGCGGAAGGGTGGATGCGGCGGATACGAATTTGCATAGGGCGCTTTCCGCTATGATAGCGTTTTGAGCCCCACCAAACGCGTCATCACCGTCGCGCCCATGCCGCCGGAGAAGAGCGCCTACGCGCTGGCGCGATACAGCCGATCGCCCGACTCCATCCGCGACTCCATCGCCTGGGTGCGCACCCACGACTCCCACAAGTTTCTCGAAAGTTTCTACTTCCAATACGGCCACGCTTCCATCGCCGATCTCGGCCACGCCGTGTTGTGCTTCGAAGGCATCTCCGAACTGGCCGCCACCGAGATCGAGGAAGAGCCGCTGTGGGACGGCCAGGCCAAGAGCTCGCGCTACCAGGACTTCTCGCGCGCGGGCTTCATCACCCCGCCCGATCTGCCGCCCGATGCCGCAGCGGCTTACGAACAGGCCGGCCGGGCCCTGCTGGCGGCCTACGCCCAGGTCAACGAACTGGCCTTCGCCTGTCTCGGCGAGCGCCTCCCTCGTCCCGAGGACATGCCGCCCGAGGCCTATCGGCGCAACCTCGCGGCCCGCGCGTTCGACGTGGCGCGCTACCTGCTCTTCTGGGGCGTGCCCACCAACGTCGGGCAGATCGCCAGCATCCGCACCATGGAGAAGCAGGTGCGCCGCCTGAAGGCCTCCGAGTATGGGGAATTGCGCGATCTCGGCGAGGAGATCGCCGAAGCCTGCGCGCGCCCGCCGGACTGCGCCTGGGATGAAACCACCGCCGCCGAGCCGCTCGCTCCCACCCTCGCCCGCCATGCCGACTGCGACGAGCACGCCGTGAAGTCGCGTGAGGACCTGCGCCAGTGGGCCGCCCAGAATCTGCCGGCCGCTGAGCCGGCTGAGCACGCTGTGGCATTCGACCCGCCCGCCGTGGACCTGGTGCGCCCCGTCCACGTTCCCGCGGACATCGTCGCGACCCTCCTCTATCCCGTGACCGACCGGCCGTTCCGCCAGCTCTACGAGATGGCGTGCGCCTGGAGCGATGCCCTGCGCGCCGAGGTGATGGACGTCGCGCTGCAGTCGCGCACCCGCCGCGACGAGATCCTGGGCGGTTTCCGCGGCGGCCTGTACGCCTACGATTTCGTCATCGACGTGGGCGCCTGTCGCGACCTGCACCGTCACCGGCGCTGCCAAAAGTTCCGCCAGGCGTACTCCGGCAACCTGGGCTACGACACGCCCAAACTGGTGGCCGAGTGCGGAGCCGTATCGATATACCGCTCGGCCATGCAGGCCGCCTGGGAAACGATGCGCCGCCTGCCAGCCCCTGGAGCGCACTACCTGTTGCCCTTCGGCGCACGCTCGCGCTTCCTGTTCAAGATGGATTTCGCCGAAGCCGAGTACATCGCGCGCCTGCGCAGCGGGGTCAAGGGCCACTTCAGCTACCGCGAGATCGCCTGGCGGATGAAGGCCAGGATGGAGGAACTCGAACCCGAGCTGGGCCGCCTGATGGAGGCCACTCCGCCGTGGATCGAGGACCCTCTGCGAAGGTAGACCGCATGTTGCGGCGGGACGCAGTTGCGGTGCTTCTGGGCGCGTGTCGCTCTTCCCGCGCGGCAGGTCCGGGCACGCTCGGCCCGTACATGGAATCGGCCGCCGGCGCGGCCTTGCTGGTGGACGTCCGCGCGCGCCGCTTGATCGCCGCGCACAACCCCACGCTGGCCGGCGAATCGCTGCTGCCGCCCGGGTCCACGCTCAAACCGTTCGTGCTGGCGTCGCTGATGGCCGCCGGAAAACTCCGCGCCGACGAGTCGTTTCCCTGCCCCGGCAAGCTGACTATCGCCGGGCACTCGCTGGACTGCTCGCATCCGCGCCTGGCGGAACCCATGCGGCCGCGCACCGCGCTGGCGTACTCGTGCAATTGTTTCGTGGCGCAGATGGCCGCGCGCTTCGGCTCTGGCGACCTGGCGCGCGAGCTGGAGCGCGCCGGGTTCCGCTCGCCCAGCGGCCTGCTGGGTCCGCGGGAAGTCTCCGGCCGCCTGCGCAACGCCGCCACTCCGGACGCCACCAAGCTGCAAGCCCTGGGCGAGGAAGGCGTCGCCATCACCCTGGCCGAGCTGGCGCTGGGATATCGCCAGCTCGCGCTACGGGCGGACCGGCCCGTTCTCGAAGGTCTGGAAGACGCCGTAGCCTACGGCACCGCGCAGCGCGCGCGCATTCAAGGCGCGACGGTGGCCGGCAAGACCGGCAGCGTGCGGACCGGCGCGGGCGTGTCGATGGCGTGGTTCGCGGGCTTCGTCCCCAGCCGCGCGCCCGAGGTTGTGGTGGCCGTGGTCTTGCAGGGTTACAGCGGAGGGTCGGACGCGGCGCCGGTCGGCGGGCGGATTCTGGAAGCCTGGCGGGCGGGGAAGCTGTGAGGGCGCCATAAGCTGGACCCACACGGAGCCGCGACGCGTCAGCGAGCGGCCCGGGGTCAGTCGCCACTACAATCTCAAGTAGCCGAATGTATCTCAGACGAGCCATCGCCGTCCTGCTCTTCGCCCTGCCGCTCGCGGCCGCGGAGCCGACCGTCAAGCTCCGCGTCCACACGCCGCGCGGGGAATCCACCGTGGACGTGCCGCTGGAACGCTACGTCGCCGCGGTGGTGGCTGGCGAAGGCGGCGTGCTCCGCTCGGACGCGGCGCGCCAGGCGCTGGCGGTGGCGGCGCGCACCTACGCCGTCCTTTTGCGGGGACGCCACGCGGCGGAAGGCTTCGACTTCTGCGACACCACCCACTGCCAGCGCGCCGACCTGGACGCCGTGACTCCCTCGATCGAGGCCACGGCAGCGCAGAGGGATCGCCGGCTTTCACGCCCTATTCGCACGACTGTGGCGGGCGCACCGAGGACGCCGCGGCGGTGTGGCTCGATCGCGCCGCGCCCTACCTGCGCAGCCAGGCGGACCCCTACTGCCTGCGCGCCGGATCGCGGCCGTGGCAGTGGAGCGGCGACCCGGCGCGGGTGGCGGCGGCGCTGATTCGCTCGGGGCTGCGCGCGCCGCATTCGATCGAGCGCGTGGAAATCGCCGAGCGCACGGCGTCGGGACGGGCGCGCACGCTGCTGCTCAGCGGGTCGGGAGAAACGGTGCGCATTAGCGCCGGATCGTTCCACGCGGCGGTGGGCCGCGAGCTGGGATGGAACACGGTCCCGAGCGAGCGCTACGAAGTGCGGTCCGCCGGCGGGCGGCTGGTGTTTCAAGGGAGCGGGTCGGGACACGGCGTGGGGCTGTGCCAGCGCGGCGCGGATCAAATGGGCGCGGAAGGGCGATCCTATCGCGAGATTCTGGCGTTCTACTATCCCGGCACGGCCACCGGCGCCACGGCGCGCGGCTTCTCCTGGCAGAAGCTGGGCGGCGACTCGATCACCCTGTTCACCACCGAGCGAGATCGCGACGGCGCGGTGCTGGCGCTCGGCGAACGCCTGCTGGGCGCGCTAGTGCGGCGGACGGCGTGGCCGGCTCCGGCGGGCATCGAGATTCGCGTCTATCCCACCGTGGACGCGTTCCGCAATGCCACCGGCGAGCCGGGATGGGTGGCCGCGCACACCGACGGGCGCCGCATTCATCTACAGCCCGCCGGCGTGCTGCGCGCGCACGACGCCCTGGAGCGCGTGTTACGCCATGAACTGATCCACGTGCTGATGGAAGCTCAGGCGACGCCCGGCCTGCCGGTGTGGTTCCGCGAAGGGCTGGTGGGATATCTGGAGCACGCCGGGGCGAGCGCCGGCGCCGCCGACTTCCCCGCCGATTCCGCGCTGCGCCAGACCTCCGACGCTACCGAGGCCCGCCGCGCGTATGCCGAGGCCGTCGGCGCGGTGTCGCGACTGGTGGAGCGCTACGGCGAAGACACGGTGCTTGGCTGGGTCAGGCGCGGCTTGCCGCCGGACGTCACGAAAGCCAGCACCAGCCATCCGGCCACGAAGAGCAAGTAAGCCACCGTGGCACGGATCACGAAGCTGGTCATCTCCCCGCCGAAGCTGTGCATGTGCGGCACCCAGCCGATCAGTTTCAGCGGCTCCCACAGCGCCACCAGCAGCAGCCCCGGCACTTCGATCCAGTACCTCCAAACGCGGCATCGCGAGGCAATCGCCTGGAACCCCGCCCAGCCGCGGGACGCGATGGCCGACACCATGGGCAGAATCAGCACCGGCACCACCGCCCAGCGCACCACCCAGAACACCGCGTGGAAGATGCCCTGCACCGTGGCGGGCTTCACCGGCTTGCGCAGCTTGAGCGTCAGCCAGGAGGCCAGCCGAAACCCGGGATTGTCCATGGCGTCGGCGAAGCGCAGCAGCAGGACGTAGACCGCCAAGAGCGCGATGGCTACGGCCACCAGCGGCGCCAGGTGGCGCTGCGCGGCCGCGAACGCGGCTTTCACGCTCCGCCCCGCGAAGAACGCGAACGAAGCGCCGTACAGCAGGCAGGTGAGGCACACCAGGAACGCCGCCACCAGCACGCTCCACAGCAATGCGCCGGCGCGCGATTCGCCCAACCCGAGCCAATAGTAGCCCAGCCACAACAGGAGGGCGTTTCCGGCCAGGTGAATTCCCGCAAACAATCCCGTGGATCGCATCACTTCACCTCCACCTTGCGGCTTTCGGTAGTCGCCAGGACATCGGTCTGATACATCGGTCCCACACGCGCGGGGCTTACCTGGAAGACGCCCGGGTTCACCACCTTCAGCAGGTAGAAATACTCGTGCTGGCCTTGCGGGAAGTAGGTCTGGAAAAGGGCCATACGGTTGTCGTGCAGTTCGCGGCGCGTAAAGAAGTACTCCCACCACGGCGGCCGAGCGGTCAACTCGTAGGAGTCGTCGCGCTCGATGAACTCCGTGCCCGCCGGAATGGGATCTTCGATCATGAGGTATCGCCACTCCGAACCGGTGACGGTGAGCCGCACGGCGACGATATCGCCCGAGGCCAGCGGCCCGTTCAGCGGGGCCAGGTCGTAGACGATCTTCTCGCCCGAGCGCGAGGGCGCCAGGCGGAAGTAGTCGCGCAGGATGTTGAGCGAGGTGGTCCCGGCCTTCTGCAGCTTCTGGTCGTTGGAATAATATTCGGCGCGCGCCGAATAGTACAGGCGGCCGGAGCCGCTGGTCTCGATACGGATGCGATTGGCACCTGGAGACAGCTTGCTCTCGTCCAGCGAGAGGTCCGGCGCGGCCAAGCCGATGGCCTGGTCGAACTTCTTGGTGAGCGCCGCCTTATTGTTCACGAAGACGGTGGCCGTGAAACTGGGATTCAACTCGTTGGTGTGCTTGAGGTAGTCGGTCAAGCCGTAGATCACCATGGCGGTCTGCTTGGTGGATTCCCACCAGTAGCCTTCATCGCGGTGGTTCATCAGCCACAGCGCCGCCTTGGGCAGGAGCGGGCTGTCGGGGTGCTGGTGCGAGAGAAGCTTCACCGCCCAGGCGGTGGCTTCGGGCGTGGCATCTTCCGAGAAATCGAGCATATCGTCGCGCGTGGATGTCCACCAGGCCTGCTCCTGGTCCTGCTGCGCGCCGCGCTCTAACGTGGCCGCGACGTCTTTAGCGCGCCCGTCCCCGTCCTTGGCCTGTTCCAGCGCTAGCCCCGCCACGGCCAAACCGTACGGCGACAGGTTGGAGCGTTTGTCGTATACCTGACCCAGGAAGTCCGGCGTGGCCTGTCCGGCGACCGCCAGGGCGTACACCATGTAGGCGCGCAGATCGGCCGCCATGCGGGAATCCCGCGCCAGGTCCTGCTTCAACCACTTCACGCCGTTGTCGATGGCTTCGGGCGTCACCTTGGTTCCGGCATCGCGCGCCTGCACCAGCCCGGCCACCACGTAAGCGGTCATGAACGGATGGCTATCGTCGGTCTCCCACCAGCCCCAGCCGCCATCGGGATGCTGGAAATTGTAGAGACGGTCGAGACCGGCGCGGATCTTTTCCTGCAGCGCGGCCTGGTCGATATCGGTTTTGATCCCCAGGTCCTTCACCGCCTGCTCGACGGTAATGTTGGGCAGGAAGCTGGACATGGTCTGCTCCACGCAGCCGTAGGGGAACGAAATGAGATAGTCGAGAGCGCCGAATAGCGACCCGGCGATAGAGGGCGAGAGGCGCACGGAAAGCGTCCGCGACCCGGGCTGCACTTTATCGGGGAAGGTCAGGTCGAACGCCGCCGCGCCGCCCGCGCTCAGGGCGCCGCCGCGGGCCCGCGCCAGCAAGATGCCCGGGATGTTTACCGGGAGGTCGAGCTCTAGCGCGTCGGACTCTTCGTTGGTCAGGGCTTTGCCGGTGACGGTGGCGCTGCGGACCTCGCGGGCGCGCACCCGCCAGTCGAGCTTGACTTCGCCGCGGCTGGGGATGTCGATATCGCGCGTGGCGCCATCCAGCACGTCGAGGCCAGCCACATCCAGCGACACACGCGCTTTTTTGGTGTCGGTGAGGTAATTGTGCACCAGCTCCGAAATGACCACCTCGTCGCCCTGCACGAAGAATCGCGGGACGACCAGGCGCACGATCAGGTTCTTGCGGACGATGGTTTTGAGCGTGGCGCTGCCCACCTTGGTTTCGGGCGTCGAGCCGCGCGCGGTGGCCCGCCAGGTGGTGAGCGAATCGGGGAAGTCCACTTTGGCGCGGGCGCGCCCGGCGGCGTCGGTGGTGACGTCGGCGGCCCAGAAGGCGGTATCGGGGAAAGCCTTGCGCACCTTGGGCTGCACCAGGCGCTCGGGCTTCAACTGGGCCAGGCGGGATGGCGGACGCAGCTCGGCCAGGCGCATGCGGCGCTTGCCGGCTTCGCCTTCGAACCAGTAGCTCAAGGAAACCGAACTGAACACGTGGTTCCAATCCCGCGAAAAGAAGGCGCTCACGATATCTTGCGTGTCATCGGGCCGGATGGCGTAAATGGCCTCATCCACCACCCCCAGGCTGAACTCCGCGCGCGGCGCGGGCTGGCCGTCCGCGCTGGTGGCTTCGATGCTGTATTCGGCTGTCTGGCCGGGCTGGTATTGCGCCTTGTCGGTGGCCAGCTTCACGTTCAGCTTGTGCTCCACCGGCGGCGCCTTGACGTACTTGGTGCCCTCATAGTAAGATCCGTTGCGCACGAAGCCGGCCACCACGGTAATGCCGGGCTCGTCGTTCACGGTGATTGGGACATCGTACGACACGGTGGCGTCGGGCGACCGCAGCACTTTGTACTGGCGCAGATCGCGTCCTTCTACCGATACCAGCACCGCGGTATTGGGCTTGCCGGTGACGATCAGCAGGTGCGCCGTGTCGCCGGCGCGGTAGCTCTTCTTGTCGCTGACGATCTTGACCGCGCGGTTCTCCGCGCCGCCGAAATTGAAGGCGCCGTTGCCGGAGACCCAGAGATATTCCCAGTCTTCGATGTCGCGGCCTTCGGGTGTGCGCCCGGATACCTTGACGCGATAGCTTCCACCCTGCGACGGAATGGCGAACTCAACCGGCGCGGAGCCATCGGCCGAGGTATCGGCGTCGGTGCTGGCGACGGTTTCGGTGCGGTTCGGGTCGCGGGCGTTCCAGCTCCAGCGCAGCAGCTCCACGTGGAGACGCGTGCGCACGGGCTGGTTGTCGTAATCGCGCGCCTCCACGGTGAACGTGCCCTTGCTGCCGGGGGTGTAGAAATAGCGGTCGGGCGTGACGTGCACCACGAAGCTGCCGTAAGTGGCCACCACCCAGCACTTACCGGTGATCTCGCGCTTGCCCTGATCGGTGACGCGCGCTTCGATGCGGAAGGCGTAGTCGGACTTCTGCTTGGAAATCGTGGTGGGTAGGGTGATGGTGAGCTTGCCGTCGGCATCCAACTGGCCCTCGGTTTGTTGCAACTGGTCGCCGGAGGCGCCGGAGTCGTCGGCGTCACCCTGGTCTCCCTGGTCGCCCTGCTGATCCGCGTTGTCGTCGTCGGGGTCGTACCACAGCGGGAAATAGTAGGGGCTGCGGTACAAGGCGTAGGTGACTTTGGCGTTGCTCACCGGCTCGCCGAAGTAGTAGCGGGAGTCGATGGTCACCTGGGTGCTTTCGCCCTGCACCACGCGGCCCTTGGCGGGAATCACGCGCACCTCGTACTCGGGTTTCTTGTACTCCTGCACTTCGAATTCGGCGCCGGTAATGAAGGTGTCGCCGGACTTGATCTGGATGTAGTAACTCCCCAGGGAGGCGGTGTCCGGTAGCGTCACTTCGTCATGTACCGATCCGGCGGGGCTGGCGGTGAGCGTCTTCTGATACACCGGCTTCTGGTCGGAATCGTTCACCGTCACCGAGACCGTCTTGGCGGCGGGGACGGAATAGCCGGCGGATTCGCGCGTCCGCAGCAGCGCCTTGAAGTGAACGGTATGGCCGGGGCGGTAGACCGGGCGGTCGGTATAGGCATAGCCCATCCACTGGTCGCCGCCGGAGCCGGGTATGTCGCCCATCACGTTCACGGCGTAATCGTCGCCGTGCCGCGCCACCAGGCGGAGGTTGTCGAGAGCCTTCCCCTTGTAAGGCAGCACGGCGATGCCATCGGCGCTGGTCTCGGCCTCGCCCAGACTCGCATCGCGCGCCAGCATGGAGACTTTGGCCTCGGGAATCGGCAGTCCGTTGCGGCGGTCCACCACGAAGTTCACCATGCCGCTGGTGGAGGGCTTGCTGATCATCACCACGTCGGAGACCATCACCACGGTGTAAGCGCACAACTGGCCCTTGACCGCTTCCACCAGGTAGAAGCCCTTGTCCTTCAACCCCAGATTGACGGTATCGCGCTCCCACCGCGAGTGGCTTTTCACGGGTTGCTGGAACGAGAGCACAAGCTGCTGCGAATTCAGCAACGGCGCTTCGGCGTAGTGCGTCTCATTGTGGCCGGTCTTGAGATCGGGCGTAGCTTCCGGCTCCCGCAGGCCCAGTTGCTGGCTGGGCGATTCGGTGAATTGGGCGCGCAGCGAACGGCGGATGCCGGCGCGAAGCCCGCGCTTCCACTGGTGGATGCGCTCCAGCAGGGTCAGCTTCCCGGGAGCGCGCGGCGCGCGGCCGCCGAACTGGTGCGGATCGGGGAGCTGCTCGAAGAATGCCACCGGATCGTGGATGCGGTAGACGCGGAACTCCAGCGAATCCACGTTCCACGCGCTGAGCTGGACGTTGACCTTGCCGCCCGTTCCGAAGGTGCGCGTGGTGTACAGCGAAAAGTAAGGCTCGTTCTCGCCCTGGCCCAGGCACGCGGCGGCCAGGGCGCCCAGCAGCAACAGCCGTGCGATGCGGCTCGCGGGTGTCCACCTGTTCATTTGGTTCCTTCTTTCAAAATGTTCCACCGTGAGACTCCCAGGAAGCCGGGGTTGCTGGCCACCGGCCGCCACTGGGACTGCGGAAAGTTGAGCAATTCTTCGACCGTCAGCCGCCGCATCTCACCCGGATCCTCGCCGTCGGGCCCGGTATGGTACAGGATATACCGTTTTCCATCCGGGCGAATGAGGCTTTCTCCCAGGTAGATCATGCTGTGGAATGGCTCGCGGGCGTCGGGCTGGCGGTAAAACAGCAGATCGCCGGGGACCGCGGCGCGCAGATCGCGGCTGCGGAACCAAGTGTTGTAGCGCCGCAGGGTCTGGGCGTCGGCGAACTGCGCGAAGGCGCCGTTCGAGATGTCCTCGGGCTCGAAGGGGCCTTCGCGGACGCGGAACAGCGAGGCCCCGAGCGGGGTGTACGGATACTGGTACTTGGCCACGGAATCGTAGGCCGGGATCAGCGGCAGCCGCGCGGAGGCGGCCCAGGCGCTGTCGTGCGCGCGCAGGGCCTCGCGGTAGGCGTAGCGGATGAGCGCGGCGCAGTCGTCGATTTCGGGAGGACGCGACGCGGGCGCCTGGAAGTATTGCGCCTCCGCCAGGTAGGTGAACCAGCGGCGGAAGCTTTGGCGGTCGTGCGGGTCGTCCAGGCGGAGGAAATCGGGCGTGCCGTCGTCGGCGGTGTCGCGGGTGTCGAGCGTGACAAAAATGTCGGCTTCCGCCGGCGCGCCCCCGGGAAACTGCACGCGCACCCGCACGCGTCCTCCGCGGACCCCGGCGCGGAGATGCGCCTGCCACTTGCCGCTGCCCCCGGAAGTGTCCTCTATGGTCACGGCGTGTGGGTTCTCAGACACGGAAACGGATGGCGATCCCGGGGAGGAACTGGCGATTTCCAAGGTCGCGGTGTCGTAGCCATCGGCGAAGAGACGCGCCGGAGAGACGGAAAGGCGCGGCGGACGGGCGGCTTCCCGCCTGCGGGCCGACGCTGCCGCGATCCAGACCACGATAATGGCGCCGGCCAGGGACAACGCCAGCACTGCTCGCGCGCGTGTCATCAAAGCGACCCGATTATACAGCCATCAGCCATCGGCCGTCAGCCTTCAGCTCACTCGGAGCGTAGCGCGGCCTCACCCGGTCGAGCCGCCAAGCGGGCGCCGAAATTTCCCGAAACGCACGGAAAGGCTGATGGCTGAAGGCTTAAGGCCGACGGCAGTCGCAAATCCTGTCCCTACAGGATGGCGCGGGCGGCTAAAATGCGGTATCACTATTCCTTAAGGAGGCAAGTAACGTGAAGAACATTCTCGCAGTGGCAATTCTCGGCGTTGCCACATTGGCGTTTGTTGGCGCTGGATGTGCCAAGAAGAAGGTAGCGGCGGCGCCGCCGACCGCACCAGCCGCCGAGCAGCCAAAACCGGCGGCGCCGGCGCCGGCTCCGCAGGCGGCGGCCCGTCCCACACCCGCACCTCAGGCCCCAGTACAGACGCCGCCAGCGCGAGTTCCGGATGCCGCAACTCGCGCGCGCATTGAGACGCTGCTTGCCAAGATCGAAGATGCCTATTTCGATTATGACAAGCACACGCTGCGTGCCGATGCCATCAAGGCGCTGCAGGCCGATTCCACCGAGCTCCGCGACATCGTGGTCCAGTATCCCGACTATCGCGTGACCATCGAAGGTCACGCCGACGAGCGCGGTTCGGAAGCGTACAACCTGGCCCTGGGCGATGCCCGCGCCAAGGCTGCCAAGGACTACTTGGTTAGCGTGGGAATCCCGAACAGTCAGCTCGCCATCATCAGCTACGGCAAGGATAGGCCGGTTTGCGAAGAACACGATGAGGCCTGCTGGCAAAAGAATCGCCGCATCCACTTCGTGGCCGCCGCGAAGTAGAAGGCCTCCGGTTGTTTAGGGTGGGTGGATCAGGAATGCTCCGCCCACCCATGTAACTTATTTGTTTTCAGCGTCGGCCCGACGCCAAGCGGAGCAGTCAGGTCCCGCTTCCCGCCGGTCGGAGCCGCTTGTTCCCACCTCCTGAGTGGGGTAACCCCGTGTATAGAACCGCGCTATCACTATAAGAGATTAATCGTCTCCCGCCGATACTCAGTACAGGTATGGAACCTCGACCCCGGGGTCAGCCCGTCTATTGGCCAGCGGTGGAGAAGATCGCGAGGTGCATTCGCGATCCGGTCGCGCGCTTGCGGTTTCTGCGATCCATGGCGCCGCTGTTACAGGCGCCTACTCAGCGGGCCGGGTCCGGCATCAGTACTATAAGAGATTAATCGGGTCCCGCCGATACTCAGTATAAGTATGGAACCCCGATCCAGGGCGCAGCCCGTCCACCGGCCGTCGGTGGAGAAGATCGCGAAGTGCATTCGCGATCCGGTGGCACGCCTGCGATTTCTGCGATCCACGGCTCCCACGCAGTCGGCTCCGTTGACCCAGCGGTGGGCTCGCTGGATGCGCCGGTTCTTCGCACGTAACCCACGGGCGCGCTTGGCCTTACTTGCGGCTGCGGGGCTTGCGGCCGTGGCTTCCGTAGTCCTGGTGGTGAGCTCCACTCATGCCGAGGCGCTGCCGGCTCCCCGCCAACCAGTCCGGCTGGCCCCCGTGGTCGAGGCGCCGCCCCCGGATGTGTGGCTGGTGGAAAAGAGCGCGCCGGAAGAGACCTACAGCAACGGGCTGCGCATCGATAACCGCTATGTAGTCGCGCACTATCCACGGTCCTACCTGGCGTTTCCCGCCGACCGCCCGGGTCCGGCCGTACGGCGGTACGACCCGGCCGGCATCGTCTTCCACACCACGGAGAGCCATCAGGTCCCGTTCGAAGAGGGCCACAACAACGCGCTCCGGCGCGTTGGCGAATCGTTGCTGGAGTATGTGCGGCGCAAATTCGCGTACCACTTTCTGATCGACCGCTTCGGGCGGGTGTACCGCGTAGTGGCCGAGAGCGACGCGGCGGACCACGCCGGACCCTCCCTGTGGGCCGATGACAAGTGGCTTTATGTCAATCTGAACCGGAGTTTCCTGGGGATCTCGCTGGAGGCCCGTACGGAGCCCGGCCAGGCCGAGTCGAGCGCCAGCCCGGCGCAAGTGCGCGCGGCGGCCATGTTAACCGAGATGCTGCGCTCGCGGTATCGCATTCCGGCGGCCAACTGCGTGACCCACGCCCAGGTCTCGGTGAACCCAGCCAACATGCAGGTCGGCTACCACACCGACTGGGCCTCCGGCTTTCCGTTCGAGCAGTTGGGATTGCCGGACAATTACGCGCAAGCTCTGCCCGCGGTGTGGGCGTTCGGATTCCTGGCTACCGGGGACTTCCGGGCCGCGGCCGGCGAACGAATGGCGGAGGGCGTCGACCGCGCCGAAGAGGCGTTGCGCGCGGGTGCCTTGGCGGAAAGGTCCACCTTGCCGGCCTACCGGAAGCGCCTGCAAGATGGGTATCGCCAACGGCTCGCCGAGCTGCGGTGACAATGCGCCTGGCCCGCCACCGCGAACATGCCGCTTCAGGCCGATCATACGGCCCGCCTGGGGGTCGGCCCTTTCAGGTCTTTGACCGCGAGATTCATGGGCAGCGCCAAAGCGCTAGCTGAGGCTCGCGGCTCCGAACGCAGCCACGGCCGTAAAGGAGTGGTTTCCAGCAACAGCACAACATCACACGGGCGGAGACCTGGAAGTATTACCATCTGTATTTGGCTCCCAAAACAGGCAAGCTCGCGCGCATCCCGCTCTTCGCCGGCCTGACTGGCCACGAGCTTGAAGCTCTGGCCCAAAGGGCGGTGGAGAAGAGATTTGCGTCCGACGAAATGCTCTTCTGGGAAGGGGAGCCGTGCGCCGGCATCTTCCTGATCGTTCAGGGTAGTGTGAAGATCTTCAAGACGTCCCAGGGCGGCCGGGAAATGATGCTGGCGCTCGAATCGGCGCCCTCCACGGTGGCTGAACTCCCACTGTTCGATGGAGGATCCTATCCCGCCTCGGTACGGGCGGTCGAACCGGTGACCGCGCTTTTCGTCGGCAAAGCCGATTTCCAACAGGTTTGCCGCCAGTATCCCGACGTGGCCTTGAAGGTCCTGGCAGTGGTGGGCCACAGGTTGCGGCACCTGGTCGGGGTAATCGAGGCCATGACGTTCGGCAGCGTCACCGGGAGGCTGGCGCGGCTGTTGCTGGAGGCGTCGCAACTGGCCGGGTCGGACGAGTTCGATTTGCCGCTCACCCATCAGGAACTGGCTTCGCGGCTGGGGACGGTGCGCGAAGTGGTCTCGCGCAATCTGGCCCGGTTCCGTGCCGAAGGGTTGATCCGCGTCGAGGGCCGCCGGCTGCACATCCTGGACCGCGCCGGGTTGCGGAGCGAAGCCGAAAGCCAGGCGTAGCCATCAGGCCACCGGGTTGCGCAGCGTGCCGATGCCCTCAATCTCCACTTCCACGGTATCGCCCGGCGACATCTTCCGCGTGCTGCCCGGCGTTCCGGTGTAAATGACGTCGCCGGGCATCAAGGTGACCCAGGTGCTGATCCAGCTCACGATGGTGGGGCAGTCGAAGATCAGATCCGAGGTGTACTGTTTTTGGACCACCTCCCCGTTGAGCCGCGTCCGCAGCAACAGGTTGCCGTAATCGATGCCGGTCGAGATCGTGGGCCCCAGGGGAGCGAAAGTATCGCTGCCCTTGGCGCGCCACCACTGGAGGTCGTGCTGGGGGCCGTGCTGCCAATTGCGGTCGCTCACGTCGTTGCCGCAGGTCACTCCGAAGATCGCCTCGCGGGCTTCCTCTTTGGAGAGCTTGCTGGCCCGCTTGCCGATCACCACGACCAGTTCGCCCTCGTAGTGGACATCCGTGGCGCCGCGAGGAATGACGATGGGACCTCCGGGATCCTGCAGCGCGGATACCGGCTTGAAGAAGATTCCCGGTTCGGTAGGCTGAGGCCGGCCGCCGAGATGGCTCTTGTAGTTCAGTCCGACGGCCAGGATCTTGCTGGGCTGGCAGGGATAGAGCAGCTTCACTTCGGAAAGCGAATGGGTGAGGCCGGTCTCCGAGCGACTGCCGAAAAGGTCCCCTTGAAGCTGGCGGACGGTGTCGCCGGCCAGGATGCCGTGGGCGATCTGGTCTCCCGAACGGTAGCGGATGTATTGTGGCACGATGCGCCCATTGTGGCACAGAGGCCTCGCGCGCGGAAACTTGAACTACCAGATTGCCCACGGAGCCCGCTTGAGCTACAGTTGCATACTATGGCGCGCGCTAGCTCTCTGGCATCCGTGGAAATCGATGTGGGCGAGGAGGAGGAAGAACTGCCTCGCCCGGAACCCGACACTCCGTTTCGCATTCTGGTGGTGGGAGACTTCACCGGAGGAATCGGCCGCAACCGGCGGGCTATCGCAGTGGACCGCGACAACTTCGACGATGTGATGGCGCGCCTGGCGCCGGCGCTGCGGCTGCCATTCGGAGAAGTCCACGTGCCGCTGACGTTTGCCGAACTGGAGGACTTTCACCCGGACCGCCTGTTCGAAAGGCTTCCGCCCTTCCAGGCGTTGCGCGGTTTGCGCCGGCGCCTGGCGGACGAAACCACCTTTCGCGAAGCGGCCGCCCAACTGCTGCCGCCGCCGGCTCCCGGGCGCGCCGGGACGCCCAACCTGTCGGGCGCCGATGTGCTGCGCGAGATGCTGGGCGAAGCGCCGCCGGCCGCGAAGCCCGCCCGCGGCGGCGATTGGGACCGGATGCTGGGCGAAATGGTGTCGAAATACGCCCAACCGAAACCGGATCCGCGGCAGCCGGAGTTGATCGCGCAAACCGATGCCGCGATCACCGGCGAGATGCTGGAGGTTCTGCACCATCCGGCCTTTCAGTCGCTCGAAGCCGCGTGGCGCGGGCTCTACTTTCTGGTGCGGCGTCTAGAGACGGGCGAAGAGCTCAAAATCTACCTGATGGATCTGCCGCCGGAGGAACTGCTCACGGCGGGCGGGCTGGGCGCATTGCGGCGCGTCGCGGTCTACGAGGGCCCCGGCACTATCGGAGCGGCGCCGTGGGCGTTGATCGCCGGCCTTTACTCCTTCAGCGGCGAGCACGAAGGAGTGCTGGCGCAGATCGCTTCTATCGCGCGCGCCGCCGGCGCGCCGTTCCTGTCGGGGCTGGGGCCGTCGGTGGTGGGTCTCAAGGCCGTGTTCGAAGAACTACGCCGGTCGGCGCAGGCGCGCTGGGTGGGTTTGGCGATGCCGCGCTTTCTCCTGCGGCTGCCGTACGGAAAGGACACCGACGAGACCGAGACGTTCGCCTTCGAGGAAATGCCGGAGGCGGTGGAGCACGAGCGGTACTTGTGGGGCAATCCGGCCATCGCGTGCGCGTACCTGCTTGGAAAATCGTTCAGCCGGTATGGTTGGGAGTTGCGGCCGGGCGTGCTGCGGGAGATCGAGGGCCTCCCGCTGCATGTGTACCAAAGCGAAGGGGAGAAGCGCCTGAAGCCCTGCGCCGAGGTCTTGATGACGGAAGAAGCGGCCGAGTTGCTGATGGATCGCGGATTCATTCCACTGGCATCGCTGAAGGACACGGACCGGGTGCGGGTGGTGCGGTTCCAGTCGATTGCATTCCCCAGCGCGCCGCTGGCGGGAAGATGGGAGTAGGAGCGGCGCTCATCATTGCTGTCCGCCGGCCATGGGGGCGACGATAATCGGCTCGGCCGTCGGCCGATCGGCGCCGGATTCGTTCTCCACGGTCACGGCCACCGTGTCGCCGGGCGCACAGGAGCGGCGCGCCAGGTGCATGGCGGCGCCGTTGGCGTCGGGCCGGAACAATCCCGCGGGCTGCGGCTTCGCGCCCTTCGGAATCACCCACATCTGCAACGCCATCCCGGCGGGCACCGCGGGCAGGTTGCGGGCGATCAGCAGCACGCCACTGCGATTGGCGAAAATTTCCCCCTGGACCGGCCGCCCTTCGCCGAAGGATACGGCCATGGTGTCCGGCGCATCGAGCACGGCGAAGGCTTGGTTGAGGTGGGCGAGTTCGCTGGTCTGCGCGCGGAGCCGATCCTGCGCGCGCTCGACGTCCTCGGCGAACTGGCGCTCGCGTCCGCTGAAGTACACGGCGGCGGCCAGGAGCAGCACCGCGGCCGCGGCCCAGAATGGAGCCCACCCGAAGCGCTTCTGTTCGAAACCCGCCGAAGCCAGGATGCGCCGCCGCAGTCTGGCCGGCGGATCCGCCGCGGTCTCCGTCTCCGCCGGCAGTGCGGCCAACTCGATTGCCCGTCGTACCCCGCTCGTGCAAACTTCGCAACCGCGATCGAGATGCGCCCGGATCTCGCCGCGCTCGGGCTCGCCGGCCGCGCCAAGCGCGTACATCTCGTACGATTCCCGGAGTTCTTCGCAATTCCCGCTGGCGCCGCTGGCGGCGGTGGACCGCGAGTGCTCGATGGCGCGGCGGTGCGCGATGGCGATAAGCCAGGGGCCGATGGAACCTTTCTGTGGGTCCAAGCCGCCGATGCGGTTCCAGACGCGACAGAAAATCTCCTGCACTGCGTCCTCGGCTACCGCGGAATCGCCCACCAGGCGGAGGATCAGCGAATAGACCGGGCGGCCATAGCGGTCGTAGAGTTCCGCCAGGGCCTGCGGATCGCGGCGCTGCAGGCTCGCGACGAGTTCCGCGTCGCCGCGGGAAGTCTGGACGGCCAGCCCAAGCGGGAGCATCATGAGGCTCATATAGTCGCGGTCCTCGATTCGAGTACGATCTTAGCGTGCCAGCCGCGTCCGTGGGAATGTGCGAGGTCGCGGCCATCCACTTCCGCGCCGCGCACCCGGCCGGATGCATTCCGGATTTTTCGCGCGACACGGCGCGAAGAGGAGAAGTCGCGAGCGCGGTACGCGCCGAAAGCGGCCGACGGAATCGCAATATGCATTTTTTTCTTGACTTTCGTCGCGAAGAATCTTATATATGGATCACATTGCGATTTTCGAATCGCAAAATTTGATGTTAGGGAGAATCAATCGATGAAGAGCGCAACGAAGAAAGCCGCCCCCAAGAAGAAAGCTGCTCCGAAGAAAAAGAAGTAGCTTTTGGGCGCGCCCTGAATAAGGGCTTCCAAACAGGTTTCACTCAGAGGCCCCGGTTTTCGGGGCCTTTTTCATTGTTTAAGGCTTTTCCCTCCGGTTTATCCCCTCCGCTTCCAGCCATCCGTCACGGTTCCTTCGACTGCAGCAAAACGCGAAAGCTCTCTCCCATTCCGAACAGCAAGGTCTTGAGCTGCATCCGGCGCCGAAGATCGCGAGCCGGGTCGTCGCCCAGGGCGGCGGAGAATCGATCGGCCTCGCCCGCGGTGAGAAGCGTCTGCGCCAGGGACTCGAATCGCACGCTCCGAAGGCCGATGTCCCTGCCGGTCTCCTGGATGGCCGTGAAGTTGACGTGAGCGGTTATGTCGCGGCCGCCGGGATCCTCCAGCACCTGCTCGCGCGCGGTGTGGCGATGGTAGCCCATCAGCGTTCCGGCGGGGAAGCGAACCGATTCGGCGCGGGTGTATCCGTAGTCGATGGTGAGAACATAACCTCGGTCGAGCGCGCGGCCGATCCGTTCGATCCAGCCGGGCGCCGCCAGATTGGCTTCATACCAGCGGCCTTCTTCGGGCGGCGGGAAGTACCGGCGGAGGTAGTCATCCACTTCAGCCGGCGCCGGGTCTCCGGTGTGCCACGCGAAGCGGCCATTGGCGAAAGCGACGCACTGGAGATGGAAGCGCCCTTGCCGGCAGATGGCGGCTTCGACCGGCAGGGCGTCGAAGAACTCGTTGGAGAAAACCACCCCGGTGAAGCGGCTGGGCAGCTCGCCGGAATCGAGGTCCACGGGAATGTATCGCCACTCGGAGAACGCCTCGGTCATTTCGCGGCGTCCGGCGCCCAACTCGACCACCGTGAAGTCGCGCGGCTCGCCGAGTTCGCGGTAGAGCTGGCGAATGCGCGCGGCCATCAGGATTCCGAAGACGGGCTGCACTTGCTCCGCCGTGTAGAAGTCCCCGTGCTGGCCGAATGGGTCGCGGGAACGCCGATAGTACCCGTGGGTGGGATGGTAGAGCGCCGTCTCCATGAACCGGCGAAAGGGCATGGGACCGTCGCGGAGAATCTCCGCGGCCAGCAGCTCCTGCAAAGGGCTCATGCCTGGCGCCGGCTCTGGGGCGTGCGGATGAACATCTCGACCAGGTAGTCGTGCATGCAGTCGTAGAGGTACCGCTGGAACGTCCAGGGAAACTGGGGATGTTCGATGTCGCGCTGGTGAACCGGGGCGTAGTAGGTGTGGAGACCCGGGCCGGGGTCTTTGAGCGAGATCACCAGCTCGACGCCGCCGTTGCGGTCGCGCGCGGAGAAATCCAGCAGGGCGTGCTCGTAGCGGCGGGTTTCGGCGAGCACCTTTTCGAGAGGAGTCACCAGGTTCCTTTCAGAAAGCTCTCGCGGAGCTGTTCGGCAAGCTCCTATGCTAGCGTGAAATCAGGTTATGGCGTTACCCGGAACGGTTCGCGTGAAACTGAGTTCGGAAGTGGCCGAATCCATTTCCCTGACGCCGGTGGTGCTGCGGGAAATGCCGGTGCGCGAGTTGATGGAACACCTGCTGGCGGTAACCGGGAAGGACGAACCGCGGATTCGCGAGATTCTGCTGCGCGGCACCATGGTGAGCGGCGCGTCGCGCTTCCGCTGGGCCGGTTGGGACGCGGACGTGGACGGATTGCGGGAATTGCTGGCCGGCTTTCCCGATCCCGATCCCGCGCGGCCGTTCGTGGCGGCAAGATGCATTCGGGTGGTCCTCAAGGGCCGGCACATCGTGGATATCGGCCGCGAGACGGCGTCGCACAGGGGCCTTTTCCGGCGGCGGACATTCTGGGACGGCCTGATGGAAGTAGCCGCCGCGCAGCCGGCGGCCTATCTGGGATACTCCTATCGCGACCGCGCCGACCGCTACCTCCGCGAATTCTCATACGACGAGGCGAAGCGGATTCGGGAGCTCGCCGGGCGAGTGAAGTTCAGCACCTTGCGCGATCGAATCCGGTCGGCGGAGTTCACGCAGGCGGAGTTGGCGGCGGAGAGATAGCCGTCAGCCGTCAGCCATCAGCCTACAGCTTTTCCGTGCGACGGGGAGGTTTCGGCGCTCGCTTCGCGGCGAAGCCCCTCGACGGCCGCATGACGTACCGCGAGAGCTGATGGCTGAAGGCTGATGGCTGATGGCTATTTTCACTCCTCCGGCAATTCCCCGGTGTCCTCGGCGCGATTTTCGAACTTCGTCTGCGCGTGGAGGAACACCAGGTTCACGGTGCCCACCGGGCCATTTCGCTGTTTGGCGACGATCAGCTCCGCCAGGCCGCGAAGATCTTCGCGATCGCGATCGTACACCTCTTGGCGGAAGATGAAACCGACCAGGTCGGCGTCCTGCTCGATGGAGCCGCTCTCGCGCAGGTCGCTGAGCTGCGGGCGGTGATCGCCCTGGCGCGTCTCCACGGCGCGGCTCAACTGGGAAAGCACCAGCATGGGGACGTTCAGTTCCTTGGCCAGCAATTTCATGCCGCGCGACAGGGCGCTGACTTCCTGGTTGCGATTTTCGAAGCGGCCGTGTCCGGTCATCAACTGGAGATAGTCGACAATCACCAGACCGACCTTGCGTTCCGCCTGCAGGCGGCGCAGCTTGGCGTGCATGTCCATGAGGTGGATGCCGGCGGTGTCGTCGATGTACAAAGGGGCTTCGGCGAGCTCGTGGAGCCCCTGGTTGAGCTTGCGGCGCTCTTCGGGGGTGAGGTAACCCGCGCGGAAGCGCTGGCTGTCGACGCGGGCCGTGGAGCAGAGCATGCGGGTGAGCAGCGACTCCTTCGACATCTCGAGCGAGAAGATCGCCACCGTTTGCTTCAGCCGCAACGCCACGTGCTGCGCGATGTTCAGCGCCATGGCGGTCTTTCCCATGGACGGGCGCGCCGCCAGGATGCACAGGTCTCCGCCGTGCATCCCGCCGGTCATCTCATCCAGCTTGGCGAACCCGGAGGAGATGCCTTTGATGCGCTTGCTGGGGTCGAGGAAGGCGTTGATGCCGCCCTCGTAGCCGTCCAGGATCTGGCTGGGAGTGAGCAGGCCGCTCTTGACGCGCGCCTCGCCGAGCTTGAGCAGGGTCTCTTCGGCGCCGGCCAGAATCTGGTCGGGCTCTTCCTCGTCCATCAGGCAGCGCTGCATCATGTGCTGGGAAGCGAAGATGATGCGCCGCAGCAGGGCTTTGTCCTTGACGATGCGGACGTAGCTGTCGACGTTGGGAATCTGGGGAAGGCCGTCGTCCAGCGACACCAGGTAGCTGAGCCCGTCGCAGGCTTCCAGCTCGCCGAACTTCATCAGCTCGTTGGCGACGGTGATGCGGTCGATATTTTCGCCGCGCTCGTGCAGCTCGCCCATCCGTTTGAAGATGCGGCGGTGCTTTTCGAGGCTGAAATCGTCCGGCTCCAGGGTGCCGGCGCACTGCACGAACAGGCTATGGTCCAGCAGGATGCTGCCGAGCACGAAACGCTCGGCGTCCTCGTTGGTGGGCAGGCGTTTATCGATGGTGTTCTGGACCGGCATTAGACGAATGGCTCAGGATAGCTTCGGCAGCGGCGCGGTTCAACGCCAAAAACGCGGGAGCGCGAGAATGTCTGTGCATGCGCTAACCGTATTGAACTCACCGGATGCATGACGGCTTCCACGGAACCGCTATGGAGATCCACAGCGATTTCCACAGGGTGGTCCGGCCTTCGGGCGGCCAAACCAAATTCTACTCTATATGTTTTACCAAATTTGGCGGCATAATCGGCAGTGGGGGAATCACGGATGCCTCAATGGCTGGCTTCGAGCGGTATGTGGCGCGACATTTTCGTGGTGGGAGCGCCGGTGGTGGAGAAGGTGGTGCGCCCGATTGTGGTCTACTTTGCCCTGGTGGCGCTGCTGCGGGCCTTCGGGAAGCGGGAACTGGCGCAACTCAACCCGTTCGACCTGGTGGTGCTGCTCTCGCTTTCGAACACCGTGCAAAACGCCATCATCGGCAACGACAACTCGCTGAGCGGCGGGCTGATCGGGGCCTTGACGCTGCTGGGCGTCAACTACCTGGTGGTGCGATTCCTGTTCCGGCACCGGCGGCTGGACCAGGTGTTCGAAGGCAAGCCCTCGGTGCTGATCGACAAGGGCCACGTCATGAAGAAGGCGCTGGCCAGGGAATTGTTGACCCACGCGGAGCTGACGACCGTGCTCCATCGGCAGGGGTTCGACAACATCGAGGATGTCGAACGGTGCATACTGGAGCCGGGCGGCACGTTCTACGTCCACCGCAAATCGCCGCCGGCCGATGAAGTGGCGCACGCCGAGGTGATGAAACGGCTGGACGACCTGGGGCGGAAACTGGATCTATTGATACAAACCGGGGCCGGGTCGTGAAGAAACGGTTGCGCGGCCCCTATAATAGAGGATGGAGGAATGGCCGAGCGGTCGATGGCGGCGGTCTTGAAAACCGTTAGTGGGGCGACTCACTCGGGGGTTCGAATCCCTCTTCCTCCGCCACTCCTATCCCCTTCCTAATCAATGGCGACGGGCGGGTCTAGAACTCCACGCTCACACCCACGCTGGGGATGATCTTCAGAAACGTCCCCCGCCCCGCCTCGATGTACCCGTAGCGGGCGTAATCGGGCACAAACCCCCAATATTGGTAATTGGCGTGATTCGTCAGGTCCGAGATTTCGGCATACAGGGTGGTCTTGGAGCGCTTGCGGTGGAATGCCTTGTTGATTCGCGTGTCCAGCCGGAAGTATGCCGGCATGCGGGTATCGTTGCGCACGCTGACGATGGGAAAGTAAGCATTTCCCTGAATGATCGGCGTGCCGAGGTAGCCGATCACCGGAAAATTGCTGCCGTACCTGGCGTTGGAGCTCAGATTGACGCTCTGGCTCACGCGGTAGCTTCCGAAAATGTTCACCGTATGGCGCTGGTCGAAATCGCTCCAGAAATGCGCGTTGGTGGTGGCGTCCACGGAGCGCGCATAGCCCAGCGCGTACGAGATCCAGCCGGTCAGCCGGTTGGCGCTGCGCCGCTGGAGAGTGATCTCGATTCCGCGCGAGTAACCGCGCAGCGAATTGGCGAGGACGGGGCCGAGTTGCGGATACAGAATCGGGCCCACCGGACTGGCGAGGCGGAATTCGCTCGCGGCGGAGTAGACTCCGTCCCGAATCCGCCGATCGTATGCCTCCACCCGGAATCGAATCCTCTCGCCCAGGGATTGCTCCAGGGCAAGAGAGACGTGCGCGGCGCGCTCGGGCCGCAGCGTGGGTGTGCCAAACTCGCCGTACAGATCGACCATGTCCGGAAACTGAGCGTACTGGCCAGCCGCCGCGGTCAGCTTGGTCCCGCGCAGCGGAGACACCGACAGGCTGACCCTGGGCAGGAAGGTGGTCTCGCCGCTCTGGCTGAAATGGTCCCAGCGCCCGCCCACCACCAGGTTCACGCGTTTGCCGGCGAGCGAAACTGTGTCCTGGATGTACGCTCCCGGCTGGGTGACGGTCTTGGAGAATAGCGCGGTCTCGATGAGCGTGCCGGAGGGTTGCTCCGTGGCATAGTTCCACGGCTCGTTTTTCAGATAGTCGCGATTCAGCCGCCGGAATATCGCCCCTGCCTGGAACTTGTTCCAGTCGCCGGATTGATGCGTCAGATCCTCGCGGAGTCCCATCTCGTCGCCGCTCGAACGCTCCAGCAGATCCAGCGTCAGATCCTTGTCCCGCTCGGAGTCGCTGGCGCCGTAGACCTGAGCCTGCGAAACGGTGGCCGCATCCGACCACGTCCACCGCAGGCTGGCCAAATCGCTGCGGCTGGCGCCGTCCTTCAGCCCGTCCAAGCCAAACACGCTGCCAGTGTCCTTGGAAATTGCCGTCTCGCCGTGGATGGCGCTGAGCGAGATCCGGTTGCGCTCGGTGGGACTGTAGGTCAGGTTCCCGTGCGTGTCGTAGAAGCTCAGCCCCAGGCCGCTGCTGCGGCCCATAATCAGGCTGACGTAATCCTTGCGGGCCGAGACGAACCAGGTGGCCTTTTTCGAAGCGCCCAACGGCCCTTCCGCGCTGGCCGAAGCCGCCACCAGGCTTACATCCGCGCGATACGATACGCGGCCGGCGTTTCCCTGGCGGCTCTCGACGTCCAGAATGGAGCCGGTGAAATCGCCGTACTGCGCCGGGAAATTTCCGCTGAGCAGGGTCATTGAGTCCACAAAGCCGTTGTCCAGAAGGCCGATCGAGCAACTATTGCCCCGGTCGTCGAGAATCCCGTGGAACGGGGCGGCCATCGGCGCTCCATCCACGAACACGCCGATTTGCGCGGGTCCGGAACCGCGAACGGCAAACTGAGCGTACCAATCGTTGTCGGCGGCCACTCCGGGCATATTCTGGACCGCGCGTAGCGGATCGTCCAGCATCACCGAGGAGAGGTTCTTCAGCTCCGTGTTGGTGATGGAGTGCTCCACCGGAGCTTCCGCCTGCGCTGGCGCAAACGGTCCGGAAGTTACCGTGATCCGCTCGCTGTGCTTGAGAGCCTCCTGGCCGAGGAGCAGCTCCAGTTCCCCATCTTCTCCGGCCTCCACCTGGATGCGCTGTTTCAGCAAACCGTAATCGATGGTGCTCACGTAGAGGTCGGCTTCGCCCGGCGAGACGTTGGGGAGCTCGAATCTGCCCTTCTCATCCGTTACGGTCTGGAGATTCTGGCCGCGGATCGAAACCAGGGCCTTGGCAATCGGTTCGCCCGTTTTGAGGTCGATCACTCTTCCCCGCAGAGTGATCGAGTGCGCGCCGGCGGCGTCCTTGGCAGGGACGCCGCCTTGCGGGGCGGATACCGCCGCGGCGGCGCATAGCAGAATAATCGGCAGCAGCTTGTTCACCATCGACCTCCATGGCGGCCGGCAGTACCGGACGAAAAGACCCTATACACTTCTACAGGAGGAAGTATAGACCCGCTTCCTATAGAAGCGCAAGGGGTACGCGCTAGCCCTTAAGAGCCTTTTTCGAGCTCCGGGTCTCCACTGGCGGGGCATGCTTCGGTCCTGTCAGAAATGACCAGTTCGCTCGCCGGCCACCGCGGCCGGAGACCTGGCAGGCTCACTCGGCGCGCAACGCCGCGGCGGGGCCGATCCGCGCGGCTCTCAGAGCGGCCAGGAGGCCCGCTAATGCGGCAGCCGCGGCGACGACGATCGTCCCGGCCGCGACCTCCGGGTATGCTTCCGCCCAGTTCGGCCCAGCCGCCTTGAAGAGAAGCGCGCACACGATGGGCGGCAGGAGAAGACCGGCGGCGCCGCCTATCGCAATCATCCGGACGACTTCCTTCATCACCGTCGCGACCACGCTCCCGGCCGTCGCGCCCAGAGCCATGCGGACGCCGATCTCGGGCGTGCGCCTGGTGACCACGTAGGCCGTCACTCCGTAAACCCCCACCACCGCCAGCGCCATGGTCAGGAGGCCGAAGACGCACAGGACACCGGTCATGACGCGCTGCGAACGTGACGATTCGGCATACTGGGCATCGGCGGTCTTCAACCCGAATGGCGGCAGCCCCGGCGCCTCCTTTTCCACCAGTTCCTTCACGGCCGAAAGCAGCGTCTCGGGCGGCCGGTCCGTCCGCACATAGTAGCCGACGGTGGTGGCGCCCGAGTACGGGAAATATACCGATGGCGCCGGCGAGAAGAAACCGGGCGGTTCCCGGTCGCGCACCACCCCAACCACCTCGGCCCACTTGTCGGAACCGTACAACCTCACGTGTTGTCCCACGGGACTGCGGCCGGCAAACAGGCGTCTCTGGAAGGTCTCATTCACCAGGACGAAGCGGAGCGGCCATTCGCCCGCGGTTCCCAAACCGCGACCCTCGACGAGCGCACAGCCCGCGGCGTCGAAGAAGCCGGGCGATACCTGCAACCACAGGGCAACTTCTTCCTCCGGCGCATTCAGCCTGTGGCCTTCGATCTCCAGCCGCGACATCCCGCCGATGGAAAATCCCGCCGCGCGCGCGCCCGGCATAATCGAGAGCTTTTGTTCGAGGCGCTGAAACAGGCGCGCCGCCCGCGCGGGAGAGTAGCCTTCGGCGCCGGCGTCGATGGAGAATATGATGACGTTTTCCCGGTCGGGCCCGCGATGCCGTATGCTCTCCCGCAGCAGGTCGTGCGAGAACGAAAAGGCCCCGAACATCAAGGCGGCGGACAGCGCCACTTGCGCCGTCACCAGCGTCTTCCGGAAGCTGGCCTGGCCCAAGCCGAGTGGGGCGATGTTTCCGGCATTGAGCGCGCGTAGGGGCCGGCCCAGCGCGGGCAACAGCGCCGGGGCCGCGCCGCAGAGGATCACCGCCGATGCCACGGCCGCCAGAGCCAGCAGCAGCATGCCGGCGTCCGGGGCCGATGCGAGAGTCCGGGCCCGCTGTTCGTCGAACAGAATCCTCGGAACCAAACCGGCAACTCCCAGGGCGGCCAGCAGCCCCAGCAATCCACCGGCGGCCGCCGGCAGCAGGAATTCCGCCAGGAGTTGGCGCGCCAGGCGGCCGCGGCCGGCGCCGAGCGCCGCACGAATGGCGATCTCCTTCTGCCGGGCCGCCGCGCGAGCCACACAAAGCCCCGCCAGGTTGGCACACGCGGCGATGAGCACGCAGGCCGCGATGGCGGAAAGACCCACCAGCATCCAGCCGGCTTCCGGTTCGATACCGCGCCCGGCGGGAACGAGTTCCAGCCGCCGGGAGAGGAACCGCTCGCGGCCGGACCACGAGGCCGGTATCGTCCGGGCTTCCTCCTGAATCAATTGCCTGTAGACCGGCGCCACTTCCGCTTGCGCGCGTTGCCGCGCGATCCCCGGCTTGAGGCGGCCGACGATGTTCATCCAGCAGTAGGCGCGCGTCGACAGCATGCGGTACGCCGGCCAGAGCATTTCTTCGATCTCGATGGGCGCCAGCACCTCGGGCGACAGGCCTGGCGTCAAGCTGTGCAGGCCTCGGGCGGAGACGCCGACGATGGTCACTGGAAGGTCGTTCAGGACGATGCTTTGCCCCACCACGGCCGGGTCGCGCGCAAAGCGGCGAGCCCAGTACTCGTGGCTCAGCACGGCGACCCGCGGTGGGTTGGGCTGCCCATCGTCCGCCTGCCGGAACAGGCGGCCGGCAGCGGGCGCGACGCCCAGCACCTCGAAATAATTCCGGGAGACCAACTCCAGCGATACGCGCTCGGTCCGCTGGCCAAATGTCAAGTCCGCGGGCAGATTCGTGCGGGCGAGAACCCCGCTGAAAACGCCGTTCCGGTCGCGCAGGTCCCGGTACATGGCGTAGGAAAAATACGCCGCGTCGGAACCGCTCGCGCCGTAATGGAAACCGGGATGCGGACCGGGACTCCGCAAGGACACGAGTTGTTCGGGAGCCTTCACCGGCAGCGAGCGGAAGGCCGCCTGGCCGAGCAACCAGGACGCCAAGGTGCTGCTGCCGACGCCTACGGCCATCGACAGGACGGCGGTCGCGGCGAAGCCCGGAGTCTTGGCCAGCACACGCGCCGCATAGCGAAGATCCTGCCAAAGCGTGTCCAGGAACACGGTGCCACGCGCGTCGCGGCAGTCCTCTTTCACCTGCTCCAGGCCGCCGAAAAGCAGCCGTGCCCGGCGGCGGGCTTCGCCGGGAGGACAGCCCTGCTCGAGGAAGACCTCCACCTGGCGCTCGAAATGGAACTGGAGCTCCTCGGAGAGTTCGCTCTCCATGCGGCCGCGGCGAAAGATCGCACGAAGGCGATATAGGAGATCGCTGACCATCGAAGCGCCACTACGCGGTTCCGAGAACTTCGGAGACGGCCGCCACCATTCTTTCCCAACCAACTTCTTCCGCCGCCAGCCGTTTCCTGCCAGCCGCCGTCAGTTCGTAGTGCCGGGCGCGGCGGTTGTTTTCCGAGGGGCCCCACTCGCTCTTGACCAACCCGCGGCGTTCCAGACGGTGCAGCGCCGGGTAGAGGCTGCCTTGCTGGATCTGCAGCGCATCCCGCGATACCTGTTGAATCCGCTGAGCGATAGCCCACCCGTGCATGGGACCGAGGGCCACCGTCTTGAGGATCAGGAGATCGAGAGTGCCTTGGGGCAGATCGAGCCTATTATCCGGCATGGCCTTTTGCTATTGTGGCTAAGGAAAGCATAATGCCTTCCGCGGCAGGGCACAAGAGGACGCCGCGGCCGCTATTCGTATCTATTACGAAACGCGATCTGCGGGGCGTCCGTCTGTAAGAACATTCACCAGTTGCACCTGTTGCACTCGGAGATGCGGAGCGATTGTCATGATGGTTTTTTGCCGGCACAGACCCGTCCCCAGCGAGATTGGCGGTTAGGGCCCCAGCCATGCGGACATCGTCCTCGATTCCAGCGCTCGCGCTGACTCTCCTGGCTCTCCCGGCCAGCCCTGAAACACCACTGGAACAGGGGTACCGGCACTTGTACAACCTGCAGTTCGCCGAGGCTCACAGTACGTTTCAGGACTGGAGCCGCGCGCATCCCGACGATCCCATGGGGCCAGTATCGGACGCGGCCACTTATCTGTTCGCCGAATTCGACAGGCTCCACATTCTGCAGTCCGAGTTCTTCACCCACGATCAACATTTCCTGACGGACCACAAGCTCGCGCCCGACCTGGGGCTGAAACGCCAGTTCGAGGCGGCCATCGAAACCACGCGCAAGCTGGCGGCGCGCGCGCCCGCGGATCCCGGCAGCCAGCTTGCGTCGGTGATGGCGAGCGGCCTGCGTTCCAACTACCTGGCGCTGATCGACCACCAGTATGTAGCGTCGTTTCGCGAGATGAAGACCGCGCGGCTGGCGGCGGACAAGCTTCTCAAGGAGCACCCGGAACTGTGCGACGCGTGGATCGCGGCGGGCGTGGAGAACTACATGCTCAGCGTGAAGCCGGCGCCGGTGCGCTGGCTGCTGCGTCTGGCCGGCGGAGAGACCGATCGGACACTGGGAATCGAGAAGTTACGCCTGGCGGCCGACAAGGGCCACTATCTGGCGCCATTCGCGCGCCTGCTGCTGGGCGTGGCGGCATTGCGCGACCACAATCCGGCAAAGGCTCGAGAGGTGTTGAACGGGCTGATCCACGAGTACCCGTCCAATCCTCTCTATCGCGAGGAACTGGCCCGTTTGCAGGCCGGCTCGGCGAGCCTTGCCGGAGCGCCGCGATGAGCCGGCTGCCTGCCTCGACGGACCTGTTCGTCGTCGGCGGAGGTCCCGTCGGCCTGGCCGCGGCGATTGCGGCGCGCGCGCGAGGTTTCGAAGTGACCGTGGCGGAACATTCCGCGCCGCCCATCGACAAGGCCTGCGGGGAAGGCATCATGCCCGACGGCGCGGCCGCCGCGCGCGCCTTGGGCATCCGCCTGGAAGATGCCGGAGCCCAGCCGTTCCGCGGCATCCGGTTCCGCGAGGGCGATGTCGCGGTGGAAGCGGAGTTTCCCGCCGGCGTGGGATTCGGCGTGCGCCGCACCGCGCTGCATCAACTCATGGCCCGCCGCGCCGCCGATTGCGGCGTGCACCTGGCGTGGGGCGCGCGCGTCACGGGGATCGGCTTGGGAGGCGTGGAAACCGGGGAGGGCCTGGTGCGCGCGCGCTGGATCGTGGGCGCCGATGGCGGCGACTCGGCGGTGCGGCGCTGGGCTGGCCTGGACGCTTGCGCGCGCGAAAGCCGCCGCTACGGATTCCGCCGCCATTATCGGGTGGCGCCGTGGACCGATTTCATGGAACTGCACTGGTCCGATGGCTGCCAGCTCTACATCACCCCGGTGGGAACGTCCGAGGTGTGCGTGGCCGTGCTTTCGGGCGATCCGCGCCTGCGCCTGGAGGACGCTCTGCCCCGCTTTCCGGAAGCCATGCGCAGACTCCGCGGCGCGGAACCAAGCTCGCTGGAGCGGGGCGCGGTGACGGCCTCGCGGCGGCTGCGCCAGGTGTGCAGCGGCAACGTGGCGCTGGTGGGAGACGCATCGGGCTCGGTGGACGCGATCTCGGGCGAGGGGATGTGCCTGCTGTTCCAGCACTCGACGGCTCTGGCCGCGGCCATGGAGGCCGGCGACCTGCGGACGTATGGGGCGGCGCATCGGCGCGCGGGGCGGCGGCCGCGCATGATGGCGTCCCTGATGCTGTCGCTCGGCCGCCAGCGGGCGCTGCGCGGCCACGTGCTGCGGGCCCTGGCGTCCCGGCCGCGGCTGTTTCGCGGAATGCTGGCGATGCACGTGGGAGAACTGTCGGTTTTGGATTTCGCCGCCAATGGGTTGGCGCTGGGATGGAGGATGCTGACAATATGACGAAAGCCAGGCGACTGGCGCTCGGTGGATGGACCTGCGCCGCGTTGCTGGTATTTCCCCTCTTGCGGGGCGACGAGGCGCCCTTGCGCCTGGATGCGTCCACCAGCAAAGTGAAGTTCACCTTGAGCTCCGTGCTGCACACGGTGCACGGAGAATTCCGGCTCAAGGAGGGCACCCTGCGATTCGACCCGTCCACCGGGAAAATCTCCGGCCAGGTAATCGTGGACGCCCGTAGCGGCCAGAGCGGCAACACCTCCCGCGACGGCCGCATGCATCGCGAAATACTGGACGCCGAACGGTACCCCGAGATCGCGTTCCGTCCCGACCGGGTGGAGGGCGCGATCGCGCCGGCCGGCGCGTCGCAGGTGAAGATTCACGGAGTGTTCTCGATTCACGGCGGGGACCACGAAATCACCGTGCCGGCCGACGTCCGCACTATAGGCGGCGATTACGACGTGACGGCGCGCTTTGACGTGCCCTACGTGAAGTGGGGCATCAAGAACCCGGGCACTTTCATCCTGCGGGTGAGTGAGACGGCCCAAATCACCATCCACACCGTGGCGCGCCGCGCGCCGTAAGCGCAACCGGCAACCTGCCTCTTCGCCGTCCAGGCCGATTGCCGACTGTCAGAGGGCACCCAGCGGGATGCCATCCCGCCCCACAAATTAAGTAAACCGCGCATCGCGGTGCGTCCGGGGTTTATAATAGCCCCCATCGTCACTTTTATCGGTCGCCAGACGATGGACTGGGTATTCCATGGCGGCCGGGAGGAACCATGTCTCGCATCGTTCGGTGTTCGCTCATTCAGGCCGCCAATGCCGCGCCTCCGGACGCGTCGCTCGAAGCCACCAAGCGCGCCATGATCGACAAGCATGTAGCCTACATTCGCCAGGCCGCCGATGCCGGGGCGCAAATCGTGTGCTTGCAGGAGATCTTCTTCGGCCCCTATTTCTGCGCCGAGCAGGTAACCCGCTGGTACGATTTCACCGAGCCGGTGCCCGACGGGCCCACCATACGCCTGATGCGGGACCTGGCGCGGCAGCTCCGCGTCGCCCTGATCGTGCCGGTCTACGAAATCGAACAACAGGGCCTCTACTACAACACCGCGGCGGTGATCCACAACGACGGAACCTACCTCGGCAAGTACCGCAAGACCCACATTCCGCACGTGGCGCCGGGGTTTTGGGAGAAGTATTATTTCCGCCCCGGCAATCTGGGCTTCCCGGTATTCGACCTGGGCTTCGCCAAGATCGGGGTCTACATCTGCTACGACCGGCATTTCCCGGAAGGCGCCCGCGCGCTGGGCCTGAATGGCGCGGAAATCGTCTTCAACCCGTCGGCCACGGTCGCCGGGCTGAGCGAGTACCTATGGAAGCTGGAGCAGCCGGCCCACGCGGTGGCCAACGGCTATTTCGTCGGCGCCATCAATCGGGTGGGCGTGGAAGCGCCGTGGAATATCGGCGAGTTTTACGGCTCCAGCTATTTCTGCGATCCCCGCGGGCGCATCTTCGCCCAGGCATCGCGCGACAAAGATGAAGTGCTCACGGCCGACCTCGATCTCGACATGATTACCGAGGTGCGAAACACCTGGCAGTTTTTCCGCGACCGCCGGCCCGATATGTACGAATCCCTGATAAAGGCCTGACCCCATGACCCCTAACCCCGTGACCCCCAAGCCCATGACTAAAGACGAGATCATTCTGGCCAACAAGGAGTTCCTCTTTCCCGCGGTCTTCCACTTTTATAAGGACCCTCTGGTGGTGGCGCGCGCCCAGGACCAATACGTTTGGGACGCCGACGGCAACCAGTACCTGGACTTCTTCGCCGGCATCGTCACCGTGAGCGTGGGCCACTGCAACCGCCAGGTCAACGCCCAAATCCATCGGCAGCTCGATACGCTGCAGCACGTGTCCACGGTGTTTCCGTATGAGCCGCAGGCGGCCCTGGCGAAGAAGATCGCCTCGCTGACGCCCGGCGGCAAGCTGACCAAATCGTTCTTCACCAATAGCGGCACGGAGGCCAACGAGACGGCCATTCTGACCGCGCGCTGCTACACCGGCAATACCGAGATCGTAGCGTTGCGCCACTCGTATCACGGCCGGTCGGCCATGGCGATGACGCTCACCGGCCAGGGCTCCTGGCGGCTGGGACCCTCTCAGGCCGGCATCGTGCATGCGCACAACGCCTATTGTTACCGCTGCCCCTTCGGCCTCACCTACCCCAATTGCGAAGTGAAGTGCGCCCAGGACGTCGAGGAGCTGGTCCGCACCACCACCACCGGGCGGCTCGCAGGGTTCATCGGGGAGCCCATTCAGGGCGTCGGAGGATTTGTCACGCCGCCCCCGGAATACTTCAAGATCATCGAGAAGATCATTCGCAACTACGGGGGCATCTTCATCAGCGACGAAGTGCAGACCGGATGGGGCCGCACCGGCGGGAAGTGGTTCGGAATCGAGCAGTACGGCGTGGTCCCGGACATCCTGACCAGCGCCAAAGGTATGGGCAACGGCACTCCCATCGGCTTGACGGTCGCCAAACCGGAGGTGGCCGACGGGGTGACGGGACTGACCATCTCCACCTTTGGGGGCAACCCGGTGGCCACCACGGCGGCCAAGGCGGTGATCGATTTTATCGAGGAGCGGAACCTGCTGGCCAATTGCACCGAGGTCGGCGGCTACCTGCGCGCCGGGCTCGAGGAACTCCAGCGCAAGCACGAGTTGATCGGCGACGTGCGCGGCATGGGCCTGATGCAGGCCATCGAGCTGGTGGAAGACCGCGAGACCAGGACGCCCGCGCCGGCGGCCACGGCGCAGTTGATGGAGGCCGCGCGCGAAAACCGGTTGCTCATCGGCAAGGGCGGCTTGTACGGCAACGTGATCCGCATTTCGCCGCCTATGAACATCGGGCGCGCGGATGTGGACCGGTTCCTGAAGCTGCTCGACAAGAGCCTGGCCGCCTGCGCGGCGGTGACGGCGGGAGGAGCCAGATGAGCGACGCGAGCGACGCGGCGTTGTCGGTCTCCCGCAACCTGGAGCGCTTTCCGGAACTGCACCCCCCGCTGGATTCGCAGTCCGCGGTGGCCGAAGCCAACCGCTGCCTCTTCTGTTTCGATGCGCCTTGCACGGCCGCGTGCCCCACCCACATCGACGTGCCGCGATTCATCAAGAAGATCTCGACGGGAAACCTGCGCGGCTCGGCGGCGGCCATTCTGGACGCCAACGTCCTCGGGCTGAGCTGCTCGCGCGTCTGCCCGGTGGGCGTTCTCTGCGAAGGCGCCTGCGTGATGCACCGCTACAACAAGAAGCCCATCGAAATCGGCCGGTTGCAGCGCCATGCCATGGAGTATTTCTATGACCGCCCCGGCCAGGGTCTCAAGCTGGCGAAACCGGTGGATGGCGCCCCGCGCGTGGCCTGCATCGGCGGCGGCCCGGCGTCGCTGGCCTGCGCGGCCGAATTGCGCCGCCAAGGTTATGCGGTAACCGTTTTCGACAACCGGCCTCTCCCCGGCGGGCTGAACACCTATGGCGTGGCGGAGTACAAACTGCGGGCCACCGACAGCCTGCGGGAAGTGGAGATGGTCCGCTCCCTGGGCGTGGAATTTCGCCAGGCCGCGGTGGGGATGGACGTGCCGCTGAGCGACGTGGAACGCGAATTCGCCTTCATCTTCCTGGGCCTCGGCCTGGGCTCCATGGAGCGGCTCGGCATCCCGGGCGAGGATTCGCTCGGCGTTGTGGACGCGCTGCGTTTCATCGAACGCTACAAGACCCAGCCCGGCTTCCAAGTAGGCCGCCGCGTGGCGGTGATCGGCGGCGGCAACACGGCCATCGACGCAGCCAACGCCGCGGTGCGCCTGGGAGCGGTGGAAGTGCACCTGTTCTATCGCCGGACGGAGCGCGAAATGCCGGCCTTCTCGTTTGAGTACGACCACTCCAAGGTGGAAGGCGTGCGTTTTCACTGGCTGGCGCAACCGGTGCAGGTGCTGGCCAACGAAGGGCGCGTGGTAGGGCTCAAGTTCGTACACACCCAGTTGGGCGAACCGGACGCTTCCGGACGCCGCGACGCCGTTCCGGTTCCGACGTCCCACTTCGATTTCGCGTGCGACATGGTGATCCCGGCGCTGGGCCAGTCGCGCCTGGCGGGAATGCTTTCGAGCACGCGCGCGATCGAGCTGAAACTCGGCGCCATCGTGGTGGAGCGGTCCACCGGCCGCACCGCCAACCCGAAATACTACGCCGGCGGAGACTGTGTGAACGGCGGACGGGAAGTGGTCGACGCGGTGGCCGACGGCAAGCGGGCCGCTCTGGCCATCGCCAACGCGCTGCGGGCCGGCGCTGCCAAGGGAGCGGAAACGAATGGCTGATCTCACTACCAATTTCGCGGGCATCGGTTGTCCCAACCCGTTCTGGCTGGCGTCCGGGCCGCCGACCAACTGCGGCGAACAGATCATGCGGGCGTTCGACGCCGGCTGGGGCGGCGCCGTATGGAAGACCCTCGGCGACCCCATCGTCAACGTCTCCTCGCGCTACTCCTCGGTGGATTGGAACGGCCAGCGCATGATGGGTCTGAACAACATCGAGCTCATCACCGACCGCTCCCTCGAAGTCAACCTGCGCGAGATCGCCGAAGTCAAAAAACGCTATCCGAAACACGCGGTGGTCGCGTCCCTGATGGTGGAATCGAAGCGCGAGGTCTGGCACGAATTCGTCAAGCGCTGCGAGGACGCCGGCGCCGACGGACTCGAACTCAATTTCGGCTGTCCCCACGGCATGAGCGAGCGCGGCATGGGAAGCGCCGTGGGCCAGGTGCCGGAGTACTCCTGCATGATCGCGGAGTGGGTAAAGGAAGTGGCGCGGACGCCGGTGATGGTCAAGCTGACGCCCAACATCACCGACATCCGCATGGCCGCGCGGGCTGCCCGCAAGGGCGGCGCCGACGCGCTCTCCGCCATCAATACCCTCAACTCCATTACGGGAATCGACCTGGACACGTTCACGCCGCGGCCCAACGTCGCCGGCAAATCGTCGCAGGGCGGCTATTGCGGTCCGGCGGTCAAACCGATCGCCCTGTACCAGGTGCGGCAGATCGCGACCGACCCGGAAGTGGGATTGCCCATTTCGGGAATCGGCGGCATCGCCGGCTGGCGCGAAGCGGCGGAGTTCATGCTGCTGGGCTGCGGCACGGTGCAGGTTTGCACGGCCGTCATGCACTACGGCTATCGCATCGTGGAGGATATGATCGACGGCCTGAGCAATTGGATGGACGATAAGGGTTTTCGCACCCTCGACGATTTCCGCGGCCTGTCTCTGCCCAAGCTCACCGAGTGGAAGCACCTGGACCTGAATTATAAGATTGTGGCGCGCATCCACGAAGACAAGTGCATCGGCTGCGACCTGTGCTACATCGCCTGCTGGGATGGCGCCCATCAGTGCATTCACCGCGCCGGCTACGCCAAGCCAGCCGACGCGGAAGCCGCTACCGAGGCGCGGCTGACTGTCACTCCCATCGCCAAGCTCGACGCGACCGTCCATAACAATACGAAGACTCCCACGGAGCGGATTCCGCGCGTGGACGAAGCCGAGTGCGTGGGTTGCAACCTGTGCTGGCTGGTGTGCCCGGTGGACGGCTGCATCACCATGGAACAGATCGATACCGGCCGTCCCGGCGAGAGTTGGGAGCAGAGGACGGCAAAGGCTGCGGGTGTATGAGGACGTTTTATGTGGGGCAGGCTGGCAGCCTGCGGCCGAGTGGCACTCGGCCTGGGCGGCGGCGTGCAAAGGTCGGTAGCGTGCTAGCGTCGGCAGGCGGGTTAACGGGGTACCCTCTGGGTCCGCCGCAGGCTGCCAGCCTGCCCCACATAAAACCCAACAGATGAGGCTTGCAGGGGGAGTAGCGAACCAGTGAGGAACCCATGAACACGTTGATACGCAATGGCACGGTCGTCACCGCTTCGGAGACGAAGAAAGCCGACGTCCTGATCGAAGGCGAGCGCATTTCCCAAGTGGGTGTGGATCTGGCGGGGAGTTCCGCCGGCAAGGTGATCGACGCCACCGGAATGTACGTGATCCCCGGCGGCATCGACGCCCATACCCACCTGGACATGCCGTTCGGGGGCACTGTGTCCGCCGACGATTTCGAAACCGGCACGCGCGCCGCCGCGTTCGGCGGGACCACCGGCATCGTGGATTTCGCCATCCAGGGGAGGGGCACGCGCATGCGCGACGCCCTCGACACCTGGTGGAAGAAAGCCGAGGGCCGGGCCACTATCGACTACGGCCTGCACATGATCGTCACCGACCTGGCCAATTCCGGCCTCGAGGACATGGACGGCATGGTCGGCGAGGGCGTGGCCAGCTTCAAGCTGTTTATGGCCTATCCCAATTCCCTGATGGTGGACGACGCCACCATCTTCAAGGCGCTCTCGCGGACGGCCAAGAACGGCGCGCTCATCTGCATGCACGCCGAGAACGGCAGCGTGATCGACGTCATCGTCGCCAAAGCCCTGGCCGAGGGCAAGACCGCCCCGATCTACCACGCCTTGACGCGGCCGGCGCTCGCCGAAGCGGAAGCGGTGCACCGCTCCATCGCCATGGCGGAGATGGCGGGCGTCCCGGTCTACATCGTGCACCTGACTTCGGAAGACGCGCTCAACCAGGTGCGCGAGGCGCGCGACCGCGGCGTGCCGGCTTTCGCGGAGACTTGCCCGCAGTACCTGCTGCTCTCCATCGAAGAGCTGCGCCGGCCGGGTTTCGAAGGCGCCAAGTACGTCTTCACGCCCCCGCTGCGGCCCAAGGAGCACCAGCCCAAACTATGGGAGGGCCTGCAGCACGACCATCTGCAGGTGGTCTCCACGGACCATTGCCCGTTCTGCTTCGCCGACCAGAAAATCCTCGGCAAGGACGATTTCACCAAAATTCCCAATGGCGGCCCGGGCATCGAGAACCGGCTGCAGTTGATCTATCACCACGGCGTGAACTCCGGCCGGATCTCGCTCAACCGCTTTGTGGAGATCACCTCCACCACGCCAGCGCGCATTTTCGGCATGTATCCGCGGAAAGGCGAAATCGCCGCCGGAAGCGACGCCGACGTGGTGATCTGGGATCCCAACGCCGCCTATACCATCAGCGCCCGGACGCACCACATGCGCGTGGACTACTCCATGTTCGAAGGTTTCCAGGTGCGCGGCAACGCGCGGACCGTGCTATCGCGCGGCGAAGTGGTCGTGGATGGCGGCCAGTTTCTAGGCAAGCCCGGCCGCGGCCGGTATGTGAAGCGCGCCGCTCGCGGGGGAGCCTGGAAGTAAGCACCGCAACGGGAGGAGAAAGATGATGGCAACCGAAACCGTTTCGTTCTACATCGGCGGCGTCTGGGAGACTCCGCAAGGCAGAACGCTCGAAGCTGTAACCAACCCCGCCACGGGCGGGCGCATCGCCGAAGTGCCGTATGCCGTGGCCGCCGACGTGGATCGGGCCGTTCAGGCGGCCCACGCCGCGTTCCTGAAATGGCGCGACGTCCCGGTGGTCGATCGCGTGCAGGTGCTGTATCGCTTCAAGGCGCTGCTCGACAAGCACGCGGATGAAGTCGCGGCCGTCCTGACGCGTGAAAACGGGAAGACCCGGGATGACGCCCGGGCCGAAGTCCGGCGCATGATCCAGATGGTGGAAGTGGCCTGCGGCATGCCGAGTCTCATGATGGGCGATTCGCTCAACGACGTGGCGCAGGGCATCGACTGCAAGACCGTCCGCCAGCCCATCGGCGTCTGCGCCGGCGTCACGCCATTCAATTTCCCGGCCATGGTGCCCACCTGGATGTATCCGTTCGCCATCGCTTGCGGCAACACCTTCGTGCTGAAGCCCTCCGAAAAAGTGCCGCTAACTCCCACGCGCGTGGCCGAGCTGCTGCATGACGCCGGCGTGCCGCCCGGAGTCTTCAACCTGGTGCACGGCGGCAAGGAGGCGGTGGATGCTCTGCTGCATCACCCCCTGGTGAAGGCCGTCTCGTTCGTCGGTTCCACGCCCGTGGCGAAATGTATTTATGCCACCGCGGCGGCCGAGGGAAAGCGCGTGCAGGCGCTGGGTGGCGCCAAGAACCACCTGGTGGTGATGCCCGATGCCGACATGCCCAAGACCGTGGAGGCCATCATCGGATCGGCCTTCGGCGCCGCCGGAGAACGCTGTCTGGCCGGCAGCGTGCTTGTGCCGGTGGGCGATGCCGCCGGTCCGCTGCTCGATCTTCTGGTCCGCCGCACGAAATCGCTGGCCGTCGGCGATGGATCCGAGAGCGCCACGGAGATGGGCCCGCTGGTCACTTCGGACCACTGCCGGCGAGTCCGCGGTTACGTAGACACAGGCGCCGCCGAAGGCGCCACGCCGCTGGTGGACGGCCGCGAATTTCACGCGGGTGAAGGCTTCTTCCTGGGCCCCACCATCTTCGACCACGTCACGCCCGAGATGACCATTGCCCGCGAAGAGATCTTCGGTCCCGTGCTTTCGGTCATGCGGGTCGGCACTCTCGACGAAGCCATCGACCTGGTCAACCGCTCTCCGTTCGGCAATGCCACGGCGATTTTCACCACCAACGGCAAGGCCGCGCGCGAATACTCCTCGCGCATTGAAGTCGGCATGGTGGGGGTCAACGTGGGGGTGGCCGCTCCCATGGCCTTCTTCCCGTTCGCCGGCTGGAAGAACTCGTTCTTCGGCGATCTGCACGCGCACGGCAAAGACGCGGTGGCCTTCTATACCGAGCAGAAAGTGATCATGAGCCGCTGGTTCTAGCTGGCTGGCCCGGCAGGCGCATCGATCGAAAAGCGGGACAGCCGCGCCGAGAGCCGCACAGCGGCTGCACGAAGCCGGCGCGGCCTGATCGAGCGAGCTTCGGGCGGCAGCCTGATCCGGATAAATCAAACAGCGATCGAATTCTGCTATGGTATTTCCGGTCGGCCAATCGGAATTCGCCTCAGCCCGGCCGATAGCATCCAAGAATCGGTAGACTTATGCAACCAGACATCTCTCTTATCCTGCCCGCGTACAACGAGGCCGACTGCATAGCCGGAACGATCGCCGAAGCCGTGGGCTACTTCCAAAGCCGCCATTACACCTACGAGATTGTCGTGGCGGCGGACGGGGATGACGGCACCCGCGAAATCGTGGCGGAATTGGGCCGGGAAGATCCATCCCTTCGGGCGATCGGCGGGCCGGGCCGCCGGGGCAAAGGCCGCGGCATTCGCGAGGCGGTGCGGATCTCGACCGGCTCCATCATCGGCTTTGCCGACGCGGACAACAAGGTCCCCATCGAAGAGTACGACAAGATCGCTCCCCTCTTCGCCGAAGGATACCCGATCGCGATCGGTTCGCGCGCGCTGGCCCGTTCGCTGATCGAACGCTCGCAGCCCTGGTATCGCCGGATGGGCGGCAAGGGATTCGGCATTTTCATGCGCGCTGTCACCGGCCTGCGCGGGATTTCGGACACGCAATGCGGCTTCAAGTTCTTTCAGCGCGACGTGGCCAAGCGGCTCTTCGCGTTGCAGAAGATCGACGGCTACATGTACGACGTGGAGATCCTGTTGCTCGCGCAATACCTGGATTACAAGGTCCGCGAGGTTCCGGTCCGCTGGCGCGATGACGGCGATACCCGCCTCCAGTTGGTGCGCGGCAATCTGCGCAATCTCCGGGACATCTTGCGCCTGCGGGCGCAGACCCGGGCGACCCTGCGGGCCGCGGCGCGGCAGGCGGCTTCTAGCTGATTTGGCCGCAACGCGGGCGGATGAAGCTGCGATTGTTCAAGGCCAGCGGGGCGTACGCGTAACGCTGCGCCGACGAGTGCCAGTTGAAGATGTATGAGGCGACGCCGGTATCGACGGCGATCTGGCTCATTGGGGTGGCGCAATGGCGGCAGCCTCGCGTCGGTCCGCATAGATGGCTGCGACCAAACGCTCGATCTCTTCGTCGGGCGCCGGGTCCACGCACCAGTTGGGCCACGCGATCGAGGCCACTGTGTCCTGGATCGACGATCCTCTGTGAGGGTTAACCTCCGGAGCGATGTGGCCGGCGCGCCTATTTTCCCAAGTGCGGTTCAGTGGTCGAGGACATGTATCCCTGCTCGCCCCCGGGGCGGGAAGCTCGCTGAGGTTGGCCAAGCCGCCTGTCGCGCTGTAGAATTGAGTCCTTATGGGTAAACCGGACCTGGCGGTTGCTGCGATCCTCAGCAGTCTGGAGTCCGTTTACGGAAATCAGGAGCCGTGTTGGCCGACTGATCCGTACGAGTTTCTGGTCTGGTGGCACTGCGGTTACCCGGCGAGCGATGCAAATTGCGCGAGGGGCTGGGACTCCCTGCGGCGGAACGTCGGAACAGAGCCGCGGAGAATCCTCGAAGCCGGCGCCGCCAAACTGGCGCGCGCGCTGGAACCCGGCGGCATGGTGCCGGAACTCCGCGGTCTCCGGCTGCTCCAGATTGCCGCCCGTGTCCAGGATGAATTTGGGGGCGATCTGCGCTCGGGGCTCGCCGGATCCATACCCGGCATTCGCAAGACGCTCAAGAAATTTCCGAACATCGCGGATCCGGGAGCGGACCGGATCATGCTGTTCGGCGATATCTCGCCTATACCCGCTGTTCCGTCGAATTGCCCGCATGTGCTGGTGCGCATCATCCGCGGCAAAGAGCGCGAGAACTATGGCGTCACGTATGGCGAGGCGAAGGAAGCCATAGAAACGCAGATTCCGCCGAATTTCGAGGCTCGAAAACGTGCCTACTTACTTCTAAAGAAGCACGGTCAGACCCTCTGCAAAAGCAGCAAGCCAAAATGCGCCCAGTGTCCCGTCCGATCCACCTGTGCCTTCTTCGCCGGGAATTGTCGCGGGCGCTTCCGTGAAGCATGACTGTGCAACCAGCTACGCACGGCGCCCCGCTCCCGATAGCCCGGTGGTAACTCCTTCTCCTAACCAGGCACCGCCGCCCCTAAAACAATGACTCGTCAGAAGAAATCGTGGGTTGATTCCGGCTCAGGCAGCTTGCCAAGTGAGTGATAGAGGGCCAGTTCGAATACCCGGTAGGTGCGAAATCCGTAGGATTTTCTCATGGTGACTTTCGCTTTGTTGTTCAGACCCTCCACGACCCCACTGGAAACGAACTTTTGAGCCCGGAAGTAGTTAAGAACCAGTTCCCGATGCTGGCGGAGCGAGCGGGCGATCTTCTTCATCGACTCGATGCGGGAACGCATGGTTTGGCGGCACCACTCGTCGGGAAACTTGCCGGCCCAGAAGGGCGAACTGTACTCCCAGAGTTGCTGGAAGGCCTCCTTAAGAAGGTAAGCACGGATGGTCTTCAGGTTATACCGGAGCAGGTCGCGCAGGCGGAAGCGCTGCTCCTCCTTCAGATTCTCTTCGCGCTTGAGCAGGAGCCATCGCGACTTCTTCAGTAGCGGTGTCCGGCCTTCGCTCGCCATCCGGCGCGATTTTCCGGCGCGGACTTCGTCGAGGGCCTTGTTCATTTTCGCGACGATATGGAAACGGTCGAGAATATGCAGGGCGTCGGAACATTGCTCACGGATGACTTTCAGATAGGGTTCCCACATGTCTGAGCAGATGAACACGATCCTTGATGTGACTTCTTCGCCTATGGTGGTGAAGAATCACTGAAAGGACTCGATCGTTCTCTCTTTGCCGACCCAAAGCAGACGGGCGACGCCGAGATCGATCTGATAGACCAATGTCAGATACTTGTCCTGGCGAAGCTGGCCACCTTGATCGAGTGACGAGCGTCTGTCCCCGCCGCGCCGCTATGGCTCTTCCAGCCGACTCGGTTCCAAGCCCCGGCGAACCGGTAATGGGGGCGCGGGCGTCCGTCCGCATTTCAAGTTCCAGTAAGCCCAGGAACGCGCATCGAAGACGCCGGGAGGCGCGTTATCCAGCGCTTCCCGAAACTCGTCCGGGCCCACCACGCCGTCCAGCGCCCGCAAGTCTTCCGCGGTTCCATACATCATGACGTGCGCGAGAAAATGAACCGGGTCGGCCAGAGTTTCCGAGGGCGGTTTGAACCAGACCACGCGCTCGGCCACGGCGAGCAGTTCGGGGGTTTCCGGTAGCGGCTTCATGGCGTCGATTCAGTTTCGCCGGGGCGCTTGGCATAAGGCGCCAAGACCGGCAGTTTGGCCGCATCGACGGCTTCGACCGCTTTACTGAGCCGCGCTCCGACTTCGGCTGGCAGCGCCGGCAAATCGCCGAAGTAACTGAGCGCCTTGAGCGTGATCAACGGATTGAATTTGCGGCCGTAAACCACCTTCCCCGCCGCCAGCATGGAAGGCAAATCGATGCCGTGCCGCAAAAGGGCATCGATATCGAGGTAGTCCTTGACCTCCGCCCGCTTCTGCACGACCGCTGCCATGGTCCCGGCGATGTCGAGCAGCGAGGCGACGTGCAGGAGTATGTCGCCCACCTGCTCGGGAGCGGCCACTTGTCCCAGCCCAAGCCCGCCGAAGAACGACACCAGCACCGGCCCACGGCGATCCACGCGACAGGTCAAGGTGTTCGGCGCCACCTGCACCCGTTCGGCATCGTTGAGGTACGGTACTTCTCGCACCAGCCGGTCGGGATCGAAGGACATGTTCGAGAAGAAATCGAAATCGACCGACGCCCGATGCCCCAACCGCAGCGTCAAAGCCGTGCCGCCGTAGAGCGTAAACATGTTCGGAGTTGCTCGAAGCTCCGGCCAAAGGGCTCGTTGCGCAGCGGGCAAAGCGCCCAGATTGGGAATGAACGCCATCGACGTATGGATACCGCATTTTGCCCCGCAAAGCCAGCCGCCGACCGAACCGACGTTCCGCCCGTCAACGAAGCCAGTTTTCCGTTCGTTGACGCCCGCACCCGGCTCTAAACCGCCTCCCTTTCGGCGGCTGCGCAATCCAGGTTCGGACGGCGGTTGGCGCCCCACCGTGCTGCAACTCCCCGGCGACGCTCTGGGCCACGAACACGCGACCGTAGAGAGGTCTCAACACGTCGACCGCTCCGATCAGGACGAGGTAATGCAGGGGACCGGCGTCGGCCACAACGATCATGCGCGCCGTTCGGCTTTCCGGATTTCTTCGCTGTGCCTGGCGGTGGCGAGATCATGATCGAAATCTTCGGCCGTGTACTTCTCGACCTGGTGCTCTTTCAGGAAGCCGTCGAACTCGAACCGCGACGTCATGCCCAGGAGAATGCGGAGCTGGTAGCCGGTGAGCCGGCGCTGGCGATACGCTTCAATGCCGATCGCCTCTAGGGCGACGCGCGCGGGGTTCTCGCCGGGATGGGCAAGGGTGCGGCCAGCTCGCCGGGGATTTCGAGCGTGATCTGCATACAGTCAAGCCTATCACGGTCCGCAACCCGGCTTTCCGGCCCTTCCCTGCGACGCCGCCAGCGCGGGCCGCGCCCTTACTTCCCGCGCGCGATCTGTTTCATCGCTTTGGCAAAATCGTCGGGCGTGTACACCACCAGCGTCTTCCCTTTGAGCGCGGCCACCAGGTAGTCGATGGTGTCGCGCGGCTGCGCTATCGGATAGGGACTCCCCAACCCCGCCGCCGAGGCGCGGCCGGGGATGTTCAGGCCGCCGCCCATGCCGCCGCCCCGTCCGTTGGGCGTCGAGGCGTCCGGCAAATCGCTGACGGAGTCCTCCGTCCGTCCCATCCGGGCCGAACGCCGCGCCATCGCGGCCGCGCTCATCTGCGGCCGCTGGTATTCCACGTAGAAGAATTTCGGCGCGCCCGCGCCGCGATCCTCGATGCCCGAGACGCGGGTATCGCTGGAACGCGCATGCGGCCCCAGAAACACCACCGCGTCGGCGCGGTCCTCCGCGCGCAGCTCACTGTTTACCAGGTTGGCCAGCAGGTCCAGATGGCCCGTCGGATTGAGCAGCGTGTGGTAATCCACGACCGCAAGCTGGAGGTCGAAGATGGCCTGGCGCACGGCCTCCAACTGGTCCAGGGTGAAGTGCTCCTGCCGGTAGATCTCCTTCTGTTGATCGAGATTGAACACCACCAGCCGCACCGACTCGGCGGGCGCCAGGTCCAGCAGCGAAGCCAGCGCCCCGAGCAAGGTCACGGCGTCGCTGGCCTGCAGTTTCGAGAGGCGCGGCGATTCCGGCGCGGCGTGCAGCAGCACCGTCAGCCGGCCGAGCGGCGGCTCTCCCGGCGCGCGGACGGAGCGCGTTCCGGGCAACGAGATTTCCTGCACGGCGCCTGGATCGATCGCCATCTTCACATGGCGATCTTCCACGCCGCGTTGGGCCTCGATGTTCCAGTCCGCGCGGCACGCCCGGCCCTGATCGTCCAGAAGCAGGAGCGAGGCGCGATAGGATCCCTCGCCCAACAGATACCCGCCGCCGGCTTCGCCTTCCACCCTGGTGTCGGGTACATCCGGCAGCCTGAGGCGCTCCACCAGGTACACCGGCTGCCCGGCCAGTTCCTGTTGGATGCGCACTACAACGATCCACTTGTGTCCCGGTCCCCGATACTGGTTGAGGGGCACCCACGCCGTGTAGCCCGCATGGAAACGAAAGCTGAAATCGAGGACCGGCCGGAGTGGTTCAACCTGGCACTTCAACGCCCCCAGGCCGCCGCGGCCGAAGAGCTCGGCCCCCTGTTCCGGAGGCAGAATCGTCTGTGCGGAGGCCGTCACCCAGACGACCATGGAGAAAATCGCCGCCGCCCGCATGCGTTTTTATTGTAGGGCGTGCGGATTCACACTGCCATAGCCCTTCTGGGCTCGAAGGTGTAGCCGAATCCCCGGACCGAATGAATCAGCACCGGCGCGGCGGGGTCCTGCTCCACCTTCTGACGCAGCCGCAAGACGTACACGTCCACGGCGCGATCGGTGATGGCGCGGTCCTGGCCCCAGACGGCGTTGAGCAGTTGCTCGCGGCTGAAAACCACCCCCGGACGGCTCATGAGAAACTCCAGCAGCCGGAACTCCGTGGCGGTCAACTGGAGCGGCGCGCCGTTCAGCTTCACCTGGCGGCTGGTGGTATCGAGCGCCACCCCGCCCGCTTCCATCACGCGCGCCGGCGCGGTCTGGTTGCGGAACTGCAGCTTGATGCGCGCGATCAGTTCCCGCACGAAGAACGGCTTCACCACGTAATCGTTGGCGCCCAGTTCCAGGCCCACGATGCGATCGGTCTCGGAGGCGCGCGCGGTGAGGAAGATCACCGGCACCGCGGCCAGGTCGGGATCGCGCCGGATGCCCTTGCAGATATCCAGCCCGTCGGAATCGGGCAGCATGATATCCAACAGGACCAGGTCCGGCCGCGTCTGCCGGCACAACTCCAGCGCGCCCTTGCCCGTCTGCAGGCCGGCCACCGAGAAACCTTCCTTCTCGAGGTTGTACTTCAGCAGCGAAAACAAATCCGCGTCATCTTCGATTACGACGATCTTCTTCATGTGGCACCGGAGCTTCAGATTTCAAGTTACCAGCGCCGATGTTACAGAACGGTTACGGCGGGGTGAATTCGGGGTTAAGGTGAAGCGCCCTACGCCAGCTCCTCGAACCGGTAGCCGAAACCGCGAACCGTGACCAGGTACCGCGGTTCGTCGGGCTGCTCCTCGATTTGCTCGCGCAGGCGGCGCACGTGGACGTCCACGGTCCGCGGCGTGATATACCGCTGCTCGCCCCACAGCGCTTCCAGAAGCTGTTCGCGGCTATAGGCGCGGCCCAAATGCGTCAGAAAGAACTCCAGCAGGTTGAATTCGGTGGAAGTCAGCTCCAGTTCTTTGTCTTTCAGGAAAACCCGCCGGCCGGCAGGGTCCAGGCGGAACGGCCCGATGGACTGCGGCTCGGAACCCGCGTCCATCGCCTCGCGGCGCAGATGCGCCTTCACCCGGGCCACCAGCTCGCGCGGGCTGAAAGGCTTGGTCATGTAATCGTCGCCGCCGATTTCCAGGCCCAGCACGCGGTCCACTTCGTCGGCGCGGGCCGTCAGGAACAGTACCGGCGTCCGTCTTAGCGACGGCGACCGCCGGATTTCGCGGCACAACTCGAACCCATCCCGATCCGGCAGCATCACGTCGAGCAGGACCAGGTCGGGCTTCCACTGCTCCAGGCCTTTCAGGGTCCCCTGGTCGCCGCGCCAGATCTGCGCGTGAAATCCGCCGCGGGTGAGATTGTATTCGATGAGCGAAGCCAGCTCGGCCTCGTCCTCCACGATGGCGATCCGTTTGGGCATGGCCGGTTACAGAGCGGCTGCGCGCCGCCGGTCGTTCAGCCAGATCAGCGCGAACAGGGCGAACGCCAGCGCCAGCGCGACCGCCGTGAGGGTCCAGCCGTTGCGCACCAGGAACCCCTGCGCATCCTGGCCCAGGCGCACGGCCAGGTACGCTTCCCCGCAGTAGCGGATCATTCGGGCGACCACCACCACCGCCAGGAATTGGCCGAAGTGCGTGCGCATCACCCCGGCCGAGACTACGAACGGCTTCATCGGCAAGGGGACGGGCACGAGGGCCGGGATGAAGACCGTGACCAGCCCATAGCGCTCGAACCACTGCCGGAACTTCTGCGGCTTGTCCGGTTCCGGCTGTTTGAAGAAGCGCCGCACCCCGTGACGCGACGCCAGGAACAGGCCGACGTTCCCGCACAGCGATCCCAGCACCGCCATCAGGGCGGTCCAGTACGCCAGCTTGGGAGAATGCCAGGCGACGTAAATCAGCGAAACGTCCATCGCGCCCGGAAGCGGCACCCCGCAGGAATCGAGCGCGGCCAGCAGGAACACGCCGAGCGGCCCGAACGCGATCAGCGCGACTTTCAGATGTTGGAGCAAACATCCATTCTAGTTCACAGTGGGGAGTTAACAGGGAACAGTTTACAGTTCACAGTAAACCCCGCCGGGAACCGGCGCGGTGCTTCCGGCCGGTCTACGGAGCCGGCGAGGGCGCGCGGCCAGCCTTCGCGGCCTCGAAGAACAGTTGGCGGTTCACAGGCGCCCGCTCCGTGCACGGACCGGACGAACGCCCCGCGGCTCGCCCGGGTTTACTGTGAACTGTAAACTGTTCACTGTAAACTGTTAACTGCTAACTTCTCAGGTTCCGATCCAGCCGGCTGAGCCGTTGGACGCTGCCTCCCAGCACGGTGAACAACACCGCGCGGTCGTGATGGCCCGGGCCGTCGGCGAGCAACTGCTCCATCTCCGCCACCGCCTCTTGCAGCCGCTTGGTGGCCCGCCACAAAGGGTCCTTCGGCTCCTTGGACTTTTTGACGCCGGCAGGCTTGGCGTCCGCCGCGGGAGCGGGCAAGGCGAGCCGGGCCTCGTGCTTCAGGTTTTCGACCGCTTCCGCCAGCTTGACGGCGTTCTGCGGCGCGATGGCGATCAACTCCCCGGCATACCGAACTCCGTTGCCACCGACCGAGCCCGCGATCCGCCGATACTCTTCCGGCGAGGTCGGGGTCAGGCCGTTCAGGTAGAAATAAGGTTCGCCGAACTCTTCCAACAGCCGGATGGTTCGGTCCGCCAGCGACCGGCAGATGCCCAGGCGCTGCTTGCAGAATTCCTCCCACGTCAGGCCGCTGGCCTGGTACATCTTATCCTTTCTCATGTTGAGCAGGCACAGGGCATCGGCCGCGGAGCAGCGTCCCGCGATGCCGCCGAATGCCTGTTTGCGACCCAGCCAGGATCCCAACTCGATGGCTTCTTGCAGCTTCTCTGTTTCCATCAAAAACACCCCCAAAAAGCACAAACCGCCAACGATTGGCGGTTTGCGAAAATAAACGTCTAAGAATCAATTAGTTACAGAGGGAGACCGCCATTCGCGTGGCGGTTTGTCCATCCCACCGATCTCTTCTCCACCCACACTCTACCATCGCGACCCGCGATTCCCGCCCTCGGAAAGCCGGGCCGCACCGCGTAAATGGCTGGCGCACGGCAGTTTGGGTGTTACAAAATAAATCGCGACTGGGTGTGACTGGCTTTCCGGCGAGTCGCCGGCAGCCCGTAGCGCGAGACCGATGGGATCGACTGCGGGCGGGGCGCGCGATGCGAGTTTGCCGAAATCTCACGCACCAAAACGCTCAGGGGCGCCAACTATAGTATTGAGAGTCATCCAACTATCTCTCCATCGGGCATATACTTGAGGCAGCTTCCGCGGAAGAAGCGAGCGCGATGCGGCTGAGGAAGGCGACGTCCTTCGGAGGCCGCCGCGAGCGCAGCCCGAGTGCGATCCTCGCAGCGGTCGAAAATCGGGCAAAGCGAGCGGATAATGTCGTCGAGGTGGAGCTACCCGGTTCGAGTCGGAATTCCCGTATTCCTGTGCGCGGCGAAAGTTCTGGCGCAAAACGCGCCGGCTATGGTGAGCGTGGATGCAAGCGCGAATCGCCACGCCATCAGTCCCAATATCTATGGTTTTGCGTTTGGCGCCGAGAGCGACCTGGCGGCCACGAATTTCACCATGAACCGCAGCGGCGGCAACGACACCAGTACCTACAACTGGCAGATCAACGCCACCAATCACGACCTCGACTGGTTCTTTGAGAGCATCCTCGATCCTCCCCAAATCGCCGGCTACGATGGCGACACCTTCATCATGCAGACGCGCGGCGCCAACGTGGGCGCGCAACCGCTCTTGACCATCCCCATGATCGGCTACCTGGCGAACCTGGGCCCCAACGGCGCCATGCTCTGGTCCTACTCCATCAAGAAATACGGAGCGCAGACCGCCTCGGACCCCTACCAGCCGGATGCCGGCAACGGAATCGGCGCGGCCACGGGCAAACCCATCGTGGGCAACAACCCGCTCGACGCCAACACCCCGAACTCTGTCGGGATCCAGCAGGCGTGGGTGCAGCACCTCATCAGCGCCTGGGGCCCGGCGGCCGGCGGCGGGCTCAAATACTACATCATGGACAACGAGCCCTCGTTGTGGAATTCGACTCACCGCGATATCCATCCCACCGCCGAGACTTACAACGAAATCTACAACGACTATCTCACTTATGCCGGCGCCGTCCGCGCCCTCGATCCCAACGCCCTCATCGTCGGCCCGGAGGAGTGGAACTGGTGGGCCATGTTTCTGAGCGGCGAGGATCAACTGAACGGCACAGCGGCGGCGGGATCCGATTTCAACACGCATAGCCAGACTTATTACTATCCGTGGCTGCTCCAGCAGCTTTACGCATATCGTCAAAGCACCGGCAAGCAGCTTCTCAACGTGTTGAGCGTCCACTACTATCCGCAGGAACTGGCGGACAGCGACGATGACAGCCTCTCCGGGCAAGTGACCCGCAACCAGTCGACCCGCGCGCTATGGGATCCCACTTATGTGGATCCGTCCTGGTTTAACGAAGTGGGTATCAACGGGGGCATCGTGAACCTGATCCCCACTCTGAAAAGCTGGGTCAACCAGTACTATCCGGGATTGCAGACGGCCATCACCGAGTACAACTGGGGCGACGAAACGCACCTCAACGGCGCCACCACCCAGGCCGACGTGCTGGGGATCTTCGGGCGGGAAGGCCTGGATCTGGCGACCCGTTGGACCGTCCCTTCAAATCCATCGCCGACCTATCTGACCATGGAAATCTACCGTAACTACGACGGCAAGCTCTCCACGTTTGGCGATACCAGCGTTTCGGCGACGGTTGCGAACCCCGACAAGCTCTCGTCCTTCGCCGCCGTGCGCTCCACCGACGGCGCGCTCACGGTCATGGTGATCAACAAGCAGCAGGGCAGCACGCCGGTCACCATAGACCTGCCGAACTTCCCGAACAGCGGCATGGCGCAGGCGTACCAGATCGCTTCGGCCAACCAGACCGGCATCACTCAGTTGGGCGCCGTCGCGATCTCCAACAACGCGATTTCCGCGACGGTTCCCTCGCAGAGCATCACGCTCTACGTCGTCCCGGCGGGCAGCGTTGCGACCGCGGCTCCCACGGGCCTGGCGGCCACGGCGGGCAACGCCACCGTGACGCTGACCTGGAACGCCGTCTCCGGCGCCACCGGTTACGCGGTGAAGCGCGGCGCGGCGAGCGGCGGACCCTTTACCCTAGTCGCCTCCCTGACCGGCGCGTCCACGACCACTTACACCGATACCGGATTGACCAATGGGACGACTTATTACTACGTGGTGTCGGCATCCAACGCGGCCGGCGCCAGTCCCGACTCCGCGCCGATCGCCGCCACGCCGCGCTTGGGTCGCCCACCTTCACCTCGTCCGCCAGCGCCTCGCCCAATCCGCTGGTCTTGGGCGCCGCGGCCACCATCCACGCGACCGTGACCTGCGCCTCCAGCGCGCTGACCAACGGCAACATACAGATCTATATATTGGACCCCAACGGCAACCAGGCGGCGCTTCAGAATTACTCCGGCCAGAACTTCAAGGCGCAGCAATCGCAGAGTTTCTCGATGACGTTCACCCCCGCCATGGCGGGCGTCTACAGCCTGGAGGTGGGCGTGTTCAGCGCGACGTGGCAGCAGTGGAACTGGAACTGGCAGGCCGGCAGCCTGACGGTCACTCCTCCGGTGGCGTTCACCTCTACGGCCACGGCTCCAGTGACTATGGTGGCCGGCGCCACCGCCGCCATCTCGGTAACCGTCACCGAAACCGGCCTCAGCGGGCTGGCCAACGCCAATGTGGAGTTGCAGGTTTTCAACTCGTCCGGCGCGGCCGTGGCCACCCAGTTCTGGAGCTCCCAGAACTTCGCCAAGGGCCAGAGCCGGTCGTATTCGTATAACTGGACATCGGCCGCGACGCTGCCGGCCGGAAGCTACTCGGTGGATGTCGGCGTCTTCGATTCCGCCTGGTCCCACGACTATTACTGGAACACGGACGCTTCCATCGCCGTGACGGCTCCCAAGCCGGCCGTTTCGCTGAGCGTTTCCGCGTTGTCTTTCGCCAGTCAGACCGTCGGCGCCAGCAGCGGCGCCCAGTCCGCGACCTTGACGAATTCCAGCACGGCAACGCTCACCATAGCCGCGATTACTCTGGGCGGTTCTAACCCGGGCGACTTCGCGCAGACCAACACGTGCGGCGCATCGCTCGCCGCGGGCGCGCACTGCGCCATCTCCGTGACGTTCAAGCCCACCGCCGCGGGCGCCCGCACCGCTGCGGTCGCGATCTCCAGCAACGCCGCCGGCTCGCCGCAAACCATTGCGCTGAGCGGCACCGGCGTGGCTGCGACCTCCAAGGCGCACTGGTGCACGGCCGGTCTTGCAGCAGGTCCGCGAAGGACTCCCACAGCCTATAGCGCAAAGCGCCAAAGCGGCAACCAAATTCTGCCGCCCGCGACGGCGGTTGACAGGCCGGAAGGCGGGTTAACAACCCACCGCAGGCTGACAGCCTGCCCTACAGGGTCTCGGCTGGTTTACTGTCAACTGTAAACTGTAAACTGTAAGCTCTTACAGCATATCCGCGAAGCTCTTGCGCAGCTTGTAGAACCAGGCGTGGCCCAGCACGAAGAACACTATCGACAGCACCCAAAACTTCCACAGATGTCCGAAGGCCGGGGTCTGATGCCATAAGAAGATCGAGCGGTATCCGCCCACCAGTTGATACATGGGGTTCTTGAACAGCAGCCGGGCGATCCACGGGGCGCGGCTTAGCACGGCCTCCTCGTGGTAGCAGATGGGCGTGAGGAAAAACCAGATGGTCAGCAGGAATCCGATGATCTGGCCCAGGTCGCGGACGAACGCTCCCAGCGCCGCCAAAAACCAGGCCAGGCCGGCGGTGAACAGCATCTGCGGAATCAGCAGGACCGGCAGCCAGAGCACGGTGGCCGGGATTCCGCGGCCCGATAAGAGGAGGAATCCGCAGTACAGGACGAGAGCGAAGCACTCCGTCACCAGCCCGGCAAACACCAGGTTCACGGGCAGCGTTTCCACCGCGAACACCAGTTTCTTGACGAAATTGCGATGTTCCAGCATGACCGTCGGGGCGCGGCCGACGGCCTCGCTGAAGGCCAGCCACGGCAGCATGCCACCGAGTAAGTACAGGGCGAAAGCGGTGTGGTCCTTATCCGGATTCAACACGAAGCCGAATACGAAGAAGTAAGTCAGAATCAGCAGCAGCGGATTGAACACCGTCCAGAACGCACCACCGAAGCTGCCGCGATACCGCCCCAGGATGTCGCGACGCACCATCACGCGGATCAATCCGCGGTTGCGCCAGATGGTCAGCCAGGGATACACCAGCGCCCGTCCAGCGGCGCGCACGGCGTTTTTGCGGCGCAGTTTCGCGGCGGTGGTGACGCGCGCCGGTTCCACCCGCGATGCGCCACCCGCGGTCGAAGCTTCCACGGCCAACGCCGGCCAGCCGGTCTCGTAATACCAGCGCACGCCCTCGCGCATGGGCGAGATGAGCACGCGGTAACGGCCGTCCTCGGGCGGCACTTCGAAGGCCAGCCGCACGCGCGCCGATTCGCCGGGCGCCAGATCGCGATCCAGGGCCACCCGCGGGCCGTCCACGATCAGCGTGCCGGTATCGGTGTCGAACAGGTGATACCCAACGCGGAAGCCTTCGGCGGCGCGCCAGGTCTCGGCCGAATCGTTGCGCAGAGCGAACTCGGCGTGCACCACCCGCGCGCCGGCGTCGAACTGAATCCGCGGCTCGAGGTAGCGGACGCTCATGAGTAGAGCCATTCCGGATACCGGTCGATCACCGGACCCTTCTTGCGGCCCACCGCGTAGATGCCGTCGCCGCGCAGGTTCGTCTCCAATTGGTAGCGGCGCAGCAGGTGCAACACCCAGGCGAACTCCGGGTGCGGCGCATCGCGGAACTCGCCGGTTTCCAGGTGGGTCACTTCGAAGCCGGCGTCTTCCAGCAGTTTGTGGATCTCGCGCGGCGCGTACTCGCGATTGTGCCGCGCTTCAACCTCGCCCGATTCCGCCGGCTTGATATACGCCGGAAAGAACCCCGGATGGTAGCCCTGCAGAATCGCCGCAATTCCCCGCAGCGAGGCCACGTTGGGCGTGGTCAGGACGAAGTGGCCGCCGGGCTTCAGGATGCGGTTCACTTCGCTCATGAGGTGCATGGGGTCCGCGAAGAGGTGCTCGATCAGCTCGCCGCACAGCACCGTCGAGAAATGCTCATCGGGATACGGAAACACGTCCTTCTCAGCGTCGAAGAGGTCGATGTCGCAGGCGAAGGTTTCGCCTTCCACCGAGGTCACTTGGCGATGGTCCGTCCGCCCCAGCGGCCCGTAGTAGCATCCGCGGACTTCGCCGTACCCCAGGCGCGTGCGCAATGCCGGCGTGATCTGCAAGTACGCGCCCATTTCCAGGACGCGGTCCGAAGGCGAGCCCGGCGGCGTAATTTCCAGGGTCTTCAATAACCTGGTGGCGTGCGTTCCCAGATAGAGTTTGGATTCCGGGCTGGCCGCCCACCCCGCCAGGTAACGCGCCAGTTCGCTGGTGGGGTGTCCCGGGTCGGATTCGAGAACCGCTCCCTCACGATCGCGGCTCGGTTCGGCGGTCTCGCGGCTCGGATCGGCGACGGGCGCGTCGGCAAGCGGTTCCGCCGCCGCCTCATAGACCGGAGGCTCCCACTTCCGGCCTTCGATCACGGCTTCCAGAAACCCCGCGTACTGCCGCGCCACGGCCGGCCAGTTGCAGCGCTCCGCCACATAGGCGCGGGCGTGCGCGCCCATCTCGCGCGCCACGTCCGGCCGCGACACCAGCAGGTTCAGGTATTCGAAGATCAGGTCTTCCTCGCCCGCGCCCACCGGGACTTTCAGGCACACATCCTCGGGAAACTCCGCGAACGACGCGATTTCGGAAACCAGCACGGCTTTCGCCAGCCCCATGGCGCGCAGCAAGGTGCCCGAACTTTCCCCCACCGTGGGATATCGCAGGTTGAGTACGATGTCGCAGGCGGCCAGGTACCCCGTGAACTCCTCGATCGGCGTGAAGCCCAGCACGCGGACATGCGCCGACAGACCCGTCGAGCGGATCGCCGGCTCCAGCGGAAACTCCGGATGCGGCTCGCCCACCAGGATCATGCGGGCGCGCGGTTCCAACTTCACCAGGCGGCGGAAGGCCCGCAGAGACTCCGCAATCCGTTTGTATGGCTTCAGAAACCCAAAGATCCCCACCAGAGGCGTGTCGAGATCGAGCCCCAGCTTGTGACGGTAGGCGTGGCGATCGGCCTGGGGAATCCAGGCGCCGTGCGGAATGGCCGCCACCGGTCCGGTGAAACCCGCGCGGCGGATTTCGCCCTCCATGAAGCGGCTGTGCACCACCACGCCGCGGGCCGCTTCCAGCAGGCGCCGGGTCATGGGGACGCCTTCGTAGTCGGGCCCCACCTCCAGCTTGCGCACGCGCTCGGCGAAGGCCCGCGCCGCCGCGCCGCCGTTGTACTCGCATTCGCGCACGTAGGCGTCCCAGTCGCCGCGCCGGATGGTCATTTCGGCGCACAGGTGGTGCAAATTGGATTCGTGCATCACCACCACGCCCGGATGGCGCAGGGCGGCTTCATACACGAACGCGTGGAAACCGTTGTTGCCCACCTGGTACAGCGCGATGTCGAAGCGCGCGGGGTCGAATTTCGGGTAGGCGCCCGCGAACACCTCCACGCTGGCCAATGGCCGCAGGCTTTCCAGGAGCGCCGCGGAATAATCCGCGATCCCGCTTCGCGCGGGCGGAAGCGGAGAAAAGTAGGCCACGCGCATTATGGGCGCACCATCCAGGGCGAACTCTTTACCGTACCAGATCGAGGGTGAAGGTCGCCATGCTCAGCGGCACGCGGATCTGCAGCGGGGTGCGGGCCGCATCGCGCGCATAATACACTTCGAAATGAAAGTCCGACTGCGGACCCTTGACGGAAACGGTCAGGTGGTCGGTGGTGACCTTCTGTTTTCCCACCGTGATGTCCTGCGCCCCGGCGTAGACCATGGCGACGGAGTACGCCGACCCAAGATAGGTTTGCACGCTGGCCGGCACGCGGCCCTGGCCCAATTCCTCGCGCGCGTAATAGGAATACGCCACGGCATCCTTCGCGCACGTTCCAATGAAGAAATCGGACTGGCCGCCGTTCTCCGGCAACAGCGTGACGCGCTGCGCGGTGCCGGCCTTCTGGTCGAAGGTGGTCTTCTCGCGGCCCTTCTTGCCGGCATGGTTGGTGCCGCGATCCAGCTCGATGGAACATAGCTCCGCGCTGGTGGACGAACGATACCGGTCGTCGATGGCGAACCCCGGCACTCCGGCGTTGCCCCGAACTTCGAAGTCCCAACCGCCGCCATCGCTCTTGTGGGCCGTAAAATAGACGTCGCCCACGGCCAGACCGCTCTGCCAGTTCATGGTGTAGTGCAGGGTTTCGTTCTGCCACGGAAAACCGGTGGGCGTGGGCGCCGGTTGGGGAGCGTTTTGAGCCGCCGCCGCGCCCGCCATCGCCAGCCAGAGCGCGGCCCACCGGTAGCTGTATGAATGCATGATTTTCACCTGAGAACTCTCACCTGTGAGCGACGCGCGCGGGCACGGAGACATTCTCCAGCCGTCCGCCTTCCAGGACCTCGCGGAACACGTCCAACGTGCCTTCCGCGGTTTTCTGCCAACTGAAGTGCGCCGCCCGCTGCAGACCGAGCCGCTCCATGCGCGCCCGCAATTCGGCGTCCAGCAACAGATCGGCGATGGCCCGCACCATCTCGTCCACCGCGTACGGGTCGAAGACGATGGCCGCGCCGTCCACCACTTCCGGCAACGACGTGGTGTTGGCGCACACCACCGCGCGGCCGCAAGCCATGGCCTCCAGCGCAGGGAGGCCGAAACCTTCGTAGAACGATGGGAACACGAACAGGTCGCACGCGTTGTAAAGCGGCAGCAGATCCTCGTCCGGGACGAAGCCGAAGAATCGAATCCGATCGTCGACGCCCGATTCCCGCGCGGCCTCGCGCACGCGATCCGCGAACCAGGTCTCCTTGCCCGCCAGCACCAGATTGTGCTTCAGTTGCGGATAGGCCCGCACCAGCTTGGCGAATGCCCGGATCAGTCCGATCTGGTTCTTGCGCGGCTGCAGATCGCCCACCGAGAGCACAAACGGCGTGGGTATCCCCAACCGGTCGCGCACCGTCGCGGTAGCGGCTTCGCGCGAAATCGGCCGGAATTCCGGGGCGGCGGCGTTGGGCACCACCACCACTTTGTCCTCGTCCAGGTCGCCGTAGACTTTGAGAATCGATTTTCGCGAGAATTCGCTGCCCGTCAGTACTTTGGCCGCATGCTGTACGGTGCGCCGGACGGTCCACTGCAACTGCTGCGCGCGCGGCCAGGGAAAGTACTCGGGATGCTCGAGAAAACTGACGTCATGCACGCTCACCACGACCGGGACAGGACACCCCACGGGAGCCGTATACTGCACGTGCAGCAGGTCGGGCAGGTCTTCGCGCACCTTGCGCGCCAGATCGTAACCCAGGCGCACAAAGGGATTGCGCGAAATCGGCCGGACCTGGATCCGCGGCGGAATCCATTCATGGGCGCTGTGTTCGGAGACATAGGCCACGAATTCACAGTCCCGATCGTAGGCACCGAACGCGTTCAATAAACTTCGAACGTAAACCTCGTTACCGGTAAGGTGCCGGCCGATGGCGTGGGCATCAACGGCGAAACGCATTGACCGTACCAGTATAACTGAGCATAATGACACAGGGCTGTGTTAAAAATCCAGGTTCTTCCACACTGTTTCCCAAGTAAACTCCTTTTCCAGCAATAGCCTGCCAGCCCTACCTACCTTTCGTCTCAAATCTTTGGACGCCAGCAGCCCGGAAACGGCCTCGGCAAACGCCGCCGCGCCATCCGCCAGCAGAAGGTGTTCCCCATCACAGACCGGAAGGCCTTCAGCCCCCAGAAACGTGGAAACCACAGGGACTCCCGCGGCCCACGCCTCCAAAATCTTCAAGCGCGTCCCACTGCCGGCCAACAGCGGCACTACCGCAACCTTGGCCCGAGCCAGTTCCGGAATCGCATCCTCCACGGCGCCGACTACCTCAATACGCGCATCTCCGGATGTAAACTGGCTCACAGATCCCGGATTCTTACCTAGCAACCGCCATACCAATCCGGGCCAGCGTTCCCGCAGGCGCGGCCAGACCTCCCTGCGGAAGAAGCGTACCGCCGATGTATTCGGGTGATACTCCATGTTCCCCGAGAAGACTACGGCATCTTCCTCCCCCGGTTCCGGCATCGGCCGCTCGGGAAGGGCATTGGGATAGACCCGGACGCGCGCCGTGGGCGCGATCGCGAGCGCCGTGGCCGCATCCCGCTCGGAGGTTACCAGTACCTCCGAGAAGCGCGGCAGCCAGGTCCGCTCCATCTCCCGGCAGGCCGTGCCAAACAGGCGGTGCGCCAGCCCCGCGAAGGGTCCCTCGGCCTGCGCGCAGCGGGCGTGCAAGACCGATTCGATGTTGTGCAGGTTCAACACCGTGCGCTGGCATACGGCCGCCACCGGCTCCCAGTAGGAGGCGCACCAGAAATGTTCAATGACGCCGGTTTCGTAGCGCCGTCCAGCCAAGGCTTGGCGAATCCGTTGGTCGAATCCCGAGAACCGGTCCACCAGCGGTGGGGTTTCGCGGACTACGCGTGAGGCATTCCGCCACGCCCTGGCCGCCAAACCGCGCCCGTTGGCCGTCAAATCCTGCACCACCACCCGTTCCACTTTGCCCGCCGGAATCTGCGCCGCCGGGTTCGGCGCCCCCGGCTGGCGGAACACGATCAGATCGACGCGATAGTGGCGCGAGAGATATTCCAGGAGCGATGCCGTGCGCAGCGCCCCGCCGCCGGCCATCGGGTAGGGCGCCTCGGGCGCCAGCATGAGGGCGGCGGGCTTGACTTCATTCCCCAAAACGCCTCCGCGCCTCGCGGTACACCTCGTAGGTGGCGCGGGCCGTCCGTTCCCAGGTGAACTGGCGCGCCCGAGCCAGCGACTTCGCCCGCATTTCCGCGGCCCGCTCGGGACTCTCGCATACGACGGCCATCGCCCGCGCCAATTCCCCGGCGTCCCCGGCATAAATGGCAGCGTCGCCCGCCGCCTCTTCCACCGCCCGCGACGCGATGACGCACGCGCCGCACTGCATCGCCTCCAGCACCGGCAGGCCGAAACCTTCGTAGAGCGACGGGTACACGAACGCCAGCGCGCCGGAGTACAGCTCGGGCAAAACCGCGTCGGGCACCTCGCCTAGCCAGCGTATGCTTGGTTCGCCGGACAGCGTCGCGGAGTCGGCGAAATCGCCGCGTTTCCGCCCGGCGATCATCAGGTCGACGGCGTGCGTGCGGCGCAGTTCGCGCCAGGCCTCGAGCAGCATGGGCAGATTTTTGCGCGGCTCGAGCGTGCCGACAAACAGAAAGTAGGGCACGGCATCCGGCGTGGCGCAAGCCTTCGGCTCAACCGGTCTAAACCAGGGCGCGGCGGCCTCCGGAATCGCCACCACGCGGTCGGGGCGCAAGTGGAAGCGATCGATGGCCTGCTTGCGGACGGCCTCGCCGGGCGTCACCACCATGGTGGCGATCCCCAACTCCAGGAGCGCCGGCGTCCGCCTGCGCACCCGCTCGGCGGCATGATGCCACCGGCGATTCATCCACGGGGAAAGGTCGTGCAGGGTGAGCACGCTGGGCCTCCGCGCCAGATAAGGCACGGCGAAATCCGGCCCGTGGACCAGGTCGGCGCCCAGGCGGCTCAACTCGCGGGGCAATCCCCAAAGCCACCAGCGCCGTTCCGCCGCGTTGCGCGGTCCGCCACCCCGCTTCAAGTTGGCGGGAGCCACGGCCGGCATGGGAAACGGCCGGTCGGAAACCAGGTAGAACTCGTCCTCGGGGAAGGTGCGCGCCAGCGCCAGGCTCAGCTCGCCGGTATAGCGAGCCAGCCCGCCCGAGGAAAGCCCCAGCGCCGCGCCTTCGATCGCCACGCGCATAGCAAGGCCAGCCTCATCGGCGATTGCCGTAGTTCTTCTCGTAATACGCCCGGTACTCGCCACTTCGGACACGCGCCACCCACGACGGATTCTCGCGGTACCACTGGATGGTCTTCTCCAAACCCGTCTCGAAATTCATGACGGGCCGCCAGGCGGTTTCGCGCATCAGTTTCTCGCTCGACAACGCATATCGCCGGTCGTGCCCCGGACGGTCCTTTACATATTCGATCAACTCGCCGGCCTTCCCGGTCAGCGCCAGGACCTTGCGCACCACGTCCAGGTTGGGCAGCGACCGGTTGCCGCCGATATTGTAAATCTCGCCTACGCGCCCCCGCTCCAGCACGGCGCGGACGGCCCGGCAATGATCGTCCACGTAGAGCCAGTCGCGCACCTGCAGGCCGTCTCCGTACACCGGCAGCTTGCGGTCCTCCAGGGCGTTCGAGATCATCAGGGGAATCAGTTTCTCGGGAAATTGGTACGGGCCGTAATTGTTGGACGCGCGGGTGATTGCGACCGGCATCTTGTAAGTCACGAAGTACGACCGCGCCAGTAGGTCCGACCCCGCCTTCGACGCCGAATACGGGCTGCTGGGATTGAGCGGAAACTCCTCGGTGGCCTCTAGCGGCTCAGGCAGGCTGCCGTACACCTCGTCGGTGGAAACGTGAATGAACCGCGGCGTCGAATGCTTGCGTGCGGCCTCCAGCAGGGTGAAGGTCCCGTGCAAGTTGGTTTGGATCACCGGCTCCGGGGAGAGGATGCTGCGGTCCACGTGCGATTCCGCCGCGAAATGCACAATGGCATCGGGCTTCTCGCCGCTTACCAGGGCGTCCACCAGGCGGTCGTCGCAGATGTCGCCCTGCACGAAGCGGTAGCGGGCGTCCTTTTCGACCGCGGTCAGGTTTTCCAGGTTTCCCGCGTAGGTCAGCTTGTCCAGATTGACCACGCACCAATCCGTTTCGCCGATCAGCAGCCGGACAAACGCCGACCCGATAAACCCCGCCCCGCCCGTTACCAGAATCTTCATGTGATTAAAAAAGCCAAAACTTGGTTGGCCGCCGATGAACGCGGAGGAACGCCGATGGAGAGGAGTTGGGGTTATCGGCGTTCATCGGCGGCTCATCGGCGGCTCAAATTCTTTTTGCGGATGATTTTTACTTCCACTGCGTCTCCCAATCGTACTGGATCGACGCGTCGTTGTAAGGGATGCGCCCCTCGTCCTGGGGATTGTAGAACCGGTCCGTCAAATAGACCAGCATCGACTCTTCGTGGCCGATGACTTTGTAGCCGTGCGCCACACCCGGCGGAATCAGAATTTGCCACGGACGCAGCCCGCCCACGTACAGCGTGTTGCGCGCGCCGAAGCTGGCGGAGCCCAGCCGCAAGTCCACCAGCGCCACCTGAAACAGGCCCTTGGCGGGCGTCCAGAAATCCGTCTGGTGGAGATGGTAATGGAACGCTTTGATGCAGCCCGGGTAGTTGAGAGCCGCGGAAATCTGGGTGGTGGCCGCCGGAAAGTGCGCCGCCACGCCCACCCCCATGCGCTGCACTTCCAGAAAATAGCCGCGATCGTCGGGATGGATGGAGAACGGCTGCAGGACAACGCCGGCGATCAAGTCCTTAGAGCTGGGCGCTCCAATCACCTCGCCGAGGCCCTTGGGGCATTCCGGCACGCCCAGTTCCAGGTCGGGAGGCGCGGTCAGCTTCCGCCCGGGAGTTGTCTGCGTCATGGGTTTAAGCCGCCCCTTCCAGCCCGGGCTCGCCGCGCTTGCGGGCCGCCAACTGGGCCGCCAGGTTGGCCGCGCGCAGCAGCGAATCGAAGGTTCCGGCGTCGGTCCACCATCCGTCCAGGTACGAAAACGTCAGGGAGCCCTCGCGGATGTAGGCGTTGTTCACGTCGGTGATTTCCAGTTCGCCGCGGCCCGACGGAACCAGCGTCTTGATTTTCTCGAAGACCGTGGCGTCGTACATGTAAATGCCCGTCACGGCGTAGTTCGACTTGGGATGTTGCGGCTTTTCCTCGATCCCCACGATGCGGTCGCCGGACACTTCCGCGACGCCGAACCGCTCGGCGTCGGGCACCTCTTTGAGAAGAATGTGGCCACCCTTCTCTTGGTTCCCGAACCGCTCCGCGGCTTGGCGGATGCTGCCTTCGATGATGTTGTCGCCCAAAATCACGCAGATTTTGTGCCCGTCGGCGAAATGTTCGGCCAGGGCCAGCGCGTCGGCGATGCCGCCTTCGCCTTCTTGGTAGGTGTAGTTGATGTGCTTCAGGCCGAATTCCTTGCCGTTGGCCAGCAAGCGCAAAAAATCGCCCGAGTTGCGCCCGCCCGTGACGATGAGGATATCGCGAATGCCGGCGTCCACCAGGGTGCGGATGGGATAGTAGATCATGGGCCGGTCGTAGATCGGCAGCAGGTGTTTATTGGTGATTTTTGTGAGCGGAAACAGGCGGCTGCCCGTGCCGCCAGCCAGCACTATGCCCTTCATAGGTCGTAGTCTCCATCATACAATGGTGCGAGATGCCACACTACGATTGGAATCAAATACCGGCCGAGCAATTGAATCCGCTGGTCACGCGCAAGGTCATTCATACCACCGCCATGACCATCGCCCGGCTGACCATTGCCAAGGGTGCGGTGGTGCCGGCCCATCACCACATTCACGAACAGTGCGCCATGGTGGAAAAGGGCGCGCTCAAGTTCAACCTGGACGGCCAGGAAATCCTGGTGCGCGCGGGCCAGGCGCTGGCCATCCCCTCCGGTGTTCCGCACGGCGTGGAAGCCATGGAAGACACGGTGGTAATGGACCTGTTCACGCCGCGCCGCCAGGACTGGATCGACGGCGACGACGCGTATCTGCGGGGGTGAGGATGGGGACAGACTCCGTTTTTCGCGCCCCACGTTCCCGCGCAAGCACGCCGAATCCTCAACGCGAAAAATGGCTTTCTGTCCCCGGGTTTTCTGTCCCCCGGTCTTCTCTGGCGCCGTAGGCGATACGAGTGCGCCCGGAACGCGCCAGCACGTCTACGACGCCGTTCGCTCCGATGCGGATTCCGATCTCCGATACTCCTACGTACCCCGCGGATTGCTCGCGACCGCTGCGGAGGGTGAAGAGGTGGCGACGTTCCGTCCAAATGAACCGGATTCTCAACCCGCGGCGTAGCGCCATCGAGGCAGGGAGTACTCTGTGTATGGCGTCCTGTGGGTGTGGCGTGGGAAGTCGAGTTCACCGATGAATTCCGGGATTGGTGGAACGCCCTCTCCGAGAACAACAGGATGATGTGGCGCGCTCCGCTCGGCAATCCTCTTGATCGGGGGCGGGAAGACCGGCGATGACCGCTGGTATGAGAAGTTTGTGCCGATCGCGGACCGGCTTTTTGAACGACATTTGCTCGAGATCGAGAAGGAGGGAAGCATCTAATGCCCACTCGTAATTTTCGTGAATTGCTGCGTGCGATGCCGGCCGACCGGCAGCGGAGGATTGAGGAACGGTTCCAGAAGAGTCTGGCCGCTATGCCGCTCGATCAATTGCGCAAGGCGCGGGATATGACGCAGATGCAGCTCGCCGAAATCCTCGGTGTCAATCAGGGCGAGGTCTCGAAGATTGAGCACCGGTCCGACATCTGTGTCAGCACCCTGGCCGAGTACATTGAAGCTATGGGCGGCCGGCTCGAGATTCGCGCCGTGTTCAAGGACCGGGAAGTGCGGATCACGCAGTTCGAGGAGGTGGCAAGTTAGGAGAGCGTCCCGGAGACAGGACGTCTTGCGCCAAGTGTAATCGCGCCCTGGAGGCGGAGAGACTTAGAGCGCTCGGTCTGCCTATGTCCGCCAGGCACTCCTACGACATGGGGACTACTCAGCAACGTGGTCGCGGAAACGCGGCCCGCCAGCTTCAAGCACTTGTTAGGCGGCTACCAGGTATTCACTCTGGACGAGGCCGCTCGCGTACTGCCGGGTCGCGACGTGCTTCAGGACGATATCGTGGGGTACCGCGCCGAAGAGCGGAATCCCGGTGCCGATGAGCACCGGAACGCGAGTGATAATGAGCCGCTGAATAAGCCCCGCCTGAAGGAACCTCTGAATCGTGATTCCGCCATCCACGTAAACGTGCCGGATGCCGCGAGCAGCAAGTTGCGACATGATATCGGCGGGAGCCCCCGACATACGCTCCAGCACAGCTCCGACGGGCGCGGGGGCGAGCGGATGAGTGCTGAGTACGAACACAGGCTTCTTACCATAGGGCCACTTGCCGAAGGCCAGCACCGTCTCGAAAGTCTTGCGGCCTATGACCAAAGCATCCACGGTGGCCATGAACTCGTCGTAACCGTGGGGTTCGCCGCCGCCCGGTGGAAGGAAGTCGAGCTCCCCATTAGCTCGTGCGATGAAACCGTCGAGACTAGTGCCAACAAAAACGGATGCTGTCACGGCTGAGCGCTCCTGCCGCCGCCCTAAAAACATAAGCGGCCCGCCTCATCCAACGCGAGGTTTTAAGTATAGCGCGAGAATTCTTCCACGGATCGTGCTTGCGAAGCCCTTCAACGATAACGCCAACGCGCCTGGATTGTGGTAGCTCCATTCTCAGGCTCACTGACGCACCACTTGGCCGTATCACGTCGATATCGCCGAGATGGCGCCGAGCGGGCGAAAACATCCCCTCGGCCGAGCTTGGCAACTCGAAGACGAATTGCGGGAGTACGACCGGTTGAAGTCGGGTGAGTTAGCCCTGCCGCAGGTGGAGCGGCTCGACCAAATCGCTGGGTTCATCGCGAAAATCAGGATCGCCAAAGGCGTCTCCCAAAGTGAACTGGCGCGGAGACTGGGCGTGAGCAAACAGGCGATCAGCCGCTATGAGGAGAGCGATTATCAAACAGTGGCAGTCGCCCGGCTCCAGGAAATTCTGGATGCGATTGGGATCAAAACTGTTGTGACTCTGAGCGCGTAAATCCATTCTGCCACGGCCGCCATCACCCGGCGGGGCGCCGGCGAAAAGCGCCCGTCCTGACGTATACTTTGAAAAGCCGAGGACCTATGAGCTTTTTCTCCAAACAGTTTATCGACGTCATCCATTGGACGGAGCCGGGCGAAGGCGTTCTGGCCTATCGCTATCCCATGGAGGACATGGAAATTCAGAACGGCGGCCAACTCACCGTGCGCGATTCCCAGGCGGCCGTGTTCGTCAACGAGGGCCAGGTGGCGGACGTTTTCGGTCCCGGCCTGTATACCCTGACCACTCAGACCCTGCCCATCCTCACCTACCTGCGGAACTGGGACAAAGCCTTCAAATCGCCGTTCAAGAGCGATGTCTTCTACTTCTCGACGCGCCTGCAGACCGATCAGAAGTGGGGCACGGCCACGCCCATCACCATTCGCGACAAGGAATTCGGCGCGGTGCGCATCCGCGCCTACGGCATCTACACCTACCGCGTGGCCGATCCCAAGCTGTTCTACCAGAAGGTCAGCGGCACGGTGGAGACTTATCACACCGGCGATCTGGAAGGCCAACTCCGCGACACCATCGTGGGGCGCATGACCGCGGCGTTCGCCACCAGCGCCGTGAGCTTCCTGGACATGGCGGCCAGCCAGTTGCAACTCGGCCAGACCATGCTGGAGGCGCTCAAGCCGGTATTCGCGGATCTGGGTCTCGAAATCGCGAGCTTCGTGGTGGAGAACATCTCCCTGCCGGAAGAGCTGCAGAAGATTCTCGATCAGCGCATCGGCATGAACATGATCGGCGATATGGGCCGCTATACGCAGTTCCAGGTGGCGCAATCGATTCCCATCGCGGCGGGGAACGAAGGCGGAGGAGCCGCCGGCATCGGCGTGGGACTCGGCGCCGGCATGACCATGGCGCAGCAGATGATGAACTCCGCCAATTCCGGCGGGGCGCCCCAGCCTCCCGCTGCCGCTCCCGCGCCGGCCGCGCCCGGACCCGCCGGTGCGCCGGCCGAACCCGCCGCGGCCGCCGGCGCCGCCACCAAGTTCTGCATCGCCTGCGGCAAGCCCATCCCGCGCCCAGCCAGGTTCTGCTCGGAATGCGGCGGAGCGCAGCAATAGCATGTCGCCCGAACAACCGTCCGCCGGGAAGCAGAAACAGTTCGAGTGTTCCGGCTGTGGCTCCATCATGCAGTTCGATCCGGCCCAAGGTCTTCTGAAGTGCGGCCATTGCGGACACACCGAAGCCGTGCCCGCCGCGCCCGCCTCCGGCATTTCGCCGCACGCTCTGGACGAGTTTCTGGCCTTGGTTGGCGATGCCCATCTTAGCCCCATCACCGCACAGGCGCTCCAGGTGGAATGCACCGGCTGCGGCAGCGTGGTCACTTTCGAACCGCCCGAGTTGGCGGGATGCTGTCCGTTCTGCGGCGCCAGCATCGTGGACCAGCCCAAGGCCGCCGACCCGCTGGTGGCGCCCGACGCCGTGCTCCCCTTCAAAGTTCCCAAAGACCAAGCCCAAACCCAGGTCCGCGCGTGGCTTCAGACGCGCTGGTTCGCACCCAGCGCCCTCAAACGCGTGGCCCGCCAGGAGGGCATCGCGGGCCTCTATCTTCCGTTCTGGACCTACGACGCCGACACCGCCAGCCGCTATTCCGGCGCGCGCGGCCAACACTATTACGAGACCGAGACGTACGAGACGACCGACGACCAGGGACGGAGCGTCACCCGCACGCGCGAAGTCCAGCGGACCGCCTGGTATCCCGCGTCCGGCCAAGTGGCCCGCTCGTTCCAGGACATCTTGATTGCCGCCTCACGTTCGGTGCCCGAAAACGAACTCAACAAATTGGCTCCCTGGGATCTGGAATCGCTGTGCCCGTACGAGCCCGCTTACATCGCCGGCTTCAAGGCGCAACGCTACCAGGTGGAGCTGCCCGACGGTTTCGAGGAAGCCAAGTCGGTTATGGCGAAAGTGATCGACGGCGACGTCCGCGCCGATATCGGCGGCGACGAGCAGCGCGTGGACGCGGTGGAAACGGTGTACTCCAACGCGTTCTTCCGCCATGTTCTACTGCCGGTCTGGATTGGCGCCTATCGTTTCCGCGACAAGCCGTACCAGGTGGTGGTCAACGCGCGGACCGGCGAAGTGCAGGGCGAGCGCCCGTTCAGCGCTTTGAAGATCTTCTTGCTGGTCTTCGGCATCGTGGCTCTGATCGTGGTGATCTACGTGCTGGCGCACCGGTAGGGCGCGCAGAAACCCGTCACCGGATCTTCCACGGATCGACCAGCGCGACACCGCAATGCTCGAAGTCCGCGATGTTCCGGGTCGCCAGTTTTGCGCCGCGCGAGGAGGCGATCGCTGCGATTTGGGCATCCAATGGGGAAATGGGACGCCCCAGCGCGCGCCGGGCGGCGGCAATACCCGGGTACGCCTGCGCCGCCTCGACGTCAAATGGCAAAATGCGATTGGCAAAGTCTTGCGTGAACATGGCTCGAATTTCGCGCTGCAAAGCGTCGCGGCGCTTGCCCTTCGGCATCGCTTCGATTCCGTAGAGCATCTCAGCCTGGGTGATAGTCGTGGCGAACAGACTCGAAAGTGGCTGACCTTCCATCCAGCGAACAACATGGGGGGACGGCACAGGCCGGAGGAGCTCGGAGAGCACGTTGGTATCGAGGACGATCATCAGTCGAAGTTTGGCGGCTCGCGCCCTGGTTCACGGGGCGGAATCTCCAACTCTACGCCGCCTAGAGGAGCAAATCGCTTCCGTATCAATTCCGCCAGGTTCTGCCCGGTGGGCTGCCTGGCGTTCAGAGCCGAGCTGAGGATCTCCCGCGCTTCCTGCTCCATCGAGTGACCGTGGCGGGACGCCCGAATGCGGAGCCGTTCTTTGGTGCGATCGTCCAGGCGGCGGATGGTGATGCTGGCCATGCTTTGAGCATAGCACTGCTATCAATGATTGCACTTCGCCGCGCTACTTCGCGTCGCGCCAGTTGGCGCCCACGCCCACATCCACCACCAGCGGCACGCGCAGTTCGCGCACGCCTTCCATCTCGCGCTTCACCATGGTCCGCAGGGCGTCCACCTCTTCGGGCGGGCACTCGAACACCAGCTCGTCGTGGACTTGCAGCAGCATGGCGGCGCGGTAGCCGCCGGACTCAAGCGCGGCGTGGATGCGCACCATGGCCACTTTGATCAGGTCCGCCGCGGTTCCTTGCAGGGGAGAATTCATGGCCGTCCGCTCGGCGAAGCCGCGCGCGCTGGCGTTGCGGCTGTTGATGTCCGGAATCGGCCGCTCCCTGCCGTACAGCGTCCGCGTCACCCCGGTGCGCCGCACTTCGGCGATGGTTTCGTCCAGGAAACGGCGCACCCCGCTGTAGCGCGCGAAGTAATTGCGGATGTACTTCTCCGCCTCGGCGCGCGCGATCCCCAACTGCGCCGCCAGGCCGAACCCGCTGATGCCGTACACAATCCCGAAGTTCACCGCCTTGGCCTCGCGGCGCGCTTCCGGCGTCACCATCAGCGGAGGGACGCCCATCACTTCCGACGCGGTTCGCGTGTGGATGTCCTCGCCGTTGCGGAACGCCTCCACCAGCAGTTCGTCGCCCGACATGTGGGCCAGCAGCCGCAGCTCGATCTGCGAATAGTCCGCCACCATCAGTTTCCATCCGTCGCGCGGCACGAACGCCGCGCGGATTTCGCGCCCTAGCGGCGTGCGGATGGGAATGTTCTGCAAATTCGGATTGGACGACGAGAGCCGCCCGGTGGCCGCCCCGGCTTGGTTAAAGCTGGTGTGCAGCCGCCCGGTGCGCGCGTCGAGCAGCGCCGGGAGCGCGTCCACGTAGGTTCCCTTCAGCTTGGTGAGAGAGCGATACTCCAGCACCTTGCGCACGATCTCGTGCTCGGCGGCCAGGTCCTCCAGCACGTCGGCGGCTGTGGATATGGCTTTGCCCTTGCCGTGTCTGGCCGGCGCCGGCAGCCCCAGGTCTTCGAACAGCACCTTGCCGAGCTGCTGCGGCGAGCTGATGTTGAACGGCTTGCCGGCCAGCGCGTGGATCTCCGCCGTCAGCCGCGCAATTTCGCCTTCCATCAGGTCCGACAGCCGGTGCAATTCCACCGGGTCGATGCGCACCCCGGTGCGCTCCATGCGCGCCAGCACGCGGGTCAACGGCAATTCGATGGAGGTGAACAGCTCCGCGAGTCCGCGCCGCTCGACCTCCGGCCAGATCCGGGTCCACAGCTCCAGGGTGATATCGGCGTGCTGCTCGGGAGCCGCGCCCAGTTTCAGGTCCAGCCGCCGCCGGGCCAACTCTTCCAGCGAACAGCCTGAAGGGTCCGCGTCCAGCAGGAACGCCTGCAGCATCACATCGTGCCGGAAGCCGCGCGCCTGCACCCCCAGACGCTCGAAGGCCAGCAAGGCGGATTTCACGTCGCAGGCGATCTTGGGCGCGCCTTCGTCCTCCAGCCACGGCTTGAGATCCGGAAGCTGCCCCGCCGGCACGACCCGCGCTTGGCCCGTGCGCCACGCCAGGCCGATGGTGTCCAGCGCGAACTCGCCTTCCGCCGATTTCGCGATTGCCACTGCTACCGGCGCGCCGGCGGCCTGCCGCAGCCAATCGGCCAGATCCTCGGCCCCAGCCACCACGCGGTAGTCCCGCGCCCGCGCGTCCTCGCTCGGACCCAGTTCCTTTAGCAGGCTGTGGAACTCCATCTCTTTATAGAACGCCTTCAGCAGTTCTTCATCGGGCGATTGCGCGCGCATGGCATCCATCGAAAAGTCGATAGGCACGTCGGTCGAGATGGTCGCCAGCCGTTTGCTCAGGCGCACCTGCTCGGCGTGATTCTGCAAGCTTTCGCGGTAGGTCCTGCGCTCGATCTCGGCGGCGCGCCCGATGGCCGCCTCCACTGTCCCGAACCGCTCCAGCAAGTCCTGGGCGCCCTTTTCCCCGATGCCCGGCGCGCCCGGGATGTTGTCCACCGCGTCGCCCTTCAGCGCCAGCAGGTCGGCCACCTGGTCCGGGCGCACGCCCATGAACTTCTTGACCTCGTCGGGCCCGTACCACTCGTCGTCTTTGGCCGGATTCAGCATGGCGACGCGTTCGGTCACAAGCTGCAGCATGTCCTTGTCGCTGGAAACGATCACCACCTCGCTGCCGGCCGCTTCGGCGCGCCGCGCCACCGTCCCGATCACGTCGTCGGCTTCGAATCCGGGGTACGCCAGCACCGGGATGCGCATGGCCTGTAGCAGCCGTTGCACCTGCGGAATCTGCTCCAGCAGGTCGGGCGGCGTCTCCGCGCGGTTGGCTTTGTAATCCGCGAATTCCTGCGACCGGAGGGTCGGCTCCTCGCTCTCGAAGACCGCCGCGATGTACTGCGGATCGTACTTCTTCCACAGCTTCCGCAGCATGTTGTTAAAGATAAAGACCGCCTCGGTAGACAAACCGGCGCTGGTCCGCATGGGTGGAGCGCCCGACCGGGCGCGCGCATGATACGCCCGAAAAATGA
>Ga0326728_10001566_pt1 | contig 80440 bp, 78 predicted proteins | sample MB3enrmetagenome_FD_207602 | JGI IMG/M metagenome (GOLD analysis project Ga0326728, IMG submission 207602) | Lab enriched peat soil microbial communities from McLean, Ithaca, NY, United States - MB31MN | ecosystem: Environmental > Terrestrial > Soil > Wetlands > Peat | place: USA: New York...
TCTCAATGACTTCACGAAGAAGCCTTGTGAAGCAGCTGTCAATCACTAATCGAAGAGCGGCTTACCTGGCCGGTACGAGCCGTTCCGTTGGGAGGGGGTGGCCTCAGGGCCACCTCCTACCAGATTTTGATAGTTCCTGGAATATGCCGTTATGAAACTACCTTTAATAAGTCAGTTGTTTTTACGGTTTTGACTTTGACTTTTCGATTGCGATAAGGCTCCTTTGAGGGGCCAGCAATCGTAATACCTCCCGCTCAGAGGGAGGATACTAATTGAAGCCAGCAAAAGAAAATATACCAATTTTGCAGCATCTATGGTAAAAACCTCCCCTGTATGTTTTGAGTAGGATGAACGGTGGAAAACCTTTTCATCTTCCGTATCAAGTCTAATGCCAGCTAGGGGAGTTAATGTCGGAAAAGAGAAACATCGCCCGGGCCGCGGGGGTGCTTGGCTTTGCGACAGTCTTGTCACGGATCATGGGGATGGTGAGGGACATGGTGGTGTCACGCCTGTTCGGGGCCGGATTTGCCACGGACGCCTTCTTCGCCGCTTTTCAGATCCCCAATATGCTTCGCCGTTTTTTTGCCGAAGGGGCGCTTACCGCCGCTTTTGTTCCGACCTTTTCCGAATGGTATACGCAGAAAGGGGAGGATGAGGCGCGGTGCCTCGCTAACGTATGCTTTACCATGCTCACCATCGTCATGGCCTTGGTGACCATTCTCGGCATCATCTTTTCCCCGCAGATCGTTCACCTCATGTTTCCCGGCTTTGTCCATGAACCTCCCCTGACTCTGCCTGGCGGGAAAATCATCACCAAGCCCGAACTGACGGTCGTTCTTAACCGTCTCATGTTCCCCTATCTCTTCTTCATCAGTCTTGTTGCCCTCTGCATGGGGATACTCAACACTATGCGGCACTTCTTCACTCCCGCCATCTCCACTGTATTCCTTAATATTTCTATGATCGTATGTGCTGTTTTCTTCCATAGCCGTTTCAACGTGCCGATTATTGCCTTGGCTTGCGGGGTCCTTCTCGGCGGCATCATGCAGCTTTTGCTGCAGCTTCCCACCCTTTACCGTCTCGGATTTCCCATCCGCCCCCGCTTCGATATTTCTCATCCAGCGGTGAGGAAGATCGCACTCCTGATGGGGCCGGCGGTGTTCGGGGTCGGGGTCTACTACCTGAATATCACGGTGGGGAACATCCTTGCCTCGCTCCTACCCCAAGGAAGCGTTTCCTACCTCTACTACGCCCAGCGCCTCTTCGAATTCCCCCAGGGAATTTTCACCGTCTCGGTGGCCCAGGCGGTCCTCCCCTCAATGAGCAGGCAGGCTGCGGCCGGTGAAATGGAAGGGGTGAAGGATTCTCTGGCCTTTGCTCTCCGTCTTACCCTGTTTATAACCATTCCGGCCATGGCGGGGCTTATGGTCTGCTCCACCCCGATCTTCAGCCTCCTTTTCATGGGAGGGGCCTTTAACTTTGGAAAGGCGGCGAACTGTGCAGTTGCTTTATTTTATTATTCTTTGGGGCTGTCGCTGGTAGCGCTCGTGCGGGTGCTGGTGCCGACCTTCTATGCCCTGCAGGACACCAAAACACCCGTTAAGATTGCCTTTGTCGCTTTCATTTTCAATTTCATCTTTAGCCTTATGTTGATGGGGCCTATGCTGCATGGAGGATTGGCCCTTGCTTCAACCCTTTCCGCTTTATGCCAGATGGCCATGCTGCTCTATTTGCTCCGCAAAAAAATCGGGTCGTTCGGTGGAAGGAGCATCGCGCTGGCTGGGGGCAAAACGATTATAGCCACCCTGCCGATGGCTATGGTGGCCTCCTGGGTTATTAACTTTGCTGACTGGACGGTTAATGGTCACAAATTGCACAAGGGGGCAATCCTGGGAGGGGCAATGGGGGGTGGGGTTGCTGTCTTTGTTCTTTCCGCCTTTCTGTTGCGGATCGAAGAGGTAAGCGAAGTGGTCAAAATATTGCGCAAGCTGACGAAAAGGATATGAAAGGATGAAGGGGAAAAGGTACACAACGGCAGGAATGTACAGGTCGCTATTTGCGACAACCATAGGGTTCGGCGGGGTGGTGGCGGGTGAAGATGGTCTGATCGAAGTGTTTCCACCTTTTGCCGGAGAGAACAAGGATGAAATGGTTGCGCGGATTGCCCTCCTTTATCCGCTAGCCGCCATTGAAAACCAGGTGACCAGGAAGGCGGCTCTCCTCCTGCAAAAATATTTTGCCGGAGTGCAGGTCTCTTTCGATCTCCCTATATACCGGCGCGGATTTACCCCTTTTCAGTCCGCCGTCTATGAGGCGGTGTCAGACATCCCGTACGGCAGAGTGAAAAGTTACGGGGAAATAGCCTCACAGATCGGCTGTCCCCGGTCTGCCAGAGGGGTGGGGGCGGCCATGGCGCACAACCCGTTGCCGATCATCATCCCCTGTCACCGGGTTGTGGGGGCGTCAGGGGGCTTGACCGGTTACTCCGCGCCGGGCGGCATCATGTCGAAAAAATGGCTGCTGCTCTTGGAAGGGGTAGCTGTGCGGGGAAAAACAGCACAAGAATTCAGTAAATAGTCTCATTGAAATTCCAACAGTATTTGTAATTCCAATCCCGACTGGGGATATTGCCTGCAGTTTCCAGGATAAGAGCTGTCTAATGCAGCGTAATAATTACAATATTATGTAACTTGCTGAATTATCTAATGAATTACTTATGAATAAAAAATAGGCATTAAGCAAAAACCTCCTTGGGAAATATCGTTTTATTGAATTGTCCACACGGTTATAAACAGTTTATCCACATTTTTTGTGGATAACAGGTTACGATATTGAAAAGATGTAATTTTCATTTTCCCTGGTTTCGTTCAAAAGCTTTCGCTTCTTCCCACAACCCTTCCATTTCTTCCAGCGTCGCCTCCTTCATCTGAACCCCTCGGGCATGCATGGTATCTTCGATGTGGGCAAACCGCCTAACGAAACGTTCGATAGTCTTGCGGAGTGCCTCCTCGGGATTGATGGAGAGAAAGCGGCCGAGGTTGACAATGGCGAAAAGGAGGTCTCCAAGTTCGGCCTCCATCCGACTTAAGTTGCCTGCCGCCATAGTTGCTTCGAACTCCTGTAGCTCTTCGAGAACCTTGGCGAACACCTGGTCCGCATGCTCCCAATCAAAGCCGGCCCGAGCCGCCTTTTCGGTAATCTTCTGGGCCTTGAGCAATGCGGGAAGGTGTGGGGGAACGCCGGCCAGGGCCGATTTCCGCCCTTCACCATGCTCCTTCTTCTTGATCAGTTCCCAGTTTTCTACCTGCTCACCCGCGGTCTTCACCACCTGGCCAGCGAAAACGTGGGGGTGGCGGCGAACGAGCTTGTCGCAAATCGTGTTGAGAACCTCGGCTAGGGTGAACTCCCCTTTATCCTCAGCAATGACCGCGTGAAATACCGGCTGGAGCATCAGGTCGCCCAGCTCCTCCCTGAGAAGATGGGTATCGTTCTTGTCGATCGCTTCAATCACCTCATAGGTTTCCTCGATGAGGTAGCGCTCAAGAGATTCGTGAGTCTGCTCCGCGTCCCACGGGCAACCGCCAGGCCCGCGCAGGCTGCGCATGATTTCGACGAGGCGGTCGAAGCCTTTACTTTCTTCGGTTTTAGAATGTTCGCGAGATTTCCCCGGCTTCAGACATGGGGAAGTAAGCGAACGGTTCTCGTTTGTAGGCATAGCTATCTCCTTTGTGGATTAATCGGCGATGTTTGTGGGATATTCATTGAACTGTGCCGGAACTATATTGATGTCGAACCTGCTGCAAAGCACGAACTGCTGCCTTACCGCCATACATTCCGTTTTTTTGCTGATTGGAACGTCGGCTATTAACATGTCGACGGTTCTGAAACCGTGGACTATTCTTACCGACATTGCTTTTGTCCGCGGAAAACCGAATCGGTCCATGCGCCCCACATCAGGCGACTGCCGTGGCCGGTAGCTTTGATCTGGAGTGGCTGGTCACCATGGTGGAAATATTGGCTCCGGATCCGCCGGCGCAGGCGACGTCTGTCCAATACTCTTTCGAAAGCCCCTGCGGCTCCTGTTGGATTTAGTCCTTTCGTTGCTGCCGGTTTCGAATGGCAGGCCCGTGGCTTTAAGATCTCCAAACAGTGCCTATCGGCTGGAATTGAAGGTAGTTACCGCTTTAAGGACATCTTCGTCCGCTTTTGGTTCTCCGGATGTCCCAATTCATCCGCCGTCATTGTTCCCTTTTTCCTCTCAGGGAATTAATCCGGCGCAAACGGCAGGAGCACCTGGCGGGGCTGAATGGCCGCGGCCTTGTTGATCTGACCGATTAGGATGTGGAGGAGTGCTGAAGCGATGAAGGTTGATGCCGTTCTGGTGGACACTACTTTCTGAGTACACTTTTTACGCGGCGTCTACCCTGCCGCGCAAGATCGACTCACACCACTCATCCTGGAAAACCGGCTTTGCACGGCAGACTTCATTAATTATGGAAATACTTCGTGGCGCGCGTTCCGATAAGGGTTATGAGACTTTCTAAAACGATCTTGCTGTCCTTCCATGGCTGTCGATGGAGACCACCGTCAGGAAACGTGCCTGGAAATCAGTTATTTTCTGTAGGAAAAGAAAATCTACACACCTTTGGCCTATATCCTTATCGTCACCCTTGTCGCAGAGAATTCCTGTGATTTTTTGCACGGTGACCGGCATTTTTACGTGATCTTCAGGGTTGTCGGTGTAAGGATAACCTTTCACTTCCCCCCGGAATACCCCTCAAGGAACTCTTTTTTGTACTCAAAGAATCGTCCATTCTCAATAGACTGTCGTATCTCTTCCATCATCTGCAAATAGAAATTTACGTTGTGGATGCTGGCGAGGATCGCGGAGAGGACCTCGTTGGCGTTGAAGAGATGGTGGATGTAGGCACGGGTGAAGTTCCGGCAGGAATAGCAGGCACATGAGGGGTCGATTGGATAGAAGTCTCGGCGGTAGTTTTTGTGGGTGAGCCGGATCCGGCCGCGCCTGGTGAAGAGGGTCGCGCTTCGTGCGTAGCGGGTCGGGATGACGCAGTCGAACATGTCCATGCCGCGCTCGACGCTCTCCAGGATGTCCTCGGGAAGCCCCACCCCCATGAGATACCTTGGTTTTTCTTCGGGGAGGTGGGGGGCGGTAAACCCGACCACCTTTTTCAGGAGTTCCAGGCCTTCACCGACGGAGACTCCGCCTATGGCGTAACCGGAGAAGTCCATCGCTACCAGTTCCCGGGCGCACATGGCGCGCAGATCTTCATAAATGCTCCCCTGAACGATTGCGAAGAGGGCCTGGTCCTTTCTCGATTGGGCCTCCATGCAGTGGCGCGCCCAACGGATCGTCTTTCGCGTCGATTGTTCGGCATACTCCTTGTCGCAGGGGTAAGGAATGCACTCGTCAAAGGCCATGATGATGTCGCTTCCCAACGCCTCCTGAATAGCGATGGCCCGTGCCGGGTCAAGGAAAACCTCCTCGCCGGTGATTTCGTGCTTGAAGTAAACACCGTCATTGGTGATCCGTTTATTGGGGAGGGAAAATACCTGAAAGCCGCCGGAATCGGTCAGGATCGGTCCGTTCCAGGCCATAAAACTGTGCAGTCCGCCCGCTTTTTCCACCAGTCCCTCCCCGGGGCGGAGGTGAAGGTGGTAGGTATTGCTGAGGATGATCCGGGCGCCGCACTCCTCAACCTGCTGGGGGGTCATCGCCTTCATGGCGGCATGGGTTCCAACCGGCATGAAAACCGGGGTTTCGATCTTGCCGTGTGGGGTCGTGAGGGTCCCGCGGCGGGCCGCGCTTCTGTTGTCTTTTTTCCAGAGTCTGAATCGCATGATCATTTCTCAAACGGCAGTTACGATTATCGCAGGCAAATTCTATTAGAAAGGATAAGAAAAAGCAATCTTCTTATCCACCGTATACTTCTTTTCTTGTCTGTTTCTGATAAACTCTGCTATAAAAGAGTCCAGCAGGTGAAAAGCTTCCTATCCTCCGAAAGATTGGTCAGCCGGATTTTTAAAGGTTATCCCCTGATTTATGTTGCTTTTTTTGCTAACGGTGTTTAGTATACTGTATACAATTTCCATGCATAAATGAGTATCAACTTCTCGGGCAAAAAGGATAAATCCATGCAATTACTTACGAGCAGTGTGGGAAGAAAAATTCTGGTGGCGATTTCCGGCCAGTTGATGCTCCTCTTCGTCGTCGCCCACCTTTTGGGGAACTCTTCCATCTTTATTCCTGGCGGTATCAATGCCTATGCTGAGCATATCCATGCCCTCCCCCCCCTGATCTGGGGCATCCGTGTTATCATGCTGGCATCAGTGGTGGTTCATATCTATTTCGGGATTCAAATCACACTGGAGAACCGGGCCGCAAATCCAACTCCTTACGCGGTGAACAGGAAACTCAAGGCCACATTTTCCGGAATGAACATGATCTGGACCGGGATACTGCTCATATCCTTCATCATTTACCACCTCCTCCATTTTACTGCGCGTGTAATGCCGGACGTTTCGTCCCGGCTTTCCTTTCTTTCCGCGGGGACCACATTCGATGTTTACTCCATGGTGGTCGGCAGCTTCCGCCACGGAGCAATCGCCGCCCTTTACATAGCGGCGATGGTTGTCCTCTTCCTCCACCTGAATCACGGCATCCAGGCCTTTTTCCAGACAATGGGATGGAACAGCGCCCGCACCCTGCCTCTGATAAGCAAAGCAGGCAGGATTATCGCCTTTATCTTCCTTTTGGGATACAGTTCGATACCGGTCTTCATTTTTTTTCGTATTCTGACCTAACTGCTCTGACAGATACCTCTTCCCCTTGAAGGAACCGCCTATGGCCGCTAACAGCTGTAGCTTATAAGGTCAGATAGGAATTGGGTTTGATAAAGTTTAAATACCGGAGTAGTACTAACACAGGGGGTTCATAGTGATACTCGACGGAAAGAGTCCGAAAGGGCCGATTGAAACATCATGGGACAGACACCGGTTTGATATGAAGCTGGTGAACCCCGCGAACAAGCGAAAATTCAAGATCCTTGTGGTCGGCACCGGTCTGGCAGGCGCGTCTGCCGCCGCAACGCTTGGGGAACTCGGTTACAACGTGGAATCCTTCTGCTATCAGGACAGTCCCCGCCGTGCCCACAGCATAGCCGCCCAGGGGGGGATAAACGCCGCTAAGAACTATCCTAATGACGGCGACAGTATCTACCGACTATTCTACGACACCATCAAGGGGGGCGATTTCCGCGCCCGTGAGGCGGATGTCTGGCGTCTTGCCCAGGTGTCGAACAATATCATTGACCAGTGTGTGGCGCAGGGCGTCCCCTTTGCACGTGACTACGCCGGTTATCTGGATACTCGCTCCTTTGGCGGCGCCCAGGTTTCCCGCACTTTTTACGCCCGTGGCCAGACAGGCCAGCAGCTCCTGCTCGGCGCTTACTCCGCCCTTTCCCGCCAGATCAAGGCCGGCTCGGTCAAGCTTTTCCCCCGCTGCGAGATGCTTGATCTGGTGGTGGTGGACGGCGAGGCAAAAGGGATAACGGTCCGCGACCAGATCACCGGCAAGATCCGCAGTCACGCCGGCGATGCGGTGGTGTTGGCCAGTGGCGGTTACATGAACGTCTTCTACCTCTCCACGAATGCCATGGGGTGCAGCGTTACCGCCAACTGGCGTGCTCACAAAAAGGGAGCATACTTCGCCAATCCATGTTACACACAGATCCATCCCACCTGCATCCCGCAGACCGGTGATTATCAGTCCAAGCTTACTCTCATGTCCGAATCGCTCAGGAACGATGGCCGCTGCTGGGTGCCGAAAAAGATGGAAGACGTTGGTAAACCGGCAAATCAGATCCCCGAGGAAGATCGCGACTATTATTTGGAGCGAAAATATCCGAGCTTCGGCAACTTGGCCCCTCGCGACATCGCCTCACGTGCTGCCAAGGAGCAGTGCGACGACGGCCGTGGCGTCGGACCGGGTGGGCGTGGTGTTTATCTCGACTTTGCCGATTCGATAACGCGTCTCGGCGAGCATGTCATAAGAGAGCGTTACGGGAACCTCTTCGACATGTATGAGAGAATAACAGCAGAAAACGGTTACAAGGTGCCGATGCGCATTTACCCTGCTCCCCACTATTGCATGGGAGGGCTCTGGGTCGATTATAACTGTGAGAGCAACCTCCCGGGGCTTTTCGTCATCGGCGAGGCGAACTTCTCCGTCCATGGGGCAAACCGTCTCGGAGCCAGCGCCCTCATGCAGGGGTTGGCGGACGGCTACTTCGTCATTCCCTACACTATCGCCAATTACCTGGCCGGAACCGTGCCGGGCAAGGTGAAGGCCGACAATCCGGAATTCAGGAAGTCGACGGAGAATGTTCAGGAAGAGACCAAAAAACTCCTTTCCATAAATGGCAAGCGGACAGTTAATGACTTCCACCGGTCACTCGGCAAGATCATGTGGAACAACGTCGGTATGGCGAGAAGCGAACAGAGCCTCAAGGAGGCACTCAAGGAGATTCCGGCTCTGCGCGAGGAGTTCTGGCAGAACGTCAAAGTGACAGGTTCCGGAGCCGAGTTGAACCAGCAACTAGAGAATGCCTGGCGCGTCGCCGACTTCCTGGAGTTTGGCGAACTTCTGGCCAGGGACGCGCTGCATCGCAACGAATCGTGCGGCGGACACTTCCGTGTTGAATATCAGATGCCGGATGGCGAAGCGCGGCGTGACGACGAGAATTTCTGCTATGCTGCTGCCTGGGAATTCAAGGGAGCGGAGATTGAACCAGAACTGCACAAGGAGCCGCTGGTCTTTGAGAATATCCATCTGGCAATAAGGAGTTACAAATAATGAGCGATCGTAAGACCATGAATCTGAAGCTGCATGTATGGCGTCAGAAGGGGCCGGATGCACCGGGGAGACTGGAAATCCTCGAAGCTCGGAACATAACCCCGGATCATTCATTCCTAGAAATGCTCGATCAAGTGAACGAGGAGTTGATCAAGGCTGACAAGGAACCGATCGCCTTTGACCATGACTGCCGCGAAGGGATATGCGGCAGTTGCTCCCAGGTGATTAACGGCATTCCTCATGGGGGACAGGAGCGGACCACCGTCTGCCAGCTCCACATGCGCACTTTTAAGGATGGCGACGCCATTTACATCGAGCCGTGGCGGGCGCGGGCCTTCCCTATAGTCAGGGATCTGATCGTTGACCGCTCCGCACTTGACCGGATCATCCAGGCTGGTGGCTATAATTCCTGCCATACCGGCGGGGTCCCCGACGGCAATGCTCAACTGATTCCCAAGCCAGATGCCGATTACGCCATGGACGCCGCCGAGTGCATCGGCTGCGGCGCCTGTGTGGCGGCATGCCCCAATGGTTCGGCCATGCTCTTCACGAGCGCCAAGGTGGCCCAGTTGGCTGCTCTCCCCCAGGGGAAGGCGGAGGCGGCTAGCCGGGTCTGCTCTATGACCGAAACCATGCGCACGGAAGGGTTTGGTAACTGCTCCAACCACTATGAATGCCAGGCCGCCTGTCCCAAGGGGATCAGCGTCAAGTTCATTGCCAAGCTGAACAGGGAGTATCTGAAAACATTTTCCAAGTGAAACCGGGGAGAGTGAAGTGTAAAGGGCAGAGGTTGTTATCTCTGCCCTTTTTTTTGGTGCGCCAGGCATGGCGTGTAAGCACCATCTGTTTGGCTGTGCTGGTCAAACAGTGACTTGGAGATGAAATTCCTCTGCGGGCCCTGATGGTGGAAAGCGATAGCCGGACGGTAAAAGTGTCCGGGGCTACCCGGAATCTGGAGGAAGCTGCAGGCAAAATCCCGGCCCGACGAACAGAAAACGCATATGAGAAAGCCCATCTGGGCGAGAAGGCCAATAGATTCAAAGCCCAATTGCAGAAGTAGATGCTGCGGGTATATGGGATGAAGGTCACGCGTATTATCCTGGGAGGTCTGTCAGCATGTCATGTGCTACCTGCGTCGGGAGGTGTTGGGATGTGTTGCCAGAAGTCATCAGAGGCCATAAGTCTGATGACTTCTAGCAAAAGGCTGGACCTGTCAGAGTGTCCATGATGGATATTCTGATCGTCCTGGCTAGAAGCCTCATAAGAGGGCCTGATAAAACCATGAGTAGCGGCCGGAATCCGTGAGGCAGGGTAGGGTGCTTATAGGATAAAAGTGATGGAAGACAACAACGGAAAATGCTTACAGGAAACGCCGTTACGAACTCTTACTCCCGGTGTGGGAGGACGGGGGGTGACCCCGCCCCCTACCCGATTCAGTCATATTTTCATGATCACTCTATTATAATCAGTTGTTTTTTCATGAAAAAACTGTGATAATTATGACAAAAACTTGCGGAGCAAAAGCAGTGGAGTTCAATTTTCTGAAACTGGTTTTTACGCTCACTATTAACGCCGATATCACTGATCCTTATCGTTTATTCGGTATCAGGGCGGATTTTGCGGAATATTTTCGCCGGGTGACGGGATGTGATTTCGGAGATTGCGAAAAATGTCCGAGTGAACTCGACTGCCCTTATCGGCAGATCTTTTCCCAGGCCATGCATTCCGACCCATCTGCAATAAAACGCTTTCAGAAGCCCCCCCTGCCATTCGTCTTCGATCTTCCGCTCCTTCAACCGGCGCTGAACCGGGGAGGCGGATGCGAGATCGGCCTTACTCTTGCGGGTCTTGCCGTTAATCACGTGGTCCATTTCCTAGATGCAGTCGGGTTCATGTTTGGTCATCAAGAATCACGCTGGACCGATGTCGCCGAAGTGGTCAAAATTGAATCGGTGGATAATCTCGGCAATCGTACGATCATCTCCCAAAATGGTAGCAGAGCGGCCCTTGACCGGTTCTACGTCTTTTCTCTGGAGGGATTGAAGAAATCTTTATTACTTCCGACCGATGAGCTACGCCTCACCTTAACCACGCCGATGCGCATCATAAAGGATGGACGACCCTTGCGGGAATTATCATTTTCAGCGCTTGTCATGTCGCTTCTTCGGCGCATGTCGGCCATTGCCTTTTATTATTGTTACATGGACCTTGATCTTGATTATAAATGGCTGTCGAGGCAAAGCCAGGAGATCGGTATCAGCAACAACGGGTTCAGCTGGGTGGAGTGGGAAAAGAAGTTAAGCGGGATCATCGGGAGCGGGACCTTTACTGGCAATATGGCTGAGTTTCAGCACATACTTCTCTTTGGTGAATATCTCCATGCAGGGAAAGGCGCCGCGTATGGCCTTGGCTGCTACCAACTGGAGAAAGCTGGCTAGCTTGAAAATTACCTGAATGCATGTAAACTTTAGCGTGCGTGACAGGGGGAAAACCGGCGGGAGTTACGAATGAAACAATCGATATGGAAGCCTTTGATTCTGATGCTGATTCTGGTTCTGTCTTTCGATCTCGTATACAATATGGTGATCAGCCAGATGGAGGGACAGGTTCCGGAGATATCCTACAGCCGTTTCCGGCAGGAGCTAGCTGCGGACAATATAAAAAATATCACCGTAAAGGGTAGCTCGATTAAGGGAGAGTTTCGGAACAAGACGAATGTCTCCGTGATGGTAAACGGCAAGGTGACTGCCAATGAGGTGACCGGATTCGGCACGGTTCTGCCAGCCATACCCGACCCGGGTTTGATGGCTGATCTGACTACGAAAAAAGTGGAGGTAAAGGGGGTCTCCACAGAGTCGTCAACATTTATGAGCGGACTGGTTTATTTTCTGCCGTGGCTGCTGATAATCGGTGTCTGGTGGTTTATCATGCGCGGGGTAAGGGGGCAGGGGCCGGGTGCAATGATGGGCAATTTTGCCAAGTCTGGGGCTAAGATGTATGCCGGTGAGAAGAAAATCACTGTTAACTTCAACGATGTGGCGGGGATGGAGAACGAGAAACGGGAATTGAGAGAGATAGTAGAATTTCTGAAAGAGCCGAAGAAATTCCAGCGGATCGGCGGGAAAGTGCCCAAGGGGGTGCTTTTGGTGGGGCCCCCGGGCACCGGAAAAACCCTCCTGGCACGGGCAGTCGCGGGGGAAGCAGAGGTCCCGTTTTTCAGCATTTCGGCATCCCAGTTTATCGAGATGTTCGTAGGTGTCGGCGCGGGGAGGGTGCGGGATCTCTTTACCAATGCGAAGAAGGCGGCCCCCAGCATCATCTTCATCGACGAACTGGATGCGGTGGGAAGAAGCCGCGGCGCCGGTTTCGGCGGCGGTCACGACGAGCGGGAGCAGACCCTGAACCAGCTCCTCTCGGAGATGGACGGCTTCGACCCCCACGAGGAGGTTATCGTCCTTGCCGCCACCAACCGGCCGGATGTACTCGATCCCGCCCTCTTGCGCCCCGGCCGCTTTGACCGGCATGTGGTCATAGAGCGCCCCGACTGGCGCGACCGGGAAAAGATCCTAATGGTGCATACTCGCAACATCTGCCTGAGCAAGGATGTGAACCTGACGGTTATTGCCAAGGGGACGCCGGGGATGACCGGCGCCGACTTGGAAAATCTAGTGAATGAGGCGGCCATCCTGGCTGCCCGGGAAAACGCCCCGGCCGTGACCACGCTGCATATGGAAAACGCAAAGGACAAAATCCTCATGGGAGGCGAGCGAAAGATGGTCATCTCTGACGAGGAGAAGCGGATCACCGCCTATCACGAGGCCGGACACACACTTGTGGCCAAGCTTTTGCCCGGGACCGACCCGGTTCACAAGGTGACAATCATACCCCATGGAATGGCTCTGGGTGTAACCCAGCAGTTGCCGGAGGATGACCGGTACCACTACCCGAAGGCCTATCTGATGAATCGTCTCAGCGTGGCGCTGGGGGGGAGAGTGGCCGAACGACTGACATTCAACGACATCTCCACCGGCGCCCAGAACGACCTTAAGATGGTCAACAACCTGGCCGAGAAGATGGTCTGCCAGTGGGGGATGAGCGATAAAATAGGTGCCATGACCTTCAGCCGCGGCGAGGAACACCCCTTCCTTGGCCGCAAACTGGCGGAGGAGAAGACCTTTTCCGAGGAAATGGCAGGACTGATCGACCGGGAGATCGCGGCAATCATCAGGGGCGCGGAACAAAGGGCCGACGATCTAATCGCAGCCAACAGGGAAAAGCTCGATGCCCTGGCGAACGCCCTAATCGGTGAGGAGACCCTGGAAGGGAAGAGAGTGGACGAGATACTGGCTGCAAGTTGAGTCATGCAGGCAAACTATGCATAGGGTAACAAGAAGGGCCGTTTCGCGAGAACGGCCTTTTGCGTTGACAGCGAATAGGCGCAAGGTGTATTAACTTGGGCATTTTCCCTCGAAATGAAAGCGCGGGTTAATTTTTTCGAGCGTCGTGATTGCAAATTTGCCCTTCGGTAAGGGATATTTGAAAATTGTTGCCATGCGTCAGTCAACGAATTTGCATTTTAGGCGTTCATATAATTAAAAGGGATCGCAGGCTTCGTTGTAGTATGCGAAACTGGGGTAAAGGAGTAACCTCTGGGCGGGACAGAGGATCTGAACAGGTTTCTGGCCGATGTGGAACGGCGTGCCTTTAAAATCGCGCTGTTGGCCACGGCAAACAGCGACGAGGCGCTAGATGTGGTGCAGGACGCTATGCTCGCTTTTGTTAAACGCTATGCGTCTCGTCCCACCGGCGAATGGGGAGTGCTGTTTCATCGGACCTTGCAGAGCAGGATCACCGACTGGCACCGTCGGATGAGTGTGCGTAACCGTTTCCGGGGCTGGCTAGGGGGAAATGATCAGGATCCTGACGATGAAGACCCGATCAACACCGTCGCGGATACGGCAACGCCGGATCCGGTTCGGCAGATGATGCGCCGTGATCTGGGAGCGGCCATCGAGAATGCGCTTCGGACCCTTCCTCTTCGCCAGCAGCAAGCGTTTCTCTTGCGGGCGTGGGAAGGTTTCGACGTGGCCGAAACTGCCTTTGCCATGGGGTGCTCGGAAGGGAGTGTCAAAACCCACTATTCGCGGGCGGTGCATACCTTGCGCAATCATTTGGAGGAGTTTCGTAAATGAATGGCAACGATAATGGCGAACGGGAAGTTGTAGAGATCGTCCGGGGGGCGCTCGACAGGAGCGTTACGGAACTGGACAGCGGGGCGGTTGAAAGGCTGCGCAGGATCCGGCTGGCTGCCATCGAAGAGGCCGCGCCGGGAAAAGGGCGCTGGTTTGCCGTTCATCGCTGGGCAACGGCTGGCGGGATCGCGGCTTTTACCGTGCTGGTTGTGGCGGTGTCGCTTTGGGTCACCGTTCCCCGGCAGAAACAATTAGCGGGGCAGGTGGAAGATATTGAAATTCTCACCGCTAAAGAGCACCTGGATATATATGAGGATATGGAATTCTACCGCTGGCTGGCGTCCAAATAGAGCGTACGGCTGTCTTTTGCTCGCCAGCGTCCTAGTGCTTCTGGCCTGGGCGAACGTGTTCGCGAAAGAGAAAAAGAAAGAGGATCCGCCGGATCTGGAGATGCTGGAGTTCCTCGGCACTTTTGAAACAGCGGACGGCAAGATGATCGATCCACTGCAGTTCAAGGAGCATCAGCAAGCCTCTAAAACAACTGCCAAACCGACTCCAAACCGGAATACTTCCCAAAAACCGGAACAGCAAAAGAAGGATGAAAACGATGACTAGACAACTCGGATTGTTCATGATGCTCTGCATGATCTGCTGTCTGGCGACGCCGGTATGGGCCAATGAGAACGGCATTTCTTGGGGGCAGATGAACCCGGAGGAGCAAAGGGTGCTGCAACCGTTTGCCGGACGCTGGGACCAACTTCAGCCTGAACGCCAGGAGCGTCTTCGTAGAGGGGCGGAGCGGTGGCTTAAGATGAGTCCTGAGGAGAAAGACCTGGCGCGTCAACGCTTCAAGCGCTGGCAGCAACTGTCGCCAGAGAAACGGGAGCTGATCCGGAGGCGGTTCGCCGAATTCCGCGCACTTCCTCCCCAAGAGCAGGAGAGAATTCGCGCCCGGTTCCAGTGGTTCCGTGGGCTGCCACCGGAGGAAAGGCGCGCGCTTCGCGAAAAATGGCAAAATTTAACGCCCGCGGAGCGGCGTGCATTCCGGCAAAACATCCGCTCCGAAAGGCGCTGGGGCCGTGAGTGACACTAATAGAACATTATGCCGCCTGCCGGATCGCTTCGAGGATCTTTGCAGGTGTGAAGGGCTTGTGGATGAAGTCTACGGCTCCCAGGGCAAAGGCCGCCTTGATAAGGGGAATATCAGCCAATGCGCTAACAATTATAATTCTGGCGCTCCTATCCTGAGAAAGAATCAGACCTGTGGCCTCAATACCATTTTTGTTTGGTAACACAATGTCCATTATGACTATGTCCGGCAGCAGTTCTTTGTAACTGGCAATAGCTTCATCTCCGCTTGCTACTTCGGCGACGACTATGTGTCCCGCCGTTTCCAGGATATCATGCAGCATGACGCAGGTTGCAAAATCATCGTCAACGATCATTATTCTTTTGCTCATGGTCTTCCCTTCAAAAGCCTGCCTCAAGTTTCCTTATATTTGAAAGTATATTATTATCCCCTATCCATGACAGACTGCATACAAACAGAAAAAGGGGTTTGCCGAACACAAACCCCTTTTTCTGCTGCAATTGCAGATTAATGGGACCCGGCAATGAAGGCGTAAATCATCAACAGCGTTAGGGCTATGCCAGTGAACAGGGCTATGAAACCAAAGCCCTTCAATATGAAGTCGTAAATTACGCCGCTTGGTTTTTTTGCGCTGAATTGTTCCGTTATGCCCATACTTTCATAGCGCTTCCATTGATCGCCTCGTTCTTCGACGAATTCATGTTTGTTTAGCTGACCGTTGAAGATGACGAAATCCATGGGGAACTTCTCCGGACGGCCGTGAGTGTTAAAAAAATGGACCGTGAAGATGAAGCCGGTTGCAAGCAGAGCCTCATCGGAATGGAGAATGGTTGCCACATTGAACATCCAGCCGGGGAGGAAGGTGCCGAAAAACTGCGGGAACCAGAGCATCAAGCCGGAACCGCCGATTATAAACATACCCCAGAAGACTCCGAAGAAGTCAAATTTTTCCCAATAGGTCCAGCGCTCGAAGGCCGGTTTCGGTCCCTTGAAGAAGAACCAGCGGACCATTCCCATTATATCCTGCAGGTCGCGCAGATTCGGACAGAGCGAGTCAGGACCGAAGAGCCTTTGCAGCCAGTTGCCAGACACATCTTTCCGGATAAAGAGGAAATGGATGCTCATGCCGATCGCCGCGAAGAAATAGAAGAAGGTGGCGCCCGCGCACCAACGGTGGATCAACCCTGCATTTGCGGTGCCCCCGTAGAATTCCATAAGCACCTTCGCCCATTGTTGGTCGCTGAACTTGAGAGGAAGTCCGGTTAGGGAAAGCCCCATAAAGCTGGTAATGACAATGAGATGCAGGATGATGTGACGCAATCTGAAGCGGCGATATAGCTTGTGCCCATCCGTAATAATGTGTTCAGGCTGGCCTGCGACCAGAGCCGCCTCTTTTTCCCGGTTTTCCACGAAGCCGCGGAACATCCAGAGGAGAGTGTGAACCCAGAAAACCGAGAAGACGAAGAATAGCAGGCTGGTCATGAAGAGAAAAGTATAATAGAGGATTGGATATTTTTCCCGGTTATTATGTTCGCCATGGGGGTAGAATTGCGTAAAGAGGGGCGTAGCCTTGCTGTGGCACTTGCCGCAGGTCTTGACGAGATTGTCAGGATTGACGGTCGATTTGGAGTCCGCGGCCGGTAGGATGTCATGGGCGGTGTGACAATCGGCGCACCCGGCGACCTTTTCCGGGAAGCCGAGACGGTAGTTCTTTCCATGGTAGCTTTCCAGGTAGGACTTTACCGCTACGGTCATAACGTTGTTGTGTTGCATCATCTTTTCGTCGGCATGGCATTTCAAGCAGACTTTAGTGAGGAATTCCCGATGTTCACTTTCAGCGCCCAGTTTTTTGATCTGATGGAGGCCATGGCAGTCGTTGCATGCGGCGGAATCCTGCTTGCCGGCAGCCACCCCCTTGCCGTGAACGGATTTGCGGTAAACGGACTCCTTGTCATGGCACTGGACACACTTGGCGACAACGACCCGCTTGTCGTTCTGCCAGGGTCTGTGCGTATGGATGTCGGTGTGGCAGTCGGCACACATGACCCCTTTGCTAATATGGACACTCAAATAGTGCTCGGCTGTCTCTTTCTTGTGACAGCGCTCACAGCGCACCTTCTCGATTTTCACCTCGCCCTTCATATGTTTGGCGATATCGGTTATCTCCACGTGGCAGGAGGTGCAGCCATTCTTGCCGTGGACGGAAGCGGCGAAATCTGCAATGGACATCTTGTCGCTGTGACAGCCCAGACAGGTGGCCGGATCGATGGCCATTCCCTGCTCCGCCGCGGCAATGCGGGTAAAAGACAGGAGCAGAAGGGCGATTGGAACGAGGCGGGAAATAAACTGCATGACTTATATTCTCCTGAAATATTCAATTGATCCCGATTCAAGCAGAGCAGATCAAATGTATATAAAATCTATACATTAAAAATATCTTTTTAAACTGGGCAAAATTACAAGATATTAACGTAATTAATTACTAATAGGCAGAATAATAGGAAGAAAAGTAAAATGCAATACAAAAAAGGTGAGTGTATAAAATTTTTGTACACCAAATTTTCAAAAATCAGACCTTTAGGATCTGCAGATTATTCCTTCAGCGGCGGCGAATTCAAGAAAAGAGGCGGCTTCATTGGGTGGGATATGGAGGGCTGCGGCTATTTGTCGAGGAGACACGATCCCGTCGAGGCGACTTAGAAAATTATAGTGCGCCTCTATGAGTGATTCGGTGAAAATCTCATCTCCCCGTGGATAAATGACCGCGTATGAGCCTATGGGGGTGAAGCATTCAGAGAAGCTTTCGAGATCGATTTCCCCGGCCTGCAAGAGGTCGAAAATCTCATAGCTGAACCTTGCAAGCGTGGAACTGGGGGCAAGGCAGAAACATTCATCCAAAAGGTTTGTCTGCTCAAGTTCACGATCGGTGGGAAGTTCCGGTGGAGTTGACAAGAGGGCCGCGGCGTAGTGCCAGTGGTAGTCTATCTGGTCCAGGGCTGCCGGTAAAAGCTTGCATAGCCCAATCTCGGTGTATAGACGGGTGAGAAATGCGCGCTGGGCCTGCCAGATACCCTGATCGGACAGAGCGGTTTCAGTGATGGCGTCTCCTTTTTCTGCCTTCAGCCATTTCTGGAAAGCCTGTAGAAAAGATGAAGGTGAAAGTCTAGTGGGGGTCCGGAGCGAATTGAACCAGGCAACGGCTTTTCCCCTGCTGTAGAAAATGTCGCAGGCAACGGCCAGGCCTGCCGCATCTTGCATGGCGCCGTCAGGGAAGGTGGGGGAGCTGTGTAGCGTATAGGGAGGCTCTTGCAGGTAGCAAAGCCCGTAGGCTTTGGCATTCGCTGCCAACGCGGTGCCGGGAAGGATAGCCAGGGGGAAGATGTCAAGATGATTGGGGTAAAGACTGAGGGCAAAGTCGATGCTGGCGGAGAACCCATCCAGGGTATCGCCGGGGAGGCCGTAAATGAGGTCGAAACCGAAAACCGCCCCGGATTGGTTCAATAGCGCTATTTTTTGGGAAAATTCGTCGGCATTGAAAACCCTGCGGACCATTTTGTGCACGTGCGGGTGAGCGCTCTGCAAACCTATCTGTAGTGAGCAGTTGAGCTGGGCGAAGAGGCGCGCCATCTCAGCATCGATGAATTCACAGCGCACCTCGAAATGAAAATGAATATGCGGGGCGACCCTGGCGATAAGCCTCAGGATTTCCTTGGCTCTTTTCATGTCCTGATTGAAAGTGGAGTCGATCACAAATACCTGCGCCGCCTCCTTTTTTACAAACCACTCCAGTTCCGCGCTGACCCTTGACATGGAAAAGCGGCGGACCCCTTTCACCCCTTGAGCGTCAAAACAGAAATCGCAGCCGAAATCGCAACCCCGTGAAATCTGCCAGAGAACACCGCCGCCGGAGTCCGGACCGATAATCCCGGTAAGATAGGGTGATGGCATAGTATCTAGAATCTCAACCGGTGTACTACGGGAACCGGTAAACACTCCCGCCTGCAATGAAGCTGCTCCTTTTACTCCGGCCGTCACCTTCCCGGCGCATAGCGCGGCCATTGCCTCGACAAACGGGACTTCGCCCTCGCCCAGTATGATAAAATCAAAGGCAGAGGCGCGCAAAAACCCTTCGGGGTCGGCGGTCGGTTCCGCTCCTCCGGCAAAAATGACCAGTTGTGGATTTGCTTGACGGAGCTGGGCGGCCAAGTCACGCGCAATCTTTCTGTTCCAGAGGTAAACGGATATCCCCACGGCATCGGGATTTTCCGCAAGTATGGCGGGAAAGGAGGCTTCAATTTTATCATCTACAAAAAAATCGTATAATGTGACAGATATTTTGCCGGCAAGCGCTTCATCCGTGTTCAGGTATGCCTTGAGAAAGGCGTTTCCGAGAGGGATCGCTTGGGGTGATGGATATGGATGAATGGCGACGAGGACTACTTTCATTGTGACTCCGAACGAATTAAAGTAGTCTTGAAGGCTAGAAAACCAATTTCCACATTTATTGATGCATTTGAACTACACCACCCAAACTGCATCCGTAGGAATGGATAGAGGTTCTGGCTTTGAGTGTCAGCCTGGCTGGTTCCCAGCCAGAAATAACCTTTGAGAAGCCAATAAGGCGAGTGCAGGCAGCATTTTCACACCGGCTACAGTGGGTATAACACTCCGGGCAGGTATGTCACTTTTCGTACAGTGCCTTTTTTACCAGGGTCCCGCATTTATATTACCTCTGGGTTGGCTTCACGAAGTTATGATTTTTAGGCGTTTAGCGCCGATCTCATAACAATAATGACATTTTACGAATTTGTCAGAGTTTGGGGCGTGCCTTTATCTTCGGCATCCCCTTTTCCACAATCACAACAAACTCCACCTTGCTGCAATGATACTTTTTGAAAATGCCCGGTTTTTGCTTTTCAATGGCAGCGGCGATCAGATCGGGGGTTATGCTGACAATAGGAAGATGGCAGGCCTTGCGCGCCTCTATGAACTGCTGGTACAGCCGTTGCACTTCAGGGTTGATCCTGCTCTCTTTGGGATGTTCCTTTATAGGCAATCCGGCAGGTTCCTTATTCTGATGCATTTCCATCTTGAACCGGTCCCGCGAATACTTCCCCTCTTCGATGAGACGGTTGATCCTGTTCCAGTATTGCTTATAACTGTTCAGTTTGGCAATCGCTGCATTGTATCTGAACTTGTGCATGGTATTTACAATTTGAAAAGCCTGGTATTTCCTTGATGCTTTCTCCACTTCGTCAAGGAGCTGCTGCGGCATTCGTTTTTCCATGCCGAGAAAATACTGCTCGTACTTGATGATAAGTTCGCTCAGGTTCTGTTCGAATAGGGCTATCTCTTCGGGTATTCCCATTTTTCCTCCCATTCAAGGAATATAATAAGTGCTTGCCCTTATGTAAAGTGAAATAATGGCGTTCTTGCCATAAAGTCCATTGGCAAGTTGTCAAACCTTTTCTCATCACCTGGATAAACGAGTAAATTTCTTGACGTACAGAGGAGTCTTCGTTTAAAGTTACTAAGTTATTACTTCGGGAGGATTGTTCATGATGGTCACAGCCGCACTAATTCTGGCAGCTGGCAGGGGGACGCGGATGAAATCCGGTCTCGTCAAGATCATGCATTCCCTTGGAGGATATCCCATGATCTTCTGGCCGGTAAGAGCGGCGCACGCCGCCGGTGCCGCCAGGACTGTGATAGTTGCCGGGTATCAGGGAGAAAGGGTCCGGGAATATTTTGCCGATGCCCGTGACATCTCCTTTGCATTGCAGGAAGTACAGCTCGGCACAGGCCATGCGGTGGCTTGCGCCGCTCCTCTTCTCCGGGGTTCCGTAGACCGGGTGCTGATTCTTTGCGGAGATGTGCCGCTTATCCGTTCCGCCACATTGCAGTCGATGCTTTCCAGCCACGAAGCAAGCCAGGCGACGTTGACCGTATTGACCACGCGCCTGGAAAATCCCCACGGGTATGGACGGGTTGTGAAGGGGGATGATGGGAGAGTCCTGCGGATTGTGGAGGAGAAAGATGCAACGACAGAAGAAAAAGGTCTAGACGAAATAAACACCGGCATATACTGCGTCGAAACTAAATTCCTCTTCGACTCAGTTAAAGGTCTTAATAACGACAATGTTCAGGAAGAGTTTTACCTTACCGACATTGTGAAAATGGGAGCGGAACAGGGCAAGCTGTGTCAGTCATTCACCGTGACTGACGTGGAGGAGATTATGGGTGTGAATGATAGGGTACAGCTGGCGGCTGCTGGAAAAGTCCTCCGGAGGCGTATAAACGATAAACTGATGCTGGCCGGGGTTACCATCATAGATCCGGAAACTGCCTATATTGAAGAAGGGGTCGAAGTTGGTATGGATACGGTGATACATCCAAATGTACACATTTCCGGACCTTCCACCATTGGCACCAATTGTCTGATCGAACCTTCCGTCGTCATCAGGGGGTGCAGAATCGGCAACGGTGTGACTATCAAGGCTGGCAGCGTTATGACTGATTCCATCCTGCATGATGCCGTGGTCATCGGTCCGATGGCCCATCTCCGACCGGGGACTGAACTAAAGGACCACGTAAAGATCGGCAACTTCGTTGAGGCTAAGAAAGTGGTAATGGGAGAGGGATCCAAGGCGTCGCACCTTACCTATCTGGGCGACGCCGTTATCGGCAGCAACGTCAACATCGGTTGCGGCACCATAACCTGCAATTATGACGGGGTCAAAAAGCACCGCACGATCATCGAGGATGATGTATTCGTGGGGAGCGATGTGCAGTTCGTCGCCCCCGTGACGATCGGCCGCAATTCGTTGATCGCGGCAGGCACTACGGTGACCCGGGATGTCCCTCCCGATTCTCTGGCTATTGCCAGGACACCGCAGGTGAACAAGGAAGGGTGGAAGCTCAGGAAAGAAACCAGCGACTAGCTGCCAGCCGTTAGCGGCTGTTTAGGAGGATTTATGTGCGGTATTGTCGGGTATACGGGCAACCGGGAAGCAACCCAGATCATTCTGGACGGTTTGAAGAAACTGGAGTACCGTGGCTACGATTCCGCCGGGATTTGCACCATTACCGGGGGTAAGGCTGAAATAAGACGCAGTCAGGGGAAGCTAGTCAAGCTGGAACAGTTGATCTCCTCCCAGCCGCTAAAGGGACGGATCGGCATAGGTCACACCCGTTGGGCTACCCACGGCCGCCCTTCCGAAAACAACGCTCACCCGCACAAGGCCGGGAGCGTTACCGTAGTGCATAACGGCATCATCGAAAATTATGTGGAACTGAAGGAACGGCTCAAGGGGGAGGGATGCATATTCAGGAGTGAGACCGATACCGAAGTTATCTCACACCTGATCGAGGAAAAGCTGCAGCAGACCGGTGATTTCGAAAAGGGGGTGCGCCTTGCCCTCCAGGAATTGCGAGGGGCCTACGCCCTTTGCATCCTCTGTGAAAAAGAACCGGATACCCTTATAGCGGCCAAACACGGCTCACCGCTGGTGGTGGGGTTGGGGGAAGGGGAATTTTTCGTTGCTTCAGACATTCCACCCATCCTTTCCCATACCCGATCGATGGTCTTCCTGGAGGATGGGGAAATGGCCCTATTTCACAACCGTACATTTGCCTTTTCCACCATTAGTGGCGAGCCGCTTACGAAAAAGCCCCGCCATATCGACTGGTCGCCGATGATGGCCGAGAAGGGTGGGTACAGGCACTTTATGCTCAAGGAGATATTCGAGCAGCCGCGCGCCATCCAGGACACCCTGGCCGGACGGCTCCTGAAGGAACAGGGGGACGTTTTCCTTCAGGACCTGAGGCTTACCGACGCCGAGCTTGGCCAGTTCAGAAGAATTTATCTCATTGCCTGCGGCACTTCCTGGCATGCGGCGCTGGTCGGCAAGTTCTACATCGAGGGGCGCAGCCGGATTCCGGTCGAGGTGGACATCGCTTCGGAGTTTCGCTACCGCAATCCGGTGGTAGACGACAAAACCCTCCTTATCGTCATTTCCCAGTCGGGCGAGACTGCTGATACCCTTGCCGCAATGCGCGAGGGGAAAGCCCGGGGGGGAAGAGTTATCGCCATTTGCAACGTGGTTGACTCATCCATCGCCCGGGAGGCCGACGGAATCATCTATACCCATGCTGGGCCGGAAATCGGGGTAGCCTCCACCAAGGCTTTCGTTACCCAGTTGGCAGCTCTTTATCTCTTCACCATCAGGCTGGGACGGGCCATAGGGGCCATTAATCAAGGTGATGGGCAAAAAATGATCGACTCACTCGTCAGGCTTCCGGCCCTTCTGGAAAAAGCGCTGGAAATGGACCCGCTGGTGGAGAAAGTCGCTCGCAGATATGTGAAAGCCAGGGATTTCCTCTATCTGGGTCGCGGCATATACTATCCCCTCGCACTCGAAGGGGCCCTCAAGCTGAAAGAAATATCATACATCCATGCCGAGGGGTATCCAGCCGGCGAAATGAAGCATGGCCCCATAGCCCTCATAGACGAGAAAATGCCGGTGGTCATCCTTGCGCCCAAAAGTGCCACTTACGAGAAGGTGGTCTCCAACATGGAGGAGGTGATCGCCCGCGAAGGAAGAGTGATTGCTATTGTTTCCGTCGGCGATGAAGAGTTGAAAGCGAAGTCCGAGATCGCCATCGAGATCCCAGAGGATGGCGACGACATGACCGCCATCTTGCTGTCGGTCCCGCTGCAGCTCCTTGCCTACCATGTGGCCGTGCTGAAGGGCACCGATGTGGATCAGCCGCGTAACCTGGCCAAGAGCGTAACGGTGGAGTAGTTATTTTAGTCTATAATCGGACAGTCTTACGAACCTGAAGCCATTTTTCTTCAATTCCGGGATTGCTGCCATTGTGCCCGCCGCGGTCTGGCCTTCCGGATGGTTCATGTGCAGGATAACGATGGCGCCAGGCCCGGCCTTGAGTAGGGCTTCCCTCACCTGGTCTCTGCTATATGTTGCGCCTGCATCACCCAGTACATTGAAGCCGATCACCGCATATCCCAGGCGGTTCGCGACGGCAACCGCCACTTCATCGTAGAAGGCGGTGCCGGAACGGTAATAGCGCGGAGTTTTGCCGGTCAGTTTTCTGATTTTCGCAGCATTCAGCTCAATTTCGTCAACCAGTTCAGCAACATCTTTTGTCCCGCCTATACCATAGACGGATCTCCCGTTCACCGATGCCGGCTTGTGCAACAGCCCGTGGTTGCCGATCTCGAACAGCGGATTCGCCGCCAGCCTCAAAAAAAGTTCCCGATTTGCATCGATCCAGCGTGCATTGATGAACAGCGTGGCGGGGATATTTTCCCTTTCCAGATAATTGATCAGCTCAGCATCGAAGCCTTTCCCTTTCGAGCTGCCGCAGGCGTCCAGCGTCAGGGCGATGGCGTGGTCATCGGTCGCCAGCCGCGTTTTGATACCCGTCACCTTTTCGCCCCATTCCTTCGGCGTCTTTTCCGAGAATTCCGCAACGACATCCTTTTTCAGGGTATCATAGGCCTCTTTGCCGGCATTTTCGGCGTATAAAACCCATGCGCCATTAAAAACCGCGAATAGAGTCAGGCCGATTGTCAACATCCCCTTCATAATCTTCATCTCCCCTTTTTGGCGGTACTGGCAGACCCCTTGATATCATACCCAGATGGACATAGCATTTATATGGTGTAAAATTACCAAATATCTGTTGTCATTTCATCATGTTTCCAAAGCTTGTGGTCACCGTTTCTCACCTGATAAACCTCCTGTCCCCCTTTTCAGCGGAGGAAAGGCTGCCGCTTATCTTGCAATTCGCTGGTAGGAGGCTACACTTACTATCAGGCATTCTGCAGAACTCATGTTTTAAAAAACCGTGAGGTCCGGCTTTTATTAATGTCAGGTTGATTACAACCCTGCGAAAATCATCCCATTATGCTGCAAGGAGTAGGAATATGTCAATCAATGACGAGGTTGAAATCTCGGCTGGTATGCAAAAGTATATCGATTCGAGCAACAGATACCTGGCCGAACGTAACCGGAATATCCGGGAAGTGGTAAAGAAGTGGCGATTCGATACAGTTGCCGTGCATGGGCTCTATACGGTCAAAGACGCAATCGAAGACTATCAAGGGTCGGTCATTGAACCTATTTTCATGAGCACTGCCCAGGCTTTCCGCGATTATGATGAGATGGCGGCTGCCCTCGCCTACAAGATTCCCGCCTGGTGTTACTCAAGGATCGCCAATCCTTCGACCTACTATTATGAATGGACTCTGGCGTTGCTCGAAGGATACGGCTGTGATGTTGAAACTTCATGCTGCTCGACTTCTTCCGGCATGGCAGCAATCATGACAGCCGTACAGCCGTTTTTAAAAGTTCAGGAAGACGTATGCGAAAAGCGGAACTTTGTTGCCACAGTCCAGTGTTACGGCGGGACATATCACCAGTTTACAATTCGCCTGATGCAGGAGCAGAATATCGAATGCCGCTGGGTCCTGGATGCAACCAATCTCGATGAATGGGCTTCAAAAATCGACCGGCACACCCGCTTTTTGTATGGAGAGCTGCCGAGCAATCCCCAACTCGGTTTCTTTGACATCAAGGCGGTGGCGGAACTAGCTCATAGCCACAACCTCCCCATGATATGCGATTCAACCATAGCTACGCCGGCATTACTGCGTCCCATCTGCCACGGCGCGGACATCGTCGTGCAATCCGCCACCAAGAGCCTCACTTCCAGCGGATTCGGCGTTTGCGGGGCGGTCATAGCCCGCAAGAATCTTGTAACAAATATAGATGACGATCAGCTTAAAAGCGATTTTTCGCTTTATGTAAAATATCAGCAGAATCGCGACTTCGGGCCGAATCTGCATCCGCTGCAGGCGGTGATGACCCTGAACGATATGCGAACGCTCCGCTCCAAAATGGACCTTTTAAGTCGCAACACCATGGAAGTCGCGCGCTTTCTCGAAGAGCATCCGCTTATTGAAAGTGTTCAATACCTGGGGCTCCCCAACCATCCTCTGCACGAGCTGGCCAGCAGGTACATGTGGCTTGTTGATGCGGAATTCGATAGCCTGTACGGTCGGCCGGTCAACAGGTATGGCCATTTGCTGTCATTCTGTGTCAAAGGAGGGGCAGAGAAGGCCCGCATCTTCTTCGACGGCCTTGAGCGGATCTGGCGGGCGACCGATCTGGGGCGCATCAAGAGTGTCGCAACCATCCCCGCGATCTCCACTCATCAGCAGCAGGGGAGCGAAGGCCGGGCATTGGCCAACATACCCCCCAATATGGTCCGCCTCTGTGTGGGCGCCGAGCATCCCGACGACATTATCGCCGACCTGGACCAGGCACTGCACAAGGCCAAAAGTTGCCGATAAGAAACAAAAAAGTCCGGGTGGCCGGACTTTTTCATGCTGATTTCAATACTCATTAAGGTTGCTGAACTCTCCCCAGGCAAGGTAGGTTCTCGGTGACTCGACAAAAGAGTAGATGTTCTCGATAATATTCAGGTGTTTCCTCTCCTCCTGGGCGATCATCAGGAGGATCTCGCGGGTTGCCTCGTCCTGCGCCTTCGTGGCCAGGTCCTCGTAAAATCTGACGCCATCTTCCTCTTGCTTCAGCGCATGCCTGTAGGCGTCGGGGTCATTCTTCAATTCGGCGATGAGATCGCGTTTTGCGAGGAGTGGTTTGAAGACGCACGCAGCCTCCTGCAAGACACTGAACCGGATCTTTTGGGGGTCGCTGCTCCCTTGCATCTTGATCAGGGCATCGTGATGCTCCTTTTCGGCCGTGGCCAGCATCGAGAAAAGATTCTTCAGCTCCGGAATGGCGACGGCTGTTGCCAGCTTTTCGTAGAACTCCCTGGCTTCCTCTTCCATCTTGATTGCACAATCGAAAATATTCATTACGCCCTCCTTGCGGATCCGGCGCTTGAGATGTGACCGGACTTCCTTTTAATCTAATTATAGCAGAAAGTAGCAGGAATCGGAGAACGTTTCCGAATGAATTGCCTTCCCTTCGTCATTTTCCTCAGGGCTTTGCATCATTCCTGGCGGATTTCCTACAAGATCGCCGTAAACATGGGGCTTTGCCCTGTGCTGGAGGCGGAAAGGGTCATCTCTACTTCAACCGAACGTCCCTGGAAATTCCTGATTTTGTGGCGGGTCGTTGCTTGTACGCCACCCGTTTTACCTTCACTGATTTCGGCAATAAGCGCCTCCCGGAACTCTTCCACATCCTCCATGAATTTGAAGATGTAGTCTCCCAGCAGAGCCTGTTGGGAGAGGCCGAACAATTCCTCGGCCTTCTGGTTCATGATGGCTATCTTACCGTCCTCCATAAACGTTATTACCGCCGACTTGGCCATTTCTATGAACTTGCGGTAGCGCTCCTCGGATTCCCTGGTTTGCAGGGTCTTACGGCCCAGCTCTTCCATCAAGTCGTTAAAGGCTCCGATCAACTGGCCAATCTCATCGTTGGCCCTTTTCGGCAGCTTCTCGCTGAAATTTCCGGTCATAGTCACATTGGTAATTCTGGTAGAAACCAGCTTGATGGGGTTGAGAATGGTTTTCCTGACGAGTATACCCATCGTGCAGATGATCAGGAAAAAGGTGGTCCCACTGATGGGGAGGTCCAGTCCAAGATTAACACCAATGTCATGATAGAGATCAACCATCGGGATGGAGACCGAAACCGCCTCGATGATCTCTCCGAGCCTTTAATTGTATGAATAGTGGCCGGCCAGAAACCGTGCACGGACAAAGGCGGGCGCCTTTTCATACACGCCGTGGCATTCCAAGCATGACTCTTCTGCGATCACAGCGAGCATGAAGCGGAACACCTTGCCCCTTTGGGTTTCAACCACATTGTAAGATTCATGACCAGGTTTCCCGGCAAATTCCCGGAGCATAGTGGTCTCGTACTCGTCGGGACGGTTTTCCGGGTTCCGGTAGCTGAGCGCAACCTGACGGACATAATACTTGCTCTCCCGGGTAATTCTTGCGGCAATCCGGGTGGTTACCACCTGGGGAACTAAGTTGTAATTATGTTCTGGTTCGCCGTGGACCACGCAGGAGATATAATCCCGGGTTTCGATGATCTGGCTGGCAATGATCCGGGCGTTTTTCACGGCGATCTTTAAGACCAGCGCCTGCTGGCGCTCGTAGGTAAGAGTGGCGGCCACCAGAAAAAGGGAGATGAGAACGAGGGAGATTATGATGTTGAATTTGGTGTTGATCTTCAGGTCGTCGAGCCGGGGCACTGAATCATCCGACTAACAGGCTGTTTTTTATCAGCATATTATACCTGGAGACGCGTAGTTAGCAAGGTAATCATGTGGCAATCATGATGGTTTTGAATTTATTTCTGATGGCACTCCATGCAGGGTAGATCCACTGGCCGGCGGGCGAGGGATGCTTCACGGTCTTTTGGCTGGGCCTTCCCCAGCAGTTTCTCGCCCGCTTTATGGCAATTGAAACAACCGATTTCTCTTGCCTGGATGGCCTTGTGCATGCGTACCATCGCCGGGTTTTTGCTGTGGCAGACATTGCATTGGAAACCGTGAACAGTAGTGGCCGCAACTGACCAGAGAGAGAGGAACAGCGCAAGAGTCGGGAATCGTTTCATGGGGATTTTCTCCTTATGACGTTTATTTGGGAACCATATCATCCGGCAATGGGAAGCTTCCTTGATCAAAGTCAAAAAAAGTTAATAGGCAACTGAATATAATTCTGTATCTTGCAGCAGGAATACCCGTTGACCGGAATAGAAATCCTGCAAATAGGCGCTATGGTTAATCATTCCTGGGCAATGAAATTAATATCTTCCCAAAATCGGCGATATATGATAGTTATCATAGCTTCCGAGACCTTATACTTCCGACCCGCCCGGAAAAAATCCACAAATTCGCCGGAAATCTTAAGACAGTATGGCCAAAATAATCTGCATAGCCAATCAGAAGGGTGGCGTCGGCAAGACTACCACGACGGTCAATCTCGCTGCATCCCTGGGGGCGGCGGAGAGAAAAACCCTCATCATCGATATGGACCCCCAAGGTAATGCAGGTAGCGGCGTGGGGGTCGATAAGGGGAGGCTCAAGGAAACCGTTTACGATGTCCTGATTAACGGCATTGATCCTGCCGGGATCGTGGCCCGCACCGGGCTCCCGCATCTTGACATCCTCCCATCTAACTCTGAACTGGCCGGCGCCGAGCTGGAACTGGTGGCGCTCATTGGCCGGGAAATGAGGCTGAAGGAAGCAATAACTGGACTTACCGGCACCTACGATTATATTCTCATCGACTGCCCGCCATCTTTGGGGCTTTTAACTGTCAATGCCATGACCGCCGCTGATGCGGTGCTGATCCCCCTCCAATGCGAATTTTATGCAATGGAGGGACTTTCCCATATCCTCAACACCATTAGATTAATCCAGAAGCGATTGAACCCTTCCCTGCATATCGAGGGGATTCTCCTCACCATGTTCGATGCGAGGAACAATCTCTCCCGGCAGGTGAGCGAAGAGATCCGGGAGCATTTCCCGAAAGAGACCTTCACCACGGTCATTCCGCGCAACGTAAGGCTTTCCGAGGCGCCGAGCCATGGCAAGCCGGTTATTTTTTATGATATAGCATCACGGGGGGCGGCAGGTTATCTGGAACTGGCCAGAGAAATCATCCGGCGTGAGGAGAAAGATGGTTAAGAAGACCGGTCTGGGAAAGGGGATGGGAGCGCTTTTAGCTGTTGTCGAGGACGAGCGGGGAAGCTATTTTTCCTGTCCCATCGAGGAGATAAAACCGAGCAAGAGTCAGCCGCGCAAGACGTTCTCCAATGAAAAACTCGAGGAACTCGCTGCGTCGATCAGGGAAAAGGGGATTATTCAGCCACTGGTGGTGCGGAAAAAGGATGGTCACTACGAGCTGATAGCCGGCGAGAGACGCTGGCGGGCCGCCCAGAGAGCGGGATTGCGCGAAGTCCCGGTGGTCATCCAGGATGTCTCGGATGACACTGCTGTTGAACTCGCCCTTATCGAAAACATCCAGAGGGAAGACCTGAACGCGGTGGAAGAGGCTGAGGCGTATCAGGCCCTGCTGGAAAAATTCGCTCTTTCCCAGGAAGAGCTGGCAAGAAGGGTAGGCAAGGAGCGCTCCACGGTCGCTAACGCCCTGCGTCTGTTAAGGCTGCCGGCCGAGATCAAGCGGGACATTGTTGAGGAGCGCCTTGCCATGGGCCACGCTCGTGCCCTTCTCGCCCTGGAAACGCCGGAGCAGTTAAAAAAAGGGCGGGACGAAATCATCAGGAGGAACCTTTCGGTTAGGGAAACGGAAAACCTGGTCAAGAGGCTAAAGACGAACCGGGTTCAAAAGCCAAATAAACGGCTGGACCCGCAATTGCTCGATCTGGTGGAACAACTGAAGAGGCGCTTCAGCGCAAAAGTGGCACTTCGCCAAAGCAGCCGGGGGGGGAAGATTGAGATAAACTATACCAGCCTCGACGACCTGACCCGGATCATGGACATTATTTTAAACTCATGAGAAAAGCATAAGACCCCGCGGGTGAAACATTCGCGGATTCTTATGGATCTCATCCCGCCCAGCAGGGCGGGATATTTTTCAAACGGGCTGTCAATCAAGACTCCTCGATTTGTCCGGAATAACAAGGTGATCTTTTCCTACTATTTGCGAGTTTAAAAAAAACGGCCACAAATGGTTAAAAATGGTGGATTAAAAAAAATTGTCTTAAAATAATTTAAAAATGCTTGACATCTGTAATTGTTCTGTGGTAGCTATTCGCATGTTTTGTTTTTCACGTACAAACGGAAAGCAAGGGGTGGTAGGGTGATTAATCTAGACATTACCTTTATTTTTCAGTTAGTTAATTTCCTGGTGTTGATGCTGGTGCTGAATATTCTGCTGTACAAGCCGGTCCGGAAGGTCCTGGCGGACCGGGCAAACGAGATTGACCGCGGACATGCCAAGGCCGACGAGGTTGACAGAGAAGTTCAGGACAAGATGGCCCAGTACGAGGCCAGGCTGCGCGAGGCGAAGGTCACGGCGAGTGAAGAGCGGAGCATCCTAAAAAAGGCGGCGCTTGCCGAAGAAGCGGAGCTTCTCGAAAGGGCGCGTAAAGAAGCGACAGACTCGGTGATTGCCCTGAAGGGGAAAGTGGCCAAAGAGGCCGCCGAGGCGAGGGAATACCTGAAAGAACAGACCCGGTCGTTGTCCCTGGAAATCAGTGAGAAGGTTCTGGGAAGGAGATTGTAACATGAAATATACTCTGCAGCGAAACGGCTGGATCAAGCCCGTTTTCCTGGCATCAGTCGTCTTTCTCCTGCTGGTTGGGTTTGCCACAGTCGGCTTTGCCGTGGAAGGGAGCGAAAGCTCCCATGCCGCCATGCAAATGAAAGACCTCGGCTGGCGGGTGTTGAACTTTGCGATGCTTGCCGCCATTATTATCTGGGGGATGAAAAAGGCCAAGGTGGGGAAGCTCTTAGCCGACCGCCAGGCCGGCATTGAAAAAGCGCTTAGAGAAGCCGTTCAAGCCCGTGAGGCCGCGGAAAAGAAGCATGCGGAGTACAGCGAAAAGCTCGTAAAAGCCACCAAGGAGATCGACGAAATTTATGTCTCCATCAAAAAAGAGGGAGAACTGGAAAAAGAGCGGATAATTGCCGAGGCGAGAGTGAGCGCAGAGAAGATCAGGGAGCAGGCAGAGCAGACCGCTGCCCGCGAGGTGCTCAAGGCCAGAGCGGAGTTGCGCGGGGAGGCCGCCCGGCTTGCCGTGCAACTGGCTGAACAGACCCTCAGGGAGAATGTCGGGAAGGATGACCAGAATCGGTTGGTTGGTGAATATCTTACCAAGGTGGTGGAGCTACATTGATCACGAACGCAATAGCAAGACGTTACGCCAAGGCACTCGTGCAACTGGCGACTGAAGAAGGGGGCGTGGAGAAGTTTCATGCCGAACTGACCGCCTTTGATACCGTGCTGGCGGACAATCATGAGCTATGGGCCATTCTTGTCAGCCCCGCTTACCGCATCGAGGCCAAGCGGGGGATGATGCGGGAACTGATCGCCAAGCTGGAGTTATCGGTGACGGTGGCAAACTTTCTGCTGCTTATTCTTGACAAGAACAGGCTAAATTATCTTCCCCAGATCGTGGTGAGTTACGGCATTTTTGCTGACGAGCTCTCCGGAGTTGTTCGTCCCACGCTCACCTCAGCCATGCCCCTCGATGACAGGCAGGTGGAGGAGATAAAGGGGGTACTGGCGAAATCCACCGGCAAAAAAGTTATTATTAAGGTGGAGGTTGATCCTTCCCTTATCGGCGGGATGGTCACCAAGATCGGAGACAAGGCGTACGACGGCAGCTTGAAAACCCAGTTGATAAAAATTGGAGATATATTACAGAAGGGGTGAGACGGTCCTATGGAAATCAGAGCGGAAGAGATCAGCGAGATCATCAGAAAGCAGATCAAGGGGTACGGAAAGGAGATGGAGGTTGCCGAAACCGGCACCATTATCTCCATTGGTGACGGTATTGCCCGTATTCACGGTCTTGATAAGGCCATGGCGGGCGAGCTCCTGGAGTTCCCGGGCGGAGTTTCCGGGATGGTGCTCAACCTCGAGGAAGACAACGTCGGCGCCGCAATCCTAGGTGAGTTCTTTCATATCAAGGAAGGGGATATAGTCAAGCGCACCAACAGGATCGTCGAGGTGCCGGTCGGTGAGGCGCTCACTGGCCGGGTAGTGGACGCCATCGGCCAACCGATCGACGGGAAAGGGCCCATTAATACCGACAAGTTCCGCAAGGTGGAAGTGAAGGCACCCGGCATCGTTCAGCGAAAGTCGGTACATCAACCGATGCAGACCGGCCTAAAGGCGATCGATTCCATGGTGCCGATCGGGCGGGGACAGCGCGAACTGATCATCGGCGACCGGCAGACCGGTAAAACCGCCGTTGCCATCGACACAATCATTAACCAGAAGGGTGGCGACCTGATCTGCATTTACGTCGCCATCGGCCAGAAGCGCTCCACAGTCGCCCAGGTGGTGGACAAGCTGCAGACGTACGGTGCCATGGATTATACCATCGTCGTTGCCGCCACCGCCTCGGAGCCTGCCCCGCTCCAGTTCATCGCCCCCTATACGGGTGTCACCATGGGCGAATACTTCCGCGATAGCGGCAGACACGCCCTGATCATCTATGATGACCTTTCCAAGCAGGCCGTGGCGTACCGCCAGCTCTCCCTGCTGTTGCGCCGTCCTCCCGGACGTGAAGCTTATCCCGGCGACGTGTTTTATCTCCACAGCCGCCTTCTGGAGCGTGCCTGCAAGGTTTCAGACGCCTGCGGTGCCGGCTCGCTTACCGCCCTGCCGGTCATCGAAACCCAGGCCGGTGACGTGTCCGCCTATATCCCGACCAACGTAATTTCCATCACCGACGGGCAGATATATCTGGAGGCCGACCTCTTTTACTCCGGAGTCCGGCCGGCCATCAACGTCGGGCTTTCGGTCTCACGCGTCGGCGGCGCCGCTCAAGTGAAGGCTATGAAACAGGTCGCCGGTACGCTCCGACTGAGTCTGGCCCAGTATCGGGAAATGGCAGCATTCGCCCAGTTCGGTTCCGATCTGGACAAGGCGACGCAGATGCAGCTTGCACGCGGTCAAAGGCTCGTGGAAATTTTGAAACAGCCCCAGTACCGGCCGCTTCCCTTCGAGAAACAGGTCCTGCTTATCTATGCGGCAAGCAATGGCTATGTGGATGACTATCCGGTTCTCGCTCTGCGTCGTTACGAGACCGAACTCTATGCGTTTTTGGATGGCCGGAAGGAGAGCTTGCTTGCCGACGTGCGCAACAAAAAGGCGATCGATGATGATTTGAAAGCCAAGATCACCGCCGCACTCGACGAATTCAAAAAGGAATTTACTGCGTAATAAGGACGGTATCCCGGCATGGCGAATCTTAAAGCAATAAAGAAACGTATTGTTTCGGTAAAGAATACCAGGCAGATAACTAAGGCGATGAAGATGGTCTCTGCCGCCAAGCTTCGCCGCGCCCAGGAAAATGTGGTTGCGGCGCGACCCTATGCCAAAATGCTTGGGGAAGTGCTGGGGCGTCTTACCGCGAACCCGGATGCCGAAGCCAATCCGCTCCAGCAGAAACGGGAAGCAAAAAATATGCTCCTGATCGTGGTTACCTCGGACCGGGGGCTCTGTGGAGGCTTCAACGCCAATCTTTGCAAGGCGGCCGACCGCTTAGTCAAGGAGCGGACTGCCGATTATTCCTCTATCAGCCTCATGACGGTCGGCCGGAAGGGGTTCGAATACCTGAAAAACCGGCAGAAAATCTATAAGAACCAAACGGGCATTTTCTCGAACCTGAGTTATCAAACCGCCGCGTTTCTTGCCGGGGAGGTCATCAAGGGTTTTCTCGCTGAGGAGTATGATGAGGTGTTTCTCATTTATAACGCCTTCCGCAGCGTCATGGCCCAGGACATAACCCTGGAGCAGCTCCTTCCCGTGGCCCCTGCGGCATCGGCCGCCACCGAAGAGCTGCCCCCGGTCTACATTTACGAACCTACCAAGGAAGCGCTTCTTGAAGAACTGCTCCCGAAAAATGTGGAGGTGCAGATCTTCAAGGCGTTGCTTGAATCGAACGCTTCGGAGCATGGGGCCAGGATGACCGCCATGGACAGCGCCTCGAAAAACGCCGATGAGATGATAGGGAAACTGACTTTACAATACAACCGCGCCCGGCAGGCTGCCATCACCACCGAGCTGATAGAAATCATTTCCGGCGCCGAATCACTATAAGGATAATGCTTTACGCCTACAAAATATTGCCCTGACACGGGCCGCAGGAGGAACAGGTTACATGAGTCAGAACATCGGGAAAATATCGCAGGTCATCGGTGCGGTCATCGACGTACAGTTCGAGCCGGGCAAATTGCCTCCCATCTACAATGCACTACGGGTTACCAACCCGGCGATCAATGACCAGGAGAACAATCTGGTGCTGGAGGTTGCCCAGCATCTTGGCGAGAACAGCGTCAGGACCATCGCCATGGATTCCACCGATGGTCTGGTTCGCGGCCAGAGCGCTACCGACACCGGCAAGCAGATAACGGTGCCGGTCGGCAAGAAAACACTTGGCCGCATTCTCAATGTCATCGGCGACCCCGTCGACGAAATGGGCCCGGTCGGTGCGGAAAAAGAGTACGAGATCCACCGGGAAACGCCGTCCTTCAGCGATCAGTCAACCAAGGTCGAGGCGTTCACCACCGGCATCAAGGTCGTCGACCTTCTCGCTCCGTATTCAAGGGGGGGGAAAATCGGTCTCTTCGGCGGTGCTGGCGTCGGCAAGACCGTTATCATCATGGAACTGATCAACAACATTGCCAAGAAGCACGGCGGCTACTCCGTCTTCGCCGGTGTCGGCGAACGTACCCGTGAAGGGAACGACCTCTGGATGGAGATGAAGGAATCGGGCGTTATCGACAAGGCCGCCCTCGTCTACGGCCAGATGAATGAACCACCCGGTGCCCGCGCCCGCGTCGCCCTGTCCGCCCTCTCCGTTGCAGAATACTTCCGTGATGAGGAAGGGCAGAACGTGCTCCTCTTCATCGACAACATCTTCCGTTTCACCCAGGCCGGTTCCGAGGTCTCCGCGCTCCTCGGCCGTATTCCTTCCGCCGTTGGTTACCAGCCGACGCTGGCCACCGAGATGGGCGAGCTCCAGGAGCGAATCACCACGACCAGCAAGGGCTCCATCACGTCGGTACAGGCGATCTACGTCCCTGCTGATGACCTGACCGACCCGGCTCCAGCCACCGCCTTCGCCCACCTGGACGCGACTACGGTTCTTTCCCGTCAGATCGCCGAACTCGGCATTTATCCGGCCGTTGACCCGCTTGACTCCACCTCGCGCATCCTCGACCCGCTAGTTATTGGCGAAGAGCACTATAATGTTGCCCGGTCGGTGCAGTACGTCCTCCAGAAATATAAGGATCTTCAGGACATCATCGCCATCCTCGGCATGGACGAACTCTCCGAGGAGGACAAGCTGGTTGTGGCGCGCGCCAGAAAGATCCAGAGGTTCCTCTCCCAGCCGTTTCATGTCGCCGAAACTTTCACCGGCACCCCCGGCAAGTACGTCGAACTTGAAGACACCATCAGGGGGTTCAAGGAGATCGTTGCCGGTAAGCACGACGACATCCCCGAACAGGCGTTCTACATGGTAGGCACTATCGATGAAGTGCTTGACAAAGCGAAAAAACTGTCGGTTTAATTTAGGACAATCTGTAGGGGCGGACCTGTGCGTCCGCCCGACTCATGGCTCACACATCTGTGTGCCCTTGCAAAGGATTTGATTAAATGGCTGAGCAACTCAAATTAGAACTTGTAACTCCCCAGAGAAAAGTCGTGTCGGAGGAAGTGGATGAAATAACCGCGACCGGCACGCTGGGTGAATTCGGTGTCCTCCCGGGCCATGCCCCTTTCCTCTCATCGCTAAAGATCGGAGAGCTTTCCTATAAGAAGGGGGGTTCGTTATATTATCTGGCGGTGAACAAGGGCTATTTTGAAGTGGTGAATGATACGGTCACCGTTCTTGTGGAGTCCGCCGAACGGGCCGAGGAGATTGATCTGGATAGAGCGAAGAAGGCCATGGCAAAATCAGAGGAAAGATTGAAGGCGCTGGCGCCGGACGACACGGACTATGCGGCGATGGAAGCCGCCCTGCAAAAGGCATTGATCAGGATGCAGGTGGCGGCAAAGGCTGCCAGGAGATAGATATACAGGATTGTTATGCAGGAATTGGGAGCGGCTTTGGCCGCTCTTTTTTTTTGATGAGATGCAACGCCGTGATGGTGTATTATCCAAAAGTAGAAATAAATCAGCTGGCAGCGAGGGAGATATGCAAAAGCCGTTGATTGCCATAACCATGGGGGACCCGACGGGGATTGGTCCCGAGATAATCGCCAGGACCTTGGCCAATCCTGATATCGATGATATCTGCCGGCCGCTGGTGCTGGGGGATGTGGTGGCAATGGAACGGGCCATCGCCATAACCGGTGAGCGGGTGAAGCTTTTAACGGTGGAGGCAGAGGGGTTTGAGGCAGAATCGGCCAAAGGGGTCATCCGGCTCTTTCCACTTTCTCGGCTTGGCCTTGGCGAGATGGAGTTCGGCAGACCCGGCGCAGCGGCTGGCGAAGCGATGTACCGCTATATCGCCGAGGCGGCGCGACTCTGTATCTCAGGGCTAGCGGCGGCTATGGTCACCGGACCGATCAGCAAGGAGGCGCTGAACCGCGCCGGCCATCACTATCCCGGTCATACGGAACTCCTGGCGGAGCTGACCGGCACCAAACGGTTCGTCATGATGCTTGCCGGGGAGAGGCTCAGAGTTACGCTTGTCACCATCCACGAGGCGCTGAAGGACGTGCCGCAACTATTGACCTTCGACAGGGTGCTTTCGACCATCAGGATCACCCACCATGATCTAAACCGTTACTTTCGCAAGAACCCACGTCTTGCGGTACTTGCGCTCAATCCCCACTGCGGGGAAGGAGGGCTGTTTGGTGACGAGGAGCAGCGGACAATTAAGCCGGCCGTTGATGCGGCCAGGGGCGAGGGGCTCGATGTAGTTGGCCCCCTTTCGGCGGATACCCTCTTCCATTTCGCCGTACAGGGGGAGTTCGACGCTGTGGTATGCATGTACCACGACCAGGGGCTGATACCCCTGAAACTCCTCCACTTTGACGACGGGGTGAACGTCACCCTGGGGCTTCCAATCATCCGTACCTCCGTGGATCACGGTACGGCCTATGATCTGGCTGGGACCGGACAGGCGTCTATAAGGAGTATGACCGCGGCGATCAGGATGGCGGCGAATATGGCGGGAGTGAAGAGTGAAGGGTGAAGAGTGAAGAGAATACTTTTAATCATTGCCGGCATCATACTTATCTATGCAGCCTATATCTGCGTTTCGCTCATGTTTCTTCCTTCGGTGACGGGGCTTGCCGACCGCCTGGCGAACATGACGATCCAGGTTAAGGATTGGCGGGGGAATTACCATCCCTTTGTGGTGGGGCCGAAGAACCGATTCTGGACGCCGACCGGGATCATCCCGGCGGAGATGAAGTGGGCGGTGATTGTGGCCGAGGATGCCCGATTCTATAAGCACGAGGGGATTGATGTCAAGGCGCTCAAGAAGGCCATCAAATACGACCTTGAGAAGAAGAGCTTTGCCCGCGGCGCTTCGACCATCACCCAGCAGGTGGCGAAGAACCTCTTTCTGTCCCGGGAAAAGAGCATTACTCGCAAGATCAAGGAGCTGATTCTCGCCAAGCAGATGGAACAGGAGCTTACCAAGGGACGGATCATCGAGCTCTACCTGAACGTTGCCGAACTGGGGCCGATGGTGTATGGCATCGGCCACGGGGCACGCTACTACTTCGGCAAACCTGCTGCGGAACTGACCCCGCGTGAGTGCGCCTTTCTCGCCGCCATGCTCCCCGGCCCACGGGTGGCTTACAATCCTTACAAAAACCTGCGTAGGGTGATGCAGCGCTCAGACATGATCCTGCGCCTGCTGCACGACAAAGGAGTGCTCTCCGGAGATGAATACCGGCTGGCCCTGGCACAGGAGCCGAATATCACGGGGCTTCAGCGCAAGGTTGACGAGAGCATCGCAAAAGTGGAAGTTGTCCAGGTGCCGATGACCAGCGCTGTTTTGCCTAAGACCGGCGAGACCTCGCCGCCGGAAGGGGCGGACAGTGGAGCGGAAGAAAAAGGTCCTGCCCCGGATAGCACCCCGGAGTCTCCTTCCTCTTCTAAGAGTATTAATGATGAACCCGCGCAGAAGTTACAATAGACGGGATCACCTCAGATTCAACTTGATAATTCTTCAAAAATGCTTTAGATTTGAACCGTTAATTTCCGGAATTAAAGAGGGATGCCTGCAATGGAAACCGAAGCCTTTTCCCAATCTAATATTTCATTCCTCTACGTGGAAGATGACCCGGTTACGAGGAATATCATGGAGAAGATCTTCCTCATGAAGTTACCGGGCGTCGCTCTCTATCTAGCGGAAAATGGTAAAATCGGGCTGGAACTCTACAAGAAACATGCGCCGAGATTAGTAATCACCGATGTCAACATGCCGGTCATGGACGGCATCGAAATGGCAGCCCAAATCAAGGCCATCAATCCCAGTGCAATCATTATCGCCGTCTCTGCATACAATAATACTGAATATCTCTTGAACGCCATAGAAATCGGGATCAATCATTACGTGCTGAAACCGATCGACTTCGACAAACTCTTTGCCACTATCGACAGATGCCTTGCCAGTATCGCGACATCATAACCATTACTATATGTTGACATTTCAGTCGCACCAATTAACCCATGCTATGGCGTTTTATCGCTTTATTGCATCAACTCTCGCACTTTGTCAAACCCATCCTCTCCCATGAAAAGAGGAGGATGGGTTGGTTTGTTTTTGTGGGGAGTTGCCATGAAATCGCAAGGTCGTTGCTGCACCCGCCCCCTGACTTACTCCCACCGTGAATGGGAGTACTATATATGAAATGAGAAGCGCTTCTGCCATTAAAGCCGTCCCGCTGGAATTCCTTCCTTTTCAAAAGAGAAATGAAAACCGGGGATGTTGTCTCATATGTAATTAAATGGATTCGGGGCAGATTTCGAAAGACATGGAGAACGCGAAGGGTGCTCAGGCTAAGCTTAGCCCATAGCCGAAAGGCTTAAGAAGCGTTCTGTGAAGTGTCTTCAAGATGCCAGGCATATTAATGCCGAGAGAAGATCGCAAGGAATGATGTTGAAGAGGAATCCGCCTGCCCACAGCGCAGCCGCGCCGTGGATAGCCGTCGCAATGGAGTGCCCTGGGGGATTTCCACCGGGCAGAGGGCAAGCTATAACGCCATAGTTACACGTTAGGAACAATTACGCTAGATTTTAATATCCGGTCATGCTACAGAATAGGCGTGGCAGCCAAGATTATCGGAAAGTTGACGGAAGTACTAATGAAAACACAGGAGAGTATCGAAAAATTGCGTGTCTGCACCTTTGGCGGGCTGTCCTTTTACCTTCAGGGAGCGCCGATCTCCATAATCTGGGAAAGCCAGAAGGCACGCCACCTCTTCATTTATCTGCTGGTTACCCGCGACCAATGGACGACCAGCGACAAATTGATCGGCATGCTCTGGCCAGGTTGCACAGGCAAGGCCGGGGCAAACAATTTCAAGACGACCCTCAGCAGGCTAAGAAAGTCATTCTCCGGCTCTCTGGTGATTAACCCGGTAATTTCCAATGGTGACGTTTTCCGGATCAATATGGACGCCATCGAGATTGATGCGGCCCTATTCCGGCTGAATGCGCATGAGGGTATCAAATTGCTGGCCAGAGGGGAAACCAACAGCGCCAGGCAATATCTGGAAGCGGCACAGGATCTCTATGCCGGTGAATTTATCCCCGAAGAACCTTTCAATGATTACGTTAGGAACGAACGGAGAGAACTTGCCGTGGATTATTGTACCGTGCTCAGATATCTGGGTGAAATTTACCGAAAGGAGGGAAATCCTCAGGCTTTGGACGCATTCCTCTTCCTAAATAAAATGGCTTTAAGCAATTGTGACTGATTTGCCACCGCCTCCCGCCCCGCGGCAATGCAAAAATATCTGTAACTTCTCTTCTTCTCCTCCGTCTTATAACAAAAAGGGATTTAATAACCGCCTGAAGCAAAATGATGCCAATCCATGAGAAATGGGCTATAATTGCAGGTAATGAAAGCTACCACCAGCGTGCCCGCGGACGAAAGTCTCGTAAAAGATGCCCTTGCCGGCGATGATGAGGCGTTCGTTCTATTGGTGCGCAGATACAAGCGGAAAGTATTCGGTCTGGCAGCGCGTTTTGCCCGGGATGGGGATGAACTTGACGATATTTGTCAGGATATCTTCATAAAGGTTTATGAGAATCTTGGAAAATTCCGTAATGATGCGCCATTCGAGCATTGGCTGGCGCGCATCAGCACCAGGACATGCTACGACGCGCTCCGCAAAAGACGGAAGGAAAAAAGCTTTGTTCCGTGGGAATCCGGTCACTATGAGATCGCGGATAGTTCAAGCGGGGAGAGGCAAGCAGCTGAGCATGCTCGGGACCTTCTTGAACGAGGGATGGTCATGTTGCAACCGGCCGAGCGCCTGGTGATCACGCTTCTTGAGCTGGAAGAAAAATCGGTCAGGGAAATTGCCGGGATGACCGGCTGGAGCGAAGCAAACGTCAAGGTCCGGGCGTTCAGGGCCCGGCAGAAACTGAAACGCATCCTGGAGAGAGAGTATGAAAGATGAACAGGACGAATTATTGGATCAACTGTTTCGTACGGTACGCGCGATGAAAGTCGATACCGACTCTGTTGGGGAGCATTTTGAGACTCGTCTTATGGCTAGCCTGGAAGAACACCGGGAAAGCAGGGCGTTATGGTCTGCCTGGGCATGGCGCCTGGTCCCATGGTTTTCAATTATCGTTATCATTGTCGCAGCTGGTAGTGTTCTGATGGATCCCGCGCGGTCTAACGATCTGTTTGCTGTGTTCACTAACGGCTACGACGAATACCAGGCGACAAGCCTCATTGCCGGTGGATGAGATGAAAAAAAGCAGCCCTGTCTTCGGCGTAGTGCTTGTTTTTCTCCTCGGTATTCTGTGCGGATCCCTCGCCACTCACTTTTTGTACAGGTATCGTATGGACTCTATCATCAGCGGCAGGGGAGAGACCAGGGAAGAAATCCTGGTAAACCGGCTAGAGCGTAATCTGAAGCTGGATGCCCGGCAGGAAGAGGAGGCGCGGACTATAGTCCACGAGACCCACGAAGCGATTAAGGCTCTGCGCCGCCAGATCCGTCCCCAGACTGAGGCGGTCATCGAGAAAGCCCAGGCAAGGATAAACTCGATCCTCACGCCGGAGCAACAGGAAATATATGCGCAGATGATCGCCAAGCGCAAGGAGAATTTACAGAAGAGGAAATTTTGATTCCGTTTTGTTACATACCGCCTCTTCCAGGTGATATTAGTTACGTTAATGTGCCAAAGAAGAATTAACATAGTTGGCTAATCCGGCAAGAGAAGCAGCAATATGTTACAAAGAGGAGATATCCTATAAAAATGCTCACTATAATGAATAACATTGTAATAGTTTTTGCTCTTTCCCTGTTAACGACTCTGGCTTATGCCCAACCCGCGCCGGCAAATCCGGATGCGCCGACGATAGCGCAGGAACTGGTCCGGGAAGGGGACTTTGCGCTTAAACTGGAAGCTGCAATGGGCCTGGAAAAATCCGCGGATGAGGCGGGGGCGGAAACCCGGCTGGGCGAGCTCGGCATATCCCCGCGCAACGGCTGGATTGCCGATTATCCGGTCACACCTGACATCATCGGCGAACTGCAGAATGCCGTGGGTGCCGCCGCGGATACCGGTAAGGTACCGCTGCAAAAGGCTGAGGCGTTGAAGAGGCTCGACTCGGTCGCCATGGAACAAAGCCTGGCGATCAAGCCGCATACCATAGAGAATAACAATGGAAACTTGCCTGAGGAGGCCACGGATTATCCTGATCCCACGGCAATCAACAATTACTATAACGATGAAGGGCCGCCGGTCGTAACCTACTATGCCCCGCCCCCCGATTACTACTACCTGTATGCCTGGGTCCCGTTTCCGTTCTGGTGTTCCGCTTTCTGGTTCCCTGGTTTCTTCATCCTGCACGATTTCCACAGGTCCGTTTTAATCGATCACCGGGTTGCTTTTATCTCGAATCATTTCAACGACTTAAGTGCCCACCGGGTCTTCCGCGTCGATCCGGTGGCGAGATTCAGCGGAAGGACATTTGCCGGCATAGGCGTGGCGAACCGAAAAGGATTCATCTCGACGGGGGTGTCGAGAAGCGAGAGCAGGATCTTCAACGGGCCTCGCACCCGGGGCGGACCGGGGGGGAGAACAACCGGCTCATTCCAGCGCAGCACCAGGTCGGCCACCCCCTCATACCGCGGCGGCAGATCAATGGCCCCTGCATATCATGGCAATAGATCGGCCGCTTCGGCCCCACACGTGGGCGGACATGCCGGTCCCCCCTCTCGCGGTGGTAGTTCCCAGGGGAGAGGGGCGAGAAAGTAGTTGGGGCGATAGCACGAAGAAAGCCCGCTTCTGATAACGGAAGCGGGCTTTCTCATGGCAAACGTCAGAGGGGTGATGCGAAAAATTCAGATACGGAAATTCTCGATCTTCGCCTCGTCATATGTGTTGGTTACCTGCATGAGCCGCTCGTTGCCGCTGACCGCAGCCTTGACGCGGCATTCCTTACCCGTTTCCGCCTTGGTGTAGCGAAGCACGATCCTTGCCGCCGTTTCCAGCACCATGTCATCCACGCCTCCCAGGAGGACTCCCAGCGGCCCCCCCCCCTCGATCCAGCGGAGAGTCGCCTCTCCCGGCTTTACGGAGCTCTCCAGGACGGTGTTTTCTCCCTCATCGCGGCCGACGATCAACTTGGTGGCGGTTGTGAGCCGGAAATGACGGCCGAGTTTCAAAAGCTGGAAATCGCGGAGGTTCAGCTCTTCGCTGTGGGCGAATATATCCTTAACCTTGGAGACGAATGACAGCTCAGTCAAGAGGCAGCCGCCGGCCGGGCAGGGGTAGTTCTTGACGTCCAGCTCCTTCGCCAGTTGCATCTGTTCTTTGCGCGACCTCCCCTGGATGGCGAGGAGGCGATTGCGGTCGACCCATCCTTCCTGTTCCGGTATGGTGGGCTCGAAATGCCTGGCTGACAGGGGACGCAAAAGGAGACCCGCCAGGCCGCTCTCCCGCTCGATGAGGCGCAGGGTGTCGCGGCGCTGGCTCATGGGGCGCTGACCGAGCACCTCGCCGGTGATGACGAAGTCCGCTCCGCTTTCCGCCATATACTCCCTGGCCTTGCGCAAGATGAAGATGCGACAGTCGATGCATGGGTTCATTCCCTTGCCGTAGCCGTGCCGCGGTTTCCGGACGATCCCCAGATATTCCACCCCCTTGTTCATGACCTTAATGGGGATGTTGAACTCGGCTGCGACCCTTAGGGCCTCGGATTTGCATCCGACGTTTTTGCCGGTGCAGGTGCAAAAGGGGGAGATAAAATTGAGGGCTTCGATCTCTATTCCCTGCTCAAGCATGACTTTTACTGCCAGGGTAGAGTCGAGCCCGCCGGAAAGAAGGGCGAGCGCTTTCTTTTGCATTGTGTCTCCTGTGGTCCCATAAGGCCGGCGGCTCGCAGCCGGAAGCTACGGAACCGAAAAATTATGAATTCTGCTCCGGGGTTTGCCGGGAAACTTTTCGCTGGTAGATGGCGCGTCTCAATTCGCACCGGTCATCCGCTGCCAGAAAGTCGCCGCAGCTCCCCCACGCCCGCCCCATGCAGCCTCCGGCGCAGTCGGATAGCCCGGGGCATTCGCGGCATTCCTCTATTGAGCCGGCGCGGCTGTGGCTGGTCCTGAGCAGGGAAGACCAGAGGGGGGCGCCTTCGGTAAAGGCAGCCGCAAGGCCCTTGTCGAATACTCCGTTGACGGCAAATCCATCCGCGTGGCAGAGCACGCATGGGTAGAGCCTGCCGCCCGGTGTGAGGTAGGGGTTTTCGACAAAAGTGCAGCATTCCGTGCGGGGGGCATCTCCCTTTTGCCATTCCAGGGGAGCGGTAGTGCCGATTTTCTCGTAGAGCACCCGGAATCTAGGATCGGTTTCATAGCGTTTCAAAAGCCGCATGTACTGATCCGGATCGGGTGGGGCTAACAAAGACTCCTTGGCAGCCCGGCCGCAGAGGACAAGGGAGCCTGTGGCAACAGAACCGATCCCAAGAGAGTCCGCTAGCTCCAGAAGCGCCGGAATTTCTTCCAGGTTATGACGCATCTCTGTGAAGAATATGGCAATGCGCGGCGCAAGACCCCCATCAGTAAGCCGGTGTATCCCTTCCAGCGCCTTCTTGAACGCATCTTTCCCCCTAACCATGTCATGGGTTTGCGCACAAGCTCCATCCAGGCTGATCTGCAGCGAGAGTCCAGGGCATTTCAGATCCTTAAGCGCCGCCACATGTTCATCCCTTATGAGTATGGCGTTTGTCTGTATGGCCACGGTCCTGAACCCGGTTTCGCAGGCAAAGCGGAGGAGGTCGAGCCAGCCTGGATGACTGAGTGGCTCGCCGCCGGTAATGCGGACCCCCTCTCCGCCTAGTACCATATATTCCTGGATCAGACGGCGGAGAGCTGGCTCCGGAACATGTGCTGTGGGTGATGACGTATCCGCTTCGACCCAGCAATGCCTGCACGTGAGATTACAGGCCCCGGTGATAGAGATAGTAAGCATTTTGGGGGGGCGCAGACCCTGTTGCCGCAGGATTTCAAAGGTAGCGCCTGGAGATATGGGGATTTGGTTCATTCAGTATCCCTGAAAAATCAGATAGTTATAGCCTGTAAATAGTGCGCAGCATCTTTTCACAGGTACCATGATGGGTGTTATTATATTGAATTATGCAGCTTATTGCAACGAAACTGTAATAACGCCCCGGTCAGCCACCGATGACCTTAAGAATGCCCAGCAGAAGGTCGATAGGAGAGGGGGGGCAGCCAGGGATATGGGCATCAACCGGAATAACGTTGCTGATCCGTCCCAGCGAGGCGTAGCTCTCCCCAAAAATCCCGCCATTGCAAGCGCACTCGCCGACCGCAAGCACAAGTTTCGGATTGGGGGTGGCCAAATAGGTCCTTTTCAGGGCGATTTCCATATTTACCGAAACCGGACCGGTCACCAGGAGCATGTCGGCAAAACGGGGGGAGGCGGTGAAATGGATGCCAAACCGCTCGCAGTTGTAAACGGCGTTGTTCATGGCGTGGATCTCCAGTTCACAGCCGTTGCACGAGCCGGCATCGACCTGGCGGATGGTCAGGCTTCGGTGAAAGGTTTTTCTGATCTGTTCCTCTATCCGGGCGCCGATCACGGTGATCTCGGCTTCGACCCCGGCCGGGAGCGGCTCGGTGACGACACCGGTGCGGAATATCTGATGAAGAATCCGTATCATAAATCGTGTCCTGAATACGATTGATTAAAGCTCTTGTTGCAGACCGGGAAATCGGGGACGATGTTGCCGTGGATGGCCTGTTCCAGGGCGAGCCAGTTGACGCTCGACGGGTCCCTGACCATGCAGCGGTTGATTATTCCCGCTGGCCCGGACTGGACCCACCAGGCGATCTCCCCACGCCACCCTTCGACCAGAGAAAAGCCGCATCGGTCCGGCGGGGGCGGGGAATAAGGAACCCGGACCTCACCCGACGGGAGCTCCTCCAGGATCTGCCGCAAAATGAGGAGCGATTCCCGGATTTCATCGATCCTTACCCAGACCCGGGCGTTCACATCACCTGCTTCGTAGACCGGGACCCTTGGGATAAAGCGGTCATAAGGGGGATACGGGCTCTGTACCCGGCTGTCGATTGCCAGGCCGCTTGCCCTGGCAACGATACCCACCACCCCCAGGTCCCTGGCTTGCTCCGGCGAGAGGCGCCCCGTATCTTTTACCCGGTCCTCCAGGGAAGGGTTTTCATCATAGATAGTAACCAGCCGTTCGAACTCCCCGGATAACGTCGCCAGCTCCCGGAGCATTTCGGATATCCCCGCGTCGTCAAGATCGACAGTCACCCCTCCCGGAACAACCCGGTCCATCATGAAGCGGTGGCCGAAGAGCCGGTGGTTGGTGCGGACGAAATACTCCTTCAAGGTGTGAAACTGGAAAAGGAGAAAGGTGAAGGCGACATCGTTGCAGATGGCGCCGATATCCCCCAGGTGGTTGGCGATCCGTTCCCGCTCCAGCATGAGGGCTCTGAGCCACATTCCCCTTTCCGGCGGGGCGCATCCCGCCGGAGCTTCGATCGCCCTGCAGTAGCCTATAGCATGGGCCACCGTGCTGTCGCCGGAAACCCTCCCTGCAAGCCGTGCCCCATCCGTCCAGGAGAGGGATTCGAAACGCTTCTCGATCCCCTTGTGAACATAGCCGAGCCTCTCTTCCAGGTTGATGATCTCCTCGCCGACCGCCTGGAAGCGGAAGTGACCCGGCTCGATGATCCCAGCGTGGACAGGTCCCACCGGGATCTCGTAGACCCCTTCCCCTTCGGCCCTGATCCACCGGTAACTACCTTCGACCCGCGGCATCCTGGCCGAGGCCGAAAAATTCTTTTGTAGTGGCCACGCATCCTCCGGCCAGTCCTCAAACTTGATCCAGGGGCGCGGGTCGGGATGTCCCACCGGGATAACCCCCATCAGGCTTTGCATCTGCCGCTCGAAACGCCAGGCAGCGACAAATTTTCTCTTGATGGTCGGGAAGGTTGGATCGTCCGCAGGTACCTCGCATTTGACGATGAGGAATTCTGTTCCCAGGTTATAGCAGGCATAGATGCCGAATCCCCTCCCCAGTGGGGTCTCATCGGCGGCCCATTCCGCCACGAGCCGGGCGTTGGAATATTTCATTGACCGCGCCGCCTCGTTGAACTCTTCCCGCGGTAAACAGTACATGGGGATTGCGGTTGGGTAAAGACCGGCGCCGGAACAGGCGAGTGTGCCGAACTGGGCGATCATTTTCTCGCGGAGTGTGTTCATTTCAGTATCCCTACAGCCATATGGAACCAGTCGGAGAGGAAGCGCGGCATATAGAGGCCCAGGATCAGCACTAGGGCCATATGAAGAAGGACCGGCACGTGGGCCGCTTTAAGCGGGGTCTGCCAGGGTGGGACAGCGCCGGCCACCATCGGCTGGACCTTACGGAAAATGGCGGCAAAGGCCACCCCAAGCCCCAGGAGGAGAAGTGGTGTGAGGAGCGGCGCGTCCTTGATCGTCGCTGTAAGAATAAGGAATTCACTGGCAAACAGCCCGAACGGCGGCATCCCGACCAGGGCTATGGCGCCGAAGATGAATGCCCAGCCGACAACCGGGTTCCCGCTGATGAGCCCCCTGATCTTGTCCATCTCCTGGGTGCCATGCATCTGGGAGGCGTGGCCGGCGGTAAAGAAGATGGCCGATTTGGTGAGGCTGTGCACCAGCATGTGCAAAAGGGCGCCAAATGTGGCGATGGGGCCGCCAATGCCGAAGGCGAATGTCGCCACCCCCATGTTTTCGATGGATGAATAGGAGAACATCCGCTTGATGTCTTTCTGTCTAAGGAGCGAAAATGCCGCCACCAGGATCGACAGTAGCCCGAAGCCCATAAGCATCCTCCCTGCCGTGTGGCTGCCGGTGGAGCCATCCACCAGGACCTTGCAGCGGACCAGGGCATAGAGGGCGACGTTCAGGAGAAGACCTGAGAGGACCGCGGAGATCGGTGTGGGGCCTTCGCTGTGGGCATCCGGAAGCCAGTTGTGGAGGGGGACAAGGCCGACCTTTGTGCCGTAACCAACCATGAGGAAGACGAAAGCTAGTCGCAGCACGGTAGGCTCAAGCTGGTTGCTCACCTGGCTCAGGTTGGTCCAGAGAAGTGCTTCTCCGCCGACACCTAGCACCCTCTCCGCAGCGAAGTAGAGCAGGACGGTCCCAAAGAGGGCTTGGGCGATGCCGACACCGCAGAGAATGAAGTATTTCCAGGCGGCCTCGATGGCGGTCGGAGTCCGGTAAAGAGAGACCAATAGAACGGTGGAAAGTGTTGCCAGTTCCATGGAGATCCAGAGAACGCCGAAGTTGTTGGTGAGCAGGGCAAGAAGCATGGCGAAAATGAAAAGTTGGTACATCGCATGGTAAAAGCGCATCTTCCACCGCCCCACCCGACCATGCGCTCGTTCCACCCGCATGTACCTGCGGCTGAAGATGGCGGTGGTCATGGAGACGAATGAAGTAAGGACGGCCAGGTAGACGTTGAAGGCATCGACGAAAAAAAACTTGTGGCCTACCATCATAGGCCCGTACAGATAGACATGGAGGGCAAGGACGACCCCGGCGGAAAAGGTGGCGGCGGAACCCGCGATATTGATCTCCGGAGCATACCGCCAGTCCCCCACAAAGGCAAGGACCACGGCGAAAAAGAGCGAGATGCCAAGAAGAACAAGGAGTATCAAGTTTCTTCCTTCCTGAATACGGGTAACGGTATTCGTTCGCTTCGCTCACAGGTAAATAAAGTCATATTCTTTGCCTCTACCTCATCCTGCTTCACTTAATCTTCCTCCTTGAGCTTGGCCATCTGCGCCACGTCGAGGCTGTCGAAGGTGGTGCTGATGTGGAAGAAGAAAATTCCGAAAATAAAGGCGGCGATCAACAGGTCCAGGGCCACCCCGAGTTCCACTACCATTGGCATGCCGTAGGTGGCGCTCGTGGCGGCAAAGAAGAGGCCGTTTTCCATCGCCAGAAAGCCGATTATCTGGGTAACGGCGTGACTCCTTGTGACCATCATCAAAAGCCCAAGCATTACGGTTGCCAAGGCTACGGCGAGTGTCGAACGGGTGACGAGGGTCGAGAGATGGGTTATCGGGGAGGTCAAATGATAGGAAAAAATCACGAGCGCGATGCCGATAAGCATTGTTGCCGGTATATTCACCAGCGATTCTATCTCCCTCTTTATGTTGAGTTTTCGCATAAGTACATAGAGTATATAAGGAAGGAGTATGACCTTGAGCGTCAGTGTCAAAAATGACGAGATGAAGAGATGATGCACCCCTGTCACATACCCGACTATCGCCGTACTCACACTGAGAAAAAAACCCTGCCAGGCAAACAGGTGCAAAAGCCCCAGGATCCTCCGCTGGATCAACAAGCCGAAGGCGGTAAGCAGGATAAGCGCCGCCATGACACTGTTGATCTGGGCGGCATAGGATGGGGTCATTTGCGTTACTCCAGTATAAAGAAAGATAACATCCCCAGGGTCGCGAATAAAAAGGCGCTCCCCAGATATTCCGTAAGCCTGAAAAGTCGCACCTTTGCAAGGCCCGTCTCGATCAGGACCAGGATTACCCCTCCCGCGGCCAGCTTGCAGGTCAAAAATACCCCGCCGAGCAGCATTCCCGACGGATCGTCCGTGGCGGCAATGCCCCAGGGGCAGAAGATGGCAATTCCCAGTGCGGAATATATGAAAAGCTTCATCATCCCGGCCCATTCGATCAGGGCAAGGTGGCGGCCGGAATACTCTAAGATCATCGCCTCATGGATCATCGTCAATTCCAGGTGAGTCGCCGGATTGTCAACCGGAATCCGCCCTGTCTCGGTAAGATGCACCATAATGTAGGAAAGGAGCGCAAATGCGAGCGACGGCCTGAGTATAAACTGACCATGGGCCATGACCTGCACCATATGGGTGAGAGATGTGGAATTGGCCCCCAGGGAGGCGGTGAATAACGCCATGAGCATTGCCGGTTCCGCCAGGGAGGAGATGGTCATCTCCCGGCTCGAACCCATCCCGCCAAAGGCCGTGCCGATATCCATCCCAGCCAGGGCGGTGAAAAACCTGATAATCGCAAAGAGCATGACCAGGGCGATGACATCGGCGGTGTCGGCAAGAGGAAGATCGATTGAAACAAGCGGTATGATCCCCCCGATCAGGACGGTAACACCGAAAACGATATAGGGGGTAAAACGGAATATCCACGATGCATTCTCCGCCAGGATCACTTCCTTGGAAAAGAGCTTGGCGATGTCCCGGTAAGGCTGGAATATTCCCGCATAGGTACGCCCTTGCATGCGGCACTTGACCGTTTTTACCCATCCCGTAAATGCAGGGGCCGCCAGGAGAAGGATAAGGAGCTGGAGAACCTCGGTCATAAAAGAAGAAAAATCTATCATCCCAGAAACACCAATAGCACGATTATGGTAACAAACGAGTAGATGAGATAAACCTGAATCCTCCCCTGCTGGAGGTTTCCTACCAATCTTGCAACAAAGAAGGCAACATTCCCAATAGGTTCATAGAGCCAGGTCCAGAATCGGTCCCTGACCCTGAGGCGGTAGCGCAGCTTCTCCGGATAGGCCGGATGCCTGACCGGCTGGATCGCCTCCGACTCCTCACGTATATGGAAGAGGGGACCAAAAATACGCCGGATCGGCATGGAAAAGGAGGTGGCGTTATACTGCATCCGGCTAGTGGTCCGCGCAAAGCCGCAGTCCCAGGCCGGCACCCGACGGATGGCTGTTCTTTTGGCGTGGAGGAGGAGGTAGGTGACGAGGACGACGGAAAGGATGCCGATAAAGACGTTGAAGCTGGAGTATGAGGCCCGTTCGTGGGCATACGGGGTAAGCCACATCCAGCCGAACTTGCCTGCTGTGGTCGCTATCTTTCCTCCTACGAGCTTTTCCGCAAGTATATCCATCCAGTTAATAACAACTGTCGGGAAAATCCCGAGGCTAAAGCAGGTTATAGCGGCCAAAAGCATCCCGATCCTCATATGCCAGTCTACCTCTTTAACCGCTTGAATGGATGCATGGCCACGCCAATGCCCAAGGAACGTTACACCGAAAGCCTTGACGAAACAGGCTGCGGCAAGTGCCCCGGTAAGCGCGAGAAGGGCTGCTCCCAGGGGGATAAGGAGACTCAGGATGGGGCGATGGAGGGCCGGTGACAAAAGAAAGGCCTGGAACGTGAGCCATTCGGAGACAAAACCGTTGAACGGCGGGAGCGCCGCGATGGAGACGCAGCCGATCAGAAAAAATACCGCGGTCCACGGCATCTTGTGGATCAGACCCCCCATCTCCTCCATGTTTCGTTCATGGGTTGCATGTAGCACGGCCCCTGCCCCCATAAAGAGGAGCCCCTTGAACATGGCATGGTTCAGCGTGTGATAGAGCGCGGCGATCAGTGCCAGGGCGGCGAGAACCGGGAGATGGAATGAGGTGAAGAGCATGGCGAGGCCGAGGCCGATCAGTATGATGCCGATATTTTCCACCGAATGATAGGCGAGAAGCCTTTTCAGATCGTGCTGCATGAGGGCATAAAGTACCCCCAGAACGGCCGATACGAGTCCCAAAGATAGTACTATACCCCCCCACCACCAGGGGTAGACCTTCAGGAAGTCAAAGGTTATCCGGATGATGCCGTAGATGGAGGCCTTCAGCATGACTCCGCTCATCAGCGCGGAGACATTGGACGGGGCTACCGGATGCGCCTCCGGCAGCCAGACATGGAGCGGAATCACCCCCGCCTTGGCGGCAAACCCGAAGAATGAGAGGAAAAAGGCCGCCGTTGCCCAGCCGAGCGGATAGGTAGTGGCGCGCATCGAGGCGAATGTATACCCCTGAAAACTCTCGAAACCATTTGCCAACCCCGCCATCACCCCGAAGGAGAGGAGGATGGCGATGGCCCCCACATGGGCGATAACGAGGTAGAGATATGCCGCACGCCGGTTTTCCGCCTTTTCATCCTCATACATGACCAGAAAGTATGACGAGGCGGCCATCAGTTCCCAGGCAACCAGGAAGAAAAATGCGTCGTCTGCCAGGACGACGAGAAACATGCCGACAATGAAGAGAGAGTAAAAGATCACAAACCGGACAATCGACCGGTTGGCAGAAAACCCCTTTACATAACCGATTGAGTAGATGGAAACAAAAAAGGCCAGAAGGCCGATGACACAGAGGAAGAAACCGGCCAGGGGGTCGAGCCTGAGATGGAACGGCAGGTCAGGAAGCCCCATATCAACTATTGCAGTGGTATTGACGCCGTGCTGCACGGCGAGAATGCCGGCGATGACCGCCGCTATAGATGCTGCCGCGGTCATGGTAAAGGAGAGATGTATTGCTAAACTGCGGGACCCTGCACAACAGGGGGCCAAGATGACTGGGGCGAACATGAGGATTAAGGCGATAACGGCAATATCAAAAGGTGCCATCAACTAGATCCTTTTACCCATACTGAGCATACGTTTCCTCCTACCGAAAGTTTTCAGCAGACCCTGCATGAAACTAAAATTATGCCAACTTTCAAAAAACAAACAGAGAATGCGCTAAAAATATAAATTTTAAAACATATTTTGCCCCAAGACAAGAAAAAACTTTTTGTAATAAATTAGTATTGACATAAAGGAGATTGCGGTTTATATATTAACCATCCTCGTTTAAATCCATAGTTAGACCTCTAACAATTCATTCCAAACGAATTACGGATACCTCAAGTAGACAAACTTCATTTATTGATTAAATTGATCTGATTGGCTTAGGATTTCTTTTTCCTCAGCATGTCCGCATATTAACTATCCTCAATAACCTTCAACCTCCGCTTGTGGCTTGCCCGATATACGGAATCAGCCTCGTATTGCGTTTCCAGGAGAGCAAATGAATTTACAGGAATTAAAAGGCAAAAAGATAAACGAATTGACGGCCATTGCCAAAGGACTCAACATTGAGGGCGCTTCCAGCCTGCGCAAGCAGGACATGATATTTGCCATACTGAACGCCCAGACCGAAAAAAACGGCATGATCTTTGGCGAGGGGGTGCTGGAGACCCTACCCGACGGTTTCGGCTTCCTTAGGGCGCCCGACTACAACTACCTGCCGGGGCCCGATGACATATACGTTTCTCCCAGTCAGATCCGCCGCTTCAATCTGCATACCGGCGACATTGTATCCGGACAGATCAGGCCTCCCAAGGAAGGTGAGCGCTATTTCGCCCTGCTGAAGGTGGAATTGGTCAATTATGAGCCCCCCGAAGTGGCGAGGGACAAGATTCTTTTCGACAATCTGACCCCCCTCTATCCGATGGAGAAATTGAAACTTGAGACCATTTCGGAAAACATGTCGACGCGGGTGATGGAACTGATAGCCCCAATCGGCAAGGGACAACGCGGCCTGATTGTCGCCCCCCCCCGCACCGGCAAGACCATGCTTATTCAGAATATCGCAAATTCAATTGCGGAAAACCACCCGGAGGTCTTTCTCATTGTCCTCCTCATCGACGAGCGGCCCGAAGAAGTGACCGATATGCAGCGTTCTGTGAAAGGCGAAGTGGTTTCCTCGACATTCGATGAACCTGCCTCGCGCCATATCCAGGTGGCGGAGATGGTCATCGAAAAGGCCAAGCGGCTCGTGGAGCACAAGCGGGACGTGGTGATCCTTCTCGACTCCATAACCAGGCTTGCCCGTGCCTACAACACCGTAATCCCACCGTCAGGCAAGATCCTCTCCGGCGGCGTCGATTCCAATGCCCTCCACAAGCCGAAGCGGTTTTTCGGGGCGGCCCGCAACATTGAGGAAGGGGGATCGCTCACCATCATCGCCACCGCCCTGATTGACACCGGCAGCAAAATGGACGAGGTGATCTTCGAGGAGTTCAAGGGGACCGGCAACATGGAGCTCCATCTTGACCGCAAGCTGGTGGAAAAGAGGACCTTCCCGGCAATCGACATGAACAAGTCGGGGACCAGGAAAGAGGAGCTTCTAATCGACAAGGTATCTCTCAACCGGATCTGGATCCTGCGCAAGGTGTTGCACCCCATGAACGTGGTGGACAGCATGGAGTTCCTCATCGACAAGCTCTCTGCAACCAAGTCTAATCAGGAGTTCCTCGACTCCATGAGCAAGGGATGAAAAAGCCTGCAGCGTGTTACGTTTAACGTGCCGGAAAATATCAGTCACGCAGCATGCTGAATGCAGTACGAAGCCTATAAAAATATCTTGATAAAATAAATCAGAAGTGCTAAGTTATTAAATTCGTATGGTCATTAAGTGTAGACGGGGCGATTGCCCGACACGAGGAGGTAGATATGAAAGAAGGCATTCATCCCAAGTATACGGAAATTACAGTCAAGTGTCTTTGCGGCAACACCTTTCAAACCCGTTCCACCAAAACGGAGATTTCCACCGAAATTTGCTCGGCATGTCATCCGTTCTTTACCGGCAAGCAGAAGCTGGTCGATACGGCCGGCCGGGTGGAGAGGTTCAAGAAGAGATACGGCATTTAACAAGTCCAATGGCTTGCGGGTTTATCAAGGGGATTTTGTCGCTGGCGAAATCCCCTTAATTGTTTTTCATATGCCATTTTCCAAGGTAAATCCGGCTTAAAGGTTCGAGAATTAAGGTGTGTCTCTTCAATATCGAATCTTGCGCCGCGTAGCTTTTTCCCCGGCTAGTGAAGCATTTACCATGAGCTATTCCCAGGAAAGCAGATTATTGTATGAAGGTTGCTCTTCTCCAGTACACTCCCGACCCTGAAATGACGGTGGCGCTTGCGGCGCGACTCTGTTACTCTCCCGCTGCTATCGATGAACTGAAGGATAAGATATCCAGCGCCGATATCAGGAGTTTCCTCGAAAAGATCATGTCATTGGGACACAGGTCAGTGCTTGAGCATGCCTCCTTTACTTTCGGGATCGACGGTGTCTCCCGTGTAACCAGCCATCAACTGGTGCGCCACCGCATCGCCTCCTTTTCCCAGCAGTCGCAGCGTTATGTCTCCCATTCAGAGCGCTTTGCTGCCGTCATTCCCCCGACTGTCAGCAGCCGCCCGGAGACCCTGGCGCGGTTTGAGGAACAGCTGACGTCGCTGCATCAGACTTACGCCGATATGGTGGCAGCGGGGGTTCCCGCAGAAGATGCCCGTTATATTCTCCCCAACGCCACCGAGACCAAGATCATGGTAACCATGAATGCCCGGGAGCTGCTCCATTTTTTTGCGCTGCGCTGTTGCGAGCGCGCCCAGTGGGAGATCCGAGCAATGGCTCTGGATATGCTCAAGCTCGTAAAAGCGGTCGCCCCGATCATTTTCCGGGATGCCGGACCAGGCTGCCTTACCGGTCCATGCCCGGAAGGGACCATGACCTGCGGCAGAACAAAAGAAGTGCGGGAGTATTTTCGCAGCATACAGGGTTGAGGGGTGAAGTGTGGAGAAACCTTGAAACTTTAACTATATAAATCAAGAGGTTTGCATGGCAAAAATAAACATCGGCGGCCAGGCCGTCATCGAAGGGGTCATGATGCGCGCTCCGCGCTCCGTGGCCATAGCGGTAAGAAGAGCCAACGGCGAGATAGTCGTCAAGAGAGACATGGTTGTTCCCCTCTCCGAACGTTTCCCGGTGGTGAAGTTTCCCGTTGTGCGGGGGGCGGTAGCTTTATTCTCGTCCCTCATTACAGGGATCAAGGCCCTCAATTTCTCTGCCAACGAGGCGATGGCCGAGGAGGAAGTAGAAGGGAAAAAGGAAGATCTTTCCCCATGGGCCATGGCAGGCACCATGGCGATAGCTTTCGGCTTCGGCATCCTTCTCTTTTTCATCCTTCCCCTATATGCCACCAAATTACTGACGCAACTGGCCGTAATAAGCGACAATAATATTGTTTTCAACCTGGTGGACGGGGTGATACGGGTGGCGGTTTTCCTTCTCTATATCTGGACCATTTCCCGGATGAAGGATATCCAGCGGGTTTTCCAGTACCATGGTGCGGAACACAAGTCGATCTTTGCCTTCGAGGCAGGGGATGAACTGACCGTGGCGAACGTGCGCGGATACAGCCGCCTCCACCCCCGCTGCGGCACGAGCTTCCTTTTGATCGTCATGCTGGTGAGCATTGTGATCTTCTCGCTGATTCCAAAGCTCTGGCCGCTCTACATGAAGGCCGGAGCGCGGATCGTGCTGCTGCCGCTCATCGCCGGGGTTTCCTATGAATTCCTGAAATGGAGTGCCAAAAATGACCATTCATCGCTGGTCAAGCTGATCATTGCTCCGGGACTGGCGCTCCAGCGCCTTACCACCAGGGAACCGGACGACACCCAGTTGGAAGTGGCGATCCGTTCCATGCAGGAGGCGCTGGAGGTGAATGCGGGGTACAAGGACGATCGGCTGGTGATTTAAAAAGCTAATAAGTTCTGCCAAAAGCCATAGAGACTCTGAGACCTGAATAAACTCAAAGCCTTATTACAACCTAAGAATTTAGATTTTATGATTGCGCGTTTATTGCAACTTATGGATAGCTGAGTTTCGGTTCCTCCGTTTCTCTGCGGCAAAATATTTAAGGATTTTCAATCGATGTTTGAGAAAATCGAAGAACTGGAACGGCGTTTTCAGGAACTGGAGTCGCTTTTGGCCGATCCTGCGGTGATCGGTAACCAGCTGGAATTCCGGAAATTCTCCCGGGAGCATGCCGACCTTAGCGCTCTTGTCGATGCGTACCGGCGCTACAGGAAAGTCCTGACGGAAATATCGGACAACCGGGAGCTTCTCAGCGATCCGGAAATGAAGGAAATGGCTGCGGAAGAACTGCAAAGCCTCGATACGCAAAAGGAGCGCCTGGAGGGAGAAATCAATCTCCTCCTCCTTCCCCGTGACCCTAACGACGACAAAAACGTCATCCTTGAAATCCGGGCCGGCACCGGCGGGGAAGAGTCGGCCCTCTTTGCCGGGGACCTCTTCCGCATGTATTCCCGCTTTGCCGACGCCAACCGCTGGCGGGTGGAGGTCATTTCCGTCTCCGAATCGGAACGGGGAGGTTTTAAGGAAATTGTCGCCTCCGTCGAAGGGACTGGGGTTTACGCCAAGCTCAAGTACGAGTCGGGGACACACCGGGTCCAGCGTGTTCCGGAGACCGAGGCGCAGGGCCGTATCCATACCAGCGCCTGCACGGTCGCTATCCTTCCTGAGGCCGAAGACATAGACATCGAGATCAATCCGGCCGATCTGAAGATCGATGTCTACCGCTCTTCGGGGGCCGGCGGTCAACACGTCAACACGACAGATTCGGCGGTGCGGATCACTCATCTCCCCACTGGCATCGTGGTGGCCTGCCAGGAGGAGCGGAGCCAGATAAAGAACCGTTCCAAGGCGATGAAAGTCCTTAAATCGCGGATCCTCGATGGTATGCAGAGCGAACAGGCCGCAAAGACAGCCGCGGATAGGAAACAGCAGGTGGGGAGCGGCGATCGGAGCGAACGGATCAGGACCTACAACTTCCCTCAGGGACGGCTGACCGATCATCGCATTGGCCTGACCCTCTACCGGCTCGAATCGATCATGGCCGGCGATATGGAGGAGGTCAGCTGCGCGCTCAGGGCGCACTTTCAGATGGAAGCGCTGAAACAACAGGCTGCCTGATGTTAACACCCCAAATCTCAAGCGCAAAAGTCAACATTGTTTGAGATTTGAGATTCGAATTTTGGAATTTCAATGGCAACAGAGACATGGACGGTTCTGAAAATCCTCTCCTGGACCAAGGGATACCTGGCGGGGAAGGGGGTGGACAACGCCCGCCTTGAGGCCGAATGGCTCCTCTCTTTTGCTCTTGGTCTCGACCGGGTTGGCCTCTATGTCAATTTCGACAGGCCGCTCTCCGGGGCGGAACTGGCACTTTACCGGGAAATGGTGACGCGACGGGCCCGGCGGGAGCCGCTCCAATATATCCTGGGCAGCCAGGAATTCATGGGGTTGGAATTCGAGACGACTGCGGTGGCCCTGATCCCCCGCCACGATACCGAAACCCTCGTGGAAGAGGCGTTCAAGCGTGGGGATAGGGCCAAAAAAGTTCTCGATATCGGCGTTGGTTGCGGCTGCATTGTCGTTGCCCTGGCGAAAAAACTTGCCGGTGCCGAGCTCTTCGGGGTTGAACAGTCGGCGGCTGCGCTGGAGCTGGCCAAGCGAAATGCCGCGAAGCACGGGACCGTCATTAATATGGTCAGGGGCTCGCTGTTTGAGCCTTTCAACGGCGTGCGCTTCTCCCTGATAGTCTCCAACCCCCCATATATTCCGACTGCAGAAATAGCCGCGCTCCAACCGGAGGTGCGTGACTATGAGCCCAGGGATGCGCTGGACGGCGGTCCGGAAGGCCTCGATTTCTACCGGTCGATCATCCCTGCCGCTCCAGGGCATCTGGATTCCGGCGGCTGGCTTCTGTTTGAAGTGGGAATCGACCAGGCGAAGCAGGTTCTCGAACTTTTTGCCAGGACCGGAAGATTTGAAAAACTCTTTACTACGAAGGACCCAACTGGGATTGAACGAGTGGTTGGGGGGAGGTTGATTTAGGGGCGATCCTTATGATCACCCAGGAGAAGGGCAAACACAAGGTTTGCCACTACTAATAAATTTACGAGGTCTTTCATTGGATAAATTGATCATTAAGGGGGGGAAAAAGCTTGCCGGCGAGGTAACGGTAAGCGGTTCGAAAAACGCCGCCCTTCCCATCTTCATCTCCACAATACTTGCCCCTGGAATCCACGAGATCGGCAATGTGCCTTTCTTGCGCGATATCAACACCACCATCAAGGTGCTGGAGAGCCTCGGCGCCCAGGTGGAAGGGAACGGCAATGTCGTCCGGATAGAGACCACCGACATCATCAGCCATGAGGCCACCTATGAACTGGTCAAGACCATGCGTGCCTCCGTATTGGTTCTGGGGCCGCTCCTGGCAAGGTTCGGACAAGCGCGGGTTTCTCTTCCAGGCGGCTGCGCCATCGGCGCCCGCCCAATAAATCTCCACCTGAAGGGGCTGGCGGCCCTCGGAGCGGAGATCAATCTGACCCACGGCTATGTGGAGGCGAAGGCTAAGCGCCTCAATGGAGCGCGGATCAACTTCGACATCTCTACGGTCGGGGGAACGGAACAACTTCTGATGGCGGCGGTTACCGCACGGGGGGAAACGATCCTGGAGAACGCCGCCCGTGAGCCCGAAATCGTCGATCTGGCTGACGTCCTCTGTAAGATGGGAGCGCGGATCGAGGGGGCTGGCACCGATACCATCCGCATCAAAGGGGTGAAGGATCTCGTGCCGGTCACCCACATGGTGATGCCCGACCGGATCGAGGCGGGGACTTTCATGGTAGCAGCGGCCATCACCGGCGGAGATGTGCGCATCCGCAACATGCGGCTGGAGCATCTGGATGCCCTTGTCTTCAAGCTGCAGGACGCCGGGGTAGAGATTACCAATAAGGATAACATTGTGCGGGTCAAGGGGCCGAAACGGATCAGGAGCATCAATATCAAGACTCGCCCCTATCCCGGTTTTCCGACCGACATGCAAGCCCAGTTCATGACCCTGATGTGCATCGCCGACGGGGCGAGCGTGATCAGCGAAAATATCTTTGAGAATCGTTTCATGCACATTTCCGAGCTGCTCCGCTTCGGCGCGGACATTACCATCGAGGGGAACACCGCAACGGTCAAGGGGGTGAAGAAGCTCTCCGGCGCTCCGGTGATGGCCACTGATCTGCGTGCCTCGGCATCCCTCATTCTGGCCGGTCTCGCCGCGGAAAACAGCACAGAGGTATCCCGCATCTATCATCTGGACAGGGGGTATGAGGCGATCGAGAAAAAGCTTGCGGGGTTGGGGGCGAATATAAAACGAGTGAAAGAATAAGGTCTATGGAGTTACTGGGCCCTATAGTCTTTCCAACTTTACAAACTCAAGGGCGTTAATGTGACCGGGTATATTACCATCGCCATCCCCAAGGGGCGCATTCTCCAGGATTCGGTGGAACTTTTCAGGAAAATTGGCATTTACTGTGAGGAACTTCTAAGCGATACGCGCAAGCTGATCTTCGAGAACCATGAGCAGCGGATGCGCTACATGATCGTCCGCGCCACCGATGTTCCCACTTATGTGGAGTACGGTTCAGCCGACCTGGGGATCGTCGGCAAGGATACCCTGCTGGAGCAGGAGAAGGATCTGTACGAGCCGCTCGACCTCCGGTTCGGTTACTGCCGGATGGTGGTGGCGGAGCCGGCGGAGCTCTCCCGTAATGACGATCCCGCCGGGTGGACAAGTATCCGCATCGCCACCAAATACCCCAACTTCACAGAAAAGTATTTCACCCGTAAAGGGGTGCAGGTTGAGATCATCAAACTCTACGGCTCCATTGAGCTGGCGCCGCTTGTTGGGCTTTCGGAGCGTATAGTCGATCTTGTTTCCACCGGTGAGACCCTGAAGCAGAACGGCCTTGTGGAGGTGGAGACCATTGCCGAAATCACCACGCGGTTAATCGTCAACCGGGCGAGCCTGAAGACGAAGTACAAAAGGATCACGGAGATTATCGAAGGGCTGGAGAGGCACCTATAAGCAAGCCGGTATCTTTCGCTACAAGGGATTTCGCATTTTTTTTGAAAGAAAGGAATCCCCTTGAACCGTTGCATGTTCATGCCCGGCAGGGAAGCACATAGGTGAAATTCTGGATTCAGCCGGGAATTGGCCTCGCGGAGAGTTATGGCATGAGTTCATCGGCAAAAGCGGGAGCTTTTACAGGTGGTTGAGAAGAGCCGAGATATCATAGTAGGAACTGTACCATCTTTTCCTGCTGGAAATTCCAGTCTATATGTGTACGAGGCGCGGAAAGCGGTTCTTTCACGAGCAGGAAGTGGCGGCAATGCAGAATATGCTGAGCACTCTTGAAAAAGACATTAATTATATCAGGAAGTCTGCTGCCTGACATCTTTTTTCTCGTCCAGCCGTGACTTAGAAGCAAAATTGATGAGGTTTATTATGCAATTCCTCGACATAAATGACAAGGATTTCGATGCGCGGTTTGCTGCAATCCTGGCCCGCGGCGAAGCGAGCGGCAAGGAGGTTGAGCATGCGGTTCAAGAGATTATTGCTGATGTGCGTAATAGGGGTGATGTAGCGCTCCTTGATTACACCAGGCGCTTTGACCGGCTAGAGGCGGATTCGGTCGCGGCCCTCCGGGTGACTGAGAAAGAGTTCGACGAGGCCTTTGCCCGGGTGGGAGACGAGGATATTGCCGCATTGAAGTTGGCGGTGGAGCGGGTGGCGCGCTTCCATGAGAAACAGAAGCAGGAGACCTGGCTCTCCACCGATGAGAAGGACATCCTCCTCGGGCAGATGATCACTCCCCTTGAACGTGTTGGCATTTACGTGCCGGGGGGAAAGGCGAGTTATCCTTCGAGCGTGATCATGAATGCCGTGCCTGCAAAAGTGGCGGGGGTCGATGAAGTCATCATGGTTGCGCCGACCCCCGAAGGTCACATCAATGCCAGTGTGCTGGTGGCGGCCAGGCTATCAGGAGTCGATAAAATCTTCCGCATAGGCGGCGCCCAGGCGGTAGCGGCACTTGCCTACGGGACCGCGACCATCCCACGGGTGGACAAGATCACCGGCCCCGGCAACGTCTACGTGGCGACCGCCAAGAAGCTGGTTTTTGGCCGGGTCGGTATCGACATGATTGCTGGTCCCAGCGAAATTCTCATAGTTAGCGACGGAAGCGGGAATCCCGCCCATCTGGCTGCCGACCTCCTCTCCCAGGCGGAGCACGATGAGCTTGCCTCATCCATACTCATTACTACCGACCGCGCCTTTGGCGAACGGGTGGCGGCCGAAGTGGAGCAGCAGCTCGCGGAACTCTCTCGCGAGACTATTGCCCGTGCTTCGTGGGGAAAGTACGGCGCGATCATCATCGCGGCGAATCTCGATGAGGCGGTCGCCTTTTCCAACCGGATCTCCCCGGAGCACATGGAATTGGCGGTAGCGAATCCCTTTGCTCTCCTGCCGCGCGTCAGGAACGCCGGCGCAATTTTCCTCGGCCACTCCACTCCCGAAGCGGCTGGCGATTACCTGGCCGGCCCCAACCACACCCTCCCCACCGGTGGCACCGCCCGATTCTTTTCTCCGCTATCAGTGGATGACTTTGTGAAGAAGTCATCGCTTGTCTACTTTGCGGAAGAAGGACTCAGGCGTCTCGGTAAGGATATCGTGCGGATCGCCGGGCTTGAGGGGCTGGAGGCGCACGCCAGGTCTGTTAGTATCAGACTAAAGTGAACTCTGACTGAAGTCAGAGGCTTCCTGCTCTTCGACCGTTGCTCGTAGACTGGGATTTGCAAACCGTTTCGCTGCAAGAGGTGACTTCGCAGGCTTTTTGTGCTGAAATACCGGATTGGGCCGGACCGGCTCTACTGAAAATCAGGATGTCGGTTGCATATTTATGTCCCGGTCATGGATAGTCCCGCACTCAGGGCACTTCGAGGATCTCATGCGTAAAGGAAGTTTCCCCATGTAAGAGCCGTAATGGCTGCAAAGACTTGCTAGATGGGAAGAACCGTTGACCTGGTTTATGTAACATCCCCACCAGGCCCCTTTGTATTCCAGCTGGCTGAGGAATAAAGGCTGGCCGGCATCAGAGATGGGGTTGGCAAGGCAATGGTTTTTCACCATGCTCTTGCCTGCCAGATCCTCGCTATGGATGACTTGGTTTTCGCGTATTAACCGAAGGCACTGCCTGTGGTGAAAATCTGCTCTTTGATTTGCTATTTTCTGGTGCTTGTGTGCTAAAAACTTTATTTCACCTTGAGTCTGTTTGGGAGCCATTTTTCTCCCTGGAAAGCCTCCCCTGAAGTGTGGCGAGCCTGGCTTCGACTTTTGCGGTAATGTTTGCCAGGTTCTTCCTTTTCGCCGTCAGAGGTGATCAGGAGGGATGAAAGCCCCAGGTCGATGACGATCTCGCCTCCGGAATAAGCCGGTTCAGGGTTTTTGGCCCCACAAAGGATCGAGGTATATCTATTCACCCGCAACGTTTCTGGAAATGGTGACCTGTCTGTGTCTCCCTTCCTGGAGACGATGGACGACAACTCTGATTGGGGTCATCTTGGTTATGTGAGTCTATTCCCGTCCGGTATGAGGGGTTGCGGCACCTGTAAGGGCTTCTTCTTGAAGGTGGGAAAGCCCGCCCTCTTGTTGAGAAAGTTGTCGCAGGCCGTGTCCAGGTTTCTAAACGAAGGCTGGAGAGATTGGGAATTCAACTTTTGCAGCCAGGCGTATTCCGGGAGTTTTTTCAGCTCTGTCAGTTCGAAAGCTGTATCATAATAGGTCAACCACTCGCAGGTATTGGCATAGTGGTCAACCCTCCTTCTCAGGAAGTGGTTAAACACACACCTGGTACACCCGAAGTGTTTGGAGAGCAATCCTGCAGTTTCTTGTTCGGCTATATCCGGTATTTAAAGGCTTTGTGGATCATTATTACAACAATGGATATTTTTAAAACACAATAAAAATCTAAACTGGCACCTTTTATCCGTCCATTGGATAAAAAGGTTTTACGGTGCCACTCTATAAAGGTTCCACAAATGATTCCGTTACGGCCCAATATTTCTGCGATGAAAGGTTACATCCCCGGTTTCCAGCCGGCTGACGAGACCGAGTATATAAAGCTCAACACCAACGAGAACCCCTATCCCCCCTCGCCAAATGTAGTCGCGGCAATTCTGGCCGAGTTGGGTGCTGATGGGGGCGCTCTGCGCAAGTACCCGAGCGCATCGAGCAGGAAACTGCGGGAAGTGGCGGGGGAGCTGTACGGTTTCGACCCGTCTTGGATCGTCATGGCAAACGGCTCAGATGAGGTCCTAAACAACCTGATCCGGGCATTTGCCGGTGAAGGGGAAGAGATCGGTTACATCCACCCGTCCTATTCCTATTACTCAACCCTGGCGGAGATCCAGGGAGCGAGGGTGCGCTCATTTTTCCTTTCACACTCCTACCGAATAGAAGATTTTCCCGATTTTTACACGGGCAAGCTCTTTTTCCTCACCACACCCAATTCTCCACTGGGGTTTGCCTTCCCTATCAACTATGTGGCTGAGCTTGCCGGCAGGATGAAGGGGATGCTGGTAGTGGACGAGGCGTACGCCGATTTTGCCGACAGTAATGCATTGGAGCTGGTGAAGAAGTATGAGAACGTTGTCGTGACCCGAACTCTCTCGAAAAGTTACTCTCTGGCAGGGATGCGGCTCGGCCTGGCAATTGCCAGGCCGGAGGTGATTGCGGCCCTCGACAAGATTCGAGACCACTATCACCTCGACCGGCTGGCCCAGGCTGCCTGCGTGGCGGCCCTTGAAGACCAGGAATATATCCGGGATCACATCCGTCAGATTTGCGAGACGCGTGAGTGGTTCACTGCGGAACTGGCAAAGCTTGGCTATGACGTTATCCCATCTAAGGGGAACTTCGTCTTTGCCACGCCCCCGGACCGCGACGGCAAACGGGTTTACGAAGGGCTGTCTGGCCGTAAGATTCTAGCGCGGCATTTTACCGACCCGCTCTTAGTCAACGGCCTGCGAATTTCAATCGGTACGCGGGAAGAGATGGAAACAACACTCAGAGTAGTTCGCGAAATCGGATAAGATAAGTTGTAGGTCCAAGGTTCAAAGCAGAACAGTTAACATAGAACGTATTATTGAGGAGGATATCATGTCCCGTAAGGCCTCTATCGAAAGGGTAACCAAGGAAACACGGATCCGTCTCTCCCTCGACCTCGACGGCAAGGGGAAGGCGAAGATCTGCACGTCGGTCCCTTTTCTTGACCACATGCTCGACCTCTTTACCCGCCATGGGCTGTTCGATATGGAAGTGGAGGCGAAGGGGGATATCGACATTGATTTTCATCACACGGTGGAGGACATCGGCATCGTCCTCGGCCAAGCCTTCAGGGAAGCGCTAGGCGACAAGAAGGGAATCCGCCGCTATGGTCAGGCGACCGTCCCCATGGATGAGACCCTAGCGGCTGTTGCGATCGATCTCTCCGGGCGGCCTTACCTGGTTTACAATGTGCGCATCCCCAAGGTGAAAATCGGTGAGTTCGACGTGGAACTGGTCCGGGAGTTCTTCCAGGCGTTTGTCAACAACTGCGGCGCGAATCTCCACGTAAACGTCATGTACGGAGAAAATGTCCACCACATCCTTGAGGCCTGCTTCAAGGCCGCTGCCCGGGCGCTCGACCAGGCAACGCAGATGGATCAGAGGATCGAAGGGGTCCTTTCAACCAAGGGAAAATTGTGAAAACAGAGACTGGGGGAGCAGGGGAGGGGGAGTGGAGGGACAATTTCCCAGCCCCTGGCCCTTAGCCCCTGAAGGGGTTTAGGATGATAGCGATAATCGATTACGGCATGGGGAACCTCCGCTCCGTTCAGAAGGGATTCGAAAAGCTTGGCTTCAAAGCAGAGGTTACCGCCGACCCGCAGGTCCTGTTGAAGGCAGACAGGGTGGTGCTACCCGGGGTAGGAGCGTTTCCCGACTGCATGCGGAACCTGGAACAGGGTGGTTTCGTGGAGCCGATCCTTCGGGTCATCCGCGAGGGGCGGCCGTTCCTTGGCATTTGCCTGGGACTGCAGCTCCTCTTTACCGAGAGCGAGGAGTTCGGACTCCATCAAGGTTTGAATGTCATTCCTGGCAGGGTGGTCCGATTTCCGGATGGGATGGTGGAGTGCGGCGAGGAACTGAAAATCCCGCACATGGGATGGAACCAGCTTTCTTTTAAACGCCGTTCCCCTGCTTTCGCCGGGCTGGAAGAGGGCGCCAACTTCTACTTCGTGCACTCTTTCTATGTGAAGCCGGAGGACGAAGATGTCGTGGCGACCACCACCACCTACGGCATCGAATTCTGTTCATCCATCTGGAAGGAAAACATCGTCGCCACCCAGTTCCATCCGGAGAAGTCACAGGAGAAGGGCCTGCGGATCCTCAAGAATTTTGGGGAGATGCCGGCATAGTAAAGGAATGAATCACTAAATCCCAAGCACCAAGCAAATTCCAATTCCAACATACAAAACGTTTGGTAAATTTGAGTTTGTTTGAGATTTGGAAATTATTATCTGTGCAGCAGATATGAAAGGCAGAACATGATAGTTATCCCGGCTATTGACCTGAAAGAGGGAAAGTGCGTTCGCCTGGAGCAGGGGCTCATGGAAAGGGACACCGTCTTCTGTGACAACCCAGCCGAACAGGCCCGCGAATGGGCCAGACAGGGCGCGGAACTGCTCCATATCGTCGATCTTGACGGTGCCTTTGCCGGCGTACCGAAAAATAAGGAAGCCATAACGGCAATAGCAAACACGATCTCCATCCCGACCCAGCTTGGGGGAGGGATCCGCGACATGCCAACCATAGAGGCCTATCTATCACTTGGTATCAGCCGTGTTATCCTCGGCACCGCCGCGCAGAAGGACCCCGATCTGGTCATGGAAGCTTGCCGCATCTTCCCAGGCCGCATTGTGGTCGGCATTGACGCGAAAAACGGCATGGTGGCGGTTAAGGGGTGGGCGGAGGTCACTGACGCCAGAGCTGTTGATCTGGCAAGTAGGTTTGAGGGGTATGGAGTGGCGGCCATCATTTATACCGACATCAGTCGCGACGGCATGATGGCGGGACCGAACATCGAGGCTACGAAAGCATTGGCAGCTGGGATCTCCATTCCGGTCATCGCCTCCGGTGGGGTATCGTCCTTAAAGGATATCGAAAATCTAATGGCCATTGAAACATTCGGCGTAACTGGGGTCATCATCGGCAGGGCGCTCTATAACGGCGCGTTCATGCTGGCCGAGGCGATAGAACTAACAATGAGCAGGTAACGGTTCAAATTCAGGTTCAGATTCTACTTCATCTGGACCTGACTCTGGACCTTGTTTCGGAGAAACATTCATGCTGACTAAACGCATTATACCCTGTCTTGACGTGACCGGCGGCCGAGTGGTAAAGGGAGTGAAGTTCCTGGAGTTGCGCGATGCCGGCGATCCGGTGGAAATTGCCGAAATCTACGATCAGCAGGGAGCGGATGAACTCACCTTTCTCGATATTACCGCTTCCTCCGACCAGCGCAACATCATTATTGACGTGGTACGCCACACCGCCGAGCGTGCCTTCATGCCGCTGACCGTGGGTGGTGGCGTGCGCACGGTGGATGATATCCGCCGCCTCCTGAATGCCGGGGCTGACAAGGTGTCCGTCAACACCGCCGCCGTGCACCGGCCGGAATTCGTAAAAGAAGCGGCAGAACGGTTTGGCTCCCAGTGCATCGTGGTAGCCATCGACGCCCGGCAGATAAGGGGTGAGGAGAGATGGGAGGTCTATACCCACGGCGGCAGGAACCCGACCGGCATGGACGCGGTTAAGTGGGCAAAGCGGATGGAGGAGAATGGTGCCGGCGAGATACTCCTCACGAGCATGGATCGGGATGGCACCAAAGACGGCTACGACATCCCGCTTACCCGGGCGGTGGTAGACAGCGTCTCTATCCCGGTCATTGCTTCCGGAGGGGTGGGGAATCTGGAACACCTTTACGATGGTTTTGTAAAGGCCGGCGCCAGCGCCTGTCTGGCGGCCTCTATCTTCCATTACCGGGAATATACAATCGGCGAGGCGAAGGAGTACCTGAAGAACAGGGGCGTGGCGATAAGAGTTTAAGGCGCAAGGCCCGAGGATTATATCTTGTCCTCGCTCTTTTTGGGAAAGGAACATGATCATGCACCAAAACGATATCCTCAAGGATATCTACCAGATAATCCTAGAACGGAAAGCCAATCCTAAGGAAGACTCCTATACCGTCACCCTCATGACCAAGGGTATCGACAAGGTCCTGAAAAAGGTTGGAGAGGAGGCCGCTGAACTGATAATTGCCGGCAAGGGGGGGGTACGACAGGAGATCGTTTATGAAACCGCTGATCTCCTTTTTCATACCCTGGTGTTACTCGGTTTCTATGATATCGAACCTGAGGAAATTTACGTCGAATTACGCAGACGTTTCGGTGTTTCCGGATTGATGGAGAAAAGTTCACGGGAGTAATGAAAATGGCTGAAAGGACACAAATTTTTATAATTTTTTCTTGACAACCGATGTGCGGATGTTAAGATGATAAATCCTTGAAAGTAATTTACCGGCTTGACCATTGTATGTTTTTGCAAATTCCAGATACAGGAAGGAGGGGAATATGAATGCCGGGAATAAAGGTAAAAGAGAATGAATCTTTTGAGCTTGCGCTGAAGAAGTTCAAGAAACAGTGCGAGAAGGCTGGGATACTGTCTGAAGTACGCAAGAGAGAGCATTACGAGAAACCGAGTATAAAGCGGAAGAAAAAGGCCATTGCCGCCCGCAAGAGAGCGTTGAAGAAACAACGGAAGATAGTAGAGTAACCGAGGTTGCCATGACGCTCAAGGAACGATTGGCTGAAGAGATGAAGGGAGCCATGAAGGCGCGGGATGCCCTCAGTCTCTCTACCATCCGCCTGGTTCGGTCGGCGGTTAAGAACCGGGAAATAGAAGTGCGGCGTGAACTTGACGATCAAGGTATCTGCGAAGTCATAGCTTCTTTGGTCAAACAGCGCCGCGAATCCATCAGGCTTTTCCAGGAAGGTGGAAGAGACGATCTGGTGGCAAAGGAAGAGAAGGAACTGGCTATTCTGTGTGAGTTTCTTCCGCCGCAGTTGGGCCGTGTCGAGCTTGAAGGAATGGTGGCAAAGGTCATCGCGGAATGCGGCGCCCGGGGGAGCAAAGACATGGGCAAGGTGATGAAGGCCCTCGCTCCTCACGTTGCAGGTCGTGCGGATGGCAAGGTAGTAGCCGAAGTGGTCAGGGAGAAACTTGCCTGATTCCCCGGATTATAAAGTATTTACGAAGTTGCATTTAAATAGAGGCAGGAGCGTCTGCTGGCGAGGATAATGGCATACCGTTTATCAATTCGTCCGTTATAATCGAGCCATCCGACACTCTCAGGGTGTACGCTTGATTGCACCTCGATATTCTACAGAAGCGGTGACTTGATGAAAAAGTGGGGGCGATTCCTATGATTGCCCCTACTTTACTTTTCAGCTCTCAAGGGCGGATGGCATGAACTTCGTAGACATCCTTATCTGGGCCGTTTTACTGTTTTTCGCGATAAAGGGCTTTTCGAACGGTCTTGTGAAGGAAGCTTGTTCTCTCTTAGGTCTTTTGGCAGGCTGCTGGTCCGCTTTCAAATATCACCATTACCTGGCAGAAGCCATCAGGCCCTTTATACACCTTCCGCAAAGCATCGCACTGATCCTGTCGTTCATCTTAATTTTCATTATCATCGGGCTACTTTTCTACCTGCTCGGGCATTTGCTCACGGTTGTCTGCAAAATTATGTTGATGGGCGGAATTAACCGCATCGGAGGGGTACTCTTCGGCATGCTGGAAGGGGCCTTTCTGCTCTGCATTGTGCTTTATTTCGGCACCGCTAAACCGGTGCCGGAAAAAGTGAAGGGGTTGCTGTCGCGATCCCGGAGTGCGCAGGGCTTTACTGCCACCGGGCGTGAGATAGTTTTCGGATGGGAAGAGGCCGCCAAGAAAGGGCGGCCGGCCGGCAAAGCGGATTAAAGATGTCGATGATTCCGGATGAAAAGGTTCAGGAGGTGAGGGAAAGGGCGGCAATCCTGGATGTAGTTGCCGATTATGTGAGCCTAAGGAAGGCGGGAGCCAATTATTTGGGGCTCTGTCCTTTTCACGGGGAAAAAACGCCCTCTTTCAATGTCAATCCAGGGCGGGCAATATTCCATTGTTTCGGATGTGGTATCGGCGGCAATGTTTTTTCCTTTATCATGAAAATGGAGGGGCTCGGCTTTCCCGAAGCGGTAAAATTCCTGGCCAAGCGGGTCGGCGTAACCATTGAGGAGCGGCCTCCGACCGTCGCTGAAAAGCGCCGGCTGGATGAACGGGATATACTTTACCGGATAACTGAGCTAGCCACACGGTTTTATCGTCGGGTACTCAGGGAAGAGCCGGCTGGTGAGCCGGGACGGCGCTATTTAGAAAGGCGCGGCGTGGACGAGGCGACTGCCGAGGTATATCGGCTCGGTTTTGCCCCCGACAAATGGGACGCATTCACCAGGTATCTGGAAAAGCAGAAGGCCTCCCTTGAAACCGCGGAAATACTGGGCTTGGTCAGGAAGAGGGAAAGCGGCGGCTATTACGACATGTTTCGCAACCGACTCCTTTTTACCATCGCCGATCCCTTGGGCAAACCGGTGGGGTTTGGCGGCCGGGTGCTCGACGACACGCTGCCGAAGTACATAAATTCTCCGGAATCACCCATCTATCACAAGAGCGAGATACTCTTCGGAGTTGATCTGGCCAAGCATGCGATGCGAGAGCAGGGGGCGGCAATTATCGTTGAGGGATATTTTGACCACCTGGCTCTCTATCAAGCCGGGTTTCGGCATGTTGTGGCCACCTGTGGCACTGCCCTGACCGGCGGCCACCTAAAGCTTATCCAGCGTTATTCCGGTCAGGTCTATACTCTTTTCGATTCGGACTCGGCCGGGAAGAAGGCGACTTTTCGCGCCATGGAGCTTTTCCTGGAAGGAGGGCTTCCGGCCAGTGTTGTGGAACTGCCTGCCGGTGAGGATCCTGACAGTTACTTAAGGAAAGAGGGGGATGCGGCCTTTGCCGCACGGGTGGCCAAGGCACGCCCGATCTTCGATTTTTTCATCCGCGACCAGATCAGTGCGCACGATACGGGAAGCGTTGAGGGGAAGAGGAGCGTTTTGGCTTCCCTAATACCGCGCCTCAGGCAGCTCGGGGACCGGATGCAACGCAATCTTTACGTCGCCGAAATTGCCCGGTTGATCGGGATTCACGAGAACGAGCTGCGCCGGGAAGTGGGCCTGGAGACGCGGGGAAAGGGCGTCCAGGCGCCGGTCAGAGTGACCGGGAAATGCGCCACAAATGCCAATGAGCTGCTCCTGGCGTTAATGGGGAAATATCCCGAAGTGGCGAAGCGGGTCAGGGAATATGGGATTGACAGGCTTTTCGCGAAGGACCTTCTGTCTGTGGCGGAGGCTATCATGAGCCAGGCAGCTTCCTCCACAGGGGTGATCTGGGCGCAGATTCTCGAGCGCGTTGAATCAACCGAGGAACGGAATCGATTAAGCGCGTTGTTCGTCGATGATGGGTATCTGGAAGAAATCGATACGCACAAGGCATTCGAGCAATGCCGCAAGGCGCTGGAGCGCGCGGCATTACTCGAAACGGACGCCCATGCGCTGAAGCGGGAACTGGCCCAGCTTGATTCGGACTCTGAACGTTACTGGGAAATTATTAAAATTCTCGACACCTTGCGAAATAAAAAATCACAATTACTATAATTTACTATAATAATTAATAGCAGAGTAATAATGAGGTGGAGTGAATGGCCAAAAAGAACATCGAAGAAGTCAAGCAACTTATCGACCTGGGGAAAGAGAAGGGATTTCTCACTTACGATGAAGTCAACGATCTCCTGCCGCCCGATATCGTATCGTCCGAACAGATCGATGATGTCATGAGCATGTTTGGGGAGATGGACATAGAGATAGTGGATTCCGCCCAGAAGGTAAAGATTCCCAAAATCAAGCTGGACCTGGAGGAAGAAGAGGAGATAGAAGGAGAGCAGGAGGAAATGGAGTTCGAGCCGGGAACGTTGGGCCGTACCAGTGATCCGGTTCGGATGTATTTGCGGGAAATGGGCTCCGTCTCCCTCCTCACCCGTGAAGGGGAAGTCGAGATCGCCAAACGGATCGAGGAGGGGGAAAAAGAGATGGCGAGCGTTATCCTCAACACCCCGATTACCGTTAAGGAGGTCATCTCCCTAGGCGAGCGGCTAAAAAAGTTTCATATTACCGCTGCGGAGATCAGCAAGGAGGTCGAAGAGGAAGAGCTTGAAGAGGATGAGGAAGATGTTCAGAAAACTAGGCTTTTGGGCGTCATCGAGGAGATAGGGGAATTCGACAAGCGGATGGAGCAGATCAATGCTCACCTTGAATCCGAATCGTTGACAACAACGGCTCGCAATAAGATGATCAAGGAACAGCAGGAATTGAAGGCAAGATTGGCTGATCTCTTGAAATCCCTGCGCCTCAAAGACCGCCATATCGAAAAGATCGCCCACCGGTTGAAGGAACTTTCGGTTAGAGTGGAGAAGTTATTGCTGGAGATAGGCGATATAGAAAACGACGCCGGTTTTCCCGCCGCCGACCTCTCGGCCATGTTTGAGAAGATGCATAAGAATGTAACGGAAGAAAAGAAGATCATAAAAAAGCTGAAATTGCCACTGGAACAGCTACTGAAGCTTGAAAAAAAATTGAAAAACGCTGAAAAAAAATTGCAAAAAGTGGAGACGGAGTCCGGGTTCCGGGCCACTGAGCTGTCCAAGGCGCTTATGGCCATCGAAGAGGGGGAAAGCAAGGCCAAGGAGGCCAAATCCGAGCTGGTGGAAGCGAACCTACGGCTGGTGGTTTCCATCGCCAAGAAATACACCAACCGCGGGCTGCAGTTTCTCGACCTGATCCAGGAAGGGAACATCGGCCTAATGAAGGCGGTAGACAAGTTCGAATACCAGCGCGGTTACAAGTTTTCCACCTATGCCACCTGGTGGATCCGCCAGGCCATTACACGGGCAATTGCCGACCAGGCCAGGACTATCCGTATACCGGTGCATATGATCGAGACCATCAACAAGCTGATTCGCACCAGCCGTCAATTGGTCCAGGAGATAGGGCGCGAGCCTTCGCCCGAAGAAATCGCCGAGCGGATGAGCCTGCCGCTGGACAAGGTGCGCAAGGTGCTGAAGATCGCCAAGGAACCAATCTCCCTGGAGACCCCGATCGGCGAGGAGGAAGATTCGCATCTCGGCGATTTCATCGAGGACAAGGGGGTCGTCTCACCGCTGGAAGCAGTGATCAAGGCTAACCTTTCCGAACAGACCTCGCGGGTCCTCGCTACCCTTACCCCCCGCGAAGAAAAGGTCCTACGGATGCGCTTCGGCATCGGCGAAAAGAGCGACCATACACTGGAGGAGGTGGGACAGGACTTCGAGGTGACCCGCGAGCGAATCCGTCAGATCGAGGCCAAGGCGCTCAGAAAGCTCAGGCATCCAAGCCGAAGTAAAAAGCTGAAGAGCTTTGTGGAGTAGAAAATTGAGGCCGTTTCTTTTGGGACGGCCTCTTTTCCATTATGCGACAGGCATGGCGTGTGGCGCGTAAGCGCCATCCATCCCGCTTTTGTGATTGATTGGTGACTTGGAAGTGGAATCCTGATGTTCACGGCGAGATCCCGTGACGTGAACCGCCTGCAGCGCGGTTCGGCTGGCGTTATGGGCGATATTTACTAACATGAAGCGTTTGTCTATATTTAAAATGGTTCACATCAAAAAGGAGTAAGGTTGTATCGATAATGTTTGTCTTCACTCTGTGTTATAAGCGCCTCCGCGCGAGATTGCTTTTTAACAGCTTTGCAGGAAGAATGCAATGGATTTGCCAGAATTGTACCTACAAGCTGCGGATGTAATTCGACGGTCCCGGGCCCTTGTTATCACCGCCGGCGCAGGGATGGGGGTCGACTCGGGGCTCCCCGACTTTCGCGGTGAACAGGGTTTCTGGAATGCCTACCCCATGTATGAGCGCCTGGGGATCAGCTTTGCAGGTGCTGCCAACCCATCTCACTTCTATCGCGATCCGGCCTTCGCTTGGGGATTCTACGGCCATCGCACCAATCTTTACCGGGACACAATTCCCCATGCAGGTTTTGAAATACTCCTCGACTGGCGCGAACGCTTCGGCCTCGGTTGTTTTGTGGTCACCTCCAACGTGGATGGCCAGTTCCAGAAGGCGCGTTTCGACGGGGATAAAATTCTGGAGGTGCATGGTTCCATCCACTGGCTACAGTGCACTAAGCCTTGCTCCGGGGCGATCTGGGAGAACAGCGAGACCATCCCGGTCGACTTAGCCACCATGCGGGCGCACCATATTCCGAAATGCATCCATTGCGGTGTCACGGCTCGCCCCAACATCCTCATGTTTGGCGACTGGTCCTGGCTCTCCGAACGGACCGCCCACCAAGAGCAATCATTTGACGATTTCATTGCCCGCCACCGCACTGCGCCAGTGACGGTAATCGAGATAGGGGCCGGCACCGCCATCCCTACTATCCGCCACACGAGCGAGCAGTTGGGCCGGAGCCATGGCGTCACGGTCATCCGCATCAACCCTCGCGAGGGAAAGATAGCACCCCCCCATATCTCCCTCCCATGTGGCGCGCTCGATGCACTGCGCGGCATTGCCGCTGCGTTTTGCGCATAATAACCGATCATATCAATCTAAGGACGAAGGTAAAACCCAGACCAGATAACACTACGCCGATATTTCAGGGAAGTTCCGGAAGCGACCGTAAAAGTGGTATAAATTCATTGTCGGTAAGGCGGGAGATGACTGCCAGGAACTGTTCGGGGAGGGGGGCGAAGATCTCCAACTCCCGGCCGGTGGCCGGATGGGTGAGGTGCGTCCGGAAAGAGTGGAGAAGATGGCCCGGCAGGCCCGGAAGCGAGGGGCCGCCGTAGCGACGGTCGCCCAGAATGGGTTGGCCGGCCAGCCTGAAATGCTGTCGGATCTGGTGCATCCGTCCAGTAGTCGGATAAACAGCGGTAAGCGCCGAGCCTTCCCCCTGATAGAGCAGACGAAAGCGAGTTTCTGACTCCTTACCGGCTAGAGGGGCGACGATGGTTCCTTCCTCCGGCAGCCGCCCCGCGGCTATTGCCAGATAGAGTTTCCCCAACCCCTCTTCCTTCACCATCCTGCCGAACATCCCCGCCGCTGTGGCGCTCTTGGCCATGATGATCACGCCGGAGGTGCCGCGATCGAGGCGGTTCACCGGCCGCAATTTCCCCTCTATTCCCCGCTTCGCCAGCAATCGTGCACCCAGTTCCACTAGGTTGTGGTCATCTACTTCGGCGGCGTGGTGCACGGGGAGTCCAGACTCCTTGTTGAAGACGATAATCCACTGATCTTCGAAAAGGATGTCCAGTTCCGGCCTGTTTCCGGTAAGGAGGGCTTTTGTTTTGCCGCTTTCCTTGATAATTACCGCATCGTCAAGCCTTAGGAGTGCTTCCGGATCAGTTATGACGTCGTTAACGGTCACATGGCCCGATCTGACAAGCTTTTTCAGGTAAGAAAAGGTGGCGGCGGGGAGTATGTTCCCAAGAAAGCTCACTAACCGGCGACAGTGGTCGGCGGGTGATATGTGATATGTAATCATATCATCAGTATACCCGGAGATCTACAGAATCGCAAAGGTAATTAGGGAGCAGGAATTGAATCTAGTCAGTTTTTTTAGACTGAAGTATGAAGAGTATAAGTAAATTACATTGGTTTCATTAAAAAGAGGGAGCATCAACTCCCCTTTTTACTGGTCAAGATACTGCTCTATCCGGCTGATATATAGCGTGCCGAGCTTCTTTCCACCGGTTTTCGATATACGAATCTCGTGAATGCCGTTCTTGAATTCTTTTTTGGCCTTGCCGTAATCAATACCTTCCGTCATGGAGAGGTTCCTTCTGAATGAACCGTAAGACCGCTCCATCCGGAAGGACCCCTTTCGGTCGACTATTTCTTCCGATTTCTTCTCACCCAAGATGCACAGGGTTTTGCCGAGAAGCTCGACGATGATGTCTTACTTTTTCATGCCGGGAATTCGCTCTGTACGATGATATCATTCCGCTCATTGAAGATTTCAATTGCCGGAGAACATTCACCGAAGCTGCCTAGCCCTTGGAATACGTGCCGGAACGGTTGCATATTGAATCCAAAGAAGGGACGATGAATGTTTCCTCGAACATTCTTTCCATCTCATTGAGTGTGGTCAGTATGCTACTTTCGAAGGGCATAACCGGCGTGTATCGAGAGTGCCGGTTACCTGTCTGCAAGAGGTTTTGCCAGTACCTTCTCGAGGCATCACATTAAGTTCTGTCTGCCGTCTCATATATCAACCCCCCCTTTATTTTAAGCATTACCCAACTATAATTAAAATTAGAATATATTGATAGTGAATGTCAATATTGTATTTGTTGCGCCGGGTGGAGTTTTCACTTTAATAGTGGGTCATCCCGCTTGACATGAAAGCCGGATTCGATTACGGTGGATGCCTGAGCAAAGCCCGTAACAGGCCGTCGATTCAGGCTGGCATATGAAGATAGGGAGATGTGGAGAATAATGGATTTTTTTGCGACAACGGCAAAGGGGATTGAAAATGTCCTGGCGGCCGAGCTTACGGCGCTGGAGATTAACGTGGCGGCGATTGAATCCGGCGGGGTCCGCTTCACGGGTGATATGGACACCTGTTACCGCGCCAATCTCTGGCTGCGGACCGCTAACCGGGTGCTGATCCCCCTGGCTGAATTTCCCTGCGATACGCCCCGCTCTCTTTACGACGGGGTTCGGACCATTTCCTGGCATGACCTTCTCACCCCGGAGATGACCCTGGCGGTGGATTGCAATCTGCGTGACTCAGCCCTGACCCATTCAGGTTTCGTGGCGCTCAAGACCAAGGACGCAATTGTCGACTCAATTCGCGACCGTTTTGGCAGGCGCCCCAATGTGGATACCCGTGACCCTGATCTCCGCGCCAATGTCCACCTGGTGAAAAACCGCTGCACAGTGAGTCTGGACAGTTCCGGAGCGCCACTAGACAGGCGCGGTTACCGGTTTGAGCGCAACGCTGCGCCGCTCAGGGAAACCCTGGCGGCTGCGCTGGTCCTCTTTTCCGGCTGGGATGGCACGGTCCCTCTGGTGGACCCCATGTGCGGTTCAGGTACAATTCCCATTGAGGCGGCGCTCAAAGCTGCCTGCCGGGCACCGGGGATTTTGCGTTCCGGCTTTGCCTTCCAGCGCTGGCCGGGGTTCACTGCCGGGTTGTGGCGAAAGCTAGTGGAAGAAGCCCGCGAAAGGTCGCTCGATTCCCTGCCTACGGAGGTTTTGGGTTGTGATTGCTCGGCCGGAGCGCTTAATATTGCGCGCCAGAATTCTGCCCGAGCCGGTGTCGAGGGGATTGTTTCCCTGAAGCAGTGGGAGCTTTCCGACTTTGTTCCACCCAAGGGTCGCGGGATTCTCCTCTTTAACCCTCCCTATGGACTTCGGCTCGGCGAGGAAGAAGAGCTGAAGCCGCTTTACCGGAAAATCGGCGATGTCATGAAACAGCGCTGCTCCGGCTACACCGCTTATCTCTTTACCGGTAGTGCGGTTCTTGCCAAATGTGTTGGCCTTCGGGCCTCACGGCGGATCGTTCTTTTCAATGGCCCCATCGAGTGCCGCCTCCTCAAGTATGAACTCTACTGAGAACCATTTATAACCAAATGCACTGAACCACCCCATTGCTAACCAGGGGGATATACCGGCAAAAACCGGGCATCTCTTAGTCGGACTAAATCCAAAGCCTCGACGTCGGCCGATCCGCCTTTTTTGGGCGTACAATTTTGTCGCAGGAAAAGCCCCAAAGCTTGCAGGCACATCCCCGCAACTTGCTGTTTCAGTGATCCTTGACATCGCCAGTCGTGAGAGGTGGTTTTGCAGCCAACCAGGCAATCTTTGCCTCATGGAAGCAAGAGTGTGGTTACTGACTAAGTTGGCATCGGTTCAAGCTGGCGACCGCGACCGCCAAAAGCCCCATACCTACTGTCAAAGAACATTCTATAACCGTCCTGTCAAGTGAAAAAATGATCTTTGAAAATCAAATAGTTGTCTTTTGCCGTGAAGTCTGGGCGTACTTCTCCCATGATTTACTAATTGGCGATTCTCTCACTAACGGCGCATCTTGAGCTTAATAGTTACTTGTATTCGACTTCCCCCGCCCACTTCGGGAGCGGGGTTGTCAATCATTCCTTATCAAAGCTCCAAGATTCAGTGTGAGGCCGGGTATTGTTCCTTCCGAGGTCGTATGCCTCAACTGTCAAAATCGGGCTTATCTCGCCGACTGCCTGCTTCAGGTAAGCCGTCTTACCCTGGGGAACAGGAAGGGTTAAATTGTTCCCTGCGCTTCATCAGAGTCCAGGCAATGATCAAGAGCTTTGCTGCCAGCTTGACCTTCATCTTCAGCTTGATGCTCTTCTCAAGTTTACGCCCTTTGATTAGTCCACTGTAGTAGCTTCGTACAGTTTGATTCCATAAGGATGCAGACGTGGATGCCTGCACCAGAGCATACCTTAACGCCGCCCTCCCCTGTTTGGAGATCACCGGCTTGGCGCTGTCGCTTTTCTTGCCGCTTCGGGAAGCGCATATGTCAAACCCCGCCATGCGCAATACCTGTCTCTGGTTTTTAAATCGTGACGGGCAGCGTCCCTGTCCGAACAGGTTTGCGACATTGGCAGCATCATTCTTGTCGTTCTTGTTCCAGTGGCCATCCAGTAGCTCACGGTTATTTTTGGGTCTTTCGTATTTTAGTTGAAGATGAGGAACCGCCTCGGGTTGAGGAGTCCGCAGTGCTGATGAATCTTCAGCAGGAAGTAAACGACGTCTCGGTACCCGTAGGCCATTCGTTTTAGCCTTTTGATCTTGTTGTTGATCCCCTCGGAGATGGCCGAGGTGATCCGCCGGACGAAGAAGTTCAGTATGTAGTGCCGCTTGCGAAAGAGTTTCAAGGCCAGTTCCTTGAACGGCTGAAGCCCTGAGCGGAGGGCCTCTCCAATCCAGATTCGTAGCGCGGGCTGAGCCTCCTTGCGATCCTTAAGCTCGTATATCGCTGCAAATTGCTCTTTGAGAAGCATGGCCTTGTAGACCGGCTCGTTTAGCTCCTCCAGCCGTTTGAGGACCTGTGTCTTCTTTTGCGACGGCTTGTTGCGCAACAGGATGAAGCGCTGCTTGCAATGCAAAAGGCTGACAAGTTCCTCCTGGGACTTGTCTTTCCTGGCCTTGGCCAGTTCCTGCTTGCGGACGGTCTCCAGCGCCTCGTTGAGGTACCCTTTGACATGGAAGTGATCAAGGACGATCAAGGCGTTTGGGGCGTGCTCCCTGGTCGAGGACAGGAAGCCCTTGGCCCCATCGCATGCCACAACCTCAATCGCTGCGCGCTGCTTTTTCGTGAGGCTGAGATAGAAGGCGTCAGTGACCGCCTTGCCGTGTTTATCGTGGTTCCAGATGACGACACGCTCTTCAATGTCCACGACGTTGGTGACGTAGGAGTGCCCCTTTTTCCACGCGACTTCGTCAATACTCATCGCCATGGGGGCCGGCGTCGGCGTCAGGAACTCTTGAGCCTTTTCTTCCAAAATCGTCCGGTCAATCCGGTATACCACCTCGTCATCGAGGCCGAGATACCAACCGGCTTCGGTGTTTGTGGTGATGGCGGTCAGACGGTTCACCTGCTCCGCAAAACGCTTGGTAAAGCGACCTCGCAGCCAAGGGAGATGTTCAACGCGAGTGCCGCCGTGCGGGCAGCGGCACTTGCGTTTTTCCACGTAAAGATAGACGCGACGCCCAGCGATTGGTAGGTCCTCGACCCGCATCTGACCTTTGCTGTGAACAGTGGTGTGAACCGCACCACAATGGGAGCATATCAACTCCGTGTCGTCAGAGAGCGCAACAACGAAGTGGTGATGGCCGTCGGGGCAGTCGAGGGTGCCGACGACGATAATGTTTGGGAGATTGAGCAGGTTCGTGATAGTCTGAAGGGGCATCGGGTTTGACCTCTTTTCTGCGAATTTTGTCGGGAAACAAAACTTTACAGAAAATGTCAACCCCGATGCAACTACTCTTTCTGCTCACCCCCTTACTGAATCTCACCTTCAACTAATTTACGAAAGAACC
>Ga0326728_10001567_pt1 | contig 80434 bp, 48 predicted proteins | sample MB3enrmetagenome_FD_207602 | JGI IMG/M metagenome (GOLD analysis project Ga0326728, IMG submission 207602) | Lab enriched peat soil microbial communities from McLean, Ithaca, NY, United States - MB31MN | ecosystem: Environmental > Terrestrial > Soil > Wetlands > Peat | place: USA: New York...
CGCTGATACGGACGCAGGGTCGCGTGCAAATCCGGGCCCGGGTCCGATTCCGTGGAGATGTCCGGTTGCTGCATTTGTTCGAGCAGCTTTTTGAGCGCGCCTCCCGCCACGACGGTTGACCACTCACCGCGGGCAGCCTCCGTTTCCGGTTCACCGGTCTGGACGGCATCATAGCCGGAAAGCAACCGCAGGCCTTCCAGCAGCGGCAGGCCGCCGGAGCCTGCGGCGGCTTGAACTTTTTTCCAGTGGTCAAGGACTTCCTGAAGTTTGTCCCGGTCCACCTCGACCCACTTGCCTTTGAGCAGGACCAGGCCACTGGCGGATTTGAGGATGGCGTTGAGTTCCGATTCGGTGAGCGATTCGCCTTCCACCGATAACTGCACATCGAAATCCAGCAAACTGTCCTTGCCAAGCAGATTTCCCTTAGCCTCGCCAATCCGCACAGTCACCTGGGGCCGGGGTGGGCGGCCCGACTTCCACCAATCCGGAATCCGCACCACCAGGCCGCATTGCTCGAACAAAGGGATGTCTTGCAAAAACGAAAAGGCCTGTTCGGGGCGCCAGACCTGGGGATGAAAGATGGCGCGTGAATCCAACAATTCACGGGCCAGTTTGCTCCGCTCCGCCGCGCGCTGCACCGGCGTCAACAGCGCGCCCAGCGCGGCGCGGTTCTTGGCCCCGGCGTACTCCTCCAAGGCGCGGCCCAAGGGCAAATGCTGGGCCTTGCCTTGCTCGGAGACGCCATGAGTATAGGTCGCCAAGAAGGCAAACGGGTAAGCTGGGTTGCGCTTGTTCTCGGCCAGATGGAACGTGACGCGTCCGACCGTGTTCCAGACCGGGTTGCAACTTTTCAGATATGCGGCGGCCCCGCCGGGAATTTGAATCATGGCCGCGCGAACGTACGCGTCCAACTCATCCCACAACCTTGCCATGACGGCGCCATTCAAATACTCGAGACCCTTCATCGGAGGAGCCGAGTCTGCCAACGCGGACCAGTGGGCTTCGGAAGGTTTGGGGATGGATATGCTGGCCGCGTTATCCAGGTTCGGCTGGTGGCAGAGCACGGTGAAAAATCGCTGGGCCAACCCGCGCCAGAAAACAAACGACGGTGGCAGTGGTTCGTGCAGGAACCCGGACGCCAACATCTCCAAACCGCGCGCGGGCGACTCGGCGAAGCCCTCGGTCAGGCGCGCCGCGCTGGGCTGGCTGAGTTTTGGCTCAGCCTGTTCATCCGGCTCGACAAACAAATGTCCGCCGGGGGATAAAGCCAGGGTCTGTGACATGGCGAACGAAGCATACAGTCTGACCCTTCCGACGCGCCATCAGTTTCATCACGGAGGCATCAACTCCCCCGCGCTATTTTGGAGCGGATGGCTTGTTTGGCAGTTCACGCCAGTGTAGTCACTTGATATATCTGGCTCACGCCCGCAAAAAAGAAACGCCGGTTCGGCTGACGAAGCGGTACCAGTGGGGGGGGAACTGAATCCAAATGACCTTTCATCGGAATGGAGTAATTTCCTTTTATGAAAAACACACCGTCGCTTTTTCATGCCCACATCAAATGCCCGACCAAATGCTGGCTCCGATTCACTGGCGAACCAGCGACCGGCAATACTTATGCCGACTGGGTGCAGAGCCAAAGTGAATCATACCGCGATGCCGCAATCAAACGCTTGCAATGCGAAATGCCGCAAGACGAGAGCACCGTCTTCCACGCCCCGGAAAGCCTCAAAACATCCAAGTGGCGCCTGGGATTCGACGTTTTTGCCACATCCCAGAATCTCGAAACACGTCTTCATGCGGTTGATACGCTCGGGGGGACTCAAGAATCCGGCGCGTTTGTGAGTATTGGAGCGCGTAGCCGGGAAAATCGCGAGGGCCTTGGCAATGCTGATCGATGGGGATTTGAACTGTTTTCTGGCTGTCCTGGTCCGCCTTATGGCCGCCGATCTAAATCGCGACTGACTTTCAGGAGGAGTTCGTAAATCCCTGGGATGGCCAAGGCGTAATGCATCTCCTGCTTCTCCCTGTGACGAACGAGAACACCGGCATCGGCTAAAGTGCGAAGGTGGCCGGATGCGTTGGGTTGACTTAATCGCGTTGCTTTAACGAGCTGCGAAACATTTTTCGCACCCTCCTCCAAAGCAATAATCAATTTCAGGCGGCTGGCCTCGCCCAGCGCGCGAAACCGGGCGGCAATGAGTTCGATCTCTTGCTCGGAGAACTCCTGGCATGTGATCTTCTTTGGCATGATACGTTCCAAAAGCCCTGCTTGCAGGAAAGAGATATTCGCACATAATCATATTGTCAACTGACATGACAACTCTGATTACGCCTGAAACCACGGATATTGAACTGGTGCAACGCGCGAAGGCAGGCGACCTGGATGCGTTCGAGGCGCTTACCACTCGCTATGAACAGAGGGTTTATTCTTTGGCCATGCGGATGTTGCAGCAGGAGCAGGACGCGGAGGACGTCACCCAACAAGCATTTCTGAGCGCGCTGGAAAGCCTCCAAGGGTTTCGTGGTGAAGCCAGTTTTTCCACCTGGCTGCTGCGCATCGCGAGCCACGCCGCGCTCAAAGTGATCCGCAAACGCAAAGGTCTGGACATGGTTTCATTGGAGGAGGCGACCGAACCCGCAGACTATTCCGATGCAATTCCCCATCCCGAGTTCATCGCAGACTGGCGGCAATCGCCGGAAAAGTTGGTGCAAACACGCGAGATTCAACGACTGCTGGACGAGGCGCTGGCCCGGTTGGACGAGAAGCACCGGTTGGTGTTCCTGCTGCGGGATGTGGAAGGTCTTTCCGTCAAGGAAACTGCCGAGACCCTCGGTCTGAGTGAGGCTAATACCAAGGTGCGCTTGCTCCGGGCCAGACTGCAATTGCGCGAGCAATTGACGAAAACGCTGGGCGACCCCGCCACGCAACTGGTTCGGTCACACCGCCATGAGCATTGATTAAACTCCAGAAAACAAACCTGTAACTTTTTCTGCGGTGACGGCTCAATTTCCAAGGAACAACAGACCATGAAGTGCGAAGAATTGCTGGCGATGCTGAACGAATACGTGGATGGCGCGGTTGACCCGGCCATCTGCGAAGAGTTCGAGAAACACATGGCGGGCTGCAACCCGTGCCAGGTGGTGGTGGATAACATTCGCAAAACGATCACGCTTTACAAAGCCGGGCAGCCCTACGAGTTGCCGGTCAAATTTCGTGAGCGCCTCCACGAGGTGCTGCGTGAGAAGTGGAAGGAAAAACTTAAAGCAAGATGAACAACAAACGTCTGGTGATCGTGGGCGGCGTGGCGGGCGGAGCAAGTGCGGCGGCGCGAGCAAGGCGTCTCTGCGAGAGGTGCGGGATCACTGTCTTCGAGCGCGGGCCGCACGTGTCGTTTGCCAATTGCGGACTGCCCTATTTCGTCGGCGGCGAAATCATCGAGCAGGATTCGCTGCTGTTGCAGACGCCCGCCACGCTTCGCGCCCGCTTCAATCTGGACGTGCGAGTGAGCACGGAAGTCCTGGCCATTGACCGCGCGGCGCAAGTCGTGAAAGCTCGCGAGCTGGCGACCGGACGCGAATACGATCAGCCTTACGACGCGCTCGTGCTTTCCACTGGCGCGTCACCGCTCAAGCCGCCGATCCCTGGCATTGACCTCGCAGGCCATTTCACCATCCGCAACATCCCGGATGTGGAGCGCATCATGGCATGGATCAAGGATTCCAAAGCCTGTCGAGCCGTGGTCGTGGGTGGCGGATACATCGGGCTTGAAATGGCGGAGCAACTCAAGCATCGCGGGCTGGGTGTGACCGTCGTCGAAGCGATGTCGCAGGTGATGACGCCGCTCGACACGGAAATGGCCGCGTGGCTGCACAGCGAACTCAAGGCCAATGGCGTCAAACTTCATCTCGGCGACGCTGTCGCCGCGTTTGAACCGCCGAAAGCCGGCGAAACCGCCCGTGCGTCCGTCGTTGTCTTGAAGAGCGGCAAACGCATCGAAGCCGACACTGTGGTTCTCGGCTTGGGCGTGCGCCCGGAAACATCGCTCGCGAAAAGCGCGAATTTGGAACTCGGCGCGCTGGGCGGCATCCGCGTGAACGACCATTTGCAGACGAGCGACCCGGAGATTTGGGCCGTGGGCGATGCCATTGAAATTCGTGACCAAGTGACTGGCGCTTGGGGCATCGTTCCGTTGGCAGGCCCGGCGAATCGCCAGGGGCGAATCGCGGCGGACAACATTTTTGACCGGCCGACACGCTACCACGGCACGTTGGGCACGGCAATTCTGCGATTGTTCAATCTCACCGCCGGTTGCACGGGAGCAAATGAGAAATGCCTGCGCAATGCCAACATTCCGTTTCTGGCGCTGCACCTGCATCCTGGCTCACACGCGGGCTACTATCCGGGCGCTGAACCCATCGCAATGAAAATTCTCTTTTCACCGGACACCGGCAAATTACTCGGGGCACAGGCCGTCGGGCACGAGGGCGTGGACAAACGGATTGACGTCCTCTCCACCGCCCTCAAAGGCGGTATGACCGTGAACGATCTGGCGGAATTAGAATTGGCTTACGCCCCGCCGTTCGGTTCGGCCAAAGACCCGGTGAACATGGCGGGTATGGCCGCGCAAAACGTGCTGGCGGGCGATGTGCAACTGGCGCAATGGAATGAAATTGCACTTCTCGACGCGCGGAAAACCATGTTGCTCGACGTTCGCCGCCCGGAGGAACGCGCGAAGGGGTTCATTCCCGGCTCAGTTCACATTCCGCTCGATCAAGTCCGTGCCCGTATGAACGAACTGCAGCGCGACCGCGAGGTCATTGTGCATTGCCAGAGCGGGCAGCGTTCCTATTTCGCGTGCCGGATTCTCGCGCAGCACGGTTTCCGCGCGCGCAACTTGAGCGGATCGTTCCGCACATGGAAAACCGCGACAACCACCCTCGGCAGTTGAAAACAAGTCTCTCAATAGAACTGTGAACTGGACCATTGCAATCATAGCCGGAGTCGTCATCGGAGCATTCTTTGTCTTGAAACGGCTCGCCTTCGTTCCGGCAGCAGCCGCCCGGAAACATCTCGCGCAGGGCGCATTGGTGATTGACGTGCGTTCACCGGAGGAATTCCGCAGCGGACATCTGCCGAACGGGGTGAACATTCCGCTGGGCGAGTTGCGCGAAAGCCTGCCACGCCGAGTGAAGGACAAAGGCCAGGTGTTGCTCCTGCATTGCCTGAGCGGCGGTCGCAGCGGAATCGCCAAACAGCAATTGGAAAGCTTGGGCTACACGAATGTCTTCAATCTCGGTTCGCTCGCTCGCGCCCGGAGAATCGCGGGCCACACTGGCGGCAACTGATTCCGCCGTCACTGCCAAGCCGCCCAAACCCGCCAAAAAAGGGAGAAATCGCCAGCGCGGCAGTTTTTCAATACCTTCGACGAGATGAACAGCAATCTGAAAGGAAAAGTCGCATTGATTACGGGCGCGTCGCGCGGAATTGGACGGGCGATTGCCGAGCGCCTCAGCCGGGAGGGCGTCGCGGTGGCGTTGAATTACGCCATCTGCGAGGAGTTCGAGAAACACGTGGCGGGCTGCAACCCGTGCCAAGTGGTGGTGGACAATATTCGCAAAACCATTACGCTCTACAAGGCTGGCCGGCCTTACGATTTGCCGGTCAAATTTCGCGAACGCCTCCACAGCACGCTGCGTGACCGGTGGGAAGAAAGACATGGCGCGAAATGAGTGATAAGCGCTTGGGGATTACAGGGATGGCGGGCTGAGCCGGCGCGATAGCCAGTCTGAAAACGGGACGCGCGAAAGAAATGGGCGCAAATCCACTTTTGTGACGGGTTTGGTGATGGTTTGTGATGGCTTTTGTGACGGCTTTTTATTCTATAAATCATTCTCCATCAACATGTGTGACGGCTCAAAAGGGGGATGGCTGGATGGGCCGGGCGCAGCCATATCCAAAATCAGATTTGCGCCCAAAGAAATTAGCCCTTGACTCCGCTACTTCAATCGTTACATGCTTAAGCGTATTCTAATTATTATCATAAAACGAAAGCACTATATATGGCGTTACGATTAGGCGATGTTGCTCCGGATTTTTCAGCCACCACGACCGAGGGGACCATTGATTTCCATCGATGGCTCGGTAATTCCTGGGGCGTCCTGTTCTCGCATCCAGCCGATTACACTCCGGTATGCACCACCGAACTGGGTACCGTGGCCAGGATCAAGGGTGAATTTGAAAAGCGGAACGTCAAGGTGATTGCGATTAGCGTGGACTCGCTGGAAAAGCACCGCGGCTGGATCAAGGACATCAATGAAACGCAAGCCTGCACGATGAATTTCCCGGTGATTGCAGATGAAAACCGTCAGGTGGCCACGGCGTATGACATGATCCATCCGAACGCGGATGACAAGGCCACGGTGCGGTCGGTGTTTGTCATTGGACCGGATAAGAAAGTCAAGCTGACCCTGACTTACCCGGCCAGCACGGGACGCAATTTTAGTGAAATCCTGCGAGTGATTGATTCGCTTCAATTGACGGCTAATCACAAGGTCGCCACACCGGCAGACTGGCAACAAGGGAGGGATTGCATCGTTTCGCCGACGGTGTCCGATACCGATGCGGACAAATTATTTCCCAAAGGTGTTCGCAAAGTGAAACCGTACCTCCGCTACACTCCGCAACCCAATCAGCCGCGGAGCGGTGTCAGCCACTGACTGTCACTTCAGAAATCCCATGAAAAAGCGAATTCTCGTTCTCGGCGCCGGCTTCGGCGGGCTCGAACTCAGCACCATGCTCTCTGAGGCGTTCGGAGACAGCATCGACGTGACGCTGATCGACAAGGGCGACGCCTTCTATTTTGGTTTCTCGAAGCTCGATGTGATGTTCGGTCGCACAACGCACGACGCGGTGCTGTTACCCTATAAGAAATTCCTCAAGCCCGGCGTGCGCTTTCTCCAGGAGACGATCTCATCCGTGGATCCCGTCGCCAAGCGCGTGACGACCAATCGTGGAACCCACGAAGCGGATTTCCTGGTTATCGCGCTCGGCGCCGACTACGACTTTGCCGCGACACCGGGCCTGGCGGAGGCCACCGAGTTCTACACCCTGGCAGGTGCGACACGGCTGGGTGAGATGCTTAAGACGTTCACCAACGGCCACGTTCTCATCGCGGTCGGCGGTGCGCCCTTCAAATGCCCGCCAGCCCCCAGCGAAGCAGCGTTGATGATGCACGACTATCTCACGACCCGAGGCATTCGGAGCGCCTGCGCGATCACGCTCATCCTCCCGCTCGAAACGCCCGTGCCGCCGTCACCTGAAACTTCGCGGGCGTTGCTCGCCGCTTTTGCGGAGCGGAACATCACCTTCGTCGCCGATCGCGAATTAAAATCGGTCAACCCGCAGCGCCGGGTTGCCACCATCGACGACGGTCGTGAGTTTTCGTACGATCTCTTCCTTGGCGTCCCCGCGATTCGCGCCCCCAAAATGCTCGACGAGAGCGGCATGACCGAGAAGGGATATATCCCGGTCAAACCAACGACTCTCGAAACGCGCTTTCCCGACGTTTACGCCGTCGGCGACTGCGCGAAGCAAGGCACACCGAAAGCCGGTGTTTTTGCCGAGGGCGCCGCGCGCGCCGTCGCCACCGCATTGATCGCACGCCTGCGGAACAAGGAGGTTCCGGTGACCCACAAAGGGACAGGTTCATGTTACATCGAGTTCGGCGCTGGACGTATTGGCCGCGTTGACGTTGACTTCTTCTCCAATCCCGAAGGTCCAACGGGCACCTATTACGAGCCGTCGGTTGCCCTGCGCGCGGATAAGGAGCGCTTCGGTTCAAGCCGCCGCGCCCGCTGGTTCAACCGCTAGCCGTCCGAAATCCTAGCCGCTGAACGGCGAAGCGGAACTGGATGCGCCAACGGCGGTTGGATACGGCGACTTGTCCAGCAATAAACAACGCAAGCTAATATTCACAATTTGCCACGGATTGTGTGATACGCAAAATCGATAAAAACTTCTCTTGCATTGTTTTTTTCAATGCGCCTTCACTTGTTGCTGGCCTTGGCAAAGCCGGTGGGTGCTGGCAGTGTTCTTCGACGCCAAGGCCAGACTTGAAGGGCGTTGGTTGCGGCGCAATTTCCGGATTAAATGCGCCACGCGCAACATGTGGGGCGATTCAATCCATGAGTTTACTGAGTCTCCCCTTCGCTCTTGGGTTGGCCGTGTTCCGCGGAATCCGGGTCTGATTTCACTCCACTGAACATGGATAGCTCGTAACGCCGCACGAGAGGCCGGTTTGTAACCTTTTGGGACTTCGCGGCTCAGTCATAGAAGAGACGAAGAAAGTTGAAACTATGACGAACATCGTGGAACTGACCGAAGACAATTTTGAAACAGAAGTCATTCAGGCCGCCGCTCCGGTGGTCGTGGATTTTTGCGCGCCGTGGTGTGGCCCGTGCAATTTCGGCGCAGTCTTCGGCGCGTTGCTTGCAAACAGGATTCACTGAATCCCAATCACACCAACTCTATGAAAATGCACCTCCTCATCCGCCGGTTCGCCGGCGCCTTCATCCTCATCAGTCTCCTGCTCGCGCATTATCACAGTCCCTACTGGCTTTGGTTCACCGCGTTCGTCGGCTTCAACCTGCTCCAGTCTTCCTTCACCAACTTCTGTCCGCTGGAAATCGCTCTCAAGAAACTGGGAGTGGGCGGCTCATGTTGTGAGAGCGGGAAACCCAGCGCTGGCTGCTGCCCAAAATGAAACGGCCGCTGGGATTTCTCGTTCTGTGGCTGGCGCTTTTCCCGGCAGCGAACGCTGCCGAACCGTGGACACTGGAACGAGCCTTGGATTACGCGCTGACCCACAACCCTGACGCGCGCATGGCGCGACAGCGCATCACCGTGGCGCAAGCCGGCTTGGAACAAGCCAATTCCACATTCTGGCCACGGCTGCAAGTCCAGTCCGGCTACACCCGCACGGACAACCCGATGATGGCCTTCGGGGACATCCTCAACCAGCGATCCTACAGTTCTTCGCTCAACTTCAACGACGTTCCGGGCGTGGATGATCTCAACGCGCGGGGCCTTGTCACGGTCCCTCTTTACGCCGGCGGACGCAACGTTGCAGGACGGCAGGCCGCGAGGGCGCACACCGAGGCCGCGAAACAGGAAAGCGCCGCCATCCGCAATGAGCTGGGCTTTGAAGTGTCGCGCGCGTTTCACACCGTGCTCAAGACGCGGCAGTACATTCTGGCAGCCGAAGCGGCGGTCAACTCGTTTGAAACGAATCTCGCCGTGGCCAGAAAGCGCCTGGATGGCGGCACGCTGTTGAAATCCGACGTGCTTGACATTGAGGTGCGCTCGGCCCAGGCGCACGAAGACCTTATCAGCGCCCGCAACGCGAACACCCTGGCCGGGCGCGTGTTGCGCAATTTGTTGGGGATCGAAGACGGCGAGTTCATGGTGGCCGACACCGCTCCAATCGTCAGCGCGCCGGACTCCGGAGATTTTGCGCGGCGACCTGAGCTGGCCGCCGCCCGCGAGCGCGAAAGCGCGGCGCAAGCACAGCTTGGCGGGTCGAAGAGCGGCTACATCCCGCGTGTCAGCGCGTTTGGCAGCCTTGATTACGATTACGGGTCGGTCACAGGTGGTGATGGCAAGAGTTACACGGCGGGCGTCTTGGCGCAATGGGACTTGTGGGACGGCTTTTCGACGCGCGCCAAAGTTCACGAGGCGAACGCCAACCTGGAATCCGCCCGCGAAGAGCTGCGCAAGCTGCGGTTGGCGCTGGATCTCGAAGTCGAACAAGCCCGGCTCAACCTCAAGGCGGCGGACGAGCGTCTGGCAGTGAGCGGCAAAGCGGTGGAGCAAGCGGAGGAAAGCGCGGGCCTAACCCGCAATCGTTTCGAACAGGGGCTGGCCCTCTCCACGCAATTGATTGATTCCGAGTCTGCGCTCGTCGCTGCGCGCGTGCGCCGGGCCGAGGCTCAAGCTGACCGCCGTATCGCCATTGCCGCACTTCGAAAAGCGCTCGCGCTGCCCCAACTTGATTCGCAACCGGCCCGGAACTGATATGAAACGATACATCTCAAGAACTGTTGCCTTTCTTTCAACCGTTGTCCTTGCGTTCGCTCTCGCCGGTTGTGGCTCGAAGCACGAAATCGCAAAGGAAATCACAACGAACCTTCCCACAGCCCAAGTCCGCGTGCAGACCGGCGAGAACAAATCGCGAACAATAACCGAGGAAGTCGTGGGCACCGTGCGGGCGAAGCTCCATGCAACCCTTGAGGCCAAGCTGAGCGGGCGCATCGAGAAAATGCCTGTGGCACTGGGAGACAAGGTTCAAAAAGGACAATTGATCGTACGGCTGGATGCCGCCGAGATTGCGGCCCGGTTGGAACAAGCGGAGGCCTCACTGGAAGAAGCCGACCGTGATTGGAAACGGGCTTCCGCCTTATTTGAACAGCAGAGCGCCACCCGTGCGGAATACGATGCCGCCCAGTCCCGTCAACGAGTAGCCAAAGGAGCGGCGGCAGAAGCCAAAGCCATGTTGGACTACGTGGAAATAGTTGCCCCGTTTGAGGGAGTTGTGACGAAGAAGTGGGCCGACGCGGGCGATCTCGCGGCGCCGGGCAAGCCACTGGTGGACATTGAGGACCCATCCGCATTGCAAATGGATGCGGACGTGCCGGAAGCCATTGCCTCGCATATCCAGCGGGATTCCCGGCTCGGTGTTCGAGTGGATGCCATTACCGGCGAACTTACAGGCGTCGTCAACGAAATCGCTCCTACAGCGGACCCTATGACCCGCACGTTTCGGGTGAAATTGGATTTGCCCCAGATGGCGGGACTGATGCCAGGACAGTTCGCGCGACTGGCGGTGCCCATCGGCGAGCACACTTCCGTGCGCGTGCCGGCAGCCGCAGTGGTGCAACGGGGCCAGTTGGAGATTGTATTTTCCGTCACCAACCAGCACGCCCAATTGCATCTGGTGAAAACCGGGAGGCGGGTGGACGACGAATTTGAAATACTCTCGGGGCTTGATGCCGGTAATACGGTTGTCACCACTGGCGCAGACCAATTGACCGACGGCCAACCGGTGGAGGCGAAGTAATGTTTTCCCCAGGCTTACAACCAGCCGGTGAGATAGGCATCGCCGGACGCATCGCGCGCGCGTTTATCGATTCCAAGCTAACGCCGCTCATCATCATCACATCGGTGCTGCTGGGAGCGGCCGCAATCATCATGTTGCCGCGCGAGGAAGAACCGCAGATTAAAGTGCCAATGATTGACGTGCTCGTCTCCATGCCAGGATTCAGCGCCAAGGAAGTGGAGGAGCGCGCGACCCGCCCAATGGAAAAACTGCTCTGGGAGATTCCTGGCGTGGAATACATCTACTCCACTTCGCGGCCGGGCGAGAGTCTGGCCATTGTCCGTTTCAAGGTTGGTGAGGATGTCGAAAAGAGCCTGGTAAAGCTGAACCAAAAGCTGCAATCCAACTTTGACCGCATCCCGCGCGGCGTTTCGCCGCCTCTCATCAAACCCCGGTCCATAGATGACGTGCCGATCCTGGCGCTGACCTTTCACAGCCAGCATTACGATCACTTGACCCTCCGCCGGTTAGTGGCACAGGTGGATGACGCGGTGAAGCAAGTGCCGCTGGTCGCGGAAACCACCATCATCGGCGGCGCAAAGCGGCAATTGCGCGTGCTGCTGGATCCAGCCCGCCTGGCTTCCCGCAACCTCGCCGCAGCGGAAATCGTCCCCATGCTGACTCAGGCCAACCGGCAGAGCGTCGCCGGGGGAATAACCAGCAATAATCGCGAAACCATCGTTGAAACCGGCGACTTTCTCTCTAATGCGCAGGACGTGGGAAAAGTCGTGGTGGGTGTGTTTGGCGGCAAGCCGGTGTATTTGCGGGAGGTCGCCGAGATCAAAGACGGCGCGCAAGAGGCTTCGCAATACGTGTTTTTTGGCAATGGTGCAGCGCGATCAAGCACGAGTGCCGAACAACCAGCGGTGACGTTGACCATCGCCAAACGGCCCGGCGCAAACGCCATTGCAGTGGCGAATCAGGTCTTGCAGAAGATTGACGCGCTCAAAGGAAAGACCATCCCGAATGACATCCAAATCTCCATCACCCGCAACTACGGCCAGACTGCCGCGGAGAAATCCAACGAACTCCTATTGCACATGGGCATCGCGGTGATCGGCGTGTCAGTGCTGATCCTGCTGACCCTGGGTTGGCGCGAATCGGGCATCGTCGCCATCGCCATCCCGTCCACCCTCGCGCTGACGTTGCTGGTGTTCTATTTATACGGCTACACGCTCAACCGCATCACGCTGTTCGCCTTGATCTTCTCCATCGGCATCCTGGTGGACGACGCCATTGTCGTCGTCGAAAACATCGTCCGGCACTTTCACTTGCCGCAAAACAAAGGCAGGAACTGGTCCGCCATTGCGGTCGAAGCGGTGAACGAAGTCGGAAACCCGACCATTCTCGCCACCTTTGCCGTGATGGCGGCGGTGCTGCCGATGGCGTTCGTAGGCGGGTTGATGGGGCCTTACATGCGCCCAATTCCCATCGGGTCAAGCGCCGCCATGTTTTTCTCGCTGGCCATAGCGTTCATTGTGACGCCGTGGGCCAGCATTCGCATCCTGCGCTGGGGGCGGAAGTATTCGCAATTGACCGAGGGCAAGGCTGACCCAAGCCAGACGAACCAATCGCAGCCGCACTCCGAGCATCCGGAGGATTTCTTCACGAAATTTTACCGCCGCATTATGAATCCCCTGATCGCAAGCGCGACCTGGCGGATGGTCTTTCTCGCCAGTATTGTCGCCTTGCTGTTTGGAGCGATGGCCCTCGTGGGCATCGGCTGGGTGAAGGTGAAGATGCTGCCGTTCGACAATAAGAGCGAATTCCAGATTATCCTTAACATGCCGGAAGGCAGCGCCCTAGAAAACACAGCGCAGTGCGCCCGCGAAATCGCCGCGGCCGTGCGAGCCGAGCCGGAGGTGACGGACTATCAGATCTACACAGGCGTGGCCTCTCCCTTCAACTTCAACGGCCTGGTGCGGCATTATTTCATGCGTCGCGGCGCCAACATCGCCGATCTGCAAATCAACCTGGTTTCAAAAGACGACCGCAAAGCCCAGAGCCATGACATCGCTAAGCGGGTTCGCCCGCGCGTCGCAGCCATCGCCGCCAAATACGGAGCGCGCGTGGCCGTGGCCGAAGTGCCGCCAGGCCCGCCCGTGCTGCAAACGCTCGTCGCAGAAATCTATGGTCCAACTGAGGAAAGCCGCCTGGCACTGGCGAACAAGGTCATCGGCATTTTCAAGAGCACGCCCGGCGTAGTCGATACCGACTGGTATATCGAGGCGGATCAGCCGGAGGCGCGATTTGTGGTGGACAAAGAGAAAGCGGCCTTGAACGGCATCAGCGCGGAATCCATCGCGGAGACGTTGGACATTGCGGTCGGCGGTCGTGCGGTGGACTTGTTGCATGTGCCTCGCGAAAAGGAAGACGTGGATATTGTGTTTCAGCTTCCACGCACCAGCCGCACCACCCCGGAGGAACTGCTCGCGCTGCGTGTCCGCTCGGACGTGAATCCGTCCGCCCCGCTCGTGCCGTTGCGTGAACTGGTGAAAGTGCAGCAAACGACCGTGGACAAAAGCCTCTACCACAAGAACCTGATGCCCGTGACCTACGTCATCGGCGACGTGGCCGGTGTAGTGGAAAGTCCGGTTTACGCAATCTTGAACATGAACAAAGCATTGAGAGAGATCGACACGCGGGAGTTCGGAGGTTCGGGCGCGGCACTGAGAGTATTCAACGCCATCCAGCCGTTCACAGACGACCAGCCTTCCATTAAGTGGGATGGCGAATGGCACATCACGATTGAAGTCTTCCGCGACCTCGGCAGCGCATTCGCCGCCTGCCTGGTATTGATCTTCATCCTAATGGTCGGTTGGTTTCGTTCCTTCCTGACGCCGCTAGTCGTCATGGCGGCGATTCCGTTTTCGTTGGTGGGCATCATGCCCGCGCATGGATTGCTCGGCGCATTCTTCACCGCGACGTCGATGATCGGCTTCATGGCCGGTGCCGGCATCGTGGTGCGCAACTCCATCATCCTCGTGGATTTCATCGAGCAGCGGCTGGCCGAAGGGATGCCCCTGGACGACGCCGTGGTGGATGCAGGCGCAGTGCGTTTCCGTCCGATGCTGCTGACGGCGCTGGCGGTCGTCGTGGGTGCGTCGGTCATTCTCGCCGACCCAATCTTCCAAGGTTTGGCCATTGCCCTGATGGCCGGAGAGATTGCGTCGCTGCTCATCAGCCGCATGGCTGTCCCCGTGCTTTACTTCATGGCTTACCATCGAAAGACGAGGGCTGTCTCGGATTCGCCGAGGAATCGTCAGGAGAGTGTTTCTCCATAAGGACTGCAAAGCGCCACCGGCGACCGGAGGAGGCAATTAGCCCGAGACGGATAAGATTCCAGTCCGTTTCATGTTGTTGCTTGCGATGATTCGTGTCGGCGATTGATGCGTGTCCTTGAAGACGGGAAAGACAGGCGAAGCTGTGCATTTCACTCAACTGACGGCTATGGACCCACAGGTGATCCTTCATCGTGATGACATGTCCGGCTGCCGCCATATGTGGCTGTGTTCTCACCGTGTGCCTGCGGTGGCCGGCTTCAACCAAGTCGGCCGGCAACGATTCCCCGTTCCCGGAAAATAGGTTGTCGAGAGTGGATTTCAGTTGGACACTCAGATTGTCGGACTTTGGCACGAACCCGTTGGTGCCCGCCTCTTCGGCTCGGGACCGGCACGCAAAGGTGTCTTCCGAAGTCACAATGACGATCACCGGCGCATAACCGGACTCCCATGTCCGGATCCATTCCTCCACTAAGTCGGGCAAATCCGCATGTTCGTACGCGACAAAGACGACCATGTCTGTGTCTGCCACGGCCGCTTCCTTGGCCAAGCCCGCAAACAGACCGTAAAACTTGGGATGGAACACGCCGGCTTCCGGCGCCACACGAGCCTCGCCGACATCGGTTTCAATGAGTAAAATGTTTTCCATGCCGCCGCAGCGTTTGAGCCGGAGCGCCGCCTCACGGTGATGCGAGAGAAAGTGCTCCCCAAGAAGCTACGGTTTCTCGCGCGGAATGTGAGAAAAGTTAGGGTCGCAACATGCACCAAAACGTGCACCAAAATGATTAGAACGGATTGGAACTGATACGGGACGAATTCCGCTTGATTCCTCGGAGAAACGCGCTATTTTAGTAGCAGTTAGTGGGTTTCAAAGAGCGATTCCGACCCTCGCCTTAAGAGCATTTTCAAAATTCGTAAAAACATTTGACCGGCGTGGTTTCCGTCTGTAGACTAACTGTCAGTAAAACTGTCAGTAAAGTGCTGGCAAAGTGTCGCACCAGTGCTGCGGCAGTGCCGGCCCGGTTTCACTCGGTAAACCGGGCCAATATGGCGCAAAAAATGGCGAAACTGGGTACGAATCCCACCCCTTCCGCCATATTGATTAAATGGTGATGCCCGCTGTGATCATGGTCCCAATGATGAATCCTGCGCCGGAACCAGACGCGAATCATCCAGATCCAGCCGATAGAGGATCTGGTTATAGTTGTAGCGGGGAGTCAGGGGCGGATTGCGGGCGAATTCAGCGGTGTAGGTGCCCTCAAAGATCAATACAGGCGAGTTCTCCGGGGTGAATTCAGGATGCAGGCTCGGATTATAGAAGCTGTAATTGACGTGGCTGAGGATCTTCACTGCCGGACCCCATGGCCCCGTCGGCACACGCGCCTCGGCGTACCAGATCTCGCCCAAAAAAGATGGTTTGCCGTCCAATTCCACGAAGACACTCACCCACCTCTTGCGCCACGGGTTCCAAGCCATCGAACCGGAAGCGGCGCGCACGCGCTCGTGTGTCCCCGCCGCGACCAACGTTGTTGGCAGAGTGAGCTTCTCCCAAGTGTTGCTGTTCTGCCAGGCCTCGAACGTTGCAGGACAACGCATCTGGGGAAATGGATTGCAAAACAGCACCCATGATTTCCCGGCGTCATCCGTCCATTTGACAGCGTGCCCATCGGGTGTCAAAGGAGGGTGCGGAGAGGCGTCGGACTCCTCCCACAAAAGTCGGAACGGCTCGAACGATTCGGTGGCATCGTTCCAAACGGCCAGGCCACGGCGGTATTCGTGCAAGTAGCCGCTGACTTTGAGATAAGTCGCCACCAAATGCTCCCGCCCTTGGGCATCGGGCAGGCTCGCGCAAGCGGAAATCCATGTTGGACCCGAGCCGGGCATTTTCGCCACGCCCCGAGGAACGCCCTGTTCGTCCCTGAAATAATCCAACGGCAGCCGCAATGGCGGTTTGACGGAGGATAGCAGCTGCAGTGAACTCGTCGCGGCGGAGCTGTCAAATATCCCCAAAGGATAACGGGGAAGAATCGTGTCGCCCCACAGCCAGAAAAGCTTTCCGCGATAGAGTGCGTTCTGCACGGAATCCGACCCCAGGACGCCCGATTCCCGCCACGATAGCTCCGCGCCCAGCTTCTGGCTTTCAGCGAACAATCCGCCGCCGGTGATGCGGCCCAGACGCCGTGCGATGATGGTGCGTTCCACCTCGACCCGATGCACCTGACCGGACTCCGGCGTGAAGCGGAATCCGGCGTAGCCAAAGCCGTCCTTCTTGATCCCGTATCCATCTGCCTTGAGATCGAACCAAGTTTCCTTGCCCATGAGTTCGGGGAGATCGAAGGCAATGGCGCCGGCGTTGTCCGTGACAAATCTCACGCCGTGCAGTGTCTGCAATTCCACCAGCGGAACCGGCCAGCCGCACGATTTGTCCACCACTTCGATTCGGCACGGAGCGGCTGCGGAAACCGAGGCCATCTCCACCAGGTTCACCAGGAAGAGGCCAGCCAGCGGCCATGAACATCGCAGCATCATTCCTTTTCGCTGGTCAGGCCGCGCGGGCCTGAAGTGATGGTCAAGAGGGCATTGCCCCATCGGACATGCAGCAGTTTGCCGGAGAATCCGCGCGGCTCGTCCGGCTTCCACAAAGGACTTTCGCTGTTCAAATTCAGGCTGGGATGAAAACCGAAGAAAGCGCGAATGACAACGTCGGTAAAATCCGCGCCGCAGAGGGCTTCGCGGCAGATGGTGCCCGCATTGGCAATGCGGACGGCCGCGTCAAAATCTCTTTTTTTCGGGCCGTAAAATTCCGCTCCTTGTGAAAAGGCGCCTTCGTGAGTGGCGGCCTCGCAGCGCCGGTAAAAATCCAGCGCATCCTGCCAGAAGCCGAGATGGCAGAGGCCGTCGGCCGTTTCCGGCGGCCAGCCGGAGTAAGCGCCCATCGGACCGTGATCGGGTCGGTCGGAGACAGCGGCGGCGGGGTCTTGCAACGACTGCGCCCGCATCCAGTTTTTCATCAGTAACTCGCGGTCCACGAACCGGCGCATTTCCGTGCGAACGGCGGGCGGAAGATCATCACCGATGCCTTGGGCTACGAATTGAAAATCGAGACAGTGCCGCATGTCAAACTGACGGCCATCGGGGTAACGGCTTTGCCAGAATCCGTTGCCCGCCACATACAATTGCGGATAGATGGCCTGGACCAGCTTTTCCGCGGCAGCCCGGCGTTGGGCGGCCAGTTCGCGTCGGCCGAGAAAGTCATAAAGGTCGGCCATGTCACGCAACATGCTGACGTAGGCGGCGTTGAATCCGGCTGTGGCGTGAATGTAGGTGGGCACGCATTCGAGAAAATGGTTCGGGTCGCCGCCGAAGTCAGCCAGCCCGCCGTCGGGCATGAGGTATTTTTGATAATTGAGGGCGAGGCGATCCAATTGGTCGAGAACGGTTTTGCCACCGACGTTTTGATTCAGAAAAGCGCGGTCGCGGGTGACCCGTAAATAGCTCGCGGCGATGCGGAAGAGCATAGGATAATTGGCCACGTAGCGATATCCGAATGCGCGGTTGCCGTAGTAATCGAACGCCAAGTACTTTTCCAGGTCCCACTGCAGCGTTTTGACGACATAGGCGCGCATGGCCGCCGGTTCCAATTGAGCAAAGAGCGTGTCCATCATGCCGGTATCCCAGATGAACTCGACCGACGCGCCGTAACGCGGGCCGCCCGCGACAAAAACGCGCGGGCTGCACGGGAGCTGGTCGCGGAGCATCAGCAGCATCGTCACCACACCCATGTAATAATTGCGGAGCAGGGCGGGATCATCCGTTTGCAACACGGGCAGGTTTCCTTCAAAAAATCCGTTGTGGGGCGTGAAGGCCGCGGCGTAGCGTTGTTCCCAGAGCTTTTTGGCGTCGGCGAAAACTGAGTCGAAGTGAGCCGCCCAGCGCAGGGCGTCGGAATTCACTTTGTCGCCTTCGCCAAAAGCCATGACATATTCAATTGTTTTCGTTTCACCGGAAGCAAGATGGCACTGCCATGTGGCAACGCCCTGATGTCCGTCGGAATCCAAAGTGTCCGGCTTGGTTGCGAAAGCAAAGGCGGTTTCCGCAGGCGTAGTGGTGTCGTTGACGACAAGGAGGTGCTTGGACTTGACGGCGGCGCGATAATCGCCAGCGTTGCCGGCACGTTGCGACTGCATTTGGCCAACCGCGGCGCGAATGGCCTCGGTTTCCTCGTACCGCCGCTTTGGCCCGCCCGCGCCGGGCTGAGCAAAAGCCCAGTCCCACGAGCCGGGTGCGGTCAGCTTGCTGACGTCCCCAATGAGATCAACGGAAATAGTCCCTGTCACGGCGGCGGGTTGCGTGTTGGACAAGGTGATGCGCCAGAGCACGCCGCGGTCGTCGAAGACCATGCGGTTGACGGTTTCAATAGCCAGTCCGTCGGTGACTCCCGAACGAACCGCTTGATAGGGAAACCAGCGGAATTTTTCGGCGAGGGGAACTTTGCCGTTGAGCTTGAAAACACCGCTATGAAATCCCTGCGAAAATGGCGGCGAAGCCAGCCAACTGACGCTGGAGAAATCCTTATTGACCAGCAACTCGGCGTCAAAGTTATGGATGGAAGGAAACTGCTCAAGCTCCGCCCGGTTCTTCCAATCGCCGGCCATTTCATCGAGCGTGGGCACGCCCGCGGGCAGCGGGCAGACGGAGAGCGCGCCTGATGTCACCGGCACGGCAGCGCCTGGCGTTGCGACTTTGCGAATGACGAATTTCACCGGCGCCGGTTGCGCCGTGGCGAGTTGCAGCGCGATGATGGCCTTCTCAATGGAAATGGTTTTCTTGCGAAGTGACGCCAAGTGTGGATTTGAGGTCAAGGTCTGTTCCATATCGAGGCGGGCAAAGGCCAGATTGTTGCGCGATTCGGTGAATGTCTTCAGCGCGTCGGCTTGAGCCTCCCACGGTCCGCCGGGCTGCCAGGCGTTGGTCGTCGCGGAGGCGATGTTGATGCCGCGCGCCAAAGCGTCAGCGCTCCAGTCGCCCAATGCCCGGCCGCCGGCGGTCACTTCATATTGGCCTTGGGGCAGGTCTTGGACGGTGAGCATGTAGCGGTTGAGCTCGTTTTCGAATGGAATATAAGCTTCGTTAAGCGTCCATAGCAGGCCGAAATTGAACGGCAATCGTTCGTCGGTTCGCGTAAACGTCACGCCCTCATCGGTGTGTCGAAGATCCGAAATCCGGCAGTTTTCACCAGCCGCTGCCGACGCCAGCCCGGCGTTGATGGTGGCGGCTGAAATATCGGCGGGCGCACCGAGCCCTTTGAGAATGGCAAACGCCATTGCCATCTGACCCAGATCATTCAAGTGAACGCCGTCGGCGGCGTGCATCAACATTCGCGTTTCCGTGTCCGTCTTTGTTCCGTTCGCCGCCAAAACGCGGCGCTGGATTTCGCGCATGGAACGCTGGACGTCGATTGTGCCCGCGCCTTTGGCTTTCGCGAGGGCCAGGCCTTCATCGCACATCTTTTGCAGGAATCCCTGCTCTGCGGTGGCGGGATACTCCGATGTGATGGCTGCCGAACAGATGAAGGGTCGCGCTCCGTGTTGCGCGCACCGGTCAACGATTTCGCCGATCGCCTCCAAGTATTCCTTCTTGTGCGCCTGATCGGCTTTGAAACCCCAGCCGATGTCGTTGATGCCGTAAGCGACGGTGACCAGCGTTGCTCCGCGCCCGAAGAGGTCCTTGTCCAAACGGGCGAGACTTTGTTGTGCGGTTTCGCCACCCTTGCCGGCGTTGATGAATGTGACTTTCCATCGCGGGAATCGCAAGAGCGTGTAGTCCTCAATGATTTCGCCGTACTCGCGCGCGGCGGTGATGCTGTCCCCCAGGAACACGACGGTGTCGCCGTTATGAATGGCAAACTGGGCGCGGGCGATAGGCGGGCAAACCCAAAGCGATGCCAGGAAAACGAAGGAGAGGGTTTTCATGTTTTCCTCCACGACAGTTCAATTTCTTCCAACGTGCGGCCCTTGGTTTCCGGGAGACGGAAGAGAACGAACAGGAACGTAATGGCGGAACAGCCGGCGTAGATCCAGAAGGTCCTGGCGGGGCCGATAACTTCCAACAACAGCGGAAAGGTCTGGGCGACCAAGAGGCAGGCGACCCAGACGAAGAAGGCGGAAACAGACATGGCGCGCCCGCGCAGCTTGGCCGGGAAGATTTCGGAGCAGACGACCCACGGCAGCGGTCCCGCCGCGATGGCGAAGGCCGAGGTGTAGAGGAGGACGAACCACAGGAGCGCCGGGGAGTGGGAGTTATGGAGGAAGATCAACCCGACCGTGACCAAAGCGGCGACCTGAACGGCGTTGCCCAGCAACAACAGCGGTTTGCGCCCGGCTTTATCCACAAAAAGAATCGCGCCAAAGGTGGCCAGGAAGTTGACGAGGCCGATCCAGACCGAGGAACTGAAAGCGGCGTTGGCATTGCCGGTGGCATTTTTGAAAATCTCCGTCGAATAGTACATGATGGAATTGATGCCACTGAATTGCGCGCCCGTCGTCAACACGAACGCGATCAGCAGCGGCAGCCGATAATGGATCGAGAAGAGCTCGGCCAACGAACCTTCCTCCTGTTGCAGCACCTCCTTGACCGCGGCGATTTCGGCCGCCGCATGTTCCGGGCCGCCAAGGCGGGCAAGGATGCGGCTGGCTTCCCCGTCACGTCCGGCCTTAATGAGCCAGCGCGGACTTTCGGGAATGGGAAAGAGCAGGAACAGAAACACCAGTGCCGGGACCGCTTCAGCCGCCAGCATCCAGCGCCATCCATAATCGGTGTTCCAGGCCGCGCCGCCGGATTTCTGGATCCATCGGTTGACGAAGAGGGTCAGGAAAATACCCGTCACAATGCCAAATTGGAAGAGCGTGCCAAGCCGCCCGCGCCATTGGGCGGGCGCAATCTCGGCGATATAAACCGGGCAGATCATGGAGGAAACGCCAATGGCGATGCCGCTGAGAACACGCGCCGCAATGAACTGGCCGAAGGACTGCGGAATGGCGGACAGAATGGCTGAGAGAGCGTAGAGGATGGCGCAGAAGAACAGGACCCGGCGGCGTCCGAACCGGTCGCTGACGAAGCCAGCGGACATGGCGCCGGGGATGCAGCCGACGATGGCCGAGGCGGTGGCCAGGCCAATCCAGAATGTGTCCTTGTGCGGGTCAAGCGCGAAGTGGCTTTGCAAATAGGTGTTGGCGCCGTTAATGACGGCGGTGTCGTAACCGAAGAGAAATCCGCCGATGGCAGTGACGGCCGAGGCGAAAAGGACGAATTGAAAAGAGCCTTGGGGCAGGTCCATGGAGGGTTGGGGAGTTTGGATTTTCATGTCACGACACGACGATTTCCGGCTGACCTGTTGGGAGCATGTTCGAGCTTTATTTTAATGTCTATACATTGCCGCGGAGGCAAAGGTATCGCGGCTGGGCCTGAGCTTGCAGCACAAAAATGAACTTAAATTATTGCGAGCCGCCGTTGATTTCGCCTACGCTTTGAGCGCGATGCCTTTGTACGAGTATCGAAAGAACGCAATCAACCATGTCACGCTGCCGCTCCAGGTCCAGGAAGCGATCGTGTGTGGCACGCAACCCGTCGTCCATCGCATGGTCGCATTGCTGCGTGAGAACAAGAAGCCGGGCCAACCGGTCATCGCAGCGGTGGACGGTTGGTACGGGGTGGATTGGGCGCGCCTGGGAAGGGGACTCCTGGAGGCGGCCAAGGCCCAAGGCATTTCACTGGGAATCGTTTCGGCCATGGGGCTTTACAAAGCGGAGGCGGAAATTGAGAACTACCGTCAACCGCACGTGACGGACGATCCTTCCTTTGGCTGGGTCAATCGAAGCGGCGCTTTGGAGGAAATTCTCGACGGGCAGAAACTCGCGGCCTTGAAAACCCGCCTGGCCGCGCGACCCGCGGACGATACGGATGCCATGATCGTTCTCGGGCCCGGCGCCGACGCTGCGGCCTTGGAGAGTTTGTTGGACCTGCGATTTTATGCGGATTTCACGATGCAACCGTTGCTGTGGCAGATGTGGGAGGGCCGGTTGGTCACTTTCGGCCGTGAGGAGCCGGCCACCACCTACTCCTGGAAAAAATACTACTACTGTGATTTTTATCTTCTGCTCCAGCAAAAGAAGCAGGCTTTTGCGCGGATGGACTATTACGTGGAGGCGGTGGAGGCGGGGAATCTGAAGCTGGTGTCAGCGGCGGGCTACAACACGATCATTGATGAACTGGTCAAGCGGCCCATCAAACAGGTGAAGATCACCCAACCCGGTCCCTGGGGATCTTACCGCTTCAAGGAGATTTACGATGAGATTCCCGGCCTGGAGAACATGGCGTGGAATGAACTGGCCGGCATCGAGTTGAGCATTTTGGTGGACGTGGGCGGGGCGACGTTGAACATGCCGTGCCAGAACATCATGCAGCGGCCAGTGCAAATGGTCGGTGAAAGCATGCATCGGGAGTTCCCGGACCTCCTGCCCCTGCAAGTCTGGCTGGACGACGGCTACTTCAAGGAGCGTGTCCCTTACGAACGGGCCAGCATGCCCATTCATAACCATCCCGACACGGATTATGTGAAGAGGAATTTCAACGAACCTCTCGGTCGCTACGAGACGTACTACATCGTCGAGGCCTATGAAGACGCGGGAACGATGATGGGGTTCAAAGAGTCCGCCAACTTGGAAGAGTATGAGCGCCTTTGCCGTGAGTCGAACAACCGGAAGGTCCTGGACTGGCAGGAATTCATTTGCCGGTGGCCGACCAACGTGGGCGATCTCTTTCTGATTCCGCCCGGGACCGAACATGGCCACGGCGGCAACCAGATGATTCTGGAAATGGACACCGGGCCGAGCGTGGCCGGCACCGAGTATTCGTTCTTCACCTACGACTTTGCGCGGCCGACCTGGGACGACAAAGCCAAGAGCATGACTGCGCCACCCATGAAAATGCATCTTGAGCATTCATTCCGAAACAACAAGTGGCGGCGTGAAAAATACGTGCAAGAACATCTCCGCGCCCGACCCGTGGTGGTGCGTGGCGATGGCGACACCCGCATGGACCGCTTTTCATCCCTGGCGGAAATGCCCTTCGAGATCGAACGGTTCGTCTTCACAAAACCGATGGCCCACAGCACCGAGGGGAAGTACCTGCAAATACCCACCTTGACCGTAGGCAAGTCGGTCATCATTCGCTCCAAGACCGATCCTGCTTTCCAGACTATGATCGAGTTTCTTCAAGCCTGCCTGATTCCGGCGGGTTTTGGCGACTACGAATTCATCAGCCCGGACGGGTCATCCTGCACGGTCGTGATGATCCGATTGAAACAGGCTTGAAGGGCGAAAAGAAATGACAACTTCCGTGATGGGCAATGCTGGGACACCTGAGCCGGCGATACGCGAGCCGGCTCCCGCGGAAGTCGAACGAGTGCTTCATCTCTTCGGCAACATGCGGCTGGGTCCGGAGGTTCGGTTGCTGGCGGCGGCGCGAAGCCGTCCGATAGAACGCTTCATCGCCGCCGCCGCCTGGTGGCCCATGGGAACGGTCGGCCTCTTTCAGATCGCCTGCCTGCCGGGAGTGGATCGAGCCGCGGTAGCCGGTTTGTTGATTGACAGGCTGGGAGAATGCGCCCGTCTGGCGGGCCTGCAAACAATCCAATGCGCGCAATTGCTCACCGATGATAACGAATGGTTTGGAATCCTGCGCGGACACGGCTTCGAGTGTTTGCGTTCCGAACGTTCTTTTGAGATTGCTTATCAGGACGCATGGACGCGTATCATGCAACTCCACCAAAAGCACGGGTCGCGGATTCCCGCCACCTGGCAAGCGAAGCCGATTCGAGACCTTCCTCCGGAAACAGCGCTTGATGTAATCGGGTCGCATCGGCTGCTGGCTCCCGCCGAAGTCCGCGCCTTTTGGCGGAAGAATTCTCCAGGCGGCTTTACACTCGATCTGTCTTGCGTTTTGTTCGACGGCGAGCGGCCTTTTGGGGCCTTCCTGGCGCGTCGAATGGGCGAGGTGTACTATGTGGACGTGCAGGTGGTGCAGGAAAAGAATCCGATCCTCCGGTCATTGGGAGATCTGTTTATGATGTATCGAATGTTGATATTGCATGACGAGGCTCAACGCGCCGGCAGGGACGTTCCTATTCGTTGGCTCAGGTTTCGCAGCGGCGAAATCGAGCATCGGCAAACCGCCAACCTCGCCCTGCGAATGGGTGGGCGGGAGCTCCCGCCCAACCATGTAATGGCGAAAGGGCTGTGAACACCGCGCTGTTTTATTTGACGCTATGGCCGACCGATTATTGCTGGCAGGCTGGGACGCGGCAGATTGGAAAATCCTGCACCCCCTGATTGACGCCGGAGAAATGCCGGCGCTCCGTCGCATCGTTGAGGCGGGAGCGTCAGGGGCACTGCTCTGCGTACAGCCGCAGATTCCAGTGGCGCAGTGGACTTCCATTGCCACCGGAAAACGTGCATGGCAACATCGGGTGTGCCACCCGATAGAAAGGATCACCGGCGCAAACGAGGCCGTTCCGGTCACCGCCGCCCGGTGGCGCTCGCTGGCGCTTTGGGACATGCTGGCTCAGGCGGGAAAACGAAGTGTGGTCGTGGGCTGGCCCGCGACGCACGGCGGGCGAACTGAAAACACGGTGCTCGTGTCGGACCGGTATGCCCAACCGACCGTCGGCCCGGGTATCAAACCGTGGCCACCGGCCGGGCCGGGGACTTACTGGCCGAAGGAGATCGGCGCCCGGCTTGACCGCTTGCGAATGAGTCCCGAGGATGTCAAGGCGGACGTTGTTTCGCAGTACGTCCCGGAGTGGAAGAAGATTGACCAGAAACGGGACCGACGCCTCGGGCAGTTGCGGCTCTTCCTGGCGACGGATTTTTCGCACCACGCCGCGATGATGAGATTGCTCTCCGGTGGCCGGTGGGACTTTGCCGCCGTTCGTTTTCCGGCCCTGGGAGCGATTAGTCAAATTTTTCTTCCCTACCGTCCCCCACGGCCGGATTGGGTGCCCGAAGTGGAGTTTGGGCTGTACCAGAACGTGATTCGCAGTGCCTGCCGCCAGCTCGATCAAATGCTGCGCGATCTGATCCAAGCCGCCGGAACCACCGCTTCCATTTTGGTCGTCTCCGCCCACGGGGTAAGCCCGCGCGCCCTCCCTCCGGCCAGCGTTCGGGTGCGTGACAACGAGGCCTGGAAGTCGCCCCACGGCATCTTTGCCGTCTGCGGCCCTGGATTCGCCGGGGATGCGCTGGTCTTTGGCGCGACGGTTCTCGATGTGGCTCCGACGGTTCTCGCCTACTTCGGACTGCCCATCGGCGAGGACATGGAGGGACGTGTATTACTGGAGGGCTTTGCGAAAGCGCCCGATGTCACGCGCGTGGCAAGCTGGGAACCAGCGGGGACCGTTGCCTCGCGGCCGGTCGCTGAGGACCCCGGCTCCCCGGACAATCCCACGGCGGCAGCCGTCCTCCGGCGGGAATCGGATTGGAATCTCGCGCGGTCCTATCTGGATGCCGCGCGCCACGAAGAAGCGCTGCCGGTTCTGGAACGGTTATTTCGCTCCTTTCCGGAGCGGCCGGAACTGGGGCACGCGCTTTTCCAATGCCAATTAACACTCCAGAAGCTCACGGAGGCGGCGGAGACGCTTGAGGTCATACTGGAGGGGCTTCCCGCCGGGATTTGGTCGCTCCTGCCCCGGGCCGAACTCAGCCTGGCCCGAAGGCAGATCCGGGAGGCGCGCTCCTTGGTGGACCAAGCGTGGAAGCTCCATCCCACTCAGCCGGATGCGTTGCGCAGGCTGGGCCTGCTCTTGCTGCGGCTGCGGGAATGGAATGCGCTGGCCGAGCTGGCCCAACAGGCGCTCAAGATGGACGACAACGACGCCCTGGCCTGGATAGGATTGGCCGAGGCGCAATTGCGGAAGCGACTGCCGGCCGAGGCGGAGGAAGCCGCGCTGCGGGCCATTGGTCTGAACTATTACATGCCGCAGGCTCATTTTGTCCTGACGCGGGCGCTCATTGCCCAAGGCAAGTGGCAGCAGGCCCGGGAAACCCTGCAAATCCTCTTGCAGCTCCAGCCCAATAACCGGGCTGCGGCAACATACGCCAAACGAATCGAGCGGCAACCCCAGCCGTCATCAAACGGGGGGAACTGATTAAGAGCGTGTTTTAAGAATCTCATTCTCGTCATGCCCCGGCTCGGCAGGAGCCTCGCCCTGCCACAATCGCCTCGGCAGGGCGAAGCTCCTGCCGAGCCATTGGCCGCAGGAGGCTCGAAAAACCCGATTTTTAAAACACGCTGCAAGACAATCAGCCCCCAGCCACAAATCGCGCCTGCGTGGGGGTCCGGCCCCAAGCAACAGCGCCAAGAGGCCGGAATTGGATCTCCGACCACCTTTTGGCATCAGAGGGCGCCGCCAACCTGCCTCAAGGCACCACCACCCGATAGAACATCGAACCTGAGCCTGTCGGTGTGACAAGGTAGGGCGAGCTGGCCAGGTAATTGGTGGTCCAAGGCCCCTTCAGGTTGGTGGCCTGGAGCAAACTACCCATCGGCCAGGTGACCTGAACCTGTGTTCCCACCACGGCGATTTGCAGATTCACCGGCGGCAACACGCCGGTGGCGGCGTTGTACAGAGTCTGGAGTTGGTTGGAGGTCAGCGTTTGGTTGAAGATCGCCACTGCGCCAATTGTTCCAGTGAAGTTTTCGGCACCGAACGAGGCGCCGGCGGGATCGCTGCCAATGTACTCGGGGCTGTTAAAGGGCATCACCAGATTGGTCGAGCCGTTCGGGTCAAATATGCCGGCGAGGTAACTCTCATCAACCGCCGAGTTTGTCGCTTCGGCATTGAACATGTAGAGGGTCGCGTTGCTCGAGGTGACCGCCACCGCCACAAATGACCACTCATTTGTCGGCGTTACAAGGTCCGATTGGAAAAAAAGGTCTTCGTCGTTTCCCGGTCCTTCATTCCACGCGTAAGACAATTGCATTTCGCCGGCACTATTGGTCTCCCAGTAGTAATCAATGCCGGCGTCGGTGCTGCTGGTGGTGCCGGCATAGACGACTCCCGCTTGGCTGTTCGGGGGAGCGGATGGATTCACCCAGGCCGTGAACGTTACGCTGTTGGTATTCAAGTTCCAGGGCGCCAATGTGATCCAGGAATTGGTGTCGTATGGGGTGATGAGCACCGCTGCATTGTTGGCGGCGAAGCCGGGAAAACCATCGGCCGCATCCGGGCCTTTGACACCGGCGAACCCGTTGGTCACGTCAATACCATAAACTCCATTAAACCCGCCCGCATTATCGTAGGCGACCAGGTTGCTGGTCGCGGGGTTCCCGCTCTCGTTTAACCGGTAGTAGGCCACCGGAGCGGCGGCGAGCACGGCGGCGTCATAGAGGCTCTCTTGGGCAACGGGCAAGACGGTCAGTGAGGAGACCACGCTCGGCGCCGGCCCGGACCCGAAGTTCAGGAGCACGTCATAATTTCCCGCATCGGTTGTTTGCAAATTGCTGATCTGCAAATGACCGGTGGTCGCGCCCGCGATCCGGCCGCCATCGGACAGATTGGTCGTGTCATGCCGCCATTGATAAGTCGGGGTCAAACCGCCTGTGACGGTGACGTAGAAGTTGCCTGTCACACCACCGAACAATATCGGTTGGGCGGGTGTCACCACGGGCGCGACGACGGTCAGCGTCGCCGGAGGACTGCTGGTCACAGAGCCGAGTGAGTTGCTGATGACCACGATGTAATCAGCCGCATTGGCCGCGGTGGCGCCATTGATGGTCAAGGTGGCCGTGCTGGAACCCAAGATAATGCCGCCATCGCTCAGGGGCGTGTAAGGCCCGTGGCCGTTGGTTGGCCCTGTCATCCATTGGAGGGTCGGCGGAGGGTTGGCCAGATAGGTCACGTTAAACTGGACGCTCGCCCCCACCGCGTTGGTTTGGGACTGGGGTTGGACGTAAATGTCCGGGGCGCCCACCTCGTTGGTGGCGCCGGCGATGATGCCGGTGAAAGGCGTCGTCTCGTAACCGTAATCCACCACAGTGAGGCTTTTTGGCGAGTCCACTCCATCGTAAATGAGGCGTACCCAGCCGAAATTCGTGTTACCGCTCGAGTCCCACAACTCCATCCCCACGTAGCCCTCGGTGATCGCGGTGTTGTTCCATTCACCGACGTAATGTGCGCCGCCATCCTGCCAGAAATAGGCCTTGGTCGGGTCGGCTGCGAGGTAATTTGAGTCAATCATCGTCCCAAATGGAGTGACCTGCAATCCCCAACTTGACGTGTTCGTATCGTAAGAGGCCAGCGGGGCGGAACCAGGGACGTTGGCATCGTAACCTTCGATATACGGCTTCTGGTCGTTTGGGCCGCTGAAGCCATCGAAACCGACATAAAAATCACCAATGCCGTCAGCGTTCATATCGTAGTTGGTGCTGACGTCGGGGAAGCTGGCGGTGGCAGGGAGCGCGCTATTGACAGGGCCGGAATAGAGGATGGCGCCTTGGGCCATCCCCGAGGCCAGGGCCGAGCTGGAAATGGCGGCAATGAATTGCTTTTTCTTCATAAGAATCTCCTTTTGGTGTTCATTTTACAGAATTATGCAAATGTTTGGACATAGGCATCTGCGACGAGTTAAAAACAATCTGGGAGGGATTGCAAGCGCAAAATCAAGAAAAAGCAGCATTCCCGAATCATTAGCGACATGCTCGATGGCTCGCCAAAAGGGTGGGGCGGGGCGGAGTTTTAGAGGATACCCACCCTTGCCCCTCAAAACAGCCGTTGCTCCGTTGCAAACGTTGATAATCAAGCACTTAAACCGTTGCGTGACCCGTTGCAACCCGTTGCTCCAAGCCGTCGCAACGCCGAAGTCGTTAAGGATTGGGGCAGCATCGGGCTGGGGGATATGTTTTTGGGGATAAAGGGTATGGACAGCCCAACCTTTTGAGGATACTGTGCTGTCAGCAGCCCAGGAAAACGACCCAAGCATGTTTACAGGACGAAAGAATGCGGCGGTGAATCGAAGACAAGACCCGGCTTGGGGATGGGGACAGCCGGGCGGTGGCGCCTTCACCTTGATTGAGCTGCTGGTGGTGATCGCGGTGATCGCGATTTTGGCGGCCTTGCTCTTGCCCGCTCTGGCCAACGCCAAGGCTAAGGCGATGCAAACCCAGTGCCTGAGCAACCAACACCAGATCGGCGTTGCATTAAACATGTACTGCAGTGATAATCGCGAGTCTTATCCCGCACACCCGGATTGGGCTTCGCTTGGCGGTCAAGACGGCAAGTACTATGTGTTTGTTGCGGCTACGAACCGTCCACTGAATCAGTATGCCAAGAACCCACAAGTGTTCCATTGCCCGGCGGACAAAGGCGACTCTTGGTGGGGCAACAGTGTGACCTCAATGGCGAGTAACTGCTGGAATGTCTATGGCAACAGCTATTTGATTCAGTGGGCCGATCCATCGAATCCCGTGGATCCGAACTGCCCGCAAGCGCGTTACTCTGTTGGTGTTCGGACTGTGACGGCAGCCACGAGTGGTCCCTACTCGGACGGTTTCAAGCCAATGAAGACCTCTGATTTTGCGCAGAAGCCCGCCACCAAGGTCATCCAGGGAGATTGGATTTGGCAGGATGACCGGGGAAATACCAACTCCCGGAGTTTGTGGCACAACTACAAAAACACCGCTCTTACTGTGATGGTGTATGCGGACGGCCACAACGCAACCTACAGGTTCCTCAACGTGGAATTATGGCTTGTGCCTGACCCCAACTACCTATGGTGGTGAAAGTTTGCGCATTGGCAACCCGCGTCGGACAGGTCAGCGCGCGTCCTTCCAGGCTCGTTCCGTCACGGGAAACATCGAGATGCGGAACTTGGTGCAGCCGTAAGGAACAAGGCGGACGGTGGCGGCGGTTCCGCTGACCGGCTTGGCGGGCAAGGCTTGGACATCGGTCGGCTGCCAGTCGAAGGATTGGACAGGCGCTTTCAATATGACCGGCGCGTCCAGCGGCCAGTCCCAATGCGTCGGCATGGCTTTTCGCTTGACTGTGATGCCGGCGTCGTGCCGGGCGGCATCGGTGTCCAGGGCGTATTGCCATTTCGCATCCGCCACGGGCGTGTTCGGGTCCACGTCAGCTATGGGCAGGGAGAAGAGCAAGGGGCCAAGAAGCACGCTCATGTACGGCAGACGCCGCGGCTGGAAGTATTCCGGGGACCGGAAACCAAAGTATTGCCGGTTGGCGGACGGCACCTCGGTCTCGTAGCCGTGAATGACCCGCGGGCGCATCGGGAATCGCAGTTCGACCACATCGTTGCTGGTCCAAGTCCGTGCGATTTTCACAAAGCCCTTGCTGTCGCGCATGACCGGCACGTTGGAACCATTGACGGTGATCCGGGCATTCCGGCACCAGCCGGGAATGCGAACGTAGAGCGGGAACGCCGCTTTCCTGGCCGGCTCCACGCGCAGGCGGATCGTTTCGCCAAAGGGGTAGTCCGTCGTCGTGCCGATGGTCACCGGCACGCCCTCGCCCGCCAGCGCGGAAACCGTGCAAGGCCCGTACAAGGTCGCCGCCAATCCGTTGTCGCCAGTGGCCATCCACATGTGAATGATGTAATTGGGAATGATGCGGTTGACGGCGCCGACACAGCAAAGCACCTCTGGACAACCCAGTTTGCTAAAGAGAATGCCGTCGGCCCCCGGACAGTTCGGTTGTGCCGCGGGCAGGGAATCGGAACGGAGGCGGTTGGGCGACTGATAATAGCACATGGTCTGGAAATCACGGGCGATCGGAGCGGCGCCGGCATTGAAGAAGGCGCGTTCCATGCGGTCGCCCCAATCCCCATCACCTTGGATGCGATAGAGCCAGGAGGCCGCCAGGAGCATGGAGGTTACGTCGCATGTTTCGGTCTTGCGGAAGGCGCCAATGCCCGAGGCATACTCCTCGCCGGAGGCCACGCCATAGGGAAGCATGTGCTGATCGTCCAGCCACTTCCAAGCGCCCAGCGTTGCTCGCAGCAGATGCTCGTCGCCGGTCCACGGATAGACGATGGCCGGCAGGCGGGTGTTTTCGTAAAGGATGTCCATGTGGCCTGGCGCCAGTTGGCCGGCTTCCCAGGCCTGGAACTCCTTCACCACGGCCGGCTGGGCCATGGCACGGAGCGCATGATCGAGAATGCGACGGTCGCCGCTGAAAGAATACGTCTCCAGCATGGCGTCCAGATTGCACAAGCCGGTGACGTCGTCAAAATCCACCCGCCCCATGTCCCCCTCGTACCGGGCATACACTTTGACCAACGCGTCGAGCACCCGCTTGTCGCCGGTGCCTTGATACAAGGCCACCAGAGCGCGGCCCATTTGCGAATGCGCCCAACTGTTGAAGCCTTGCGGCGCGTCGCCCTTTTTCCAGTAAATGAATGAAACGCCCGGTTCCGCCTTGTTGACGCCTTCCACCACGGGGTCCAGGCGGGCGCGGATCTTCTTGATCAACGCCTCGTCATGCAGGACCAGACCCAGGCGCAGCGCCCCGTCCAGCCAATAGGCCGATTGTTCGAGCGGCCAACCCGTCCCGTCAGCGCCAGCCCCGGGGGCGTGGATCGGAATGCCTTTCCAACCGTCGGCAAACGTGGCGTGCCGCTCGTCCAAGTGACCCGTGATCCCCTGGCGTGCCGACAACGCCCAGTCCCGCAACCAGCCTTGCGGCTGGACCGCGCCGATCGGCAATGGGAGAAAGGCCGGCTTGACCACCGGTTCGCAGACCCGCCCATAATTGGGGGCATGATCGGAGAGTGTCCCGCCGCGTGTTTCCGGGTCGCCGTTTGTCAAAAACCATCCCGCGATCAAGACGCAGGCGGACAAAATGGTGAAGCCGTGGTGATTTGGACGCAATGTTCTACAGGTATTGGAATGAGTCGTCATGGATGTTTTCTTTATTAATGCTTGGACGCCATTTCAGGGATCAACCATCACCCGAAAGAACATTTGGCCTGCGGGCGCGATGGCAAAGGAAGGCGGCGCCGCGCCCACGACGGGCGTCCAAGCGCCGTTGAGGTTGGTCGCCTGCAGCAGCGTGCCGTGCGGCCAACTCAGCACCACGTTCGAGCCGGAGAACTGGCAACTCAGCAGGACGGGGCCTCCGATGAGGGCGGTCGAGTAGAGTGCTCCCACTTGGGCGGGGGACAAGGTGTAATTGAACACAGCCACTTCATCCATCTCGCCATTGAAGACGGTGCCGGGGACGCTCAAAGTGTCGGCGCCAATGGCGGTAGGCCCGTCCCAACGCTCGACATCGTGAGCGATGGCATTGGTCGAGGAAACCAGGATGCCATTGGTACCCAGATAGAGAATGGCCCCCGTGGGAGCAATGGTCAAAGCCACAAAGGACCACTGGCCGGGCGGCACGAACAATTTGCTGGGCCAGTAGTAAGTATTGGCATTGTCCTTGTTCCAGGTATAGCCGATTTCATCCTGGGGGAAACGCGTGCCGAGGTAGCCCAGGCCGACCGGGTAAGTGCTGTCGCGCGAAAACACCACCCCGGCAGCACTGGTAATGTGCGCGAAGGGATGGAGCCATGCGATGATGGTGATTGCGTTGGTGTCCAGATTCAAGGCCGGCGCAGTGACATATCCGGCCCCGGCGGCGGACACCGAATTGTTCATGGCGACGCCAAGGTTGGTCGTCTCGAATCCATAGAACGGCGGATTGGGCACGCCGGCGACGCCGTTGCTCGTGTTGGTCCCGTAAGTCGCGTCCAGGCGGTTGTAGTATTCATAGGCGATGGCGCTGCCGTTTGTCTCATTGAAGCGCCAATAATAGAGCGGCGCGTCAGCCATGACCGCCGTTGCGTACTGGGTGATGGAGTAGGGCGCCACGGAGATGCTAATGGTGGCCGAGGCCGTCTTGGTTTCGGTGGTGTCGTAGGCCTCGGCGTACATCGCGTGGCTGCCGGCCCCCACCCCTCGGAGGGTGCAATTGAATGGCGAGGTGCCGGTGGAGGCGGCCAGGACGCCGTCCAGGAACACGTTGACCAGCACGATCGAATCGTTGGTATCCGGATCGGCGGCGTTGACGCTGACCGTCAGGTCGGCAGGCCCCTGAAAGATCTGCCCATTGGTGGGGGTCGTGATGGCGCAAACATTCGGCGCGTGATTGACGTTCGAGGCGCCAACCTGCACCCAAATCGTATTGGGGACATAAAGGCTGTTATTGTTGAGCACATTGGTGGAGCTTGTCGCTCCGGTATCGGTTGAATTATCGCAATAGGTGAGAAGGGCCTGGCCTGTCACCGGCGAATAGAACTCGATGTGTTCCTTGGCGGCATAGTAGAACACCGGCCAGGGCACATAGCCGGGCTGATCGGCCAGTGTCACAAGCGTGGTGGCCGCCGTCCCGCCGGGCCAACCGTCGGTTGGCGAACTGGACGTCCGCTCCCAAATGTAGGAGGCGGGAAAACCGGCGTCAACTTGGATGTCCACATATTGGCCCAGGTCCGGGTGATAGCGGATGGAAAAATCGGGAGCGCCATCAGTCATGATGGCCAGGGCGTCGGAAAGGTTGGAGCCGGGGCTGCCGGCCCAGACGCGGTTGGTGGTGAAGTACTGCAAGTTGGCCCCCGGATTATCCAAGCCGGCGAGAGGGATTCGGAACAGCAGGAAGCTGCGATAATTCCAGCCGCCCACAACCGTATCGTTGGCGCCCCACAAGTAAGCATAACCTCCGACGGCGTCAACATACGTCGAAATGCCCGGCGATATGTTCGTGCTATCCAGGACGTCCTTTTCGATGGTCAATGGCCAGAGCAGCGGATTAGGTTCGCTCCCGACGTTTTCCATCACGGCCAGATCAACGGCGAACTGCTGGAAACCGCTCAAGGCCCCGCTGGCAGCGCCCGTGTTGCGGAATCGCGGCAAAAATACATAGACTTTCCCGTTGTAATTGAACCCGTCCTGCACCCAGTACCACCAGGCGCCGTTGGTGTCGGAACCCGGGCTGGGGAAAATGGACGTCATCGCGCCCTGGTCGCGGCCGCGAATGTAATATTCAATGTTGGTCGAGTAGCCGTTCCAGGTGGTAACGGCCAGGGAATTATGCACCATGCCGGCCCCGTTGCGGTTGGTGCCAGTGTCCTGCCGGACGAAAGTGTCGCTGAACAGCCAGAGGATGGTGTGCCGGCCATCCAGCGGAATGGACGCCACGGTATCTCCTCCCAGCCAGCCTGCTTTGAGTGGGAATTGCGGTGTAAATGCCGTCGCCCTCCAGCCTGCCAGCAAGCCCAGCATGGAAATCACTCTCAAGAGCGCCCATAACCGTCTGTCGAACAGGCCCCTTCCAAATTTGCATGAGTGCCGATACGTATATGCAAATTATCCAAGCGCGTGCCGGATTTCAAGCAGGAATATGGGGAGCGGGTCGCCACCTGACTACGCAAAATCCACCTAAATTCTCCTTGCACGCCATTCACTACTGTTTGGTCCCGCCGCTGGCCGCCGCGGCGGCGGCGGCTTGCAGCTTGTTGTATCGCTCCACCAAGTCGTTGTACTTCTCTGCCAGGGCGTTTCGCTCTTTCATGCTGTCGTTGTACTTTTTGATGGCGTCGTCCCGCGCGGCGATCAATTGCTTGATGGCGTCGTTTTGCTTTTGGATGCCCTCGGAGGCCTCTTTGAGCTGGGCCTCCAATTTGTCCACCACCTCTTTGTACTGGACGATCTGATTGCTCATCCCCTCGCCGGCCGAGCGGAGGCGGAGGATTTCGAGCTTTTGTTCGGCGGCGGCCTGTTCATTGGTCAGGGCGGTTTGCTTAAGCTCGTTGATGCGCGTGGAAAGGCCGGCGATCTCGGCGTCCATGTTTTTGATCGAATTGGTGTAATCCTGAATCCGGGTCGCCTGATTGAAAATGGTCCTTTGCAAGGCGGCGCCTTCGTTATGGAGGAGGGTTTGGACATACCATTGCCAGGCGCACAAGGCGCACAGCCCCAGCGCCAAAAACATCAGCAAATTCTGTTGAAAGTTCTTCATGGATGCGGCTCCTACGGGGTTGAATCAGGCGTGACGGCGAAGGCCACGCGCTGAACGCCCGCCCGTTTGACGAAATCCAGCACATAAACCATCTCGCCGTGGGTCGCGTCGCGGCTGCCGCTCAGATAGACCGGGAGGTTGGTGTCGGCCCGCAGGCGCTCGGTGAGCAGTTTGCGCAGATCGGGGAAGCTCAGGAGTTTGTTGTCCATCGAGACCTGTCCGTAAGGATCCACCTTGAGTTTGATGATGTCGGGTTTTTTGGCGGAGGTGATCTGTGTGGCGGTGGGAAGGCTGGCCTTGAGCGTGCGCACTTTCTGCATTTGCAGGCTGACCATCATAAAGGAAGCGAGGAGGAAAAACATGATGTCAATCAGCGGGATGATCTCCAGCCGCGAGCGCCGGCGGGCCAGGGGGGAACGAATTTTCATGGGTTGGCCAGGTTGGTCAGGCCGCCGACCATGAACGCCACTCTTTGCACTCCGGCATGGCGAACCGCCTCCAGCACGTCGCACATGGCGCCGTGGCGCGTGGCGGCGTCGCCATTGATATAGACCGGCAGGTTGGTGTCCAATCGGAAGCGGTTGCTCAAGGCGGCGTCCAATTGGGCCAGGGTCACGTTGGTTTTGGCCAGCCAGACGCGCCCTTCTTTGTCCACCGCGATGTTGATCATGTCCGGCTTGAAGTCGGCGTGGGCCATGGAAGCGCCGGGGAGGCTGACTTTGATGTTCTGGGTGCGGTCCATTTGGAGGCTGACCATCATGAAGGAGGCCAGGAGAAAGAACATGATGTCAATCAGCGGGATGATCTCGATGCGCGAATGGCGTCGCTTGACTGGAGAGGGAAGCTTCATTTGGGCCGATGGACCATGACCTGGACGTTGGTGGCCGCCGCCTCCAACTCAAATTGCAGGCGCGCCACCCGGCCCGTGAAATAGTTGAAGGGCACGAGTGAAAAAATGGCGATGCCCAGGCCGCAGGCGGTGGCGATCAGCGCCACGCCGATACCGCCCGTGACCGCCGCGACCGACAACTCGGCGCTGCCCACGCTCAGAAAGGCCTGCATCAAGCCGGTGACCGTTCCCAGCAATCCGAGCAACGGAGAGAGCGTGACCAGCGTGTCCATGACCGTCAGGAACCGCCCGGCCCGCTCCAATTCAATGCCAGCGCCCAGCTCCAGCGCCCCTTCCAGCGAAGTATGGACGTGATTCAATCCGTTATAGATCATGCGGATGACGGGGTCCTGCGAGTCTTGGGCGATTTTGACGGCGGCGGGAACGTCTCCGTTCTCCAAAGCGGCCAGAATCTGTTCGAGTTTTTTGGGGTCGCGGCGGCTGGACTCGCGCAACCACCAAAAGGAGCGCTCGCCCACCACGGCCACGGCCACCAGGGCGCAGACCAGGATGGGGTACATCACCGGCCCGCCTTTGAGAATGAATTCAACTGCTATATTTGCCATCATAACGAATCAAATAAATATATTCGGCCGCTTGCTTTTTGCTCCCCGTCAACCGGAACGGAGCTGGTATCGAATCGGCGCCAGGAACAGATGCCCGCCGTTGACGGGCGGAACGATCCAGTGGCGCCTGACCCACTCCTGCGCATTGGCGTCCAGGATCATCGAGCCGGAGCTTTGATGAATATCCGCCGAGACGACCTTGCCCGCGTCATCCACTGTCAGCAACAAAATAACGGTGCCCTGGTAGCCCAATTGTTCGGCCAGATGCGGATAGGGATAGGGCGCCGGGCGGTCGCCTTCTTTGCCTGTGCTTTGAACGGTTGTCGGGCCATCCTGGCGCACCACCGGGGCAACCTTCTTCAAAGGCGTTTCGACCGGAGTGGGCGCGACGGACAGCGGCACCAGCAAACTGCCCGGAGTGGGCACGGCGAAGTTGATAGCCGGGGTGTCAATGGTCACGGCCACCAGGGGCGGCGTCTCCGGTTTGTCCACCTCATTCGGCTTTGGCTCGGCGGCGGGCGGAGCCGCTGGCGGCAGAGGCTCGGCAATGACCGGCACCGGCCGCTCCAAGGCCGGCACCGCTTTCTGCGCGGGCAGCCTGGACTGCACCCCCGTGACACCAATGAGCAGAAAGAACAGACAGAGGGAATTGGCCCAGGCCAGCCGCCGGTACGCAGTCCTCTCAGGGGCGGGGAGACAAACTCGCGCCAGATCGGATTTTAACTGGTAGGCGCCGGCAGCCATGAATCAGCTTTTCGCATCAGCTCAATGTCGTCAATGTTTAGAATTGGTAGCTCAATGACCCAAAGAACCCGCGTCGCTCGCCGTACTGCGCGGCATTGACGCCCACGCCGGAGCCGGTGCGCAGCGGATAAACAGTGTCCGTGATATTGACAATGTCCAACCGGGCGACGAGCGATTGTTTTTTCGCCAGGCGCAGTTTTTCGGCCACGCCGAAATTCAGCGAGTAGTACTGGCCCACGCTGGAGCCATTGGGAATCTGATCGGTTGATCCGGGGATGAGGCCCGGCCCATTCTGTCTCAAGCCGCTGCCATAAAGGGCGTCGGAAAAAACGCGCGTGCTCCATCGCCCGGATTCGTTCCAGGTGTAAGCGACGCCGAAGGAGCCTGTGAGCCGTTGGTCGTGGTCGAGGTAAATCCAGTTATGATTGACGTAGCTGGCGGTGGTGTTGTCGCCCCAAAGGTATTGGGCGGAGGCGGCGCCTTCGCCTTGCGCCACCGAGTAAGCGATGTTGGCATAAGAGGAAAAGCCGCCCTTGTCGTAATTGGCCGTGAATTCCACGCCCCGCACCCGCCCTCGCGTGTAATTGAACGACGAGAGGATGAGCGATTGTCCAAAGAAGCCATCGTCCAGTTGTTCCTGCGCTGTCTTGTAATAACCGTCCACGCCCAGCGTCAAACCGGGCACTTGGGGCACCTTCTGACTGATGCCCAAGTCATAATAATTGGCCCGCTCGGCCCGCACCGTGTTGTATGGGCCCGTCACGGGGACATAGCCCGAAGTGGGGTTAAACGCCGCGATGTTGGCCGACGGCACGGTTTCCAGCGGCGGCGGCGTGAAATAGCGGGAATAGCCGCCATGCAAGGTCGTGCTCTCCCAGGGTTTATAGACCAGGTTGGCGCGCGGGCTGACCTGGTTTTCGGAGTCACTGTCGGAAGTGTAAACGTCAAAGCGGGCGCCCGCATTGAGGGTCAGTTGCGGCACGATTTTCCATTCATCCTGCAAATACACGCCGCCAAAATTCGCGTTTGGGTCGTTTTCCTGCTTGATGAAAAGGGGAGATTCCCCCGGCACTGTCTCGTTGCCGGCGCCATCGGTCGCGAAAACCGCGGTGGTGGTATCCGCCCTGACACCTTCATGCAGATAAGTCAAGCCGCCCCGCAGAGTGTGGTAATTGCCCAGGGCGTAGCTGAGGTCCACTTGCCACCCTTCGGAGTAAAGGACGCGATTTTCATCGGTCGCGATTCCGCCGTTGTAATACAAAGCGGCCGGGACGTCGCCCGGCACATAATGCACGCTGCTGTTGCGGGCGTAAGCGGAAACCTGGTAGTTGAGGTTGCCGGAAGACTTCTGGTAGGCCACAACGCCGTAATAATTCTGCTCGTTCTGGTTGTCGTTCAAATCGGTTGGGGTGAAGGTTCCCGCCACCCAGGGGGTGCCGTTGGGCTGGGTTGAAACGGGCTGCAGGTTCGGATTGATGGGAATTTGAAACTGGCTGTAGGACAAGCTCCCCATGACGATGAGCCGGCTGGTCGGGTCCATGATGTAGGAATAGTACATGAATGTCTTGTACTGGTCGGTGTAATCGTGAATGGGCACTGATGTCGGGGACGGATTCTCGATGCCGATGTCATTGTGATCGTAGCTGCCATTGATGAAGAAACTGGATTTGCCGATAGAGCTTCCGTACTCAAAACTGGGCCGGATCGTGTCATAACTGCCGGCATAGACCTCCGCCGAACCGCCGTTGAGCGCCGCCCCGCTCTTGGTCTGGATGTCCACGATGCCGGCGGTGCGAAGGCCGTATTCGGCCGGCAGCGAGCCGGTCATCAACTGCATGTCTTTGACGAAGCGCGGATCCAATTCCGAGCCGAACCCCGTGATGCCTTCGGGCAGCAAGACATCGTTGATGCGGTACTGCAAATTGGCGTGCTCACCCCGCACGTGAAGCTGCCCCAAGGAATCCTCCGCCACGCCGGGCGCGCGCAAGAGCACCTGGTTGAACGAGGCGTTGTTGCCTTGCGCCTCATTCTGGATCGCCACACTGTCAATAGTATAGGTGGACGCTCCAACCTCGGTGACGATGGTGGAGCGCGCCTCATTGAGCTGGCCTTCGACCGTGACCGTGTCCAAGGTTGTCGCGTTATTGGTGGCCGGCGGGGAATTGGTGGAGGTGGCCAGGGGGGCGTTGGCGGCCTGCCCGAGGAGCGCGCCGGGCGCCATCGAGCCGCAGGCCAGGGCCAGGCTCAAAATCCGCCGGCATTTTTTCTGATCTGACTTCTTCTTTGATTTCATGATTGCAATTAAATTGGGTTTCTACTTCCATTCCGGCCCCGGTTTGCCGGCGACAGCTCAACAGCGCGCCGACCGGGAACCAAACTGACTGACTCTACAATCGGGAAACTAAGCGAAGAAGCAGGACGGAGGACCGCGACCGGGAAGCAACCGCACATCAGCGGATACGAAATCAGCGCAACGCGCCGGGGCAGGGGATATCAGGAGGGGCAGGGGCTTAATGACTTCAACATCCGTGCCCGGACAATGGACCTGCCCGCCCAGAAAGAGCGTAATGGCGCATTCATGGGAGGGATCGGCGGCGTCGTGATGAACCCGTTGGTGCAAGGCGGGCACGGCCGCCATGGCATAAATGGCGACAAAGAGCGCCAGGCAAAAATGCGCCCCGCCACACTTGGCGGCTCGCAGAAGTGTCCTGGCCGGCGCTTGCATCATCGGCGGCAATATGCCGTCGGGATCGCCTTTTGGCAACACCCTTTTTTCGGCTCCTGGGAGAAGGGACGGCGATCGAACGTTTCTGGTTTTGCGGATGGGTGTCTGGCAAATCCAGCCGCGCCGGTTTTGGAGCGCCCCGCGGGCGAGCACGGGACGCGGCTTGCAATGCCCTCACCCTGACCCTCCCGGATGGAGAGGGAAGGGCCCGCACGGGTGGGGGGCGGATGGAAACAGCGGCGGGGCGCCGCTGCCACATTGTTGACGCGCATGGGTTGAAAATGAGTTGTCACGACGCTAGACTGCGTATTTGCCATGAAGTGCATTGTGACGGCGGGACCGACTTATGAGGAACTGGATGAAGTCCGGCGCCTGACGAATTTTTCCACCGGCGCCCTGGGCACCGAATTGGCCCATTTCCTGGTGGAACAGGGGCATGAGGTCGAATTGCTGCGCGGCCATTATTCAACCTGCCGCCTGGAACCCAAGGCGCAACAGGTCCAGGTTTTCACGACGACGGCGGATTTGCGCCGGCGTTTGCGCGAACTGGCGGGCACGGGCGCAGGGGCGGTGTTTCACGCGGCGGCGGTGAGCGATTTCACTATTGGCAAGGTCTGGACGCGGACGGCGGAGGGCGGATTGAGGGAAATCCAGGCGGCCAAAATCGCCACGCGCGAGGGAAACATTCTGGCGGAATTGACGCCGACGCCAAAAATCATTTCGGAATTGCGGGGGTGGTTTCCGGCGGCATTTCTGGCGGGCTGGAAATATGAACTGGAAGGCGGCCGCGCCGAGGCCGTCGCGCGCGGGGCGCGGCAGTTGGCGGAGTGCCAAACTGACGTTTGCGTGGTCAACGGACGCGCTTATGGCAACGGGTTCGGATTGGTGAGCGGCCCGGCGCAATGCCGGCACCTGGCCGACAAGCGGGCGCTGTGCGAGGCATTGTGCGGACTGATGCTGGCCAAATCTCGATCATCCCGGCCAGGCGCAATCCCAGGCGGCAGGGCGCCCAGCCCATGAGAATGGACATGGCGGCGGTGATCAAAGCTGCTCCAGTTGCAGATCACGCCCCGATTTCTTTCAAACCGGCGGCGGTTGCTGGCCGTGCTCCGTAAACCACTGGCGAAGAAATACAAGATCGGGCTGGTCTTTGATTCGATGGGTCAAAGCCTTCATCCGCCAGAGCAGGGCAGGGGAGGCGAAGGGGATGGGAACGCCGTCCAGTTCTCGCACGACGACGTCCTTGGCCGCCTCGGCGTAATCAATGCCACCGGCGGAAACCATGAGGTCAACCAGAAATTCGTCGGCGACGCGGATGACGTTGTATTGCTGGAGTTCGCCCGCTTGAAGCTCGCGCACCGCGTTATCGGGCAGAGTGGAAAGGGCGGCAAAAACATGCCGCTCGTTCTCGGCGTCCACGGCCACGATCAGATCCAAATCGGCCGTCGTCCGGGGAAACCCGGCCGCGATGATTGCAAACCCACCGATGACGACGTAACGGGCGCCACGATGATTGAGCTCGCGGCACAAAGCCGCGACGTCGGCTTGAAGGGGCGGGCGACACTCTAAATGTTGCTCTGGTCGGCGCGAGCCAGCATCTTCATCATCCATTGGTCCGCCTCCTGATGCGTTTTGAAGCGATAGACACCTTTGGCCGCCCAGCGATGTTTGAAGGCACGGTGAAGTTCCACCGCCGTGGCTTGCAACTGCATTCCGGCCTTCAGACTGTCGGGCGTTGAGGTGCGGCGGCCGACAAATCGGTCAATCTTTTCATCCAGGTTGACAAAGGGTTCCTTCACGCCACGGCCAGGATAGGCCCTGACGCGGGACAAAGCAAGCCCGTTGTCGAGGGCGGTTGGACGATTGTCAAAAGCAGCGCCGAATGACCTTGAAAGCGACCACAGCAAGAGTCTAGTTTGAAGGCGATGGAAGGATTGTTATCCACCAAAGCGATACCGGCCCGCGAGCGGCTGATTGTCGCGCTGGATGTCGCCGGCGGCGATCTGGCCAGGAAATTGGTCAACGAGTTGGGCGATTCGGTTTGCTTTTACAAGGCGGGGCTGGAACTGCTGATGTCGGGCGATTTTTTCGATCTGGTCAAGTGGCTGCGGGAACGCGACAAAAAGGTCTTCGCCGACGTGAAGTTTTTTGACGTGCCCGAAACGGTCAAGAGAGCGGTGGCGCAGGTCAAGGGCCTGGGAGTCACGTTCGTGACCGCGCACGGCAACGACGACATTCTCAGGGCGGCGGTGGAAAGCAAGGGGGAAACCAAAGTGCTGGCGGTGACGGTGTTGACGAGCCTGGACAAAAATGATTTGAGAGACCTGGGTTTCGCCTGCGATATCGAGGCGCTGGTGTTGTCGCGCGCCCGGCGGGCGCTGGCGCTGGGTTGCGACGGGGTCATCTCCTCCGGCCTGGAGGCGGCGAAGCTGCGCCAGGAGTTGGGCGGACATTTTCTTGTTGTCACTCCGGGCATCCGCGCCTTTTCCAATCTGGCGGCGCGGGACGACCAAAAGCGGACCGTCACGGCGGAGGAGGCCTTTCTAAGCGGCGCCGACTACATCGTGGTGGGCCGGCCCATCACGCGGAACGCCCAGCCGGCCAAGGCGGCGGAGGAAACGCAGGAAACAATTCGAAGACTTTTTGACAGGAAGAGGGATTGAGAAAAGGGATTAAGATTACGATTAGGATTAAGATCAGGATCAAGAGGGATTACTCACCCGAAGCGCGATTGCTTTTCCCGCCGCGCCGGGGTTATTCTGGCCGCGATGAATGCGCGCTACCGGCCTGTGTTTTTGGCGGTCGCCGCCCTTGTGGCCGTCTGGCTGGCGGCTGTGGGAGGGTACGCCCTTTCGGAGCATTTCAAAATGACGGCTGAAAAGGTGCGGGCTTTCCTGCAGGAGACCGACCTGGGCACGTTGTCCGGCGACGCCCGTGCGCGGGCGCTGCACGAGTTGGCGGAGAAGGTCAACGCTCTGCCGGTCGAAGAGCGGCGCCGCGCGCGCGCGGACCGGCTCTGGTCAACATGGTTCCAGGAAATGACGGAGGCGGAGAAGGGGGAGTTTCTGGATGCGACGCTTCCCTCGGGTTTCCATCAGATGCTGGCGTCCTTCGAACAACAGCCGGCGGACAAACGCCAGCGGGCCATAGACGAGGCCATCAAACAACTGCGCCAGGAACGGAACAGTTTGACGGACAAACCCGCCGGCGCCAATCCCGACGATACCAACGGCCCGCCGGTTCTGAGCCAGGAGTTGCAAAAGAAAGTCACCACCATCGGCCTGAGTTCCGTCTATAGCGGCAGCTCAGCCGAAACCAAGGCGGAACTGGCCCCGTTGCTGGAGGAAATCCAGAAGAACATGGAGTCGGGGCGGCTCTTTCGCGGAGGACGCTGATGGGGCGGCAGCCGGCATCGGCCCTTGCTTTCACGCTGGTGGAACTGCTGGTGGCCCTGTCCATCATCGCCATCCTGGCGGCGCTGCTTTTGCCCGCTTTGGGCCGCGGCAAGGAGAGCGGGCGGGTGGCCGCCTGCCAGTCCAATCTCCATCAGATCGGTTTGGCCCTCCAGCTTTACGTGGATGAGAACCGGAACATCATGCCCACGATGTATGACCTGCCGCTGACCAACGCGCCCACGAACCTGCCCACCATTGACGTGGTGCTGGCCGCGCAGCTTGGCTCGCGGAATATCCTGCGCTGCCCCTCGGACCAGGCGCGGATTTTCGAGCAAACCGGATCGAGCTACTCGTGGAACAACCTGGTCAACGGCCAGAACGCCGATCGTTTGCGGGTGCTCAATCTATCGTTGACAACGACCCGGATTCCGCTGGTGTTTGACAAACAGGGTTTTCACGCCGCCCTTGGGTCCAGGCACGCTGTCAATTACCTTTATGCCGACGGCCACATCAAAAACCTTCTCATCATCGCGGGATCGCAATGAGGCGAAGGCCCCTGGAAAATTGACCGCATGATTGAACTGCGCCACGTCACCAAGAAATTCGGACGCAACACGGCGGTGGACGATTTGACGCTGGCGGTGCCGGCGGGGGAGATTTTCGGGCTGTTGGGCCACAACGGCGCGGGAAAAAGCACGGCTATCGGCATGATGCTGGGGCAAGTCTGGCCGACGGCGGGGGAGGTCAAGGTCTGCGGGCACGACATTACGCGCGAGCGCCAACTGGCCCTGCAAAAAGTGGGCGCGATCTTCGAGGCGCCGGCGTTCTACGATGATTTGAGCGGTTGGCGCAACCTGCAGATTCTTAGCTCTTACACCGTGCCCACGCCGGCGCGCCGCATCCAGGAAGTGGCGGATTGGGTGGGGTTGACCGGGCGGATCGGGGACAAGGTCAAAACCTATTCGCACGGCATGCGCGCCCGCCTGGCCCTGGGGCAAGCGTTGCTGCCGCAGCCCGAATTGCTGATCCTGGACGAGCCGGGCGACGGGCTGGACCCCGAAGGCATTCACGAAATGCGCCAGACCATTCTGCGGCTCCATCGGGAATTGGGCCTGACCATTCTGCTCTCCTCCCATCTGCTGGCGGAGGTGGAGCAAGTCTGCGCCTCCATCGCCGTGCTCAACCGCGGGCGCAAGCTTTTCCAGGGCGGCATCGCCCAAACGCGCCAGGCGCGCGGCTGGGTGCGGCTGCGCACGCGGGATTTCGCCGGGGCGGTGAAGATTCTGCGCGAGGCCGGATTGATCGAGCGCGAGCGCGACGGGGAATACATCCTGCCGGCCGCGGGCGTGGGAACGGACCAGTTGGTGGAGCGGTTGGTGGAACGGGGGCAGCGGGTGTTGGAGATCGCGCCGGAGGAGGAGACGCTGGAGAATTTTTACCTGGCATTGATGAAAAAATGATTTACAGCCAATTGCGCAACGAGCTGTGGAAAATGTTCGGCAAGAAACGCACCTACATCGGGTTTGGCGTTTTTCTGCTGGCCCATTCGGCCATTCTGCTCATCTTCAGGTTCTGGAAGGGGCCGCAGCTTAGCATGGCGCGCCGGCTGGAATTGATGGGTTACGCCAGCCAGAAATTCATCTCCAGCGTGACCATGGCCACGTTGGTGCTCGTTCTGGTGGGCGCGACGCTGATGCCGCTTTACGTGGCGCTGGTCGGCGGGGACCTGCTGGCCAAGGAGGCCGAGGACGGGACGCTGCGCATGATCCTGGCCCGGCCGATCTCCCGCTTCCGGCTGGCGCTGGTGAAATGGGTGGTCGGGCTGATTTTTTCGATAGTGTTGACGTTGGTGCTGGGGGCGCTGGGGGCGGCCCTGGCCACCTGTCTGTTCCCGGCGGGCGGATTGTTTGTTGTCCTGCCGACAGAGGGCGTTTTCAGCGTTTTCGAACCGGCGGCGGGATGGGGCCGCTACGCCGGCGCGACCCTCGTATTGAGCGTGAACGCCGCGACGATCATGGGAATGGCGCTGATGTTCTCCTGTTTCAACATCAAACCCGCCGCCGCGACCATTCTGGCGCTGTCGGTGCTGCTGACGAGCCGGATTTTGCAGGAACTGCCGTATTTCCACGATTTGCAGCAATGGTTTATCACCTACCACATGAGATACTGGCTCCAGGTCTTCGAGCAACGGGTGCCCTGGCCGGAAACGCTCCAATCTCTGAGCGTGCTGGCGGGAGTCAACCTGACGCTGTTGATCATCGGCTGCGTCGCCTTCCAGGTGCGCGACATCAAATCGTAAGCCGCGCGCGTGTTGTCAACGAAGTGCTCATCATCAACGAAGAGCGCATCCGCCAATTGGCGCGGGTGTTTGACGACTTCACCTTCACCTACGCCGAATTGGAATCGTGCGTCGGCGTGGATCAGCCTCTCAAAGGGATTCCAACCAGTTGAATTCCGACCCTGTGCGCGGAATGGCCGCAAAAGGGCGGTTTTTGAGCGGTTTTGGCGTTGCCTTTGAACAGGGCGGGTTGCAAGGTTTGCTTATGAAAACAGCCCCATCATCGACGCGATCTAATGTTATGAATCTTAAATCCATTATGAAAACCAATATCCAATCCCTGTTTCTCATGCTGGCCTGCCTGGCCGGCGTTCATCAAGCTGCCGCCCAGGGCACGGCATTCACGTATCAAGGCCACCTCCAAACCAACGGCATCGCGGCCGACGGTTTCTTCGACTTTCAGTTCTCCCTGTACACCAATGCGGCGGGAAGCGGCAGCCAGATCGGCAGCACCATCACTAATCTGGCCGTGGGTGTGACCAACGGACTGTTGACCACAACCCTTGATTTTGGGGCCGTCTTTACGGGCAACCCCACCTGGCTGGCGATCAGTGCGCGCACCAACGGGGTTGGCAGCTACATCGGCTTAAGCCCGCTCCAAGCGATTGCGCCCACGCCCTACGCCATCTATTCGGGCAATGCCGGAAGCGCCCTGACGGCAGCCAGCGCCAATTCCGTCGCCGCTTCCAACATCGTCGGCACCGTGCCGCTGGCGCAATTGCCCGCACAAGTGGTGAGGAACAGAGAAGGCAACGTGACCTTGGATGGCACGTTCAGCGGCAATGGCAGCGGCTTGACCAATCTGAACGCCGCGCAGTTGACGGGCGGGCTTTCCATTCAACAAAATTCCGACGGCGCGCCCAATTTGATTGGAGGCTCGCCCGTCAATTTTGTGGCCAGCGGGGTGGTGGGCGCGACGATTGGCGGCGGGGGCGCGACCAATTATCTGGCAAATGTTTTTCCCAACAGCGTCGCGGGCGATTTTGGCACCATTGGCGGCGGCATCGACAATCAGATTCAGCCCGCCCTCCAATCGACGATTGGCGGGGGCTACAACAACCAGATTCAGACCAATGCCAACTGCTCGACGATTGGCGGCGGCTGCAACATCCAGATTCAGACCAATGCCAACTTTTCGACGATTGGCGGCGGCCAAGGCAACCAGATTCAGCCTGACGCAGCCTTTTCGACCATCGGGGGTGGGAATGGCAACGAGATTCAGACTAACGCCACCGAATCCACCATCGCAGGCGGGAATGGCAACGAGATTCAGCCTGACGCAGCCTACTCGACAATAGCAGGCGGCTATGGCAATCAGATTCAGCCTAACGCAGCCTACTCGACCATCGCGGGCGGGAATGGCAACCAGATTCAGCCTAACGCAGCCTACTCGACCATCGCGGGCGGGAATGGCAACCAGATTCAGCCTAACGCAGCCTATTCGGCCATCGCCGGCGGGAATGGCAACCAGATTCAGGCTAACGCTACCAACTCGACGATTGGCGGCGGGTATCGCAATCAAGCCAACGGGGTTGGCTCATTCGTTGGCGGCGGCGGTATTGATTCCGGTGGCGACGCAAGCCCCAACATTGCCGGTCACGACGGCTCCGTGGTTGTAGGCGGCTTGGGCAACTGGGCCGGCCTTTGGGCGGCCGTCGTGGGCGGGTATGGCAATCAGGCCGACGGGAATTGCACATTCGTTGGTGGCGGCGGAATTGACAGCTCATACCACTTCGCGCCCAACATTGCCTATGGATTTGGCTCCGTGATCGGAGGCGGCATGGGCAATCAAGCCAACGGGACTGGCTCATTTATCGGCGGCGGCGGCGACGCCGGCGAATACGGCGGCTATGGATTAGGAGAAAGCCCAAACATTGCCAATGGACCTGCCTCTGTGATCTGCGGCGGCGTAGGCAACCAGACTGGGACTGACGGCGGTTCTTCCGGTCTCTGCGCGACGATTCCGGGCGGATACATGAATGTGGCCAACGCCGGCTATACATTTGCCGCCGGAAGTCAGGCGCAGGCGCTGCATGAAGGCGCGTTCGCCTGGGCGGATTCGCAAGATGGGCCCTTTGCTTCGACTGGCATCAATACATTTTGCATTCGCGCGGGAGGCGGGGTGTTCATCTCCGGCTCGGTTACGACCACCGGCACAGTCACGGCCGATGGCGTGTTGTTGACGAGCGACCGGAATGCGAAGGAAAATTTCAACGTGTTGGACGGCAAAACGGTGCTGGCCAAAGTCGCCGCGCTGCCGGTGACGCAATGGAATTACAAAACGGGCAGCAAAGACGTGCAGCATATAGGCCCGATGGCGCAGGATTTCCACGCCGCCTTCGGGTTGAACGGCGACGATGACAAACACATTTCCCTCGTGGACGAAGGCGGCGTGGCGCTGGCGGCCATCCGGGGGTTGAACGAAAAGGTGGATGAGAAGGACGCCACGATTCAGGAGCAAGCCACCGCCATTGCAAAGCTCAAGGAAAAATGCGCCAAAGTGGATGCGCTGGAAAAACAGTTGAATGAACTAAAGCAAATGGTGCAATCGCTCGCGGATGCCCGATAGCGAGCCGTCTGGAACCTTTGCATCCTTGGCGTCCGCCGGCTCACAAAAAGCGGGGCGCGACGGCCCCGGAAGATATATGCCGGCATAAAATCGGGCATCACGCATCCGCAGGCAAAACAAGAGGCTGGCCGGGACGGTTCAAACGTGCACGTTTTCGCGAACCGTCGCGCCATCGCGCGCTGCGTCGGCCATCGCCGCCCGCGCGGGGGGCGCGGCGCGGTTGAAAGACGGGTTTTTACCCAGCCAGGCGGCCAAGGAATCCAGTTTTTCCGGGCATTGCTCGCCCATGAGGCAGATTTGAATCCAGTTGCGCTGACGCAGATAATCGCTGTTGTAACTGAGCAGATACCCCGCCTTCTGCAATTGCCGGGCCAGATCGGCCGAGTCGCAATCCGGCGGCAGCGCAATGGTGATCACCCCCGGCGCCGCGTCGGCCTCGGAGGCGACCAGCGTGAATCCCAAGTCGCGCAGCCGGTGGCGCAGGCGGGCGGAAAGGGCCGCCGCGGCGGCCAGCTTGGCCGGCCATTCGGGCTGGCGGACGGCGGTGTCCAGGGCCTGGATCAGGTTGGAGGAATGAGTGAAAGCGATGCCTTGATGTTCGTCGTACCAGCCCAGGTCCAGATAGCGGGGCAAATTGGGGGCGGAGCGGATGGGGTGATTGTGGAAAACCATGCACAAGCCGGGATAGCCGGCCAGCCCCTTGCCGCTGGCGGTGGAGGCCAGGTAAATCCCTTCCAGGTTCACCGGCACCAAGCCGATGGAACTGATGCAGTCGGCGCACAATTTGACGCGCGCCCGCGCGCAGAGCGCCTGCAAAGTGGAGAGAGGATTCAACATGCCGGTGGAGGTCTCGCAGTGGACGCACCAGAGCCAGCCCACGGAGGAAGAACGGGAGAGAAACTGCTCCACAGCGGTCAGGTTGAACGATTCGCCCCAGCGAAACTTCAAAGTGTCAAAAGTCAGGCCGAAGCGCCGGCCCTGGTCAATGAGCCGTTCCCCGAATTCGCCGTTGCTCAAGATCAGCCCGGGCTTTTTTTCCAGTGTCAGTTGCGCGCCCACCGCGTCGTTGGCCAGCGTGCCCGAGCCGAGCAGAATCTGGACGTGGCGGGCGCAGACCAGCCGGCAGAGGCGCTCGCGGATTTTCTGGAACTCGGCGATGAAGGCCTCGGAACGGTGGGATTCGGGCGGACGTTCAAAAGCCCGGCGCACCAGCGGATGAACGGCCACCGGCCCCGGCAGGAAGCTGGCCGGGCCGCGGCGGCGCATCGGCTCGCGCAGGAACTCCTCCGCCTGCCTTTCAAAATTCTCCAACGTCAGGTACATGGGCTGGAAGATCGCCTCCCCCGACCCTAGCTGCGGGCCGAAGGGGACAAAGCCCAAGTGGCGGTAAAGCTTCTGCTGGCGGGTGGTGCCGGAAATAATGCCCAGATCGTAGCCGTGTTCCAGGCCGTACTGCCACATCAGCGCCGTCAGGCCACGGAAGACCTGGCCGTTGCGGAATTCCTTCTCCACCGAGAGCAGCCGGATTTCGCACGTGCGCCGGCCCGGGGGCAGGTAGGAGTCCAGATTGGGCAGCTTTTGGTCCAGGGAGAAGGGACGCCGTCCGCGGGCGGCGATCATGCCGACGATGCGGTTGCCGCTCAAGCAGATGAGATAGGTGTTCTCGTTGTGGAACTTGTCCACCAGGCGCGGGGAGCCGGAAGGCCGATGTTGGGGGATTTCCTCCACAAAGGTCCGGTAATTAAGCTGGTGGATCTGTTCAAACTCCCAATCTTCGGTTGCGACTTTGAACTTCAGGGATTGTGTGCTCATAGATTGCTGCGAGGGATCAATCAGAATTGGACATTAACAAGGCATAAGGACGCCAGCCGCAAAAGCATGCCGCACAGGCTGGCCGCGCCGGCCCAGCCTGTCAAAAAAATCCGCCCATTGTTGGGACTGCCAAACTCTTCAAACCACGACATACTTTTTGAGGTCGCCCGCTTTCAAACGCAGTTCATGCACCTTTCCACGCCAGTGTCATACAAGGCAAAGCGCAAGTCAATCAAGCAAAATAGAAGGAGAGACGATGCCCCTTTTCCACTCCCCCGGCCGGGGCCGACAAAACGGTTGCATCGCCCGGATTTTCGGGGAATATAAGGGCATGAGAGCGCGCTTCTGGCTGATCCTGTCCGTCGGATTCAACCTGTTCCTGGCGGCCAGCCTCTACGTCGCCACGCGGCCGCTGGAAGAGCCGGCCGTCCCGGCGTTTTCGGGCCGCGACAACCCTCTGCTCCTTAAAACCAATGTCGTCGTCCGCCGCGAGAACTTCACCTGGGACCAGATCCAATCCACCAACTACGCCACCTTGATCAAGAACTTGCGCGCCATCGGCTGCCCTGAACAGACCATCCGCGACATCGTCACCTCCCAGGTCAATCGTTTTTACGCCCGGCGGCGCGTGACCGAGGTGGATTTCCCCAACTACCAATGGTGGAAATCCAGTCCCGACCAGGCGCTGGTGGACGCGGCGGCGGACAAACTCCGAAGCCTTGAGGCGGAGCGGCGCAGCTTGTTGACGGGCCTTCTGGGGCAGGGCTGGGACGCCGAGAACAAGGCGGTGATCGCCGCCCGCGCCGGCATCACCCTCACCGGCCCCATCCTGGGCGAGATACCCGAAGGGGCCAAGCGGGCCGCCCTGGAAATCATCGCCGCCGCGCAAGAAAAGATCGAGGCCTACCAGGAAAGTCAGCGTCTGCAAAACAAGGCCATTGATCCGATGCAAATGGTCCGCCTGCGCGAGGAGCCCCTGGTGCCCTTGGCGGTGGTGCTCGACCCCGAACAGTACGACGAGTTTACGCTCCGCTACTCCCCGGCGGCCCAGCAATTGCGGGACATGATGCGCAGCATGGAGTTGACCCCGGACCTGTTCCGCGAATTGTTCAACAGCCTCAACTCGATCATCGGGCAGCCGGTCTTCTACTATGCCGGCTCCGATCCCCAGTTGCTCCGGCAACAACAGCAACTGCTGGCGCAAAGCGAGGCGGTCATCAAAGCGACCCTGGGCCCCCCGGCTTACACGACCTATCAATTGAACCAGGACCCTCTCTACCGCTCCTCCCAGGCCCTGGCCCAGCAACTGAGCCTGCCCCAGTCGGTCATCGTCCCCATCTACGAAATCAACCGCGCCACCGAGGCCGAACTGGACCGCATCCGCAAGGACGACACCCTGAGCAACGACGAAAAAGTCGAGGCCCTGGCGCAAACGCAAGTTCAGCAACAACAGTCCTTGGAACAACTGCTGGGGCCGGACGCCTTCCAGCGCTGGCTGCAAGCGCAGGGGCAATCCAGATAATCTCAGTTCATTGCGGAACCTGGGCGCTGACACCCCATGCCTTGTTGGGCTCGGGTCCCATTTGGAAGGCAACCGTTCCACCTTCCCTGACGACGCGGTCGGGCAGGAAGGGGGAATTCCATTGGCGCCCGTTGACCGTGAGAGATTGGACGTAGATGTTTTTATCGGAAAGATTCGCCGCGGTCATGGTGAGTTTTTTGCCGTTGGACAGCCGCATGACCGCTTTGGGCAGGCCGGGACTGCCGATCACGTAATAGTCCCCGCCCGGACAAACGGGATAGAATCCCAGTACGGTGAAGATGTACCACGCCGACATCTGCCCGCAATCGTCGTTGCCGCTCAGGGAATCGGGCTTGTTGCCGTACTGGGTGCGGACGACCTCATGCAAGCGTTGGGCGGCCTTCCAGGGCTGGCCGGCGTAAGAGTAAAGATAAATGATGTGGTGGCTCGGTTCGTTGCCATGCCAGTATTCTCCTATCCGCCCCTGCACGTCGTCCATCCCCGTGGTGCTGTCGGCCTGGTGAAAGGTGAAAAGCTGGTCCAGTTTGCGGGCAAAGGGTTCCGGGCCGCCGGACAGTGCCATCAATGCCGGCACATCCTGGGGCGCGTACCAGGAATACTGCCAACTGGTGGCCTCGGTGAAATCGTTGCTGCGCGAAGTGTCATCGTAAAAATGCGGATTGAAGGGCGTCCGCCATTGGCCGTGCGAATCCCTGGGGCGCATCAACCCGACGGAGGGGTCGTAAAGGTTGGTGAAATTGCAGGCCCGACCCATGAAGTAGCGGTAATCCTCTTTCTTGCCCAGCGCCTTGGCCATCCGGGCCACGCAATAATCGTCGAAGGCGTACTCCAACGTCTTGGAAACCGACTCGTTTTCCTGGTCGCACGGCACCCAGCCCAGTTGTCGGTAGGCGGCCAGCCCGTCATAGTCCGGGTTCATCGCGGTGGCCTTGACGGCTTGGTAGGCGTGTTCCTTGTCGAAACCTTTGACGCCCTTGAAAAAACCGTCCACGATCACCGGCACCGCGTGGTAGCCAATCATGCACCAGGTCTCGTTGCCTTCCAGCGACCACATCGGCAGAAGGTGGTCCACGCTCTGGTCGTAGTGCGCCAGCAGCGACTGGATCATGTCGCCGTCCCGCGGGGCCTCAATGAGCGCGAAAAGCGGATGGGTGGCCCGGTAGGTGTCCCAGAGTGAGAAGACGGTGTAATTGGTGAAGCCGCGCGCCAGGTGAATGTTGGAGTCCAGTCCCCGATATTCGCCATTGGCATCCTCATAAATGCTGGGAGCCAGGAAACAATGATACATCGCGCTGTAAAAGGTCTCTTTTTCCTCCTGCGAACCTTCGACTTGCAGCCGCGCCAGCTCCCGGTTCCAGTTCTCGCGCGTGTCGTTTCGCACCCGGTCAAAATCCCAATCCGGGATTTCCCGGTCCAGGTTTTCCAGCGCGTTGGCCGCGCTGACGGCCGAAACGGCGGCCTTGACCTGGATGACTTCATCGGGGTGCGTCTTGTACAGGGCCACAAATTGAATGTTGGTTCCGGCCGCCTCGTTGCGGCTGCGGAAACGGTAGCTGACGTAACTGTCGTACTTGACCTCCTGCCCGTTGCCGTAAATGCGATGATCGTCAAAGGGCCGCGAATAGCGGGCGGCGAAGTAAAGATAGCGTTCCCTGGCCCAGCCTCCGACAAGGTGAAAGCCGGTGATGGTGGAGTTGTCCTCCACGCGCACGTGAGACCAGATGAGCTTGAACCGGTTGGGCGCGTCGGCGTTGCCGTTGAGGAAATGGCGCAGGTCCGTCAAGATGGAGGCGTGCTCGCTTTGGGGAAAGGTCAGCCGCATCATCCCGGCCCGCTCGGCGGCCGTCAGTTCGACGCTCACATTGTTATTGAGCAGCTTGACCTTGTAGTAGCCGGCGGCGGCCCATTCCTGGTCGTGCGAGTAGCGGGCGCGATAACCGGCATCGGGATTCTCCTTGGAGCCGGCAACCAGTTTCGGTTCCCCGATCTGCGGGATGAAAAGGAAATCGCCCCGATCGGGAATTCCCGTGCCGGACAGGTGCGTGAGGCTGAATCCCATAATCGAAGTGTCGGAGTACTTGTAGCCGGCGGCGTTTTCCCACAGGTCGTTCGCGGTGTCCGGGCTGACTTGGACCATGCCGAAGGGCGCGGCCGCACCCGGATAGGTGTTGCCTTCGCCTTTGGTTCCCACGAACGGGCGGATGTAATCCGCCAGGGCAGGCTCCGCCTGCAAGTTCAAGGGCAAAAGCATCAGGAGGGTGGGACAAAAGCGAAGAAGCGATTTCATGTTGTGTCAAGCGAACGCGGGTTAAATGGCGCGCTCACAGTGAAAGGTTAACCACATCCGTTCCTCCCGGTCAACCGGAGACGGACCGTTACATCAGCGCAGTTTCTCTATGTCGAAGGGCGCGCCATGACTCGTTCGGCAATCGCGCGGCAGATGTCGGCGGCGGCGGCGGGGCGGCCCAAGGCCTTGGCCGCGCGCGCCATCCCGGCGAGTTTTTTGGAGCCGAGAAGCTGGCCAAGGCGAAAAGGAAGATCATCCACGCGGTTGACTTTGACCGCCGCGCCCCGCTCGAGCAGAAAATCGCTGTTGGCGGCTTCCTGGCCGGGGATGGGATTGAGGATGAAGAGCGGTTTGCCCATCGCCAGCGCCTCGGAGGTGGTCAATCCGCCCGGCTTGGTGAGAAGCAAATCCGCGACAGCCATCAGTTCGTGCATGTTCGTGACGAATCCCAGCACTTGGGTGGGATGACGCCGGTCCTGCCCGGTCAGCTCGCGGCGAAGCCGCTCATTGCGGCCGGCCACGACGAGTGTTTGAAACGGGCATTCCGTTCGGTCCAGCGCGGCGAGGATTTCAGCCACGGGTCCCATGCCGAAACCGCCGCTCAAGACCAGGAAGATCGGCAGATCATCGCGCAGACCGTAATGTTTGCGCACGGCGGCCCGGTCAACGCGCCTGGAAAATTTCGCGGAGATCGGAATGCCCGTGGCCAGGACTTGGTCAGCGAGGGCGCTGCGGGCCACCAGACGGGCTTTGGTTTCCTCCGCAGCCACACAATAGAGGTCCACGTTGGCCTCCATCCAAAGGGCGTGGGCCTCAAAATCGGTGACAATGCTCACCGTCAGAGGCGGAGAACCGGGCCATTTTTTGCGCAGTCCTCCGAGCAGTTCGACGGGCAGGTAATGGGTGCAAAGAACGGCATCGGGGGCGAACTGTTTGACAAAGCGGGCGAACTTGCGCGCGCTCCTTGAGCCAACGGCATTTTTCCATCGCGCCAGTTTTCGGACCAGTTTCGGGTTGTCCATCTTGTTGAAAACCAGGCCCCAAAGCTCCGGCGCGTGGGCGACCAATTTGACGTAGCCCTGGGCATAGATTCTTTTGTGGAGCGGCGAAAAGAAAGTCAGCAGATCCATACATTCGACGGCGTCTTGCGGGCGGCTCTGAAGCCAGCTTTCATGAAGGGCGGCGGCGGCCTGCAGATGGCCGGCACCGGCCGTGATGGTGGCGATGAGAATGCGCATCGTGTCTGAAGCTTTTATGCGGAAGACGCTTGTGAGTCCAACAGGAAACGGCTTTGCTTTTTGGGCGGGATCGTTATAGCAATGGGCAGCGCACATTTGAATCATGAGCACCGAAGAACAAATCCAATCGTTCCGCACGGCTTACGAATTGCTCCGCGCCGAAATCGCCAAGGTCATCGTTGGCCACCAGGAAATCGTCGAGAGCACGCTGATCGCCATTTTCGGCGGCGGGCACGTCCTGCTGGAAGGGGTGCCCGGCCTGGGCAAGACCCTCCTGGTCCGCACCTTGAGCGAGGTGCTCGACATGAGCTTCAACCGCATCCAGTTCACGCCCGACCTCATGCCGGCGGACATCCTGGGCACCAATATCGTCATGGAAACAACGGGCGGACGGCGCGAGTTCCAATTCCAGCACGGCCCCATTTTCGCCCATCTCATCCTGGCGGACGAAATCAACCGCGCAACGCCCAAAACCCAGTCGGCCATGCTCGAGGCAATGCAGGAAAAAAGCGTCACCGCCGGGGGCGAAATCCGCAAGCTGGCGGAGCCGTTTTTCGTGATGGCGACGCAGAATCCCATTGACCAGGAGGGAACGTATCCGCTGCCGGAGGCGCAGTTGGACCGGTTCTTCTTCAAATTGCTCGTCGGCTATCCCTCGGGGGAGGAATTGACCGAGGTGCTGACCCGCACCACCGAGGGCCTCAAGGCGGACATCGCGCGCGTGCTGGCCAAGGAGCAGATCATCCAGTTGCAACAGTTGGTCCGCCAGGTGCCCGTCGCCTCGCACGTCAAGGACTACGCCGTGCGGCTGGTCTTGAGCACGCATCCAAAAAGCGAAACGGCCGTGCCCATCGCCAATCAATACTTGCGCTTCGGCAGCAGTCCCCGCGGAGGTCAGGTGTTGCTGCTGGGCGCCAAGGTGCGCGCCCTAACTCACGGGCGCTTCAACGTGAGCTTCGAGGACATTCAAGCGGTGGCAGCGCCTGCCTTGCGGCATCGGTTGATTTTGAATTTCGAGGCGGAGGCCGAAGGGGTCACGACCGACCATATCATCGCGCAAGTGCTCAAAGACGTGCCCAAGGACGCGGCGCCGGTGGAAGCGTAGGGCCGATCATGGCGCTCCTGACACCCGAACTTCTGCGGCGGTTGGAACAATTTCAATTGCTGGCCGCCCGCCGGTCCAAAAGCTCCGCCAAGGGCGAGCGCCGCAGCAAGGCCCGCGGCCAATCGGTCGAGTTCGCCGACTTCCGCAATTACGCCGTCGGCGACGATTTCCGCTATCTGGACTGGAATCTTTATGGCCGGCTGGACCGGCTCTTTCTCAAACTTTACGAGGAGGAGCGCGAATTGCCCGTGCGCATCTTTCTGGACGCCAGCGAGTCCATGACCTTCGGCGCGCCGCCCAAGTTCGATTTCGCACGCCAGGTCGCCGCGGCGGTCGGCTACGTCGCCTTGTGCGGATTTGACCGCGTCACCGTTCACATTTTCCCGGAAGCAGACCCCGCCGCGCCCAACGCGGACGCCGCCGCCCTGAGCGCGGAACTGGCGGCGCGGGGCGCATTGCGCGCGGTGCGCGGGCGGAAATCGGCGCTGGAGTTTTTTCAAAACCTTTCCAGCATCACAGCCCGCGGCGCGGCGGAATTGAACGAGGCGCTGCGTCGCGGGGCGCTGGTCTCGCGGCAAACGGGCGTGGCGGTGGTGTTGAGCGATTTCTTGGACCCGGCCGGATACGAAAGCGGCTTGGACGCCCTGGCCGCGCGCGGCTTCCAAGTCAACGCCATTCAGATCCTGGCGCCGGAGGAATTGAATCCCGGCGCCTACGGGGACTTGCGGCTGGTGGATTGCGAGACGGGCGGGATGCAGGAAGTGACCTTTGGCAAGTACCGGCTCAAGGCCTACCAGCAGACGGTGCAGAACTTCCGCCAGCGTTTGCGCGAATTCTGTCAGCGCCGGGGCATGAGTTTTTTCAGCGTCAGTTCCGAAACGCCGCTCGAAGAGCTTCTCTTAAAGCAACTCCGCCAGGCCGAAGTTTGGGGATAATTGTAAAACCTTTGCCAATCCACCGCCAGCAGTTCGCGCCCCCAATCATCCTTGAATGAGCAGTTAAGGCCACAGATGAACACAGATTGACACAGATGAGAAGGAGTCGCGAAAAAAACCGGAGTCACTCGTCGGGTGAACGATGTTTCTCAGAGAAATCTGTGTTAATCTGTGTTGATCTGTGGCTTCCGCTTTCTTCGTAAGATTCTGCTGCCGGATTGGGATTATTTGCGGTGAACGGGGGGACGGAAGCCGAATTTGCGGCCCAGCTTGAGCGCTGAGGCCAGTGATTTCACCCCGCCCGTGCAGGTCGGGTGCGAGAGGGAGGCCGCGGCCACGCAAACGCCAGCCGTCAAGCACCTGGGCAACTCCCATCCCTGGTGCAGCCCCAGCAAAACCCCCGCCGCAAAGGCGTCCCCGGCCCCGGCCGTGCCGGCAATCTGCCTGTCGGGGATGTCCAAGGAGGATTGCCAGAAGTCCTCGCCCGTGCGCGTGCGTGCGAAACAGCCCTCCGGGAAATGAACGATCACCAACTCGCGCACGCCGCTTTGCAACAACGCCCCCGCGGCATGGCGCAACGAAATCGGGTTCAACGCACCGTCCGCCTCGCGGATTTTGAATCCGGTCGTCTTGCCGGCCTCGACCTCGTTGAGGATGCAGTAGTCGGCGTGCCGCAACGCCGGCAGCACGATGCGCGCAAAACGGTCGCTGTCTTCGCTCACGACGTCCACGCTGGTTTTGATCCCCGCCTCCCGGGCCCGGCGGAGCAGGGCGGCGGCTTTGGTGCCCTCTTTGGCATCGGGCGCGTCCAGGGCGTCCAAAAGAAGCAGATAGCCCAAGTGAAGAATGCGCGCGCGGGTTTTCTTGAAGTCCAGTCCGGCCCCGTCCCACAGCGCGTTGGCGCCGCGATGATGAAAGAAGGTGCGATGGCCGTTGGCCTCTTCGGTCATCACGTCGGTGTAGGAAGTGGGCGCAAGCGGGGTGGATCGCAGATGGGCGGTATCAATCCGGTGCCGCCGGCAATCCTCCAGGATGACTCGTCCCAAGTCATCCTTGCCCACCAAGCCGGCCGCCAGAAGCGGAAAGGGGGCGCCCAGGCGGGCCAGGTCAATGAGGACATTGTAAGGAGAGCCGCCGGTGCCTTGGGATTGGGCGCGGATGTTGGCCAACTGGTCGCGTTGCGGATAAACATCTATGATCTTGACCTGGTCAATGATCCAATTGCCCGCCGCCAGCAGGCCGGAACGAGAGGATGAAACGTGTTTCTTCACTGGTGTTGAACGGCGGCCAGTCTAAAAGGCCGGCGGCCCAAAAGCAACGACGGAAATGGGTTTTCACTCTTAAATGAGAATGTCGAAGCCGCGCGGGATTGCATTGATTTTCCGATTGATTTTTGGGACGGCGGCGGATAATCTCGCGTGCATAAAATGCCTGCCAATAGCCTATTAACCCATTTGTCCGGGCGCGGGCGTAAATCGCTCCGCCCTTGTGTTTGGCGCAACGCCTTTTCCTTGTTGTTCTTGTGCTGGCCGCTGCTGTGCGGGCGGCTGTATGGCTTTGACGCCGTGGCCGATTTCAGCACCAACGCCAATCCCAACGGCGTCTGGAGCTACGGCTGGTCCACCAATGCCGGCGGCCTGTTCCAATCGCTCTCGAACCCGACATCTTACGACACGGGCCAGGCGGCGGGCTGGAACAATGGGTTGTCTTTGCCCAACGCGGTCGTGGTGGCGAAATTCTTTGGCTCCAATTACGACTTCTTCGGCTCGGCGGCGCAATTCCCCGACACACTGCGGATGGACCCGCAAAGCGATGCGGCCATTGTCCGTTTTACAGCGCCCAGCAACGGCAACTACCAGATCAACGGGTTGTTCCGCGTCAGCGACTCCAACCCGCAAGCCGACAATCTGACGATTCTGGCCAATGGGAGCACGATCTATCACGTTCTGACCGTCGGCGGGTCGCTTTACACGCAGTATCCCTTCGGTTTTTCCTTCCCGATGAACTCCGGCGACACGCTGGATTTCGTCGTCAGTTGCCAGGACGGCGTCTATAACAACCTTTCCACCGGCTTGAAGGTTTCGATCACCCCCGCGATGGGCGCGACATACCTTTGGAACGGCGCGGTGTCCAACAGTTGGTCCACCGCGTCCAATTGGACGCCGGCGGGCCGGCCGGGGCCGTCCGACACGGTGGTCATCACCAACGGTTCGCCTGTGGTGGGAACGGCGGCCACGGTTGGGGCCGTCATATTGAACGCCGGCGCTTCGATCTACGCCCCGGGCGGCCTGACGGTCTCGAAGCTCTTCAATTGGGAGGGCGGCAATGTCACGGGCCAATTAACCATCGGCACCAACGCGACGCTCAATTTGAATGATTTTGGCGGGAACCTCTCCCTCCAAGGACTGACCCTCATCAACGACGGCACCGTCGTGTGGGATGGCGGCGCGCTGGTTTGCGATCCAAACACCATTGTGACCAACGACGGCCAATGGGTCGTCCAGGTGGACAATCAATTCAACAGCGTGGCCGGCGCCGGGGTCTTCTATAACAACGGCTCCTTTGTCGAGTCTGCCAGCGGGAGCACCACGGCTTTTTACGGGCTGGCGTTTTGCAACGCCGGCGTGGTCAACCTCACCAACGGCGCGCTGAATCTGGCCGCCGGAGGCGTCATGGGCGGATCGTTTCTGGCCGGCAGCAACACCGCGATCACCCTTTCGGGCGGCGGGCTGCTGACGGGCGTCTTCTCGGCCGGGCAGGGGGCAACAGTGACGTTGAGCGAGGGAGCTTTCACAAACGACAAGGCCGTTTTCAACGGTCCGGGCAGCGCCACATTGGCCGGGGGGACGCTGCTTTTGAGCAATGATGTCAGCCCGAATTTGCTGCTGGCCGGCGGCACCGTCACCCTGGGGCCTCAATTCCAGTCCGAGGGCGCCATCACCAATTTGACCATCGCGGGGGCGACTCTGGCAGGCGCCAACAACGTCACGGGAGTCTTCAACTGGATTGCCGGCCAGGTCGCCGGCGCGTTAACCGTGGCCCAGAGCGGCACGGTTTATTTGAGCGGATCGGCGGATGTCTATCTCTATGCCGCGCTGACCAACGCGGGACAAATCATTTGGAACGGCGCCGGGGCCTGGCATCTGGACAGCAACAGCAGCGGCGGTTGGGTCGTCAACCTGCCCACGGGCGTTATTGACGCGCAGTGTGACGAACCGATCCAGAGCGATTTCGGGGGCGAGTGGATCAACAACGCCGGCTTGTTCGAGAAATCCATGGGCACCCAGGACACCGCGGTGGCCCCGGCCTTCACCAATTCGGGCGTGGTCAAAGTGCTGACCGGCTCGATGGATTTCCAGGGCGGCTATTTCGGCGGCCTGTTCGTCGCCACCAACGGGACTGTCTTGAACTTCGACAACGGGGGCGTTTTGAGCGGGACTTTCAGCGCCGGCTTCGGCGCTCTGATCAATCTGGCTGGCGGCTCTTTTACGCCCTCGGCCACCGTTTCCTTTGGCGGGGCTGGCGCGTGCGAATTCACCGGGGGCACGCTGGCGCTGTCGGGAGAGCCGATTCCCAATCTGCAACTGGCAGGCGGGACAATTGAGTTGGCGGCCGGATTTGAAGGAGGAACCATTACCGATCTGACCCTTTACAATGAAACATTGCCGGGCACCAATATTGTCACCGGCGTCTTGACCTTCAATGGCCAGAATAATTCGGTCTTGGGGCCGTTGACGGTGGCCTCGGGCGCGGTGCTCAATTTCAATGGCGGTTTCATTGCGCAACCGCTGATCCTGGAGCCGGGCGCCACGGTGAATTGGAACGGCGGCGCCGTGGAGTCTTTTGTCACCATCGCCAGCAACGCGGTGCTCAATGTCAATGGCAGCATGGATGTTTATGACATGATGACCAACGCCGGGGTGGTGAACTGGAATGGCGGCAGTGTTCAGGTGGAGAACGGCAAGGGCGTTTACAATCTGGCGGGCGCGGTCTTCAACATCAACGTGACAGCCGAGGAGGTTTTTTACTACTATTACGGGACGGAGTTTTTCAACAACGCCGGACTGGTGCAAAAATCCGCCGCCAACAGCTCCGTTTATTTTGAGCCTGTTCTGATCAACACCGGCACGGTCCAGGTACAAGGAGGACTGCTGGATTTTGACAGTTCGGAGGATCCGAGTCCGGTCCTGGGCGGCCAATTCCTGGCGGGGCCGGGCGCGCAAATCTGGTTCGATGGCGGCGGTCTGCTGGCGGGAAGCTTCAGCGCGTCCACGAACGCCATCATCCGTCTGGACGGCGGCGCCTTCTCCAACAATGTCACCGCCACGTATGGCGGCGCCGGCACCAACGAGATCAGCGGAGGCACGCTGACGCTGGGTAATGACGTGATCCCGAACCTGCAAATTCGGGGGGGGACGATCACCCTCAGTCCGGGCTTTCAAGGCGGCGCGATCACCAACCTGAACCTGGGCGGCGCGAGCCTGGTCGGCGCCAATACGGTCGCGGGCGTTCTAACCATGAACGGGGGCGCTCTGTCCGGCTCATTGCTGCTGGCGGCCAATTCCACCTTCAATTTCAGCGGCACCCTCAGCGCGCCCCTGACGGTGCCCAGCCAGGCGGTGATGAATATAACCGGGCCGAACGAAACGGATATCTACGATTCGCTGACCAACTACGGCACGATCAATTGGACCGGGGGTGACTTGTATTTGTATAGCGGCGTCTCGATTAACAATTTTGAGGGGGCGGTGTTTAACACCGAGACCGCCAACCTCCTTTATTCCTACTATGCGACCGCTGCCTTCAACAACACGGGGTTGTTCCTGGCCACCAACAATGTTGGCACGGCCTATATTGATGTTCCTTTTAACAACCTCGGCCGGGTTGAGGCCGGGGCGGGGGCGGCCATTGACTTTGAGTATGGCGGCTACCTTTCCGGCACGTACACCGCCTGGCCGGGCGGCACGATCGAGATGTCTTACGGCATCTTCAGCAACTCCCCCTCCGTGATCTTCTCCGGCAGCGGTTCCAATCTGCTGGATGGCGGCACAATCACTTTGGCCACCAATCCCATTCCCAATCTCCAGTATCTCTCCGGCAGCACCATCGTCCTGGGTCCGCAGTTCCAAGGCGGCACGATCACCAACCTGACCCTCAATGGAGCCACGCTGGCGGGCACCAATACAGTCACCGGCCTTTTGAACATGAACGGCGGAACCGCCGCGGGGCCGCTGATCGTCGCCTCCGGCGGCGTCATGAACCTGACTGGGCCGGACGATCTCTATCTGGACAGCGCGGTGACCAACGCCGGCACGATCAACTGGTTGGGGGGCAATCTGTACCTCGACTCCACCAACTCTTTCCAGAATCTGCCGGGCGCTTTGTTCGCCATCCAATGCAATCTCGATTTGGGCTTTGGCTACTATTACTATCCCGCTCTCTTCGTCAATGCGGGCACCGTCACCAAGAGCGGCCCGGCGGGCGGGACTTACTTTAACGTGCCGCTGGCCAATTCCGGCACGGTCAATGTCATGTCGGGCGAACTGTATTTCGAATCGGGCGGCGCGTTGAGCGGCGCTTACGTGGCCGCCGCGGGGGCGCAGTGTGATTTTGAAGGAGGCTCGTTCACCAACACATCCGCTCCGGTCAGTTTTTCCGGGGCGGGCGTCAACGCGTTGACCGGAGGCAGTCTTTACCTCCCCAGCAACACGGTGCCCGATTTGCAGTTGCTGGGCGGCACGGTCTATTTGGGGCCTGGCTTTCAAGGCGGCACGATCACCAACCTGACCTTGAACGGAGCGGGCCTGGGCGGCACCAACACGGTCACCGGCCTGTTGAATATCACCGGTTCAAATTACAGCTATATGCAGGGGCCATTGGTCCTGGCGCCGAATTCCGTTTTCAATTGCGGCGCCGCAGATTTCTATTATCCACTCTCCATCGCCGCCGGCGCGGTGATGAATATCGGCGGCCCTTATGGAGTCGTCTTCGCCGCCCTGTCCACCAACCAGGGGACCATCAACTGGACCAATGGAACGGTCAGCTTTGACGGCCCCTTTTACAACCTGTCCAATGCCCTCTTCAACGTGCAGTGCGACCAGGAGATGTACAGTTACGGCTCCCAGCCGGTTTACAACTTCGGTGTGATCCGCAAAACAAACAGTACGGGTATCACGCACGTCTATCCGTCCATCGTCAACACAGGGGCGGTGGAGGTGGAGAGCGGCGAGTTTTACCTGGCAGAGGCACCCGGCTTGACCGGGGGCGTATGGATTATCGGCATCAGCGGCCTCAACAACTACGGCCAGTTTGGCTTTGGCTACTCCGTCGCGCTGACCAACGCGCTGGACATCTCGCTGGTCAACGGCTTTCTGTTCTCGCCCGGCGAGACCTTCACGCTGGCCACTTACCCGTCGGAAACCGGGAGCTTTGCGTTCGTGACCGTCCAGCCCTCGCAGGGCGGCAACTATGGCTTCAACTACGGCCCCCCCGCATTGACGTTTACCGTCAACAGCGTGGTCGTTCCCTCCATTGCCATCGTCAGCCCCACCAATTCTGAGGTCTTCAGGGCCGGCAACTCCATTCCAATTTCTGTCAACTATAGCGACACCAATACCACCGTGCTGCAAGTCCAATACTATCAAAACAGCACACTAATCGGCTCCGCCACGAATAATTTTACCTGGAACAGCGCGCCGGCCGGCTTCCATGCCCTGACCGCCGTGGCGACCGATGCCGCCGGCTCCGTCGCAACGTCCGCGCCGGTCGCCATTTTGGTCGTCTCCAACACGGAGGCGACCGGCAGCTTCATCTGGACTGGCGCTTCGAGCACCAACTGGTCCGATTCGGGCAATTGGCAGCCGGCGGGGCCTCCCGGAGCGGGCGCCAATGTCTTTGTGAGCGGCGGCCCGCCGATCAATCTTGACATCAGTCCAACTGTCAACTACATCAGCCTGGGCGGCGGCGCTCTGGGCGGCACCGGCACGCTCACCGTGAACGGGCAGTTCGACTGGTCGGCCGGCGCGCTTGGCGCTCCCGTGAACATCACCGCGGGGGCCACCTTTTACATCAACGCAACCAACTCCCTCGACGCCTCCGGCGCGACGCTGGCCAATCTGGGGAACATCCTGTGGACCGGCGGCAATCTGCTGGCCAACGCTGCCACCACCATCTCCAACGGGGGCCTCTGGACGATTGCCAGCGCCGGCAATCTCTCCTGCGCCGCCAACTTCATCAACACCGGCTCCATCACCGCCAGCAATGCCACGGTCAGTTTCACCGGCGGCGGCACGTTGCTCGGCTCCATGACGGCCGGGGCGCAGGCCGCTAATTATCTCGCCGACGGCTCTTTCGAGTACGGCGCCGGCGCGACTTTTGACGGGCCTGGATCCAACAGTTTCACCGGCGGCACGCTTACGTTGAGCAACGACCTGAGCACCAATCTGGCTTTGGTGGGCGGCACCGTGCTCCTTGGGCCGGCGTTTCAATTCGACGGCGCCATTACCAATCTGACTCTCAGCGGCTCCACCCTCGCCGGCACCAACACCGTCACCGGATTTCTGGACCTGGCGGCGGGCCAGATCACCGGCCAATTGACCGTCGCAAGAGGCGGCCGGCTGGAATTCTCCGGCGCCCCGGCGCAGTACCTGGGTCTTGAAAATCTGACGCTGATAAACTCGGGAACTGTTTTTTGGTCCGGGGGAATTCTTTACGCCGGCAACGCGGTTGTCACCAACAACGGCGTCTGGCTCATCGAAACCAACGGCTCTGTCAACAGCCCCTTCTCCCTCTTTGTCAACAATGGATCCCTGACCCAGGAGGTGGCAACCGGAACGACAGTTTTCGCCGCGACGACCTTCGTCAACAACGGGACGATTGACGCGGAAACCGGCACGCTAGACCTCTCGGCCGGCGGCTCACTCGGCGGGACCTATAACGCCGCCACCAATGCGGACATCAGCTTTGTGGACGGCAATCTGAGCGTTGGCGCGCTGCCCAACATCACCGGCGAGGGAACCGTGCAAGTCGTCTTCGGCAGCACGTTAACCATCCTGAGCAATGTCCCGGCTGGATTGGGCTTGACAGGCGGGACGGTGGTGCTGGGGCCGGGCTTTCAAGCCAACGGCGTCATCACCAACCTGACTCTCAACGGAGCGACTCTCTCCGGTTCCTATACCGTCACCGGGACTTTAAATTGTCTGGCAGGTTCCATCAGTGGCGCCCTGACCATCGCCAGCAACGCCACGCTCAACCTCCCGTCCTCCGCCACCGGGTTGACTTTGTCCTCCGGCGCGCTGACCAACGATGGCTCCGTCATCTGGGCGGGAGGTGAAATTGACGCCAACTATGGAACGCTCTTTGTCAATAATGGATTGTGGCTGGCCGCGTCGGACAACCAGTTTTACAGCGACTATTACGACAATTTGGCGTCCTTCATCAATAACGGCATCTTTCGCAAGATGGGCACCGCCGGGTACACCACATTTTATTCCATCTCTTTCACCAATTTCGGCACGGTGGACGCCCAGTCCGGCACCATACAGTTCGAGGGCGGCGGCGGCATTGGCGGCGCGTACAACGCCGCCTCCCAGGCCTTCATTTATTTCGACGGTGGCGCATTCAGCCCGGCCGGCGCGCCGACTTTTGCGGGATCCGGCGCCATTGATTTCTCCGGCGGCACCCTCACCCTAACCAACAACCAAATCCCCGGTTTGCCCGTCATCGGCGGCGAGATCATCCTCGGCCCCGCCTTTCAGAACAACGGCGCCATCACCAACCTGACTCTTCAGGGCGCAGTGCTTTCCGGCGCCTACGTGGTCACCGGCGTGCTCAATTGCCTTTCAGGCTCCATTGACGGCTCCCTGACCATCGCCCGCAACGCCACGCTCAACCTCCCGTCCTCCGCCACCGGGTTCACTTTGTCCTCCGGCGCGCTGACCAACAATGGCTCCGTCATCTGGGCGGGAGGCGAAATTGACGCCGGCTATGGAACGCTCTTTGTCAATAATGGATTGTGGCTGGCCGCCTCGGACAGCGAGATTTACGGCTACTATTACTACTATTACTACTATTATTACTATTCGTCACTCTTTATCAATAACGGCATCTTTCGCAAGACGGCTTCGAGCGGCTCCACTTACATTGAGACGTTCTTTGACAACAACGGCCTGGTGGATGCCCAGTCGGGAAATATCTTCTTCGACAGCGGCGGCCAGATCGGCGGCGTCTATAATGCCGCCGCCGCCGCAACCATCGCCTTGGAGGGGGGTTATTTTACCAATTCCTACCCCGCTAGTTTCACCGGCGCCGGCCTGAGCGAATTCGACGGCGGAATTCTGACCTTGATGTCGGACCAAATCCCCTCGCTCCCGCTGGCCGGGGGCGAAATCGTGCTCGGCCCGGCCTTTCAAGACAGCGGCGCCATCACCAATCTGACGCTTGGCTCAGGAGCGGCTCTTGAAGGAACCAATACGGTCACCGGGACGCTCAATTGCTCTGGCGCGACTATTGCAGGCGCATTGACGGTTGCCACAAGCGGGCAGATGAATATCTCCAATGCTTCCGGTGACTACGGCCTGTATCTGGATTATGACGCCATGGTGAATAATTTCGGCACTGTCACGTGGTCCGGCGGCTATGTCACCGGCTACTCCCCGGCAAGCAGCTTCATCACCAACAGCGGCCTTTGGCTGGTCCAGTGCGACGACACGCTGGAGGAGGTCACTTTCGCCAATCCAGGCGTGTTTCGAAAATCCGCCACGACCGGCGCGACGACCCTTGACTACCTTTCCTTCATCAATTCGGGCACGTTGGACGCCCAATCCGGCGCGGTCAATTTCAATTCGATTTCCAACTACGGCCAGACCCTCGCCACGCTGGCCTTCGGCGTGTCGGCTCCCAATCTGACGGGCACACTCTCCATCGCCGGCAATGTCAATCTGGACGGCGCTTTGGCCGTCACTCTTCTCAACGGTTACACTCCCAACCCCGGCGATGCCTTCACGCTGATTAACTACGGTTCCGCGGCCGGCTCGTTCTCGCAATTCAATCTGCCGGCGCTGCCCGCCGGCCTGGACTGGGAAACCGATATTGGCTCCACCGGCGTGGGCTTGCGCGTCGTCCAGGCGCTGGCCGCCAGCCATACCTTGAGCCTCAGCGGGACCGTCAGCGACAGCAACCACCATCCCATTGCGGGCGTCACGGTCTATGTTACGCTCAACAGTTCCAATCTCATCCAGAACGGCAGCTTCGAGCAACCCTCCATCGGCTATAACGGTTACGAGTATTATCAACTGGGGTCCACGAATATCACCGGTTGGACGGTGATCGGACCCGCCGGCGGCAACGTCGAACTGGTCAGCCAATATTGGAGGAATGTACCGGCTGAGGACGGCGCGCAATTCCTGGATCCCAGCGGGAACATCGGCGGCGGCGGCGTGACGCAAACCTTTCCGACCGTGGCGGGCACAGCCTACGACCTGATCTTCTATCACGGCACCGCCACCCGCCACGGCGTCAACGACTGCCTGGGTGTGGGCATCGGCACCAACTTCTACACCTTCGGCGAAACCAGCGGTGGCAGCGGCAACTTCGATTGGCGGCAGGTCGTCATCCCCTTCACCGCTTCCTCCAACCTCACCACCCTCACTATTTTCTCCGAAATTGCCGGCTACGATGCCAACGATTTCGTGGACAACGTCCAGGTCATTCCCCCGGACGGCGACCGGTTGCTGGAGGCCGTAACCGATGCCAGCGGCAACTACCAAATCAGCGTGGGCAACGAGGCCTTCCAGGTGGATGTCGCCGGTCTGGGTTCCGCCGGCTACAATGCCGTCGCCAGCCAGTCGGTGGTCATGGGCGGCGCAGACCAGGTTCTCAATTTTGTCGCCACGCCTCTGAGCACGGCCGCCACCTTCCGCATCGCCACTTCCGCCAACCCGCCTGACGCCGGCAGAACCCTGGGCGCTGGCGCTTACACCAGCGGCGCCGCCGTCACCGTCACGGCCCTGGCCACCAATGCGGCCATCCCTTTCTTCTTTACAAATTGGACGCAAAACGGCGTGGTCGTCAGCCTCGCTCCCAGCTACACCTTCGTGGCCGAGAGTGACCGCGATCTGGTCGCCAACTTCGCCTTGCCGACCTTCACCATTTCGGCCTCCAACAACCCCTCCGTTGGCGGCTCGGTCAGCGGCGCCGGCCCCGCGCTTTGGGGCACGACCAATGTCCTGGTAGCCTCGCCGGCTTTTGGCTTCGCTTTTGGCAATTGGACCTTGGACAGCACCGTGGTGGGCACAGATGTCGCGTTGACCAACATTGTCACCAGCAACGCCACCTACGTGGCCAATTATGTGGCGACCAATGTGACGCATCGGGTGACGGTGGCGACCAGCCCCACAAATGTGGCGGCCGTTTCAGGGGCGGGCACTTATTCCAATGGGCAGACGGCGACGATCAAGGCGCCCCTTTCGGTGACCAATCTGCCCGACGTTTATAGCTTCCAGTACTTCACGCTCAATGGGGCGTATGTGTCCTCGTCTGCGGATTTGAGCGTGGTCATGTCCACGCTGTTGCCCGAGAGCTTGACGTATGTGGCGGTGTATGAGGGGCGGAGCCTTCTGCCGCAGTTGGTCAGTGTGTCGGCCAATTACGCCAATCCGGTGCCCAAGACGACCAATTTTGTTTTGCGCCTGCAGTTTGACCGCGCGATGAAGACATCGGTGGCGCCGCTGATTGTGTTGAGCAACGCTGTCAACCCCGCGCCGGTGGTGGGAACCAACGGGCATTGGACCACGGCCGTCTATGCCAATGACACCTACTTCACGCCGGGGATCACCTTTGGGCCGGGGATGGATGGGACCGTGCAAGTGTGGGTGTTGGGGGCGCAGGATACCGGCGGCAACAAGCTGGCGCTGACCAACGCGCTGACCTTGACCGTGCGCTCGACCCCGCCGGTGGTGGCGATCAGCAGTCCGACCAACGGTTTGTCGTTGACGACGACCAATGTGTTTTTGTTCGCGGCCACGGCCACATCGGTTTACGGCGTGGCGGGGCTGGCGTTGTATGAGAACGCCAGCAACCTGGTGGCCAGCTTCGCGGCTTCCAACGCCAGCTTCACGGTGAGCAATCTGGCGGCGGGCAGTTACGCGCTGACGGCGGTGGCGACCGACACGACGGGGTTGAGCGCGACATCGGCCGTGGTGCATGTGACGGTAAACACACCGGGCACGACATTGATTGATTTCGAGGCGCTGGACGCCTCGGCTGGGCCGGTCAGCGGGGCGGCGCTTTCCAATTACCTGGCCGGTTACGGCGTGGCGGTGGGCGGAGTCAGCAGTAACACGGCGGTGGCCGTCCAGGCGGACTTCAACTTTCTGGGCGGGGCGGTGACGGTAGCGTCGTCCGGGGACAATTTGTTGACACAAACGGGAACCAACGGGACGGTTTCCTACACGCTGTCTTTCAACCGGCCCTATCCGGGGATTAGTTGGACGCGCACGGAGTTGCTGGCTGGCACGGGGGGCGTGGAAACGCCAGCCTGGCGGGCCACGGCCTACGACACCAACGGCGTGGCGGTGGGATCAGTCGGGGAAAAACAAGTGGGCAGCTTCACGAACGTCCCGGCCCGCCGATTCACGTTGTCGGGGCCGGACATTGCCTCGGTCACCTTCGCGGGCGACAACAGCATCGGGGTGCTGAGCACGCTGCCGCTGGACGACTTGCTGCTTTCCAGCGTCGCGCCGGGGTCGGCGCTGACGATAGACTTGAGCGCCGCCGGTTCGGTGTTGAGTGCGCCGGGGCAAATCCAGTTGAACGCGCAGGCGGCGGAGCCGGGCGGAACAATCGTGGAGATTGATTTTTACGAGGGGTCCAGCCCGGTGGGGAGCGTGTTGGCGGCGGCGGGCAGCTCGCTGACCAACGCCGGGCTTGGTCTGACCGACGTTGCGGCGGGCGCCTACAATTTCACGGCGGTCGCGACCGACAGCCAGGGGGCCGTGCGCAGCTCGGCGACCGTCCCGGTGACGGTTGCGGCGGTCGCGGGGGTGAGCGTGATCAATTTTGACACCCTGGACACCTCGGTAGGCGCGGTGGGGGGCGCGCTCTTGTCCAATTATTTGGCTGGCTTTGGGGTGACGCCGGCCAATGTGACTTTGGGCACGCGCCTGGAAGCGGTCAACCAGAACAATTTGTCCAGCGGCGCGGGGGCCATTCCTTCCTCGCCGCCCAACCTGTTCACGCAAGTTGGATTGAACCAGCCGGTGACCTTCACCTTGCAACTGGGGGCGGCGGTCGGGAGCGTGAGTTTTACGCGGGTGGCCCTGGTGGCCGGGCCGGGCGGAGTCAGTGACCCAGCCTGGAGCGCGCACGCGCTGGACGCGGCGGGAGTGGAGGTGGAGTCGGTGGGCGAGCCGTTGTTTTTCAGCGCGACCAACGTGCCGGCCCGGACCTTTGAGTTGACAGGCCAGGGCATCACTCGCGTGCGCTTTGATTCCGACAGCGCCGGAGCGGCATCGTTCTCGGCGGTGTTGCTGGACGACTTGGTGCTCAACACCAACAGGACGGCCGCCGCGCTGTCCATCATCTTGGAGGCGCCGACTGGCGGGCTGACGTCGCCGGCGGACATTCCGCTGTCGGCCACCGTGAGCGACAGTTTGGGAACGGTGCAGTCGGTCGCCTTTTACGCCGGGCCGAACCTCATCGGCACGGCTTCCGGCGGCTCTTTCGGGATCATCTGGAGCAACATGCTGGCGGGCACTTATGTGTTGACAGCGGAGGCCTTCGACAGCGCCGGTTACGCGCGGGTGTCCAGCCCGGTGAGTGTGACCGTCACCGCCGGCGTGGGCAACTCGAAGCTGGTCAACTTTGACAGTCTCAACGCCTCCAACAAGCCGGTGACGGGGGCGGCGCTCTCCAACTATCTGGCGGGCTTTGGGATGACGCTGGCCAACGTGACGGCCGGCACGCAAGTGGCCGTGGAGAACCAGTCGGTGCTGGCGGGCGGGGGGTTTGTGGCGGCTTCCTCGCCGCCGAACCTCCTGACGCAAATTGGGGCGGGCGGGCCGGCCAGTTTCAAGGTGCTTTTTTCGCCCTGGCTGGCGGAGTTCACCTTCACGCGCCCGGAGTTGCTGGCCAATCCGTTTGTGACCCATCCGGCTTGGAAGGCGACGGCCTATGACGCTCTGGGGGTGCCGCTGGCGCAAGCGGGCGAAGGGCTGACGGCCAGTTACACCAACGTGCCGGCGCAGAGCTACTCGCTTCAAGGGCCGGGGATCGCCGGGGTGGAGTTTGACTCGCAAGGGGGCAGCCTGACGACTTTCAGCGCGGCGCTGCTGGATGACTTCATCTTGACAACGCCCACCAACGTTCTGCCGCCCGCGGTGGTTTTGACCAACCCGGTGGCCGGGCAGGTCTTCACCGCGCCGGCGGTGATCACGCTGGGGGCGCGGGCGCTGGCGGCCGATGGGGCTGTGAGCAACGTGAGCTTTTACGCCGGAACCAATCTGCTGGGCGTTGTGCCGGCCAGTCCGTATCTGTTCTATTGGACCAACGCCACGCCGGGGGCCTACGCGCTGACGGCGGTGGCAACGGACGATGCGGGCTTGATCCGCACCTCCCCGCCGGTGGCCGTGACGGTCAGTCCGGCGCCAACGCAGTTTGGCATTTTGACCCAGCCGGTTGGGGCAACGGTCGCGGCGGGCAGCGGAGTGATTCTGAGCGTGCAGACCACCGGGACCAACGCGGTGAGCTACCAATGGTATCAGAACACGACCCCATTGGCGGGCCAGACCCAATCTGTCTTGAGCCTGGCGCCGGTCAGCGATGCCAACGACGGCACCTACACCGTCGCCGTCACCAGCAGCGGCCAGACGCTGACCAGCCAGGGGGCGGTGTTGACGGTGCTCGACGCCCCGGTCATCACCGCCGCGCCGCTCTCGCAGCAGGTGAACATCGGCAGCAATGTGACGCTGACCGTGGGAGCCGGCGGGTCGAGTCCGTTCACGTATCAATGGACTCTCAACGGAACGGGCATTGCCGGGGCGACTAATTCCACCTACACCATCGCGGCGGCGCAGCCGTTGAGTTCGGGCAACTATCAGGTCAGCGTCGGCAATGCGGTCGGCTCCACCCAGAGCACCGCGGCAGCGGTGACGGTGACGGTGGCCGGAGGACCGACGCTCTCGGCGGACAGTTTTTCCAACCGGATCAGTTTCAATCCGCTGGTCGGGCCGGTTTTCGGCAACAACGTCAACGCCACGTCGGAGCCGGGGGAACCGCTCCCGGACGGCAAACCCGGGGGCAAATCCATCTGGTACACCTGGCACGCCAGTTTCAGCGGGGTGATCTCGCTGACCACCCGGGGCAGCAGTTTTGACACGCTGCTGGCCGTCTATACAGGGACCAACGTGGCGGAATTGACGCCGATCGCGGCGGACGACGATTCGGGCGGCTTTTTCACCAGTCTGGTCACCTTCAACTGCGTGGCGGGAACCGACTACCAGATAGACGTGGACGGATTCCAGGGGGCGTCGGGCACGGTGGTGCTGGGGCTGCCTTCGGGCACGGCCTACCGGGTTTTGAACCCAACATCGGGCGACACCGTGCCGGTCATCACGCAACCGCCGGCCAGCCAGGTGGTGGACGCCGGGGCCAAGGCCACCTTGAGCGTCAAGGCGGCCAGCGCCTCGCCGTTGACCTACCAATGGTTTTTCCAGAACGCGCCCGTGGCCGGGGCAGGCGCCAGCCAACTGGTCCTCTCCAATTTCCAGGCCGGCGCAGTGGGCCGTTATTATGTGCTGGTGGCCAATGCAGTCGGCTCCGTGCCCAGCACCCCGGTCAGCCTCGAATTGGCCGGCGCATCCCAGGGCCGCGGGAGGACCAACATCGCCCAGGACAAGTTTGGCGACGCGGTGGATCTCTCCCTTGGCGGCAACACTCCCGCAGCCTACCGGCCGCAGGACGGCGGGGGCGACACCGGCGGCTACAGCGTCTCTCAAACCTTCAGCACGGTGGGGGCGACCAAGGAAGAAGGCGAACCGGATCCTTGCGGGCAGGCTGGCGGCGCTTCCGAGTGGTATATCTACACCCCCCCGGCCGCCGGCACGCTCCACATGGATACCGACGGCAGCGATTTCAACACCATCCTGGGCCTCTACACCAGCGCCGGGCCTACCATCTCCTTTGCCAGCCTTACGGAGCAGGGCTGCGGCTACACCACCAACTACCAACTGGACCCCCAGCCCTCGATTAACGTGCCTGTCGCCGCCGGCGTCCATTACTATATTGTGGTGGACGGCTACCAGGGCGCCACCGGCACGGCCCGCCTGAACATCGGCCTGGGTGCGCCGCCTCAAATCCTGACCCAGCCGCAAAGCCGGCCCGCCGTGCCCGGCAGCAGCGCCACCTTCTCGGTGGTGGCCGTGGGCACGACCAATTTCTCCTACCAATGGCAGTTTGACGACGCCAACGTCGCCGGGGCCACCGCCTCCTCCTACACCCTGAGCAACGCCCAAAACATCGCCGTCGGCGACTACCGCGTCATCGTCAGCAACGTCGTTGGCGTGGTCACCAGCACACCGGCCCTGCTGACCCTCCAATCGGCCCCGTTCATCTTCGGGCAGCCCTCCAATCAGTCTGTCAACCTGAGCCAGAAGGCCCTCTTCTCCGTCGCCGGCGGCGGCCGGGCGCCGCTCTACTACCAGTGGTATTTGAACGGCGCGCCGCTGGCCAAAGCCACCGCCTCCACCCTCACCCTGGCATCAGTCAAGTATAGCGACGCCGGCGTTTACGCCGTGTCGCTGTCCAACTCGCTGGGCAGGGCGCTCAGTTCCAACGCCGTGCTGACCGTCAACGAAACCACCCGGCCCACCGTCAAGATCGTCTTTCCGCCCAACAATTATCAAAGCACCAATCCCGCCGTCGCCGTGCGCGGAACGGCCGGCGACGCCCGCGCCGTGGCCGATGTGGAAGTGACCGTCAACAATAACGTCACGCAAACCGCCGCCGGCGCCGCCAGGTGGACCAACGTCGTCACCCTGGTTCCCGGCACCAACCATGTCACCGTCCAAAGCTACAATCTGGCCGGCTTGCCCTCCGCCCCGGCCAGCCTGACCATTGACTACATCGTCCTCTCCACGCTCACGCTGCGAACCAACGGCGCCGGCGGCATCACCGGCGAGACCAACCAGGCCCGGCTGCAAATCGGCAAGACCTACACCCTCACCGCCCACCCGGCGTCCCGCAACCTCTTGAGCAACTGGATCGGCGGCGACACTCTGGCCACCCTGGCGCCGATGGGAACCCAGCTTGCGCTTTCCTTCACCATGAGCAGCAACCTGATCCTGCAGGCCAACTTTGTCACCAACCCCTTCCCCGCCGTGGCCGGCGCTTACAACGGCCTGTTCTATCCGCTCAGCGGCGTCACCGAGCAAAGCTCCGGCCTCCTGAGCCTGACCCTAAGCAGCAATCAGGGCATCTATAGCGCCAAAGTCTATCTGGCCGGCGGCACCAACTCCCTGAGCGGAGCATTCGACTTGACAGGAACCGCGCAAAACGCCTTCACCAACGCCGGCAAGCAAGCCGTCGCCCTGAGCCTGCACGTGAACCTCAATTTGAATCCGCCGGACGATCTGCTCACCGGCATCCTCAGCGCCGATGGCTGGCAGTCGGAGTTGACGGCCGACCGGGCCGTCTTCAACGGCACGACCATCAAGGCGTCCAACTATGCCGGCCGCTACACGTTGATCGTTCCACCCGGCGCCAACGCGCCGCTGGAAAGCCCCGGCGGCTACGGCGTTGCCAATATCACCAACAACCTGGCCGGCGTGGCCATTCTCAACGGCTCTTTGGGCGACGGCGCTCTCTTCACCCAGAGCGTGCCCATTTCCCTGAACGGCGTTATTCCCGTCTATGCCTCTCTCTACGGCGGACATGGATTTTTGCTCGGCTGGCTGATTTTCAGCAACGAGCCGCCGCAAACCGTTTCCGGCCAATTGAACTGGATCAAACTACCCGTCTCCGGCAAGGGCCTTTACCTCGGCGGCTTCACCAACCAGGCCGAGATCATTGGCTCGGCCTATGAAACCAGCGGCCTGGCCTTGAGCAACGCCACATTGACCATCTTTGGCGCCGAGCAGAGCAGCCCCTTGGTGTACACCAACATCACCGTTGCCAAAGGCAAGCTCAGTTACAGCGGCGCGGACGAACCGACCAACCAGTTGAGCGCCACCTTCACCGCCGGCACCGGCGCGATGACTTTGAGCTTCCGTCCCACCGGCGCAAAAGCCAACGTCACCGCGCAAGGAGTCGTCTTGCAGAGCGGAGACACCAACGCCGCCGGCTGGTTCCTGGGCACCAACCAGTCCGGCTTCTTCCTTTTGCAACAGTAGTCAACCTTAAAAACGCGGTTGAAGCCACAGATGAACTCAGATGGACACAGATCAGAAGAAGTTGCGAAAAAAGCAGAAGTTACCCGACAGGTGAAAGGCGCTTTTCAGAGCAATCTGTGTTCATCTGTGCCCATCTGTGGCTTCTGGCTTTTTCATAAAACCCAACTGGGGATTTATGATCAATTATCTTGCAAGCCTTTTTTGGCATGGTTGCTGCTCACTTCCATTTTTAAGATTGACGCCAGATCGGCCTTCAGTTATCATCCGACAAAATCCGCAAGAATGCGCGCAATGGGAAGACCCGAAAATACCACCCTCTCGTCATCATTAAGCACGCGACCTTGCGGCTCCGCGCCGGTAGCGCAACCTCGGAACTGTCGAATAATCGGAATTTCTTTAGTCGTCCCCAAAGTATCGCGCAGCCGTTTTGCGCACCTGTTCAATATCTGCCGAAAAACCTCGAACCCGTTCAAAAAGCCAAACTCGGATTTATTATGAAACCCAAACTTCACCCCCTGTTCATCGGGCTGGTCTTGCTTGCCTCCCTCGCTCAAACTCAGCCCGTGAAGGCAGCATTGACCTTTTCGGTCACGCCGGCCGCCGTGAGCAACACTTACACCGGAACCATCACCCTGCAAATTGGCGGATTGACCAACGGGGAGACGGTGGTCATCAAAAAATATCTCGATGTCAACACCAACGGCGTCATTGATACCAATGACCTGATGGTGCAGGATTTTCAACTGACCGTTGGCCAGACGGGGGCCATGGTCATTGGCGGCGTGACCAATGTCAACGTGCCCTTCAATTCCAACACCAATACGAACGCCATCACCGCGGCCTTGAATTTTCAAAATGGGGTTTTCTTTCACACGCTCGTCGGACAGTATTTGTTCCAGGTGGCCTGTCCGTCCGGCCAAATTACGAATTCCCTTGCTGTCACCAATTCTTACGCGCAGAAACTCACCGGCAGGGTGGTCAGCGGCGCCAATGCCGTTCCCAATGCCGTCGTCTTGCTGCTCCCGGCTTCAGGACGCGCTGGCAATCTTCCCACTCCCGGCGCTGTGGCCAATAACTCCGGGTTTTACACCATCCAGGCGCCGGTTGGAACTTATGCGCTGGCGGCGTTCAAAGACAATTTCATGGCGGATACGACCGCGGCGACCAATCTTGTTTTGACCAACGGCCAGACCCTGACCACCAATTTGAGTCTCATCACCACCACGGAAAGCATTTCAGGCAGAATTACCGATGCCACTACAGGCAATGGATTGCCGGGAGTTTTAGTGGTGGAGCAATCGGCCAACATGCTCGGGGGTTGCTTCACGGACACCAATGGCTATTTCACCGCAGGGGCCACCGCGGATCAATGGGTAATTAGTGGAGAAGACGCTGCGGTCGCCTTGCTCGGTTATGTTGGATGGGATAATGGTGTGCTGGTGAACGCCACAGATGGAAGCGTGTCGAACGTGACTATCCGCGAGGCCAAAGCCACGGCTTTGTTTTACGGCTACCTCACGGACAACTCGGGGAATCCCATGGCGGGTGTTGCAATTGAATCCCAAGACCAGGTCAATGACACCTTCGGCTCCACAGCCGCGAACGGGTATTACGTGACCGGCGTGTTGGGTGGTCCGGACGTTACCAATGCATACGAAGTTGACGTTGGCAGCCAGGAACTCTACCTCAATTGCATCTTTTCCGCGCCGGTGGAAACTAATGCCCCGGCCACCAACGTAGCGGTGATGGTGAATTTCACCGCCATGAATACTGGGCTGGTTCTGAACGGCGGCTTCCAAACGAAAGATTTCACCGACTGGACTTTGACCGGAGACACTTATAGTACTTTTGTGGACGACGGTGATTATTCTGGAATCACGCCTTACTTCGGGGAATACGAAGCAGCATTGGAAACGTCCGGCTCACTCGGTTATCTTTCCCAAACCTTGTCCACCACTGCGGGAACCAGCTATTTGCTCTCTTTTTGGTTCGATAATCCCTATGCAAACCCCGGAGAGTTTCTTGTGGAATGGAACGGAAATAGCCTTCTTGACACAATGAATCCTGTCGCCAATGACTGGACAAACATGCGCTTTTTGGTTTCGGCAACAGGAACCAGTACCGTTCTTCAATTTGGGTATCAAGACGATCGTGATTTTGGTTATTTCGGCCTCGATGACATCAGCGTCATCCCGGGAGGGGCGCAATCCGGATTCAGTTACGAGACAAATGCCGACAACACCATCACCATCACGGGCTACACCGTTTTGGACGGTGCGGTGAGCATCCCCAGCGAAATCAATAACCTGTCGGTGACCAGCATCGGGGATTATGCGTTCGCTAACACTGTCCTGACGAGCGTCACGATTCCCGGCAGCGTCACCAACATCGGAAACGATGCGTTCAGCGGTTGCACCAACCTGACAAGCGTCCTTTTCGAGGGTAACGCACCCACCGTCGGTTTGGATGTGTTCGATGGTGACAACGCGGTGGTTTATTATTTACCTGGCACCACTGGCTGGAGTCTTCCTTTTGCCGGCCTTCCGACGGATGATGAATACGACTGCACGACAAATGCCGGCGCCATCACCATCACCAGTTACTCCGGGCCTGGCGGGGTCGTGACCATCCCTGCCACCATCGCCGGACTGCCCGTGACCGGCATCGGGAATTTTGCGTTCTATGACTGCTACAGCCTGACCAGCGTCACGATCCCCGACAGCGTCACCAGCATCGAGTCGAATGCTTTCGAATCCTGCGGCAGCCTGACCAGCGTCACGATCCCCAACAGCGTCAGCAGCATTGGAGATGAAGCGTTTCTTTTCTGCACCAGCCTGACCAACGTGACGATTCCCAACAGCGTCACGAGCATCGGGGAGGATGCTTTTTCTTACTGCACCAGCCTGACCAGCGTGACGATTCCAGACAGCGTCACCAACATCGGGGACGGTGCGTTCGAGGGCTGCACCAGCCTGACAGCTATAACGGTGGATGCAGGAAATCCGGTTTATAGCAGTGTGAGTGGAATTTTGTTCAACAATGGTAAAACTACGCTGCTTGAATATCCGGGCGGCCTAAGCGGAAGTTACGCGATCCCCGACAGCGTCACCAGCATCGGCGATTATGCGTTCTATGGCTGCACCAGCCTGACCAGCGTAACGATCCCCGACAGCGTCACCAGCATCGGCGATTATGCGTTCTATGACTGCACCAGCCTGACCAGCGTAACGATCCCCAACAGCGTCACCAACATCGGCGATTATGCGTTCTATGGCTGCACCAGCCTGACCAGCGTCACGATCCCCGACAGCGTCACGAGCGTCGGGGAGGATGCGTTTTCTTACTGCACCAGCCTGACCAGCGTCACGATCCCCGACAGCGTCACCAGCATCGGGGACGGTGCGTTTTCTTACTGCACCAGCCTGACCAGCGTCACGATCCCCAACAGCGTCACCAGCATCGGCAATTATGCGTTCTATGGCTGCACCAGCCTGACCAGCGTCACGATCCCCGACAGCGTCACGAGCATCGGGGAGGATGCGTTTTCTTACTGTACCAGCCTGACCAGCGTAACGATCCCCAACAGCGTCACCAGCATCGGCAATTATGCGTTCTATGGCTGCACCAGCCTGACCAGCGTCACGATCCCCGACAGCGTCACCGACATCGGCGATTATGCGTTCTATGCCTGCGCCAGGCTGACCAGTGTCACGATCCCCAACAGTGTCACCAATATCGGCGATTATGCGTTCGAGGGCTGCACCAGCCTGACCAGCGTCACGATCCCCGACAGCGTCACCAGCATCGGCGATTATGCGTTCTATGACTGCACCAGCCTGACCAGCGTGACGATCCCCAACAGCGTCACCAATATCGGCGATTATGCGTTCTGTGACTGCACCAGCCTGACCAGCGTGACGATCCCCAACAGCGTCACCAATATCGGCGGTTGTGCGTTCTGTGACTGCTACAGCCTGACCAGCGTGACGATCCCCGACAGCGTCACCAGCATCGGCGATTATGCGTTCTATGGCTGCACCAGCCTGACCAGCGTCACGATCCCCGACAGCGTCACCAGCATCGGGGACGGTGCGTTCGCGGACTGCTACAGCCTGACCAGCGTCACGATCCCCAACAGCGTCACCAGCATCGGGGGTTATGCGTTCTCCGGTTGCCCACTGACCAGCGTCACGATCCCCAACAGCGTCACCAGCATCGGGGGTTATGCGTTCTTCGGTTGCCCACTGACCAGCGTCACGATCCCCGACAGCGTCACCAGCATCGAGGACGGTGCGTTCGAGGACTGCACCAGCCTGACCAGCGTGACGATCCCCAGCAGCGTCACCAGCATCGGGGACGGTGCGTTCGAGGGCTGCTACAGCCTGACCAGCGTCACGATCCCCAACA
>Ga0326728_10001568_pt1 | contig 80430 bp, 72 predicted proteins | sample MB3enrmetagenome_FD_207602 | JGI IMG/M metagenome (GOLD analysis project Ga0326728, IMG submission 207602) | Lab enriched peat soil microbial communities from McLean, Ithaca, NY, United States - MB31MN | ecosystem: Environmental > Terrestrial > Soil > Wetlands > Peat | place: USA: New York...
CTCCCAATCACCTTTGGGAACCCGGCCTGCTGCTGCGTTGGACACAATCTGGGTGTCGTATATGACTTTGTTCCGCACTATTGGCACTCGGACATTGTACCCTCGTCTGAGACGTCGAGGGCCGCTTTACAACACGTTGGTCAAGCTCAAGACCTCATGCACATGGCTTCCTGGCGGCAAGGAAGGCAACATCCCAGGCTATCTTGGGGGCGGTGAACACTTCGACGTGCTCAACGCCGCAGGCCTCGGCGAAGCGACGCTGGGCGTCATCCTTCCAGTCTCGGCGCCGGGAGGCATGCTGGTAGAGGACGAGCGAGTTGCGGACGGCGAGGGAGTGCCAGGCGGCTTGGACGTCTTCCCGGCTCGCGTGTTTGGGCGTTGGCTTGTCGGCGGCAGTGCCGGTGCCAGGACCGAGAAAAACGACCTTGGGCCCGCTTTTCTGGTGAGAAATGCGGGCTAGGGTGAGGCTGGCCTGGCGCTTGCAATTGACCGCCGAGGGGGTACGGCTCGTCAAAATCCGCGGACCAAGGCCTAGGCTTGGGAAATGTAAGGGAGCGATGCTGGCGGCAACCGCTGCTCAGGCATCGTTTGAGCACAATGCATCCGCAACGCCTACCTCGACGAGGTGTGCTGGAGATTTGACAACCGCCAGAGTCCGCATTCATTCCGCGACACCACGAAGCGCAGGCTGAATTCCGACGGCTTAGAGTTCAAGCAGCTCACGGCAGCGCAGCTAGGGCCACTCGCCAATTTGCACCTTTTCACCTTCGGGGATCATTGCTTCCAGCTCGCGGCGATATCCCTCCATGGCCTCTTTGCTAAACTTGCGGGGGAGGATTAGGTGCCCTGATCTTTCGTCCTTTACCTCATAAAACCAGCCACGCTCTCCCCAAACGATATAGACAATGTAAGTGTGCCCCCTGTCGCAAGTCGGGCATAGTACGGAAGCGGACCCCAACAGCCGATTTCCTGGTTTGAGCAACGGGGACACTGTCGGCTCGCTGAACAAGTTCTGTGGGCCGCCATTATCTCCTGGTCGCAACCAATCAAACGTCTGCGTCGGAATCGGTAACGGGTCGTTCCGGTCCGGAAGATCGATATTCCACAGTATGACGCTCCATTTAATATCTCGCGCCAGGGCTGCGGAGGAATTTATCAGAAGCAAAGCTGGCGACTTTGGGTACACGAAACGAAGGGTCACATCAGGCAAAGCTGCTTCGATCGACGATGGTTCTGGTGTGGTTGGCTCTTGCGTTCGGGGCGTTGGAGGCACGCCAGCTGGATGCCCTAGCCCGTAAAACTGTGCATGGTGCTCCTTGAAGGTAGATGCAAGAACTTTACTCTTGGCAGTGCTTTGTAAAGGCATGTTAGGTGGACCTGCTACCACCGCCTCATTCCTACGAGTTAATGGGAGTGAACCGCCCTCTTTTCTCTCAACGATTTTACCATTGTGGTCTCTGCGGTACTGCTTCATTGTGCCTATATATCCAACGGTGCCAATAGCGCAAAGTACGAAAACGGTTATGAGAGTCTTTGCATTCGTCTTTAGGTGTGGGACCGCATGGCGGGTAATAGACCAGGCACAACTGGCTGCAACGACGGCGTAGAGGATGAAGGACATTATCCAGTTCATCTCGACACCGTTCCCTTGCAGTAAAAAGAGAAGTACACCAAGGCTGAGACCAAGAATTCCAACGAATCGGTCCACATCTGGCTTTCCCTGGATTTTTGTCTCAGCCAAAGGGGTGAGCTGCCGAGTAACAGCACAGTCCGGTTTCTCTTCCGCCTGGTCGCCCATGACGGCACGCACCTCAATTTCGCCATGCGCCATTGATTTGTACTCTTAAGGTTCGGGACTGGCGGCGCAACGCTGCTCACGGGATTATACCGCTTGCCTGCGAGCGACCAATAAGCGATGGGGGTCGGCGGCGCGGCCCCCCGACCGCGCCGACCTTTCTTGGGCACGAACGACCGCTCGCGTGTTGGCGCCGCACGGCGCTGCCGGATCGAGCGCCGAGCGCGCTTGGTAGGCGGCGCAGCCCGTCGGTCCCCAAGGCCCGCTGCCGCGACGTGCTCATTGCGGCTCGCTCGGTTCCGATGAGGCTGTGGCTTCGACTTGACTTGCAGCCAACTCTGGAGCATCTGAACCGGAGGCGGTTCGGAGCGATGCTGGCACGGATCGCGCTGCTCCCGGTACCGACGGGATAGAGAGGCAGGGTGGTCGAGTCTGCGTCGGAAATCGGTCCTAACGGGGGGCCGGGCGAGGAGGGGTATGCAAAAACCGGGCGCAAGCTGGGGCGGCCCCGCCGTGCCGGGGCGGAAGGCGGACCGCCGGGCGTGCTCCGATGAAAATCATTTCGCAATGTTGCGATCAGGCGGGACGGGCGTACAATGGTGTCGTTTTCGAGGCCAAAACGGAGATTCCGGTTAGAATGGCTTCTCACCGCACTCCGGTCAGGCTGGTCGAAGATAACGGACCCGGACATGCATGTCGTAATTCCGTCTTCGCAGGCAATCGAGAGGAGGAGCCATGGCAGATGTTATGAAAGACCCGATACCGGGGGTCGGCACCGTTGCGGCTTGGCCATTAAACTCTGAGTTGGCTCGCACCGTCCCATATTGGTTCCTGGCTACTGTTGGATTCATTTACGCCTCGGGCTTTGTTGTTGTTACGACCTTCCTTGAGACTTACGGTCTCCGAGATATAGGCACAGACTTCTGGAAGGCCAGGTACATCCATGTCGGCGTTCTATGTGCGGTCTTTCCTTTGGTCCTGGTTATAACAGCCGGTCTGCTGATCCATCTCGTACGGTCACGCCAACGCACGAATCCCCGGCCGTTCACGGCGCTGCGATTAGCTAATGTGCTGATCCTGTTCCTGACCGTCGAAATCTCCTTCTACTTCTATGTCATGTTTTCACGTCGAGATGATCCGGCGGCAGAACACGCGGCTGGTTTCGCCCAGTTGGAGGTTATCCTGCTCGTGGCATTCCTCCTGCCGGCGGTGATCCTGATTGCAGAAAACTTCCTGAAACACCCGTCGGGATCATGGTAGTTCCCAGAGTGGTTTTACAAGACCGTGGGAGCGGCGTTTCGAGTTTTCTTTGATGTTCTTGTGCTTTATTTGTTTTACCGTTTTGCGGTGCAGTACAAGGTCATCTTTTTGGAAATGGTGCGGACACGATACTTTCCCCTAGGCTCCTTCATTCTGTTTACGATATTTATCGTTTTACTGCCGCTCCTGATGGACTGGTATTCTGGGGGAGCGAAGGAGCCAAATCGTCCGGGCGTGTCGGCGTTAAGCATCTGCATGATGCTCCCCATCTTCTACTTGAGTCTGATGTGTTTTTCCACCGCAGTCTTTTCATACATCCCCGCAAGCAGGGGCGGCGGCGACTACACGGTCGCGCCCATTATTGTGATCAAGGTAAAGTCCGGGTTAACCGTTGATTCCGCGAACGCCCGCTATCTTGAAGCGGATGGCCAGGGAGGGCTGAGGACGCACCCCTCTGTCTTGATCGAAGAGACATCGGCAGCGATCTTCATCGCCGATCCGAATGATGCTGGAGGGCCGGCAGAATGGCGAAAGTCTCAGGGAACACGCCCTGGAGTGTTTGCTATTGCGAGGCAGAATGTCGAGGCCGTGCAGTACCTGTCCCCGGAGGACATAAAACGGCTTCGTACCGATCGGACAACCGGAGAGGGAAAAATCAACGCTGCTATGGGTAAGTAGGTCGCAACTCAACGCGATTCTTACATGGTGCGGATTGCGGCTCAAGCCGATCACCATTCCGGGGTGAGGCCGATCAGTTTTCGGATGGCCCGGAACAGTGACTGGAATCCCGGAAGCCCATGGAAAATGTCTTGGCGGCGCTGGACACAACCAGCGGGCACTTTGCTTTCGAGAGCAGGCAGAAGCGCCCCCCCCCCGAAAAATAATTTTTTTCTCTTGCAATCGTTTGTATATCGTTATATAACGTTACATAGCAGTGGCTAGTAGCTAGGGGCTAGCAGCTAGGGGCTGGACGCTAGCAGCCAGGGGCCGCTGCCCAAGGGGAGGCGCAATGCCGCAAGCCAAACGCGCTCACGCAAACTTCGAGGAAAACGCAGCGGTGCGCCTCTTCCGCGCCGCCAAGTTTGGCGCCGCCGGCATTGGAGCGCACAATTCGCCGCTCCCGCGCCCTGATCCTCAAAAATGGAGCGTGTGCTCGCCGTTCCAGCTTCGCGCCAGGTGCCTTTTGGCGGAGCCAACCGCTCCCGCCCTTGCGGGACGGTTCTTTCTGGCCAAAGACCAACGACCAACGACCGAAGACCTGCTTAAGAATGTTGAAGTTGCCTCCCGCCCTGGGCTTTTCCCGCCGGGCAAGGAGGCCAAATCTGAGGTCAAGGGGGCCAAAAAAACCAGCAAGGGGGCCACGAAAAATAGCAAGACGGCCACGGTTTTGAGGCAAGGGGGCCACGGAAAATCGCAAGGGGGCCATGCGAAGTCGGCTGGGGAAATGACAAACGAATGCGTCGTCTGGAAAATATCTTCGCGGGCAGATGCACCCGGCCGTCGTGGACGTCGGCGCTCCCCCTACACCGCGCCTTCCCGGCACTCGATCCTTAAGAATGTTAAAGTTGCCTCCCGCCCCCGGCCTCTCCCGCCGGGCAAGATGATCAAATCCGAGGGCAAGGTGATCATAGAAATGGGCAAGATGATCATGAAAAATTGCAAGGTGATCATGGTTTTGGGGCAAGGCGCTCATGAAAAAAGGCAAGGGGCTCAAACATAGTACGATGAAAGCAGGCCCTTTCCGATGCCAAAGGCCATCTTTTACGATCCGCAACGCCGGCGCTGGAAGCGCTTGCGCCGGGCTGCCGACATTTTCGGCGTCGTCTTCACGTTGCTGATGATCTTCTTCCTGGTGATGCTGTTGCACAGCGTCTCCTTGCCAAAGTGGACTCCGGAACAGCCTCGCCATCAATACCGTGCGCTGCATGAAAAGGAAGCGCGGCAGCGTCCGCGGTGGCGGCAGACGGTGCGGGGGTCTAAGGTCACCTCCGCCCAGGTCCCGATGAATTCGCCGGAAGGCATTCGCGGCGCCTTCTACGTCAATTGGGACCCCGCCAGCTACTCCTCGCTGCGCGAGAACTTGACGGCCATCGACCTGCTCTTTCCCGAGTGGCTGCATGTGCTCACCCCCGACGGCCTGCTCCAGGCCATGGCGGAAGACGGCAGCCGCTTTCCCGTCGTGCGCAACGGCGCGGCCGCGCGGGTGGACGACAAGGTAATGCCTCTGTTGCGCCTGGAAAAGGCGGAGACCGAAGTCCTGCCCATGGTCAACAACTTCGATGGCCTCGACTGGGTCGATATCACCGCCATGCTGAACAACCCGGCAGCGCGCGCCAGCCTCCGGGAGCAGCTTCTGGTCTTTCTCGCCTCCGACCACTTCCGCGGCCTGACTTTGGATTTTGAGGCTTTCCCGGAAGCCGCCCAGCCCGGTTATCGAGCGCTGCTGGGCGAACTGGACCAGGACCTGCACAGCCGCGGGCTGAAACTCTATGTCGCCGTGCCCTCCCGCAATTCGGACTACGACTACAAGGGCGTAGCGCGCCATGCCGACGGCGTGATTCTGATGAACTATGACGAGCACTACCCCGGAGGTCCCTCGGGCGCGGTGGCCTCGCAGGATTGGTTTACCACCAATATCAAGCTGGCGCTCAAAGACATTCCTCCCGCCAAGCTGATGTGCGCCATCGCCAACTACGGTTACGACTGGCAATATACGGAGCAAAAGAAAGGGCGGCGGCACATTCTGGCCCCGGCCGGCGTTTCTCCCGTGTCGGTCCAGGACGCCTGGCTCAAGGCCGAGGAGTCCGACGCCGACGTCGATTTCGATAACGACGCCTTGAATCCGCACTTCGCCTTCCTGGAAGACGGCGTCAAGCACGACGTCTGGTTCACCGATGCGGTAAGCGCCTGGAACCAGATGCGGGCGGCGCAGAGCCTGGGCATCAACACTTTCGCCTTATGGCGGCTGGGTTCGGAAGACCGTTCCCTGTGGCCGGTTTGGGACGCGCCCCAGGACCCGGCGGCGCCCCAGAAGCTGCGCACCGTGCCTCCGGGCGAGGATGTGTCGCTCGAAGGACAAGGGGACATCATTGCCATTACGGCGCGTCCCGCCGATGGCCGGCGTACGGTCACCGTGGACCGGGCCACCGGCTTGATCACCGCCGAAGAATACGATCCCCTGCCCGTGCCCTACGAGCTGACCGAGTACGGCAGCGCCGGCAAGGAAGTGGCCATCACCTTTGACGACGGTCCCGATCCCAAATGGACGCCGCAAATCCTCGATGTCCTGAAGGCCAAGCAGGTGAAGGCAGCTTTCTTTCTGATTGGGGCGCAGGCCTGGTATTACCATTCCATCACCCGGCGGATCTTCGCCGAGGGGCACGAGATCGGCAATCATACCTGGACCCATCCCGACATCAGCAACCTGCGCGCCAGCTATCTCAAGGTGGAGCTGAACGCGACCGACCGCTTCTTCGAGGCCTTCCTGGGCATCAAGCCGCTGATGTTCCGGCCGCCGTACTCGGTCGATCAGGAGCCTGACACCGCCGACGAAGTCAGGCCGCTGGAAATTGTCCAGAGCATGGGCTACATCACTGTCGGCGATAAGCTGGACCCCAATGACTGGCGGGACAACCCGCGGAAAACGGCCGCGGAGATCGCCGCCGCGGTGCTCGATGGCCCGCTGCCGCCCTGCAAGCCGGAAGACCTGAAGTGCGGCAACATCCTGTTGTTGCACGATGGCGGCGGAGACCGCCGGGAGACGGTGCGCGCCCTGCCGCTGATCATCGACGGCTTGCGCGCGCGCGGCTACCAGATCGTGCCGGTCTCCCGGCTTCTCGGCAAGAGCTACGCCGACGTGATGCCGCCGCTGGCCCCGGCCGAGCTTTGGCCGGCGCGCTTCAACGCCTTGGGATTCCTGATTTTTGACTTGATTCTCTCCGCGATCGTCGCGGTCTTTTTTTGCGGCGATGCCTTGATGACGGTGCGCCTGCTGACGGTCGGCCTGGCCGCCGCCTATGACCGCTTCCGGCGCCGCCCGCAGGGCGGGGCCGCTACCCGCTCGTACCAGCCGGCGGTTGCGGTGCTGATCCCGGCATATAACGAAGAGAAAGTCATCGCCCGCACGGTGCGCGCGGCCTTGGCCTCCGGCTACCCGCGCTTGCGCGTCATCGTAATCGACGACGGCTCTACGGATGGCACTCTGGCCCTGCTCCGGGCGGACTTTCCGGAGGAGATTGCCAAGGGAGCGCTTACGGTATTGACTCAGCCCAACAGCGGCAAGGCGGACGCGCTGAATCATGGACTGCACGAAGTCACGGAAGAAATCTTTGTCGGCATCGACGCCGATACGCTCATCCATCCGCAGGCGGTTTCCCTGCTGGCGCAGCACTTCCTGGACCAGCGGGTGGCGGCCGTAGCCGGCAACGCCAAAGTCGGCAATCGCGTCAACCTGTGGACGCGCTGGCAGGCGCTGGAATACATCACCAGCCAGAATTTCGAGCGCCGCGCGCTGAATTGTCTGGGCGCCGTCAGCGTCGTGCCCGGCGCCATCGGCGCCTGGCGCACCGCGGCGGTGCGCGAAGCGGGCGCCTTCCACCGCGATACCGTAGCCGAAGACGCCGACCTGACCATGGAGCTGCTGCGCCGCGGGTATCGCACCGTCTATGAAGACCGGGCCGTGGCCTATACCGAGGCCCCCGGCAATGTCAACGAGCTCATGCGCCAGCGCTTTCGCTGGTCCTTCGGCATTTTGCAATCGGTATGGAAGCATCGCCACGTGGTGCGCCGCCGGGGAGTTCTGGGCTGGATTGCCTTGCCCAACATCGTGATCTTCCAGATCCTGCTGCCGTTGGTGTCGCCGTTCATTGACTTCATGTTCGTGCTCGGCGTGGCGACCTACCTGGTGCAGCGGCACTACCACCCGGAAACGGCCGACCCGGCCAGTCTGGAGAAACTGGCCGCCTATTTTGCCGTCTTCCTGCTGATCGACTTTGTGGCTTCAGCCGTCGCGTTTGCCTTGGAACGCCAGGGGGCGGACCGCCGCGAAAATGTGTGGCTGCTGGGGCACGTCTGGCTGCAGCGCTTCGCCTACCGCCAGGTGTTTTCGTGGGTGATTTTCAAGACCCTGAAGCGCGCCATCGACGGCCGGGCGTTTACCTGGGACAAACTCGAGCGCTCGGCGACGGTGCGCGTGGCGCCGGCCGGCGAGGAGGCGGTCAGCGCCAAATAGCGCGAAGGAGCGCCCTTAGGGTTAAAATTGATGCATTACGGGACAAATGTACTTCGGCCGCTAACCCCGGTCTGGAAATCTGCCCGGCCCATCCCAAAGAGAGGATTACCGTATCTATGGCGACCATTCAAGCTCAAGTTGCCGGAAGCAAGCTCAGTCCGTTCCGGAATGAATCCCTAACCGATTTCACTCAACCGCAGAACCAGCAGGCCATGCAGGCGGCGCTCGAGAAGGTTCGCCGCGAGCTGGGCCGGGAGTATCCGCTGGTGATCGGGGGCAAGGAAGTATCGACCAAGGAGAAGATCCGCTCCATCAATCCCGCCAAACCGGCGGAAGTGGTGGGAGTGTTTCAGAAGGCCGGCAAGCCGGAGGTTGAGCCGGCGATGCTGGCGGCCCTCCGGGCATATGAGAGCTGGAGCCGCACTCCGGCTGAGGAACGCGCCCGGCTGGCGCTGCGGGTGGCGCAACTCATCCGTGAGCGGAAGCACGAATTCTCCGCCTGGATGATATTCGAGGTGAGCAAGAATTGGGCCGAGGCGGATGCCGACACCGCCGAGACTCTGGATTTTTGCGAGTTCTATGCCCGCGAGGCCTTGCGGCTGGCGCAGTCGCAGCCGCCCATACAATATCCCGGTGAACGGGATTACCTGTGGTATATCCCGCTGGGCGCCGGCATCGTGATTCCGCCGTGGAATTTTCCCGGCGCAATCATGGCGGGTATGACGATGGCCGCCGTGGTCAGCGGCAATACCGTCGTCCTGAAGCCTTCCAGCGATTCCCCGGCCATCTGCCGCTTCTTCTTCGACCTGCTGCGCGAGGCCGGCGTGCCCGAGGGCGTGGTGAATTTCTGCCCCGGCGCCGGCGCTACGTTTGGCGATGCTCTGGTGGCCCATCCAAAGACGCGTTTTATAGCGTTTACCGGCTCGATGGAGGTTGGCCTGCGCATCAATTCCGTGGCCGCGCAGAAGCAGCCCGGCCAGCTCTGGATTAAACGCGCGGTGCTCGAGATGGGCGGCAAGGACGCCATCATTGTCGAGGCGGACGCCAACCTCGACGCCGCGGTGGAAGGCGTAACCGCCAGCGCCTTCGGTTTCCAGGGACAGAAGTGTTCCGCTTGTTCGCGCCTCATCCTCCACGAAGCAATCTACAGCCAGTTTCTGGACAAGCTGAAAGCCCGGGTGGAGAAGATCACCCTGGGCGACCCGGTTGGTAATCCCGGCATGGGCGCGGTCGTCAATCAGAGCGCCATGGAATCGATTCTGGGCTATATCGGGCACGGCAAGAAAGACGGGCGGCTGATTACCGGTGGCGCCCGCCACGCCGATTTGGGCGACGGCTACTTCATCGAGCCTACGATCTTTGCCGATATTCCCGCCGGGTCCAAGCTGGAGCAGGAGGAGATTTTCGGCCCGGTGCTGGCGGTGACCAAGGCCAAAGACTTCGCTCATGCCTTGCAAATCGCCAACGATACGCAGTTTGGCTTGACCGGCGCCATCTACTCCACCGACGAAGCCAAAATCGAGAAGGGCATGCGCGAGTTCCACGTGGGCAACCTGTACATCAACCGCAAGTGCACGGGAGCTTTGGTGGCGGCGCATCCTTTCGGGGGGTTCAACATGTCAGGCACCGACTCGAAGGCGGGCGGTCCCGATTACCTGCTGTTGTTCACCCAGGCCAAGTCGATTGGCAGGAAACTTTAGCCCGCGCGGAAGCCGGGACATGAGGTGGAAGCAGGCTCTCCGTCCTTTTAGGCCTGAAACGGACGGAGAGCCTTTTTCCTGTTCTAGGGCGTGGTTCACGCCGCGCCCGACTCGGCGTATGCCTCCGGATCGTCCTCGAACTCGCCGGCGCACTCGGCCGAGCAGAAGTAGTAGGTGACGCCTTCGAACTCCGCTTTGGCCGGAGCCGTGCTCTGCTCTACTTTCGTGCCGCACACTGGATCGGTTGCCATGCTTCACCTCGCTAACGGGATCAGGGTCTGCCTTCTTAAGATGGCCGGGGGCGGATTATTGTTGCGCCGTAATCGGGGTTACGCCGCTTGTTTGGGAAATATGCGGAGGGCGCGCCCCGGGCGCCGGGATGATTCCTGAAGAAACCTTGCGGCCGTCCGGAGTCCCGCCGGGGTGGAAGCACCGGTCCCGCGCGGCGGGACCGGCGCTTGGACCAACCTGCCGTTGCGCGCTTTGCGCCAATCGCCAATTGCCAACGCGGGCTATTCCTTATCACTCACAGACGTGATTGCGCTCACTGCCGCCGCTGGCCGGTGGAGCGTTAATTCTGGACCATAGGCAGGCGAATCGTTGTGCCTCTTCATGGGCAAGCTGCCGGGAGAGAGGCGTCGAGGAGGGAACCATGAAGGAGAGGGCCCTGTGTCTGGCGTGTCTGCTGCTGCTGACGGCGCTGGCCGCCGCCCAAAAGTCCGCCGGCCCGAAATACGATCCCGCCACCGAGACGACTTTGAATGGCGTGGTGGACGACGTGAAGGAGGTCCCGAACAGTTTCCCCGGACAAACCGGCTTGCATCTCATGCTCAAGACGGACGGCGGGCTGCTGGAAGTGCAAGTCGCTCCGGTGAGCTTCCTTAAGGACATGGAAATCTCGTTTGCCAAGGGCGAGGAAGTGAAAATCGTGGGCTCGAAGGTGACCCGGAACGGCAATCCGCTGGTGCTGGCGCGCGACATTACGCGCGGCAATAACGAAGTGGTGTTGCGCGACAAGGACGGCGGCCCCGTCTGGACATGGATGAAGAAAGGATAGCGACTATGGCAATATTCAAGGGATTCCGCGATTTTGTTTTCCGCGGCAACGTAGTGGACCTGGCTGTGGCCGTGGTGATCGGCGCGGCCTTCGGCACGGTGGTTACCGCCTTCGTCAAGGACCTGCTGACGCCTCTGATTGCCGCCCTGTTTGCGAAGCCGGATTTTTCTTCGCTGCGCTTCACGGTGAATCATAGCGCGTTCTTGTTTGGCGACTTTGTGAACGCCGTGGTCTCCTTCCTGCTGGTGGCGGCGGCGGTTTACTTCTTCATAGTTGTGCCCATGAACGCGCTGCTGGCCCGCTTGCGCCGCGGGGAAGCGCCGGCCAGTCCCACTACCCGCCAATGTCCCGAGTGCTTGAGCGAGATTCCCGTCGCCGCGCGCCGCTGCGCCCACTGCGCCAGCCCGGTAACGCCGGCGGCAGCTTGAATCTTACCATCGCCGGCAATTGCGGCCAAAGGGAGTGCTCCCGCGCCGCCCGGCGAAGCGTCCATTTGCGCTCATCCACGGCTGTGAGGCGGGGGTGTTCCGGTTTGTATTTGCTCCCACGCTTCGGCCGCGGCAATGCGTTTGGCAACGGGGGGATGGGAGTGGAAGAAGCATTCCACCAGGCGCGAGGGCGAGCGTTCCGCCAGGTTCTGCGCCGCCAGCTTATTCATGGAAGTGATGAACGGCGCCACGCTGGGCAGGGCCTGGAAGGCGTAGCGGTCGGCCTGCCGCTCGTTATGGCGCGACCAGGCATTCATCGCCGGCAGCAGCAGGAAGGAAATGGCCGCGGAGAGCAGCGCCAGCAGCGGAAGATTGGCGAAGTCATAGTCGCCGTGGAACATATGCGGAGCGCGCTCCCCGATAGAGTGCAGCACCTGCGCCGAAGCCCAGAAGCCGAAGAGCGTGATTCCGGTGTGCACGCCGATGGTCTTCAAAATGTGCCGGTGCACATGGTGGCCGAGCTCATGGGCCAGCACCGCCTCGATTTCGTCGTCGGAGTAGTTTTCCAGCAGCGTATCCGCCAGGATGATGCGCCGGGTATTGCCTAAGCCGGTCAAGGCGGCATTCGCCTTTTTGCTCTTTTCCGAGAGTTTCCACTCATAGACCCCGCGCACGCGGGCGCCAGCCCGTTCGCTCAGGCGCGTGAGGCGGCGGCACAACTCTTCGCGGCGCAGCGGCTGGAACTTGTAAAAGATGGGGAACACCACCACCGGAGCAATCTGCACGAAAAACACGAACAAAACCAGGAAGGCCGCCCAGGCTATCAACCACCAGTAGCGCGGCGCCACGCGAATGATGAAATACAGGAGCTCCACCACGATGGTGGCCAAGGCGAGCCCCACCAGCCAGCTTTTGACCTCGTCCCAAACCCAGGCGCGAAACTTCTGATTCGACAGTTGATAGTGATGCTCCAGGCGAAAGCCGTAGTAATCGAGGCCCGCGCCCGCCAGCTTGGCGAGCACCGCCAGCATGAGCACGTAGTAGAATACCGCGCGCACGTAGTTCTCAGCGCCCGCCCGGTAGGCGAGGTCGCGCAAATCAGCCGACCAGCCCGTGACCAGCAAAATCAGCAGGCCGGCGAGACTGAGCAGAAAATCGAAAACTTCCAGGCGGCGCCGGATGCGGTTGTATTCCCGCGCCTCGAGAGTATCGGGTTGGGTCTCCGGGCTGGCCAAAATCTCAAGCTCCTCAGCCGCAGATCAACGCGGACAAGCGCCGACAGAATAATCGTCTCACATCACGTCTCACCCGAGAGGAGGATTGCCCGGCTGAGAAATGGGATCAGCGAGCCATTCAATCCTCCGCTGCGTTCGTATCGATATGCACAACCTTGAGCCGGCGGCCTACGCGGAGGGTGATTTCGGGAGCGGGCAGCAACACCAGAAGATGGGTCTGCGTCACCGTTTCGCCGTTGATCCGCACCGAATTCTGCTTGATCTTGCGCTGAGCGTCGGAAGCGGAATCCGCCACGCCGGCCTGGGCCAGCAGCTTGTCTAATTTGAGGACCCTCCGCGGCTGCTGCGCGGGCGCCTGAAGCAGGGCTTCGCGGCTGGGCACGGCGAAGCAGCGCGGGTTATCGAGCGCCTCTTGCAGCCCGTCATGCAAGGCGGTTGCGCCCAATGCCGCCAAGCCGAGAGTTACCCGCTCGGCCGCCTCGGGTACCTCGTCCTTTTGGAACTGGCGCGCCCAGTCGGCGGCCGCCTGCCGGGCCGCGGCCTCGCCATGGAAATCGGCGACGATGCGGGCGGCCAGGTCCTTCTTCACCTGCATGGGATGGGCCTTGCCGGCCGCCACCGCGGCTGCAAGTTGCTTGATCTCCGCGGCGGTGAGATCGGTGAGCAGTTCGTAATAGCGCCACATCAGCTCGTCGCTAATCGACATCAGCTTGCCATATTGGCTGAAAGGCTCCTCGTTGATGCCCACGTAATTCCCGTAGGACTTCGACATTTTCTGCACGCCGTCGAGGCCTTCGAGCAAAGGCATGGTCAGCACCACCTGCGCCGGCTGGCCCCAGATGCGCTGCAGCTCGCGTCCCACCAGCAAGTTGAACTTCTGGTCGGTTCCGCCCAGCTCGACATCGGCGTTCAGCACCACCGAGTCATAGCCCTGGGCCAGCGGATAGAGCAATTCGTGGAGGGAAATGGGCTTTTCTTCCTGGAAGCGTTTGTGGAAGTCCTCGCGCTCGAGCATCTGCGACACGGTGAACTTGGCGGCCAGCCGGATGATGTCCTCGAAGCGCAGTTGGCAGAGCCACTCGCTGTTGTAACGGACTTCGGTTTTTTTCTCGTCGAGGATCTTGAAGACCTGCGCCTGGTAGGTGCGGGCGTTGCGCTCAATCTCCTCGCGCGAGAGCGGCGGCCGGGTAACCATGCGTCCGGTGGGATCGCCGACCATGGCGGTGGCGTCGCCAATCAGGAAGATCACCGCATGGCCCAGGTCCTGAAAGTGCTTGAGCTTGCGGATGGCTACGGTATGGCCCAGGTGCAGATCGGGAGCGGTGGGGTCGAGGCCGATCTTGATGCGCAAGGGCCGGCCCGTCTTCCGCGAGGCTTCGAGTTTCTCGCGCAGCTCCTTCTCGGGAATGATCTCCACCGCGCCCTTGCGGAGGTAGTCGAGTTGATATGCAACGTCTGGAAAATCCGGCATAGGCAGATTATAGCTAGGCTTTGATTCTTACCGTTCTTCCCGCGATCTCCCAGTTGCCGGCAAGCACGATGCGGATGGCCTCGCTATAGGCCAAGTGCTCCTGTTCCAGAATGCGGTCCGCCAAAGTGTGCTCGTCGTCGCTTTCCAGCACGGGCACGCTCTTCTGCACCAGGATGGGACCATGGTCGAGGCGCTCGTCAACGAAATGAACGGTGCAGCCGCTGATCTTGACCCCGTGTTCGAAGGCCTGCTTTTGCCCCTCCAACCCGGGAAATGCCGGCAACAGCGCGGGGTGGATATTCAGGATGCGCCGGGGGAACTGCTGCACGAACCAGGGCGAAAGCAGCCGCATGTAGCCGGCCAGGCATACCAACTCGACGGCGCGCGCTTTCAGCGCCGCCGCCACTTCCCGGTCGTGCGCCTCGCGGGTCTTGCCGCGCGAGGGAATCACCATTGCTTCCAGGCCGCGCTGCCGGGCAACCTGCACTCCCGGCGCCTCCGGCCGGTTGGAGATCACTACCGCAATGCGGGCGCCGGGGATCCTTCCCGCGTCCACCGAGTCGGCAATAGCCACGAAATTCGATCCGCGGCCACTGAGCAGAATTCCCAAGTTGTGCGTCTCGGCCATTTTCTACTCGAGCCAAACCAACCGGACTGAACGTAGAGGACGCCCGAACGACATTGAGTAATTGAGAAATCGGGTAATCGGGAAAAGGTTTAGCCCCAGCCAGAGACCGCGTAGCGCTTGAGCCCCATTTGCCCGATTACGCAATTACCCGATTACTCAATAGGGGAGCACGCTCCTCTCGAATTCATCCGACCCTAGAGATACGTGACTTTTCTCTCGCCCTTCACCACGCGTCCGATGCTATGAAGTTTTTCGCCGCTGCGCTCCAGGATGGTCTGCACCTTCTTGAATTTGTTGGGCGGCACTACCAGAATCATGCCAATCCCCATATTGAAAGTGCGGAGCATCTCGTCTTGGGGAATATTGCCCAGTTTCTGCAAGTGGTCAAAAATAGGCTGCCCCGGCCAAGTGCCCAACTCCACCTGGGCGCCGATGCCCTTGGGCAATACGCGGGGCAGATTATCGGTGATTCCCCCTCCGGTGATATGCGCCATCGCCACCAGGGCGTCCGCGTCGAGCAGCTTCTTGATCAGCGGCCAATAGCTCTTGTGGGTGCGCATCAACTCGTTGCCCACCTTGTTCTTCAAGTCGTTCACGTAAGTATCCGGCGAGTAGTGGGCCACGGAGAACAGCAACTTGCGGGCCAGGGAATAACCATTCGTATGCAGACCGTTGGAAGGCAAGCCGACGAGAACATCCCCTACCTGCACATTCTTTCCGGTGATGATCTTCTCCCGCTCGGCCACGCCGACGATAAAGCCGGCCAAGTCGTATTCGCCGGGGGGATAGAAGTCGGGCATTTCCGCCGTTTCGCCGCCGATCAGGGCGCAGCCGTTATGCTTGCAGGCTTCAGCCAGGCCGCTGACCACCTTTTCCGTGACCTCCGGTTCCAGCTTGCCGGTGGCGAAATAGTCCATGAAGATCAGCGGGGCGGCGCCTTGCACGGCAATGTCGTTGACACAGTGGTTGACCAGGTCGCAGCCCACCGTGTGGTGTATGCCCATTTCAAAGGCGACTTTCAGCTTGGTGCCTACGCCATCGACGCTGGCAACCAGGACCGGGTCCACATACCGCTTCTTGTCCAGCGAGAACATCGCGCCGAAGCCGCCGATTTCGCTCAGTACGCTCTTGGTAAACGTGCGGTGGGCCAGGTACTTGATGCGCTGCTTGGTGCGGTTCGCCTGATCGATGTTCACTCCAGCGTCGGCATAGGTGATCACCGGACGATCAACAGGCGTATCTCGCACTGCGTCTTCCTCAAATTGAGATTGTGGTCTTGACCGCACGCAAGTACCGGGGAAACAGCCATTCTATCACTTTGGAGCCGATACCGGCGACTGGAGCCGTCCGCGGGAAGATGGTTGCAGGTTTCACACTGGCCGCAAGAACCGGTTAGACTAAGCCGTTTGAGCTTCCTGGGGAGGCGCCCCGATGAACCCGGCGAACCAGCCCGGCGGCAAACCCGGCGAACCCGCCCCCAACGTTCCTCATTACGAGCGTCCTCCGTTGAGCGCCTTTTTTTTGCCCCGCAGCGTGGCGGTGGTGGGCGCCAGTGAAAAGCCGGGCAGCGTGGCGCGCCACGTTCTGTGGAACCTGGTGAGCAGCCCGTTTGGCGGCACCGTGTTTCCGGTGAATGCGCAACGGCAAAGCGTGCTCGGGATCAAGGCTTACGGCGCCATCAACGAGATTTCCGAGCCCATTGATCTGGCGGTGATTACCACGCCGGCCCCGCAGGCGCCGGAGGCAGTTTCCGAATGTGTGGCGGCAGGAGTGCGGGCGGCAATTGTGATTTCCGGGGGATTTCGCGAGACCGGCCCGGAAGGACTGGAACGGGAGCACGAAATCAAGCGGCGCATGAAGGGCAGCCGGCTGCGGGTCCTAGGCCCGAATTGCCTGGGCGTGATGAACCCGGCCACCGGCCTGAACGCCACTTGGTCCCCGGCAATGGCGCGGCCGGGGAATGTGGCGTTTCTCAGCCAGAGCGGCGCCCTGTGCGCGGCCATCCTGGACTGGAGCGTGCGGGAGATGGTGGGGTTCAGTGCCGTCGTCTCGGTAGGATCGATGCTGGACGTGGGCTGGGGCGACCTGATCGATTACTTCGGCGATGATGCCCAGACGCACGCGATCGTCTGCTATATGGAATCGATCGGCAATGCCCGCGCCTTTCTCTCCGCGGCGCGCGAGGTCTCCCTCGCCAAGCCGGTGATCGTGATCAAGGCGGGACGCACCGCAGAGGCGGCCCGGGCGGCGGCCACGCTCACCGGTACGCTGACGGGCAGCGATGAGGTGCTGGACGCCGCCTTCCGCCGTACCGGGGTGCTGCGCGTCAACTCGCTCAGCGACCTGTTCTATATGGCGGAGGTGCTTGCCAAGCAGCCGCGTCCGCGCGGCAACCGCCTGATCATTTTCACCAATGCCGGCGGACCGGCAGTGCTGGCCGCCGACGAACTCACCTTCGGCGGCGGGCGGCTGGCGGACTTGGCGCCGCAGACCATGGAGGCGCTCAATGCGCTTTTGCCGCCGCACTGGAGCCGCGGCAATCCGGTGGACATCCTCGGCGATGCTACTCCGGAGCGCATGTCCAAGGCCTTGGAGTTGGTGATGAAAGACCCGAGCTGCGACGGCCTGCTGTTCGTGACGGCGCCCCAGGCTGTCTCCAAGCCTACCGCCATGGCCGAACTGTTGCGTCCCTATGCCCAAAGCGGCGGCAAGCCGGTACTGGCCAGCTTCATGGGCGGCGCCGACGTGGCGGTGGGCAATGAAATCCTGAACCGCGCCGGCATTCCAACCTTCCCCTTTTCCGACACGGCGGCGCGCGCTTTCAACTACATGTGGCGCTATAGCTATAACCTGCGAGGAATCTATGAAACTCCGGTGATTCGCGAAGCCGCCGATCCGAACCGCACGGCCGCCGAACAGATTGTGCAGCGCGTGCGCGCCGGCGGACGCACCCGGTTGACGGAGCAGGAGTCGCAACAGTTGCTGGCTACCTACCGCATTCCCCTCGCGGATAAAGAAGTGGTCCGCGGCAAGAACGGCTACGAGCTGATGCTGGGCAGCCGGCTCGATCCCCAGTTTGGGCCGGTGGTGTGCTTCGGCGTGGGCGGACAACTGGCGGAGATTCACCGCGACCACGCTCTGGCGCTGCCGCCGCTGAACACTACGCTGGCCCGCCGCCTGATGGAGCAGACCCGCATCTATGCGGCGCTGCAGGGAACGCGGGGCCGTCCGCCCGCCGATCTCGCAGGTTTGGAGCAGTTGCTGGTGCGCTTCAGCCAGTTGGTGGCGGAGCAGCCGGGGGTCAAGGAAGCCGATATCAATCCGGTGCTGGCTTTTCCCGAAGAAATCGTGGCGCTGGACGCGCGGGTGCTCTTGCATGGCCCGGAGATCACAGATGCGGAACTGCCGCGTTCTGCGGTCCGGCCGTATCCCACGCAGTATGCCGCGGAGTGGACGCTCAAAGATGGCGTGCCGGTTATGATCCGCCCGATCCGGCCGGAGGACGAGCCGTTGATGATTCACTTTCACGAGAAGCTGAGCGACCGCACCGTCTATCTGCGTTACTTCCAGCCGTTGAAGCTCAGCCAGCGGGTGGCGCACGAGCGGCTGATGCGCATCTGCTTCATCGACTACGGCCGCGAGATCGTCTTAGTGGCGGTGCGCAAACACCCGGAGACCGCAAACGAGGAAGAGGTCATTGCCGTAGGACGCCTCAGCAGGCTGCACGGCATCAACGCGGCCGAATGCGCCGCCTTGATCCGCGACGACTACCAGCACCAGGGCCTGGGCGGTGAACTGTGCCGCCGGCTGCTGGAGATTGCCCGCGCCGAGGGCCTGGACCGTGTGATTTCCATCATGATGGCGGAAAACCGGGATATGCGCGCCATCTTCAAGCGGCTCGGCTTCCATTTCGAGATAGACATGGAAGACCGCACGGTGCGCGCGGAATTGGATTTGCGGAAGCAGTAGCTGGCAGTTAGTACATCATAGGAGGGGCAGGAGATTGTTGCCGGAACGAAAGCTGATTGAGCGCATACGGCGCCTGGCGGGGAGGAGCGCATCCCTGATCCGGGGGATCGGGGACGATTGCGCCGTCGTGCGTCCGCCACGCGGCCACCACCTGTTGGCAACCACCGATTTTTCCCTGGAAGGCGTGCACTTTCGCCGCGCATGGCATCCCGCCGAAGCGGTGGGACATCGCTGCCTGGCGCGCGGATTGAGTGACGTTGCCGCCATGGGAGGCGCGCCGCTGGCGGCGTTCTTGTCGCTGGCGCTGCCTTCGGATTTGCCGCCGCAGTGGGTGGATGGATTCTTGCGCGGTTTCACGAGGCTGGCCAAAAGGTTCCGCACGCCGCTGGCCGGCGGAGATATCGCGCAATCTCCGAATGGCGTGCTGGCAGACGTGGTGGTGCTTGGTTCGGCGCCGCGCGGAAAGGCCATTCTGCGCTCCGGGGCGCGGGTGGGCGACGACATTTACGTTACCGGGAACCTGGGTTCGGGCATCGCCGTGTTGCGCCGGCTGCAACCGCGCGGGCGCAGGGTTCGTCACCAAGCGGCAACCGGGAAAATGTCTGCCGCGGAGCGAAAACATTTCTATCCCACGCCGCGCCTCGAGGTTGGCCGGTGGTTACGCGAACGCGGACTGGCTTCGGCCATGATCGACATCAGCGACGGCTTATCCACCGAGCTAAGCCACATCTGCGAAGAAAGCCGGGTGGGGGCGTGGATTTCCCAGGCCGCCATTCCGGTCGCTCCCGGGGCCACGCTGCATGACGCGCTGCATGGCGGGGACGAATATGAATTGCTGTTTACCGCGCCGGCGGGCAAGCACGGCCGTATTCCCGGCCGGATCGCGGGAGTGCCAATCCGCTGGCTGGGCACTATAACCAAGGGCAGTGGAATGTGGCTGGTGGCGCCGGATATGAGTTCCAGGCAGGAACTAAAGCCTGAAGGCTGGCAGCATTTCGCCTGAAGCTGCCACCGGACAGCGGACCAAGTGGCCGGAAGAAATCTCTTTCAGCGGGGGCAGGGCGAGCGCGCACTCCGGGCGGCGCCAGGAACAACGCGGTTCGAAGGCGCATCCCGGAGGCAGCGCGGACGCAGCCGGCACCGCGCCTTCGATAGCGGCCAGCGGACGGCTGCGGTCCACTGTCAGCGTGGGCGCAGCTTGCAGCAGGCCGCGGGTATAAGGATGGGCGGGCGCGGCGAAAATATCGTTCCGCGATCCGCTCTCCACGATGCTGCCGGCGTACATCACCGCGATCCGTTGCGCCACCTGTGACGTTACGGCCAGGTCATGCGAGATCAAGAGCATGGCCAGTCCGAAGCGGCGGCGCAACTCCGCGAGCAACTCCAGAATCTGCGCCTGGATGGTCACGTCGAGGGCGGTGGTGGGTTCGTCGGCAATCAGCAACCGGGGCCGGTTCACTATGGCCATGGCGATCATCACGCGCTGCCGCATGCCGCCGGAAAGCTGGTGCGGATAGGCCCGCGCCTGCTGCCCGGGATCGGGCATGGCTACCACGCGCAAGGCCTCCAACGCTCTTTCTGCGGCTTGGCGCCGGGTGACCCGTGCGTGCGCCCGCACCGCCTCGGCAATCTGCTCGCCGGCGCGCATCACGGGGTTGAGCGCGGTCATCGGCTCCTGGAAGATCATGGCGATCTCCGCTCCGCGAAGCCGGCGCATTTCGGCTTCACCGGCCGCGGTCAAATCGCGCCCCTCAAAGAAAATGCCGCCGCTCATGCGCGCCTGGGGCGGGAGCAGCCGCATTACCGCCAACGCGGCCGCAGACTTGCCGGAACCCGATTCTCCGGCCAGGCCCACGACTTCGCCCGGCGCGATCGAGAAGCTGAGCTCCCGCACGGCATGGGAAATGCCCGCCGGCGCAGGGAAATCGACCGCCAGGCCGCGAATTTCGAGCAAGGGAACCGCCATGAAGAAAAAACCTGCAAGCCGCAGATTAACGCAGATGAATGCGGATGAACAGAAGCGCCCCGGACACGGAAGCAGCTATAAGCGGCGCTTGGCAAGGTCCGCTGCAAGCAGGTTCAAATATTTCTCGACCGCGGCCACGGCCTCGTTCGCTTCCGTTTCGCTGATTATCGCAACATCGTAAAAAGCGCTGTTTCGTTTCCGGCGCATTCGGTCAAACAATGCGAATGCCGAGCCGAGATTTGACGGCAGATGCTGTTGGGCAAATTCGATGATGGCGATATGGTGCCCAAGTTGAAGTCGCGGCCGCTGTCCATAACTCAACATCAGCGCGAGACATCCCTTGAGCATGGCTTCGTAGGCCGTTTGATAAGCAGTTGCGGCATCGAAGGCCAGAATTTTGCGGGAGCTGGCCGCTTTCTTCCGTGCGTCTGCCAGAAACGTCTCAACCTGTCTTGGATCAACCTGCTGTGGCTTCGTTTTGGTCATTTTCGACGAGGACAACCCGCTTGCCTTGCCAGATGTCGGTCACAAATGGCTCATGTGCTTTAAGTCTCCGTGTCAACTCGTGCCGCTGGAAAACAGTGTAGTTTACTTCGCGTCCCAACATTCTCTCCACCTTCCTGATTTCGGAGGCGAGTGCCGCGTGAACTGGCCGCCCGACAATCAGCAAATCGATGTCGCTGGCGGAATCGGCCTCGTTCTTGGCAAACGATCCGTAAATATAGGCGGAGTCGATCCCCGCGATTTTGCCCAGGGCCGCTTTGAGCGTGGGAACCAGACCCACGCTGCCCGTCAGAATGGCAAACAACGGCTTTAAGTACGGATATGCCGGATTGATGCTGTAATATCGCTGGCGGCCCTCCGTTTCTGACCGGAGCAATCCCTCGCTCTCCAACCGCGATAACTCACGGGACAGGTTCGTAGGGTCCACATTCAGGAGGGCGGCCATTTGCCGGACGTAAAACCGTGCCGACCGGTTAACGTACAAATACGTCAACAATTTTCGCCGCAAGCCGGAACGCAGAGAAATCATACAGTAGGATTTTACTACATATGTAGTATGAATAAGCTACATATCAGCCGGACGCGCGCGGTTCGTCTGAGCGTCCGTACCCATGGTGAAAACGGCCGCCACAGATAAGGTGAGCCGCCGGTTGCGCTGCGGCTTCGGGAAAGGTAAATTCCAGATGCGGGCTTCTTGCGGAAGGAAAAGGGGAAAGCCGTGGCTTGTGCGGTGTGCGGTGATACCGGCTGGAAATACATTGGGTCCGACGAGCAACGCCGGGTAACGCCTTGCGAGTGCCGTTTGGAGCTGCGGGGCGAGCGTCTGGTGAAGGCGGCGCGCATTCCCAAGCGCTATGCCCACTGCGAGCTGGAGAGTTTCGAGGTGCTTTCCGGCCCCGATGAAGCGGTGATGGCCAAAGCCCGCCTGATGGCCGGAAAGTTCGTGGAAGAATACCCTCTGGAGAACAATCAGGGGCTGCTCTTTACCGGACCCGTGGGTGTGGGCAAGACGCATCTGGCGGTGGGCGCCGCCAAGGAACTGATGCGCAGTAAAGGCGTGCGCTGCCTGTTCTGGGACTACCGCGAATTGCTCAAGGAGATTCAGAATTCCTACAATGCCTCGGTCGAAGCCACGGAGATGGAAGTGCTCCGCCCGGTATTTGAGGCCGAGTTGCTGGTGCTGGACGAGCTGGGCGCCATCAAGCCGACGGAATGGGTGTGGAATACGGTCAGCCTGATTCTGAACAGCCGCTACAATAACCAGCTCACCACGCTGATCACCACGAATCTTCCCGACCTGCCGCCGCGCGAAGGCCCGGGTGGAGACGACCCGCGCAGCGCTGCGGCCGCCCGCCGCGCCGCCGGCGAACCTACGCTTGGCGACCGCATCACCGAGCCTATGCGCTCCCGGCTGCACGAAATGTGCCGCGTCGTGGAATTGAATGGCGTGGACTGGCGCCAAAACGTGAAGAAGGCAAGCTTTTATTCGCTGTAGCCCTACAGTACAACCAGCGGCTTGGAAGTTCCCGCGCCGGCGGGCGCGGCCGGCGCCGAGCTTTCCTGGTGTACGCACAAGGTGCGGACGCGGTAGGGAATGCCGAGGGGATCGTAAGCCCGCCCCAGCAACTCCGCGATGGCCTCGAAATTGCGTTCGGCAAAGGCGACGATCGACGGGCCGGCGCCGCCCAGGCACACGCCGAGCAGATCGCGGTGCTCCAGGTGCAGCGCGTGCTCCAATCCGGGCACAATGATCGTCCGGTAGGGCTGGTGCAGGCGGTCGGCGAGGGCCTCGCGCAGCAGGTGGAATTCGCCGCTTTGGATGGCCTGGAACAGCAGCACCAGCCGCTGCATATTGAAGACCGCGTCTTCGCGGGGGATTTGTGGCGGCAAAACGCCGCGGGACTCGGCCGTGCCCCGCTTTAAGTATTTCGTCGGCGTCAACACCACCATGCGCAACTGTTCGGGCCAGCGAAAGCAGACGGCGGTGACGGAGCGGTCCGCCAACTGGCAACTGCCGGTCAGGCCGCCGAGGATGGCCGCCGCCGCGTTGTCCGGATGGCCTTCCAGGGCGCAGGCGGCGTTCAGCAGGCCCATGGCAGGCAGGGGACCGACCACCACTTCATACAGCCGCAAGCCCGCCACCGTAGCCGCGGCGCTGGAGCCCAACCCCGACTTCATGGGGATGCCGCTGCTGACTTCCAGGTCGAGGGAAGGGAAATCGGCGTCGCGCTGGCGGGCCAAAAAGCGAAAAGCGCGCTCGATATAGTTTTCGCCGTCGAGGCGTTGATCGACAAAGTCGAAACGCAACTCGCGGGCGCCATCGCTGCGCACGCGGCGGATGCGCACCCGGGTATAAAGCTGCACCGCCACCGCCAGCGTATCAAAGCCGGGGCCGAGGTTGGCAATGGAGGCGGGGGCGGCTACCTCCAGGCCTTCGAGTTGCGCGTCCGTCCGGCTTTGCATATTCGTCATCCGAATCTGGATTCACGGCTTTCCCGCGGCCCGGTCAGCCGGCTTCCCGTACTGGTGCCGCTTGATGATGAAATCGGTGTCTTTCAGCACGTGTCCGGTCAGGATGGCCACTACGCTGGCCTCGGGATCGATCATTTTCCGGGCTGCCAGTTTCTTCAATCCCGCCAGCGTGGTGGCGGAAGCGGGTTCGCAGCCGATGCCGTCTTTCCCGATCATCTCCTTGGCATCGCCGATCTCTTCGTCGGTTACATCCAGCACCAGGCCGTTGGAGAACTGCAATACGCGCAGGGCCTTCTTCCACGACTTCGGATTGCCGATGCGGATAGCCGTGGCCAGCGTTTCCGGCTGCGCCACCACCTGCAACTCCGCCGATCCATCGCGCCAGGTGCGATACAGAGGATTCGCCCCGGCGGCCTGCACCACGATCATGCGCGGCACTTTGCTGATCAGGCCGTGCGCTTTCAGCTCTTCCAGCGCTTTGCCGAAAGCGGAGGAGTTGCCCAGGTTTCCGCCGGGACAGACGATGTAGTCCGGCGGCTCCCATTCCAGTTGTTCCATCATCTCGAAAATGACGGTCTTCTGGCCTTCGATGCGGAACGGGTTGATGGAGTTCAGAAAGTAGATCTGGCCATCGCCACTGGCCAGCATGGTGGAGAGCGCCTGGTCGAAATTGCCGTCGATTTCCACCAGCTCGGCGCCATAATCCAGCGCCTGCGCCACCTTGGCGAGAGAAACCATGCCCTTCGGCAGATACACGCGGGCCGTGATCCCCGCGCGGGCCGCATAAGCGGCCATGGAGCCGGAAGTGTTGCCCGTGGAGGCGCAGGCCACGATCCTGGCGCCCACGAAGTACGCTTCCGTTACTCCGGTGGTCATGCCGAGATCTTTGAAGCACGCGGTAGGGTTCCAGCCCAGATGCTTGTACTGCAGGCGGCGCATTCCCGCCCAGGCGCCGCTGCGTTGCGCCGTGACCAGGGGCGTATTGCCCTCGGCCAAGGTAATGACCTGGGAATACTCATGGGGAAGGAACTCGCGGAAACGCCAAACGCCGCTGCGGTCGCGCGGGTCATTGGACATGCGCCGCTCGCGCCAGATCTTTTTCAGTTCTTCCACCGGCCGGTCCACCCGGACCACGATCTCCAGCAGATCACCGCAACGGGTACACGCCAGCACGCGCTCATGCAATTCGTAGGTGGCGCCGCATTGTATGCAACGAATATGCATTGGAAACCTTATCGGAACCCCGAATAGTAACTGTACTTGCCAGTATGGCCGGAAGTGCGTGGATTTAACAACTGCAAAACCGGCGATTGGTCCTGCCATGCGGGACCAATCGCGGCGTTTATCCGGCCGACGGCCGAAGACCGAAGACCGAAGACCTCCCAATTGCCAAGCGCCAATTGCCGCTTTTGGAACGGCGTTTATCCGGCCGACGGCCGACGGCCGAAGACCGGCGGCCGCCCGGCCTCCCTACTGTGTATCCGGCTTGATATTGACCGGATTCAGGAACGGCATCATGGCGCGAAGTTTGGCGCCGACCTGTTCCAACAGCGAGTTCTGCTCACGGGCGCGGGTGGCATTGAAGTTGGGGCGTCCGTTTTCGTTTTCCGCGATCCATTTCTTGGCAAAGCTGCCGTCCTGGATTTCTTTCAGCAGTTGCTTCATTTCCTTGCGGGTTTGCTCGTTGATGATTCGCGGCCCGGCCATGTAATCGCCTTGTTCGGCGGTATCGCTGACGCTGTAGCGCATGTAGTTGAGGCCGCCGCGGTACATCAGATCGACAATCAGCTTCAGCTCGTGCATGCATTCGAAATAGGCGATCTCCGGCTGATAACCCGCTTCGACCAGAGTCTCGAACCCAGCCTTGACCAGGGCGCTGGCGCCGCCGCAGAGCACGGCTTGCTCGCCAAAAAGGTCGGTCTCGGTTTCTTCGGCGAAGGTGGTTTCGATAACGCCGGCGCGCGTGCCGCCGAGGGCCTTGGCGTACGATAACGCGAGCGCCTTCGCTTTCCCGGTGGCGTCCTGGTGCACCGCAATCAGGCAGGGAGTGCCGCCGCCTTCGGTGAACACTTCGCGGACGCGATGTCCGGGAGCTTTGGGAGCGATCATGGTGACGTCAATGTCCTTGGGCGGCTGGATGGTGCCGAAACGAATATTGAAGCCATGCGCGAACATCAACATTTTCCCGGGCTTCAGGTGGGGAGCGATGGCCTCGTGATAGAGCTTGGCCTGGTAAGTGTCGGGCACCAGCACCATGATCACATCGCCCCAGGCGGACGCATCGGCGGCCGTACCCACGGTGAGGCCGGCCTGCTCGGCGCGGGCGCGCGCGGCCGGCGCCGTCTCGGCCACGCGCACTTGCACGCCGCTGTCCTTCAGGTTCAGCGCGTGCGCGTGCCCCTGCGAGCCATAGCCGATGATGGCCACTTTTTTCTTCAGGATCAGATTCAGATCCGCATCGTTGTCGTAATACATCTTTGCCATGTTGCTTCTCCTAAAAAGAAATTCACCACAGAGGGCACAGAGGACACAGAGGAAAACCCAATCAGTTCATGAGTCTCTTAATGCCATCAAAGCCTAACTCTCGTAAACCCCGGCCTGGTCTTCGTCCCAAGCAGAAGCATCGGCGCCGGTTTGCGGCTGGTATGCGGCCGTATGCGGACCGCGGGTCATGGCGATTCTTCCCGTGCGGACCATCTCCAGGACGCCGTAGGGCCGCAACACCTCCACCAGGCTGTCGATCTTGTCTTCGGCGCCGGTGACCTCGAAAACCAGCGAATCGGTGCTTACGTCCACCACGCGCGCGCGAAAGGCCACGGCCAACTGCAACAGGGCGGTGCGCGTCTCGTGGGTGGCGGCCACCTTGACCATCGCCAAATCGCGGAAGACCGCCGGCATCTGAGTAACATTCTGGACATAGAGCACATTGACCAATTTGTACAGGTGGGCTTCCAGGCGCGCGGCGCCGCCCTCGTCGGTGGCGACGGTGATGGTCATGCGCGAGACGCCGGGCTTTTCCGTATGGCCGACGGTCAAGGACTCGATGTTATAGGCGCGCCGGCGAAACAACGAGGCCACGCGATTCAGCACGCCCGGCCGGTCTTCCACATGAACCACAAGTGTCTGAAGCATGTGCTGTTCCTTTCTTCAATCCGCGCTGCTGGAGGAGGCATGAATGGGATTGGGCGCGGGGCGCCGGATCATTTCGTGCAAGTCCGCCCCGGCCGGCACCATAGGATAGACCACGTCTTCCTTCTCCACCCGGAAATTAATAAGGCAGGCGCCGTCGTGCCCGCGCGCCGCGCGCACCGCTTTCACGACCTCGGGCCGCGAGTCCACCATGATGCCGCGGATGCCGTGGGCCTCCGCCAGCTTTACGAAATCGGGATTGCGCAAGGGGGTGGCGTGGTAGCGGCGGTCGTAGAAAAACTCCTGCCATTGCCGCACCATGCCCAGATAGCCGTTATTGATCACCGCGATCTTGATGTTCAGACCCTCTTGCGCGATGGTGGCCAATTCCGCGGCGGTCATTTGGAAACCGCCGTCGCCGGCCACTACCCAGACCTCGGCGTCCGGACGGGCGAACTTGGCGCCAATCGCGGCCGGCAGCGCAAAACCCATGGTGCCCAGCCCGCCGGAAGTGATCAGGGAGCGCGGCTCGCTGTGGTGGTAATACTGCGCTTCCCACATCTGGTGCTGGCCTACGTCGCTCACCACCACGGCGTTGCCCCCCGTTTCCTTCCATAGATCGTGGATCACGTGCGCGGCGAACAGTTTGCCCATATCGGGCAGGTTCTTGATGTCGAGCACGGCGGCGTCGCCTTTGAGCGAGCTGATATGGGCGAGCCATTCGGCATGATCGCACGGTTCGAGGCCAGGCAACATGCTGTCGAGCACGCTGGCCAAATCCCCGACCAGGGCCAAGTCGACCTTGACGTTCTTGTCAATTTCGGAGCGGTCGATTTCCACGTGGATCTTGGCCGCGTGCGGGGCGTAGTTGTTCAGGTTGCCGGTTACCCGGTCGTCGAAGCGCATGCCCAGCGCCAGAAGCAGGTCGGCTTCCTGGATGGCATGGTTCACCCAAGCTTCGCCGTGCATGCCCATCATGCCCAGGTTGAGGGGGTGGCCCGCAGGCATCGAGCCGATCCCGAGCAGGGTTAGGGCCACGGGGATTTGGGCGCGTTCCGCGAGCTTCCGGAACTGCTCCACCGCGCCCGACATGATGATGCCGTGTCCGGCCAGGATCACCGGACGCCGGGCCGAATTGATCATCGCGACGGCCCGCGCCAGTTGCGCCGGATCAATGTGGAGCGGCGGACGATAACCCGGCAACTGCGGCGAGCACTTCTCCCAGTCGAATTCCATCGCCGCCTGTTGCGCGTCTTTGGTGATATCCACCAGCACCGGGCCGGGGCGTCCGGACTTGGCGATATAGAAGGCCTCCCGGATCGACCGCCCGATATCTTCCACGCGCGTGACCAGCGTGTTGTGCTTGGTGATGGGCAGGGTGACGCCGGTGATGTCCACTTCCTGAAAGGCGTCGCTGCCGATCAGCTTCGAGCCCACCTGGCCGGTAATGCACACGATAGGCGAAGAGTCCATCATGGCCGTGGCGATACCGGTAACCAGGTTCGTGGCTCCGGGCCCGGAGGTGGCGATGGCTACGCCAACCTGGCCGCCGGCCCGCGCAAAACCATCGGCCATGTGGGCCGCGCCCTGCTCGTGCCGCACCAGCGTGTGATGGATCTGCGGGTACTTCCAGATCGCGTCGTAGGTGGGCAGAATGGCTCCCCCGGGATAACCAAAGACGTGAGTCACGCCCTCCCGCAGCAGGCATTCCCAGATAATTTCGGCGCCCGTCATTTTCTTTGTGCTCATAAGCTGTCCTCACCACTCAAGGTCGTCGGTCTTCGGTCGGCGGCCTTTGGCTAATTGCTCCCGCCATGCGGGACCAATTGCCGGGTCTTTCTGGCCGGCGGCCGGCGGCCGGCGACTACCCCGTATTCTTTCCGAGTTTCACTTCCCAAAGCTGCATTCGTTCAACGATCATCACTACCTTCTGCGTTTGTCTCTGGCCGAAGGCCGACGGCCAAAGGCCAACGCCTACTCCGTCACGGCTCCTCTGGCCGCACTTGAAACGGTGCGGGCATACTTGGCAAAGACCCCGTGCGGGTAACGCGGCGCGGGGGCCCGCCATGCGGACAGGCGTTTTTTGATTTCCGCTTCGGGAAGGAGCAACCGCAATTCCCGGGCGGGAACGTCGAATTCGATGGCATCGCCATCGCGCACCGCGGCAATAGGCCCGCCATGTGCCGCCTCCGGCGCCACGTGTCCGGCCATCAGTCCGTGGGTAGCCCCGGAGAAGCGCCCGTCGGTGAGCAGGGCTATGGAATCCCCCAGGCCGGCACCGTGCACGGCGGCGGTGACCGCCAGCATCTCGCGCATGCCGGGCCCGCCCTTGGGGCCTTCGTAGCGGATCACAATCACATCCCCGGCTTTGATTCCGCCGGACTGAACGGCGGCGAACGCCAGCTCTTCGCTCTCGAATACCCGCGCCGGACCGCGAAAATTCTGAAGATTGTGGCCCGCGACCTTGACCACGCAGCCCTCGGGCGCCAAATTGCCCTTCAAGATCACCAATCCGCCCGTGGGCTTAATAGGATGGTTTGCCGGCCGCAAAACTTCCTGGCCGGCCGTCTCCCGCGCGCTTTCCGCCTCGGCGCCGATGGTATTACCCGAAACCGTAAGGGCGCCGGCCTGGAGCAGACCGAGCTCCTGGAGCCGCCGGGCCAGCAGGCGCGTGCCGCCGGCGCGAAACATGTCGGCCGCCAGGAATCGCCCGCCGGGTTTCAGGTCCGCCAAAAGCGGCGTCCGGCGGCTAATGCGGTCGAAATCGTCGATGCTGAGTTCCACGCCCGCTTCGTTGGCGATGGCCAGCAGATGAAGCACGGCATTCGTGGAGCCGCCGGTAGCGCATACGCTGGCGATGGCGTTCTCCAATGCGGCGCGGGTGATAATCTGGCGCGGGCGCACGTCCTGCCTGACCAGTTCCATCAGCAAGGCCCCGGCGTGTTCGGCGGCGGCGGCTTTTTGCGGATCGGTGGCCGGCACGCTGGAATCGTTCATGGGGGCAATGCCGAGGAACTCGCACGCGGTGGCCATAGTGTTGGCGGTGAACTGGCCGCCACAGGCGCCGGCTCCGGGGCAGGCGCCGTCTTCCAGGGCGCGGAGCTGGGCGTCGCTCATTTTGCCGGCAGCGTGCGCGCCCACCGCCTCGAAGACGTCCTGGATACTGACGTCATGGTTCTGGAAAGTTCCCGGGGCGATGGAGCCGCCATAAAGCACCATGCCGGGAAGGTTGGCGCGCACCACGGCCATGACTCCGCCGGGGATGGTCTTGTCGCAGCCAACCAAGACGATGAGCCCATCGAACAGGTTGCCGCGGGCGACCAATTCAATGGAGTCGGCGATCACTTCGCGGCTCACCAGCGAAGCGCGCATGCCCTCGCTGCCCATGGTGATGCCGTCGGAAATCGATACCGTGCAAAACTCCATAGGCGTACCGCCCGCCTTGCGGATGCCGGCCTTCACCTGCGCGGCCACCTCTCTCAGGTGGTAATTGCAGGGACCGATTTCGATCCAGGTGTTGGCTACGCCGATGATGGGCCTTTGCAAGTCCTCCCGGCTGAAACCGGCGGCTTTGAGCATGGCGCGCGCCGGCGCGCGGCTCGGCCCCTCGGTAATGGCCCCGCTATAACGTTTGCCCGGAACACCCATGACCCGCCTCCGAACGCAGGTTGAAACGCATGCTTCTCCCCAATTACGCCGGCGCCGCGCCGGCTTGGGCGGCGTCTTCAATGAACTGCTTATGTAAACGGCGCACCGCTTCGGGCACGTCCTTTTCCTCAATGACGAATGCGATATTGATTTCCGAAGCGCCCTGCGACACCATGCGGACATTGATTTCCCGAATGGCGCCGAAGACGCGGGCCAGCATGCCCGAGGTGCCGCGCAGATTGTCGCCGATCACGCAGACAATGGCCTTGCCGGTCTCCACCTCCACATCGGTGAATGCCCGAAGATCGGCCAGGGCGGGGGCAAGGTCCAACTTCGACTCGACCATCAACGACACGCTGACTTCCGAGGTGGAGACCGTGTCCACCGAGATCTGATGCTGTTTGAAGACCTGGAAGACATTATGCAGGAAGGCGTGCGCTTCCAGCATGCGCCCGGCGTTCACGTTGACGATGGTCATGTTCTTCTTGGCGCAAATAGCGGTAATTTGCCGGCTGGCGCGCCGGGCATGAGCGCGCACGCAGGTGCCGCTGCTCGCGGGATTTTGCGAATTCAAGACATACACGGGGATGTTCTTCTGCATGGCGGGCAGCATGGTTGCCGGGTGCAAGACCTTGGCGCCGAAAAAGGCCATCTCGGCGGCTTCATCGAAGCTGACTTGTTCGAGCCGCTGCGCCTGGGGGCAGAGGTTGGGGTCGGTGGTCTTGATGCCGTCCACATCCGTCCAAATCTCGATGGCTTCGGCGTCCAGGGCCGCGCCCACGATGGAGGCGGAAAAATCCGAGCCGCCGCGGCCAATGGTGGTGGTGACGCCTTGGGAGGTGGCGGCGATGAATCCGCCCATCACCGGGACCCGGCCGGCTTGGAGCAGGGGGTGAAGGCGCTCGGCGAGGCGCTGGTTGGTCTCGGAAAACTGGGGCACCGCCCGTGTGTATTGCGCGTCGGTAACGATGCATTCGCGGGTGTCCACCAGGGAGGCGGGAATTCCGCCGGCCGTGAAACTGGCGGCCACCATGGCGCTGGACAGCAGTTCGCCGAAGGAGAGCACGTAGTCGGTGGTGCGGGGAGAAAGTTCGCCGACCGCGCTGATGCCGCGCAGCAATTCGTCAAGATGATCGAAGTTCTCGCCCAGGGCGCCGCGGAACTGGTCATATTCGCGGGGGGGCAGAAGCTGGGACGCGGCAGCGTGATGGCGCTCGCGCATGGCGCCGGCCAGGCTGAGGGCCGACTCCAGATCGTCGTCGGCGGCGGCCCGGGCCATGGTGTGCAACTGGTCCGTCACGCGGGCCATGGCGCTCACCAGCACCACCGGTTTTTGGGCCAAACGCCCTTTGACAATTTCGGCCACGCGTCGGATAGCTTTCGCGTCCTGTACGGAGGTACCGCCGAATTTCATTACCAGCATGCGTGTTCATCCATCCCAAATGCCGCCGGAAACCGGAGGCGGATAAAATAAAAACCCACTCGCCCTGAGCGCCGGCGGTGGGTTCGATTGAGTCCAGGTTGATTCGTTTCTCACTCGCTCCATCGCGGCCACAGCCGGGATGTTATCCGCAGGGCCGCTGCGCGGCCCACACGTACAGCGACCGCTATGCGAGTCGTTGGCCGTGCGCTTTGGCGCCGTGGGTTCATGAGAATGGTTGAACCTTACCGCTTTTACTAGAAGCCTGTCAATAACTATTACTTATTCTGTTGCCGCCCCTCATTAGCGCTTATAGAGCTAGCTGAACATCAATTCCTTGGCCCGGTGGACTGCCTTGACTACCGCTTTGATCAGGGTGACGCGCAATTTGCCTTCTTCCAGTTCCAGGAGGCCGTCGATGGTGCAGCCGGCGGGCGTGGTCACCGCGTCTTTCAGCAACGCCGGATGGTCGCCGGTTTCCAGCACCATGCTGGCGGCCCCGAGCGTGGTTTGCGCGGCCAGCAAAGTAGCAAGATCGCGCGAGAGGCCGACCTTGACGCCCGCTTCCGCCAACGACTCGATGATGACGTAGATGTACGCCGGTCCGCTGGAGGACAGGCCGGTGACGGCGTCCATGTATTTCTCGTCGAGAACCACGGCGCGGCCTATGGTATCGAAGAGCGCCTTGGCCAAGGCGACGTGCCGGTCGTCGGCGTACGCGCCTTTGCACAACGCAGTCATGCCCCGGCGGATGAAGCACGGGGTATTGGGCATGGCGCGCACCACCGGCACCTTGGCCGCCAAGGCCCTCTCCATGAAGGCGGTGGGAACGGAGGCGGCCACGGAGATGAATAATTGGTCCGTCCGCACGACCCCGCGCACGCCTTCCAGCACTTCTTTCACTTGCTGCGGCTTCACGCTGAGCAACACGATATCGGCGCCGCGCACGGCCGCGGCATTGTCCTGGCCCACCGCGATCTTAAAGTTTTTCGTGACCGCTTCCACCTCGTGGGGGTACAACACGGTGGCACAGGCCCGGTCGGGCGTGATGAAACCTTCGTTCAGCAGGGCGCGCAGAATGATTCCCCCCATCTTGCCCGCGCCCAGCACCGCTACGCGCTTTTCGGAAAACAAGGCCGAGTTGGAAACCGCAGTTGCAGTGGCCACGATAGCAAAAACCTCGATAGTAAGGTTCTATGGCGCAAACAACCCCTCCCCCTTGCCTGCCGGGCACCGAAGCGGGGCTCCATGGGCCAAAGAATAAGGTAACACGGCGGCCGCGAGGCCCACACCTTAGATGCGATTCCTCCTTGCATCTCCAAGCTCTTAGCCATGCAAAAATCCCATGCATTGCATCGAAAGTCTTCGCTTTACTCTGGTATGATTTCACGGTAATAAGCGTAATAGAACGCTTCGGCGGACTAGTGTCTCATGAACAGCTCAACGTCCAAGGAAGGTAGCCGGGAGTCATGCGTCCCGCCAGGTCTGCCCGGGCCCCAAGGCCTGTATCATCCCGCGAATGAACACGATGCGTGCGGGATCGGTTTTGTCGCCAATATCAAAGGCCAGCGGTCACACGACATCATTCTGAAGGGCATCGCGGTGCTGATTAACCTGACGCACCGCGGCGCTTGCGGCTGCGATCCGGAGACCGGGGACGGCGCCGGAGTGCTGATCCAGATACCGCACCAGTTCTTCGCCCGCGAGTGCGCTCCCCTGGGCTTCACTTTGCCCGCTCCCGGCCGCTACGGAGTGGGAATGATCTTTTTCCCGGTGGAGAAGAATGCCCGCCTGCAATGTGAAGCGGTTCTGGAGCGGCTGGCGCGGGAGGAGGGTTTAAGCGTCCTGGGCTGGCGCGATACTCCGGTGGATGGCAGCGCCGTGGGCCGCGTGGCCCGGGCTTCCCAGCCTTATATCGAGCAGCTTTTTCTCGTCTGTCCGGAGGGCATGGACGAAGACGCTTTCGAGCGCAAGCTGTACGTGGTGCGCAAGCGCGCAGAGTCCGAGATCGAACAGTCCGACATCGAGCACAAAGGCTTCTTCTACGTTTCCTCGCTGTCGGCGCGGACCATTGTATACAAGGGCTTGCTGCTGGCTCCGCAAATCGTGAAGTTTTACAGCGATCTGTCCGATCCCGAGGCGGTCAGCGCCCTGTGCCTGGTGCATCAGCGTTTTTCGACCAATACGTTCCCCAGTTGGCAGTTGGCCCACCCCTTCCGCTACATCGCCCACAACGGCGAGATCAACACGCTGAAGGGCAACGTGAACTGGATGTACGCCCGGCAATCGGTGCTGGCCTCCCCGCTGTTCGGAGACGACGTAAAGAAGCTGTTCCCCATCATTCAGCCCGGCGGCAGCGACTCGGCAATGTTCGACAACGCCATGGAATTGCTCTACCAGGGCGGGCGCTCCGCCCCGCACGCCATGGCCATGCTGATTCCCGAGGCGTGGGCCGGGAATCCGCACATGAAGGAGGAGAAGCGGGCGTTTTACGAGTATCACGCCTCGCTGATGGAGCCTTGGGACGGTCCCGCCGCCATCACCTTTACCGACGGCCGCGTGATCGGCGCCACGCTGGACCGCAACGGCCTGCGTCCCTGCCGTTATCTGGTCACGAAGGATGACCTGGTGGTGATGGCCTCGGAAACCGGCGTGCTTCCCATTGCGCCGGAGGATATCAAGCTGAAAGGGCGGCTGCAGCCGGGCAAGATGTTCCTGGTGGATACGGTGGAGGGCCGCATCATCAGCGACCGGGAGATCAAGCAGCGGCTGTATTCGCGGCAGCCTTACGGGCAGTGGCTTAAGCAGCACCAGATCACGCTCGGCCATCTGGCGGAACCCCCGCGCGTAATCGGATCGGACCACGACACTATCCTGTGCCGCCAGCGCGGCTTCGGCTATAACGACGAAGACATCAAATTCATCCTTGCCCCCATGGCAGTGAACGGCCAGGAACCGGTTGGGTCGATGGGCGCGGACACGCCTCTAGCCTGCCTGAGCGACCGGCCGCAGCCCTTGTTCAACTACTTCAAGCAGCTCTTTGCCCAAGTCACCAACCCGCCCATCGACCCCATCCGCGAAGAGATGGTGATGTCGCTCACCAGCTTCATCGGCACGGAACGCAACATCCTGGAAGAAACGCCGCAGCATTGCCACACGCTCAAGCTCCAGCATCCGATTCTGAGCAACCGCGACCTGGAGAAGCTGCGCCGGGTGTCGCAAGGCGACTTCCTGGCCACCACCTTGCCGACGCTGTTCCAGGTGGAGGATGGAGAACGCGGGCTGGAACGGGCGCTGGATGGCCTGTGCCGCCGCGCTTCACTGGCCATCAAGAGCGGTTACACGCTGCTGATTCTCTCCGACCGCGGACTGGACGAAGGATTGGCTCCGATTCCGTCGCTGCTGGCGCTCACCGCGGTGCACAATCACTTGATTCGGGAAGAAACGCGCACGCAGGTCGCCCTGATTGTGGAGTCGGGAGAGCCCCGCGAGGTCATGCACTTCGCGTTGCTCATCGGCTACGGCGCCAGCGCCGTGAATCCCTACCTGGCGATCGAGACCGTGGAGGATTTGGCCAAGCGCGGCTTGCTGGCGGAAGGCATCACCCCCGAGCAAGCCATCAAGAATTTTGTCAAGTCCATAAACAAGGGCCTGCTCAAGACCTTTTCCAAAATGGGGATTTCCACCCTGCAGAGCTACCGCGGCGCGCAGGTGTTTGAAGCCATCGGCCTCAATAAGACCCTGGTGCAGAAGTATTTCACCGGCACGTCGTCGCGGCTGGAGGGTGTGGGGCTGGAGGTGCTGGCGCGCGAAGCGGCCATGAAGCACGAGCACGCCTTCCGCAAGGCCAGCGACAATGAGCCGGAACTGGCCATCGGCGGTAATTATGCTTTCCGCGCCGGCGGCGAGTATCACCTGGTCAATCCGGACACGATCAGCAGACTGCAACATTCGGTGCGGACCTCGAGCTACGAACGTTTCAAGGAATACGCCGCGCTGGTGGACAACCAAAACCAGCAGTTCTGCACGTTGCGCGGGCTGATGTCCTTCAAGAAGACCGCGCACCCGGTCCCGCTGGAGGAAGTGGAACCCGCCTCCGAAATCGTGAAGCGCTTTACCACCGGCGCCATGTCGTTCGGTTCGATCAGCAAGGAGACGCACGAAACGCTGGCCATCGCCATGAACCGCATCGGCGGCAAATCCAATACCGGCGAGGGCGGCGAGGATGAAGCCCGGTTTCAACCCTTGCCCAACGGCGATTCCCTGCGCAGCGCCATCAAACAGGTGGCTTCCGGCCGTTTCGGCGTGACGGCGAATTATCTGGCCAATGCCGATGAACTGCAGATCAAGATGGCGCAAGGCGCCAAGCCGGGTGAAGGCGGGCAGTTGCCCGGGCACAAGGTGGACGCCATCATCGCCCGCGTGCGCCACTCCATCCCCGGCGTGGGCTTGATTTCGCCTCCGCCGCACCATGACATTTACTCCATCGAGGATTTGGCGCAGCTCATTTACGACCTCAAGAACTCCAACCCGGAGGCCCGCGTTTCGGTGAAGCTGGTAGCGGAAGTGGGAGTGGGCACGGTGGCCGCGGGCGTTTCCAAGGCGCACGCCGATGCGGTGCTGATCAGCGGCGACAGCGGCGGCACCGGCGCCTCGCCGCTCAGCTCCGTGCGCCATGCCGGAGCCCCCTGGGAACTGGGCCTGGCCGAGACCCAGCAGGTGCTGGTGATGAACGACCTGCGGGGGCGCATCCGCGTGCAGACCGATGGCAAACTGCAAACCGGCCGCGACGTGGTCATAGCCGCGCTGCTGGGCGCCGAGGAATTCGGCTTCTCCACCATGCCGCTGATTGCGCTGGGCTGCGTGATGGCGCGCAAATGTCACCTCAATACCTGCCCCGTCGGGATTGCGACCCAGGACCCGGACCTGCGCAAAAAGTTCGCGGGCCAACCCGAACACGTGATCAACTACTTCTTCTTTGTGGCCGGGCAGGCGCGGGAGTTGATGGCGGAATTGGGCTTCCGCAAGATGGACGAGATGATCGGCCGCTGCGACCTGCTGGAAATGCGCCCGGCGGTGGAGCACTGGAAGGCGCGCGGACTGGATTTCAGTGCCATACTGCACCGGCCGCTGGTCCCGGAGCGCGTGGCGCGCCGCTGCGTGCAGGCGCAGGATCATGGCCTGCGAACGGCGCTCGACCACGAGCTGATTAAACTTGCCGCGCCCGCGCTGGAACAAAGAACCCCGGTGCGCGTGGAAATGGAAATTCGCAACGTCAACCGCACCGTGGGCACCATGCTGAGCGGCCGGGTGGCGAAGCGGTACGGTTCACAGGGCTTGCCCGGTGGCACGATTCATTTCAAATTTTCCGGTTCCGCGGGGCAGAGCTTCGGGGCATTTCTGGCGCGGGGAATCACGCTGGAACTGGCGGGAGACGCCAACGATTATGTGGGCAAAGGACTGTCCGGCGGGCGCTTGATCGTGTATCCGCCGCGCGCCTCCACCTTCGCCCCGGAAGAAAACATCCTGATCGGCAATACCTGCCTGTACGGCGCCACCAGCGGCGAGGGCTTCTTCAACGGCGTGGCGGGAGAACGCTTCGCGGTGCGCAATTCCGGCGCCACCGCGGTGCTCGAGGGGGTGGGCGATCACGGCTGCGAATACATGACCAACGGCCTGGTGGTGGTGCTGGGCAAAACCGGGCGCAACTTTGCCGCCGGCATGAGCGGCGGCATCGCGTACGTGTTCGATGAGGACGGCGAATTCGCGCGCAAACGCTGCAACCTGGCCGGCGTCGATCTGGAACCGGTGGTTGAGGATAAAGACGTGGAACTCTTGCGCAGCTTGATTGCGCGCCATGCCGAATTGACCGGCAGCCGGCGGGCGCAATGGCTGCTCGAGCGCTGGGACGAATCGCAGGCGCGTTTTGTCAAAGTTTTCCCGCACGAATACAAGCGGGTGCTGGGTATCCCGCGGGCCACCCAGATGTTCGAACCGGCCAGCCGGGTGGCGGACTCCGCGGCCGCGGCCGCTGCCGGTGACTAGAGCAGTAGCTAGTAGTTAGCAGCTAGTAGCTAGGAGCCCCGGTTACGGCTCAACCCGTACGTAAGTGCTTCTCAAGTAGAGGCGGCTTTTAGCCCTTGGTCTTTCGCTTTTGCAGGGAAAGACGAATTCAGGCTGGAAGAGTTGAAGGGAGCGATTTCGTAGCTATTAGAGTAAGAGCATAGGTAGACCGGCCCGGCATCGGCCCCTAGCTGCTAACTACTAGCTACTAACTACTATCATGGGCAAAGCAACCGGCTTTAAGGAATATCCGCGGGAAGTCCCCACGCGCCGTCCTCCGAGTGAGCGCATCAAGGACTGGTTCGAAATTTACCAGGATTTCCCGGAAGATAAGCTGCGTTCGCAGGCGGCGCGCTGCATGGATTGCGGCGTGCCGTTTTGCAATACCGGCTGCCCGGTGAACAACCTGATTCCCGACTGGAACGACATGGTGTACCGCTCGCGCTGGCGCGAAGGGCTGCGCCAGTTGCACGCCACCAACAATTTCCCCGAATTTACTGGACGCATTTGTCCGGCGCCGTGCGAGGCCGCCTGCGTGCTGGGCATCAACGAGCCGCCGGTGACCATCCGCAACATCGAGAAGGAGATCGTGGAGCGCGGCTGGCGCGAAGGCTGGATTGTGCCCCAGGTTCCGCAGACGCAGAGCGGCAAGCGCGTGGCGGTGGTGGGTTCCGGCCCGGCGGGCTTGGCGGCGGCGCAACAGTTGGCGCGCGCCGGCCACAGCGTTGCCGTCTTCGAGAAGGCCGACCGGCCGGGCGGGCTTTTGCAGTACGGTATTCCGAACTTCAAACTGGAGAAGCATCTGCTCGACCGCCGGCTGGCCCAGATGGAAGCCGAAGGCGTATGTTTCCGCACGCGCTCGCATGTGGGCGGGAACGTTCCGGTGTCGGACGTGCGCGAGGAATTTGACGCCATCCTGCTGGCCGGCGGCGCCGAGGAGCCGCGCGATTTGCCGGTTCCCGGCCGCGAATTGCGAGGCATCTACTTTGCCGTGCCGTTCCTCACGCAGGCCACCAAGCGCTTCTACGGCGACAAGGTCGCCAAACCGCAGGATGTGCTGGCCACCGGGCGCCATGTGGTGATCATCGGCGGCGGCGACACCGGCGCGGATTGCGTCGGCACCACGCATCGCCAGCAGGCCGCTTCCATTACGCAGTTGGAGATCATGCCCAAACCGCCGGACGAGCGCTCGCCCTCCACGCCGTGGCCGATGTGGCCCATGCAGTTGCGGGTCGAGAGTTCGCACGAGGAGGGAGGAACGCGCGAGTGGGCCATTGCCACCACTAAGTTTGTGGGCAACAAATACGGCCGCGTGCAGGAGTTGCATGCTGTCCGCGTGGGCCCGCCGCCGAAGTTCGAGCCGATTCCGGACACGGAGTTTGTGCTCCAGACCGATCTGGTATTGCTGGCCATGGGCTTTACCGGGCCGGTGCGCAGCGGCATGATCGAAGAACTTGGCGTGGAACTGGACGCGCGCGGCAACGTGAAGACCGACGACAAGCAAATGACCAGCGTGCCCGGCGTATTTGCCGCCGGGGACATGCGCCGCGGCCAGTCGCTGGTAGTTTGGGCGATTGCCGAAGGCCGCCGCGCCGCCGCCGCCATTGACCAGTACCTGAAGCACGACTCGGCCAGTTGAGAGGGAGAGAACCCGAGGGCAGGGAGAGCTTCCGGGAGGATGCCCCTACTTGGCGTTTGCCGTTTTGGATTCGTCCACAGTCTTGCTGCGCTGGCGGATCAAGTCGATGAAGGCGGTGGCGGCGCGCGGCAGGGTGCGGTCGGCGCGATAAACCAAGCCGAGTTCGCGCGCCATCATCTCGCAGCCCTCCAGGCTGAGCAGCTTGGCTTCGCCCGATTTGACTTCGTCGCGGGCGAAGCTGGCGCTAATCAGGGACACGCCCAAGCCGGCCACCACGAAGCTCTTAATCATGCCGATACTGGGCAATTCCATGCGCGGACGCACTTGCGAGCTATACGGCCGAAACAGTTTATCCAGCATTTGCCGCGTGTAGCCGGTTTTGGGGAAGATAAACGGCTGAGAGACGATTTCCGGCAGGGTGACGGACTTTTGTTTGGCCAGGGGATTCCTGGCGCTTACCATCAGCACGAGGCGGTCGCGGAAGATGGGATGCACTTTCAGGCTGGGCGACTTCACCGGCAGGGTGACAATGCCCACGTCCACCGAGCCGTCTTCCACGCGCTCCAGAATCTTACGGCTGAAATTCCGGTAAATCGAGATTTGGACGGCGGGATACTGGCGCGAATACTCGGCAAACACATCCGGCAAAACGTAGAGGCAGGTGGCCTCATTGGCGCCGATGGCCAGGATGCCCCGCGGCGTGGTGCCCTGATCGGCCACCGCGCGCAACGATTCGCTGCGCAAGTGCAGCATGCGGTTGGCGTACTCGAAGAAGACTTCGCCGGCGGGCGTCAGCCGGACCGACTTGCCGGCCCGGTCGAGCAGCTTTTCGCCATACTCCTGTTCAAGCTGCCGGATTTGCGCGCTGACCGCCGATTGCGAACGGAAAACTTTCTGGCCGGCGCGCGAGAAATTTCCCAGTTTCGCCACTTCAATGAAGGTGACTAATTGATCGAAGTCCATGACGCCTTCAACTCTGGCGGAGTACCGCCCAAATCAGGCCCACAACCACGAAAAGGCTGAGAATGTACCACCCTTTGCTGCCCCGGGAACCCGCCAGCCGATGGCAAAATGCCGGACAGCAACCCTTCAGCTTAGCACGGCATGCGGGGGTGGTGGCGCGGAGCATCGCCTGCCCCCGCCCGCCCCGCGCGGGGAGGTCACGGGGGAAGTTAAAGAACGAACGCCAAGGAGGCAGAGCAGGACCGGGTCTTATGTTCCTGCCCAGCCCCCGGTTGCGTCCCTGGCGTCCTCCGCGTTCAAGGATTCTTCTGACCTGACATGAAGCCGGTGCCTTTAGGCGGGTTTCTTCGCCGCTTTGATCTGGACTGGTTCCCAGGGGCGCCGGGGGCGCTTGGCTGCGGGCAGGTCGCGGTCCTTGCTGCGGTCGTAGAGGCAATCTTCGCTGGTGGTGCCCAGGGACTCGTTGTACAAGCTGGGCAACTGCAAGGCCGCTTGAAACTCCTCGACAAACTGATGCAGCGCCGAGAGCTTTTCGGCGGTGGCGGGGACTTCGGTCTTGGTTGTCTTCAGAAACTGCTGATAGCCGCGGTTTACCAGCTTGGCGATTTCGCCGCCGACCAGGCAGCCGGGATAGGCGAGAATCTTGATGCCACCATCGGCCGTCTTCTCGATGGCCGCCGAACAACGGAGTTTTTTCAGGAACACGCGGTTGCTGGTGCCTTCCGGCTCCAGAATATCGAAGCCGTGGCTGCGGAACCATTCCACCGCTTGCTCGTACGCCGGGTTCGCATTTTTCTTAGCCATGATCCGCCTTTCGCCTCCACCCGTCATGGAGGGAAGAACCAGCGATACGATACCAATCCCGGCCTTCGAGTTGCCTGAAGCGGGGGCCTATTCCTGGGCGAGCCTCCAGCCCTTGGGGCCGCGCGCCAAGGCAATCGTAGCTTTTTGCGGGTTTCCGTGGTAAAAATCCGCTCCGTATTTCTCGATGAGCTTGGCGCGGTCCCAGTTGTTGAAGCTCTGGACAAGATTGCCGGAAGCTTCAAAATCGTCCCCTACGGGGTTGGGCGACCACTTCCAGGTGTACTGCACGCTGGCGGTGCCGGGCGAGGTCATAGTGATCTGGCCCACCGCCACCAGTTGGCGATCGGCCAGAGGCACGGTGTAGCTCTCGGTTCCGTCCGGGTTCGCGCTTTTCTTGAATCCGGGAAGGCCGGAAAACATCTTCGCGCCTGAAGGCGTGACCTCGACGAGCGTTCCCCCGCCCGTGGTCTTCTTCAGGGTCACGAATCCTGCCTTTTCCAGCAGCAGGTAATGCGGATCCCGCGGCTGCTCCTGCGTGCTCGGCACGACCGTGCCGGCGGAGAAGCGAACTGCCGCGGGGCCCTGCTTGGCAAACATCTCCTGAATGACGGCGGCAGCCTCGTCGGGGCGGAGCGGCTTTTGCGAGTGGAGCATAAAGTAGAAAACGCCGGCTCCGGCCAGAACTATCACCAGAACAATGATGAGAAAGCGGGCGCTAGCACTGGTAACCTCGGTTTCAACTTCTTTTTCTTCTCGGCTGATTTTTTCTTCGTCTGCGATCATCGGCACCCCCGGTTGAAGTCATCGACCAACGATGTTGGGCAATTCGAGATAGCGGCTCAATCATAGCGCCAATTCCCGGGCGAGAGCAGACGATTTGTTTTGTGGACGGGCGAGGAATCCCGGCAGCTACGGGTGGCATTGCGCCGCGGGAGGCTGATTGCCAATGGCCCCGGATTTTTCGATCACACGATAAAGAAGCACTGCGGCCACCGCGCCGGCGAGCAACAGCGAAAGTCCAAGGAGGGGCTGATGCAGCAAAACCTTGCCGGTGCCGAACAGAACGAAATACACCATAGCGCAGCCGAGGAGCCAGGCATAAAGATTAGATCCGAGATCGTGCGTGGCGGGCACTTCCGGCGCCCGCCGGGCCACCGGACGCCAGCCGCGCGCGTCCGGGCGCACGCGCCGGTAGAACGCCAGCAGCACTTCCTCGCGTTCCGGTTTGGTGGCCAAGGTCACGGTGGTCCAAACCAAGGTGGTTATCAGCGTAGTGGTAACCGCAGTCTTGGCAAACACCACGGAGCTGTTTCCGGTAAAAGGCTTCCCGGCATTCAACGCCAGGGTCACAGCCAAAGAACTCGCCATGGCGGAGATTTCGCTCCAGGCATTGATGCGCCACCAGTACCAGCGCAGCAGATAGACAGCGCCGGTTCCGGCGCCAATCTCGAGCACCACTTGCCAGCCGGAACCGATGGAAGACAGATTCACGGAAACCCATGCCGATACAATCACCAGCAGCACGGTGCACAGCCGTGAAACCAGCACATAGTGCCGCTCCGAGGCGCCGCGGCGCACGAAGCGCCGGTAGCAATCGGAGACCAGGTAGGAGGCTCCCCAGTTCAACTGGGTCGCCACCGTGGACATGAAGGCCGCCAAAAAGGCGGCAATGGCCAGACCGCGCAACGAGTGGGGCAGGCAGTGGTTCATCACCAGCATGAACCCGGTTTCGGGGTGCGGCAGGCCCGGGTAGAGCACGATTACAGCCAGGGCGGTGAGAATCCAAGGCCAGGGACGGACCGCGTAATGCGCCACATTGAACCAGAGCACGGACAGCACTCCCTGCTTCTCGTTGCGGGTGCTGAAGATGCGTTGTGCAATGTAGCCGCCGCCACCCGGCTCGGCGCCGGGATACCAGAATCCCCACCACTGCAGTCCCACGTTGACCAGAAAAGCCGCCAGGGGAATCATCCATAGCGGTTCGGCGGTCAGGCCGCGAGAGAAATCCGGGAAGAAAGCGGTTGGCGAGGCGGCCGGCGAACCCGCCCGGGCCTGCGCGGCCGCCAATTTCGCGAGCAGGCCATTCATGCCGCCGGCCGCCTGCACGGCGTAATAGGCGATGGCGATTACGACCGACATCTTCAGGACGAACTGAAACAGGTCGGTCCATAACACTCCCCAGAGCCCACCCAGGGAGACGTACAGGCCGGTGAACGGAATCAGAAACAAAACGCACATGGCGAGCGCCGCGCCTTCGTTGCCCGCCCACATGCGGCCCAGGTGCGCGGCCAGGAAGCCGCCGGTGGCGCGCAGCAACGGCGTATCCGCCAGCGTGGTCCCCACAATGCCGGTCATGGCCTTGGTGACCCAGCCCAGGATCACGCAATTCATGAGCAGTCCCAGATACACCGCGCGAAAGCCGCGCAAAAAGGCCGCCGGCTTTCCCGCATAGCGCAGCTCGGCAAACTGCGCGTCCGTGAGCAAGCCGGAGCGCCGCCATAGCCGGGCAAACAGGAAGACCGTCATCATGCCCGAAAGCAGAAATCCCCACCACAGCCAGTTGCCCGAAATTCCCTGGGCATAAACCAGCCCGGTGACCACCAGCGGAGTATCGGCGGCAAAGGTGGTGGCTACCATCGAAGTGCCCGCCAGCCACCAATTGACGCTACGGCCGGAAGCGAAGTAGTCGTCCACGCTGCGTCCGGAGCGCGACCGGAAGAACAGCCCCAAAACCAGAGTGATGACGAGATAGGCGAGAATAGTGAGCCAGTCGAGGGGACTCAGCGTCATGCTTAGGAGTCTAGAGTGAATTTACGATTTTCACCACAGAGGACACAGAGGAACAATTTCAAGTTTGAAAATTTGAAATTTAAAATTTCCCGTCCATGCGCCCCGCCGCGTTGATGGTATTTCCCTTCCGCGCTAGGGCTTTCGCCACCGCTTGGCGGCGGGCCGGCTCCGGTGACGACTCCATGCCGTACCATGCGGGTGGGATGCAGCAGCACTGTTCGCCGGGCCGCCGCCGTAAGCCTCCAAGTTGAAGACCACATTGACGCGCTCCGGCGTCAGCACCTTTTCCGTGGGGCCAAACATGTGATCCAGTCCTTCCGTGAGCAAGAGAGTCAGGGGAAAGTGAGCGCGCACGGCGGGCAGATCGTGCATGGCCGCGACCAGGGTCAAGCCCTTTTCGTGCAAATCAAGCAACAGGTGAAGCACTTCCGTTTGCCGGCCGATGTCGAGATTTTGCAAGGGTTCATCCAGCAGCAGCAAAGCGGGCTCCTGCGCCAGGGCGATGGCCAGCTTCACGCGCTGCTGCTCTCCGCCGGAAATTTCATTCATGGTTCTGGTCCGCACGTGAGCGACGCCCGTGAGGCGCATGGCCCGTTCCACCGCGGCCCGGTCATGGTCTGAAGTTCCGCCGAACCATCCCTGATAAGGCGTTCTTCCCTGAGCGACAATCTGCTCCACGGTGAAGGGAAACGCAATGTCCAGATGTTGCGGCACCAGCGCGATGGTGCGGGCCAGCTCGCGGCGCCGCCAGTCCGCGAGCGGACGGCCTTCAATTTGGACGCTTCCGCCGGTGGCGGGCAACAATCCCGCAGCCAGCCGGAGTAAAGTGGATTTTCCCGCGCCGTTGGGCCCGGCCAGCGCCATCAGGCCCTGCGCCGGGAGGGCAAACGAAACATCTTTCAGGACCGGGCGCAGTCCGTAGGTGAATGAGACGTCGGCGAACTGGATTAGTGTGCTCACAAGTACACCTCGCGCCGATGACGGCGGAGCAGATAGAGGAAAGCCGGTCCGCCCACAAACGCCGTCAGCATGCCCACGGGGAGTTCATAAGGAGGATGAATGCTGCGGGCGAAGGTATCAGCAATCACCAGGAACAAGGCGCCGGCCAAAACACAAACCGGCAGGAGCCGGACGTGATCGGGGCCGCGCACCAGCCGCACCAGATGAGGAACCAGGAGGCCGACAAAGCTGATGATGCCGCCCAGAGAAACCGCCACCGCGGTCAACAAGGAGGCCGCAATCACGATCGCCATGCGGGTGCGTTCCAGGTGCAGGCCCAACTGCTGCGCGTATTCGTCACCCAGGGCCAGGGTGTTCAACCGGGCGGAAAGCGGTACGGTTGCGGCCAATCCCAGGGCGGTTAAAGCGGTGGCCACCGCCAGTTGAGGCCAGACCGGAACGCTGATCTGACCGTGCAGCCAGGCGGCCAGGATTTGCGCACCCGCGTTGTTGGCCTCCCAGATCACCAGTCCGGAAGTCATGGCGTTCAGCATGGTGGCCACGGCAAAACCGGCCAGCAGCATGCCGGACACGGAGGTTTTACGGCCGCGGCTGGACAAGGCGTACACCATGGCGATGGCCGCGATGGACCCAAGAAAAGCCAGCAAGGCGGTAGCGCTGAAGCCAACCAACGAAAGCGCCGGCAACCAGAGCACCGCTACCGCTCCACCCAGCGCCGCGCCGCCACTGGAGCCCAGCACAAACGGGTCGGCCAAGGGATTGCGGAACAAGCCCTGAAAGAGCAGCCCGGCGGCCGCCAATCCCGCGCCCACCACCGCGGCGGCGAGCGCCCGCGGCAGGCGCAGGTCCATTATGATGGCGCGTACGCCGGCAGCTTGCGGCCGGCCCGCAAGCACTGCCAGCACGGTCCGGGAAGAGATATGCACGGGACCGATGCCGATCGAGAGCAGGATGGCTCCGGCCAACAAGATCAGCAACAGCAGAGCGAGGCGTAAGGTGGAAAGGCGGCTGGGCCGCCTTTCCGCAATTACCGGGTTCATTTTAGGACTTCACCCCTTTCATCTTTTTAGGCTCCGGTTCACCTCCGATGGTCAACCGGACTCCGGCACGGAAGGTGAAGGGAAGCGTCGGATAGCCATAGGCTTCCTGATAATGCTCGTTCAACAGGTTTTGGGCGCCGGCAATCAAGCTGAGCACGGAGTTAACCTGGTACTTGGCGGTAAGGTCGATCCGCTGATAACCGGCCAGCAGATTGCGATTCGGCAAGAGCAAAGTGTTTCCAAAATTCTCATCCGTGGCTTCCGTGCTATCGTCGCGTTCGCCCACGAAGGTTCCCGAAACTGAGAGGATCCAGCGCGGCCGGGTCAAGTCGACGGCGGCATATCCCGTATGGGGAGCGCGGCGGAAAGGCCGGGCGCCCACCAGCGGAGCGTACGCGCCGATCGGAATGCCGGGCAGGTTCGGATTGTAGACCGCGGCGGAGCTGAGCGAGTGCTGCACGACGGCATCCAGATAGGTATAGCCGCCGCGGGCGTTCAAGCTGTGCCAGCGGTACTCCAGTTCCGTTTCTACGCCCTGGGCGCGGTAGGCCAGCGAGTTGACGGCAGCGCCGTAAAGGTTGGCCAGGCTGATAAGGGAGACCGGGATGTTGAACTGCGGCAGGGCCGTGCTAGGTACGTATTCCACTTCGTTTCCGAATTCGTTATGGAAGTAGGTCACGCCCAGGCGGCCATGCCCGCCGAACAATTGCTGGTTCACTCCGCCGTCATAACTGCGCGAGAGCTCCGGCGCGATGGGAGTGACCCCATACTGCTGAATCAAGGACTGCCCGTTGGGCAGCGCTTTCAGCAGGTTGTATAGGGATTCGGCCTCATAGGTGAGGCTCGGTTCTTTCACGCCCTTGCCGAAATTGAACTTCAACTGCGTGCCCGAGAACACGCTGGCGGAAGCCGGGCGAATCAGGTAATAAGCCAGCGAGGCGCGCGGCGTGCCGGCCACGCCATAAACTGCGTTGTTTTCGATGCTGCTGCCCAGCGTGTAGTAGGCGCGGTTCCAGAGCTCGCCCTGAATCTGCATGATGTAGCTGTAGTTTCCGCGCTCGGTGCTGACCGTGGAGTTTCCGGTGGAGGCGGTATAGCCGCGCTCGTCCTCGTAGCGGAACGCGCCCAGCACCGTCAGGTGCCGGTTCACGCGGTAATCGCTCTGCGCATACATGAAATCGCGGTTGGTAAGCACCGCATAGCTGCCGGGATAGGTGCCGGGATAGGACAGGATCGCCTGTCCGGAAGCGCTGTAGCCGTTGCCTCCCGTGAGGGTAACCGGCGCGCCCAGATAACCGAAGGGAAAATCCGCGGAGGGATAGGGCGTCCCGCTCGGCGCCGGGTCGGTGTACAGATAGCGCAGGCGGGCAGCGCCGTAGCGCAGCACATTGTGCCAGCGCGTGGTGGTATGGGAATCGATAGTGCCGCCAAACAGCAGACTGGTGCTGCGGTCGTTGGCATCATCCGGAATGACGTTGACTCCGATTTGATTGGCCAGGCCGAAGGCGGAAACGCTGCGCCGGACGGTCGCCCGCACCTCCGTATCCGGCAGGACGCTCCAGCCGAAATTGCCCGAGTAGGTCTCATTATGAAAGGCGCTGTTCGGCTCGTTGTTCTGCGTGTCCCAGCGGGCGAAATCGGAGAAGTAATCGAAACGCCGCCAGGCGCCGCCCAGGCTGGCGTCCTGCATATAGGTGCCGAAGTTGCCGCCTTCGGTGGAGTAAGTGAGTTCCGGCGTGAGCGTGCTCCCGCGCCGCGTCTGAATATCCACCACGGCGGCCATGGCATCGGAGCCGAACAGGGCGCTGTTGGGCCCGCGATACACCTCCACGCGATCGATGGCGGCGGCGCTGATATTGCCGAAATCGACGTAGCCCAGGCCGATGTCATCCAGCGGGATGCCGTCGATCAGGACTTTGTTCTCGTCGGAATTACCTCCCCGCAAGAAAAGAGAAGTGGCCCCGCCGAGAGGTCCGGACTGCGCCAGTTGCGCTCCGGGAACCAGCCTGAGAGCGTCCTGCACTTCCGGTTTCTGATCCAATTGGGCTGCGTCCAGCGCCGTGATTGAGGCGCCGGTTTGCGTTTCGGGAATGGCAAAACCAGTGGCCGTGACCACTACTTCCTGGTGCACGGCGGAAGGGAACAGAGTGAGATCAATTGTGGACGCCTCGCCGGGTGCTCCATAGTGATCGCGGCTGAGGGCGGCGGCAAATTGGGGGGCGCCGGCGCGCACCTGATAGCGGGCTGCGTGCTGGACGGCAAACTCATAGTGTCCGGCGGCGTTAGTCGTGGTGGCGCCGGTTTCGTTTCCGGCTTCCAGCAGTTGCACGTTGGCGTTGGGAACCACGGCGCCTAACGAATCCCGCACCGTGCCCGCAATCTGCTGGGCCGATGCCGGTAAAGTGAGGAGCGCAAAACATAAGATTACCCCGGTGGTTATTTTCATGACATGCCTCTCTGCTTCCCCCTCGGAAGCTTGGCGAAGTTCGCAGGACCGGTCTCCTGACTTGCGACTCTCTCCGGCGCCTTCCCGCCCGGGGGCAGTGGCTTATGCCGGATAGCTCCGTCGCTTACAGTTGCGGGGCAGTGGCGGGTTTTCACCGTCTTCCCGTGCATCCTGCGAAGCAGTTAACGGTTGATGACTGCTCAATAAGAACAGCCTTAATGCGGAGTCCGCTGAGGGCGCAGCGGACGCAGAGCCAGCCCAACGGCGCCTTGGCCGCGGATCAACCCAGATGAACACGGACCGAACCATGGATTGAATGCCGGTTTCAATTCCCATCGGCGTTCTTCTGCGCTCATTAGCGGCTACGGGTTCCCATTACGGTTGCTCTGCGTTCCTTTGCGTCCCTTGCGTTCTTTGCGTTCATTTCTGATTCTGCGCCGCAGCCAACTGCTGCGCCAGGTCTTCCAAAGCATCCAACATCACCGGGCTGGGGTAATAGATGCGGTCGTCAACCCAAATCACGCGGCGCTTGCGCACCGCCTCCAGCGACGACCAGCCCGGCAGGTTCTGTAACTGCTCCGGAGTCACCTTGCTGCCGCGAACCAACAGCAGGTATTCCGGGTTTTTCGCGATTACGTTCTCCAGGCTCATGCGCGACCATTCCTGGGGAAGATCGGCGCTTACGGAACGAGCGCCCGCGGCCTCTATCAAGTCCGTTAGGAAAGCGCCCCGGCCGGCGGTAATGAATGGGTCCGGCCACAAGACCAGGAGCACGCCGGGCCGCGGCCTTCCCGCCCGGAGCGCGGTGACCTTGCGCTGGCGGGCGCGCAGCCGGGCGGTCAGTGCAATCGCCGCGGCGGTGTCGTTCAGCGCGTATCCCAAACTGGCGATGGAGTGGTAGGCGCCTTCCAAACCTTGCGGTTTAACCACGAACACCGGAATGTGCAGGCGCTCCAGGGCGTGGATGGTGTCGTAGCCATTCATTTCCGAAATCGCCAGAACGAGGTCGGGCTTTAGGGCCACGATGGTCTCCAGCGACGGGTCCACCACGCCGCCTACACTCGGCTTGAGACGCGCTTCGGCGGGGTACTTGGTGTAATCGGAGACGCCGGCCACATCTGCGCCATGCCCGAGGGCATACACCGTGTCGGTCAGACTGGGGGCCAGACAAACCACGCGGTGCGGATGTTCGACAATCGTTGCGGTGCGGCCCAGCTCGTCAGTGACCATGCGCGCCCGGGCCGGCTCAACGAGCAACCAGCACCAGGCCACAAGCAGTAAGCCGAAGGGCGCCCTCCGTTGGCCGTGGGGCAACACGAATACACCTCGCGCAAATGCGCCTCGCAGGCGGGATACAAACTCAGGGAGCTTCCAGAATGACAGCGCAAGCTATCAGGAACGCCTTCAGCCCTCCCATCGAGGCTGAAAATGCCCAGGATCGCGTCTGGCCGGTCTCCTGACTCGTGCTTCGCCGGACGGAGCCGCCTTCCCAGGGAAACCCCCAGTGGCTGCTTGGCTCGCGCCTCCACACTCACAGTTGCGGGGCAGTAGCGGACTTTCACCGCCTTCCCGACACCAGACGCATTTTGGTATATCAGGGTTGGCGCCGGTTTGCAACGGGAACGGCGAAAGTTTCAACCTCTTCCCCGGAAGGCGTGAAGAAAAAACGAGCCGATTGCTTCGTGGCCGGCGGCATGAAGAAGCGCTTCCCCGCCAGGTCATTTTCGTCAGAGGGGTTCCTGCGGGAAGCAGGCTTGAGGTCAGGACCGGAAGTATTTAATTGAGCGGCGGCTGGCTGTGTCCCGGCCGGCCGTAATCCACATCAGGATTCTGATAGCACAGCCCAATGCGTTTGAGCCAGCAGCTCCCTTCGGTGACATCTCCCTCGTGAAGAGAACAGGGGCACATCCATCCCTTCAGCTCGGCATCCTGCAGCTGGCCGATGGTGACGGGCGGACAGAAGAGAAAACTCTGAACCAGGTTGATGCCCAGGTCGCGCAAGGTTTCGAGGTCCGTGAGGGTTTCTACGCCTTCGGCGATCACCCGGCCGCCAAATTCGGCGGCGAGGGTGGCAATGGAAGTGACCACGGCCCGGCGGTGCCTGTCGTGAGAGCACCCGTTGACGAAATACTGGTCCACCTTGAAGTAATCCGGCTGGGCGTCCACGATCATCTGGTAATTCGAATAACCCAGCCCGATGTCGTCCATGGCAATCTTGACGCCGAAAACACGCAGGTTGGCCAGCGTCTCCAGGAATTCTTTCTTGTTCCAGCCGGGGGCATGTTCCACGATTTCGACTACCAAGCGTTCCGGCGCGATGGACTGGGCGCCAGCCAGGGAGCACAGCCAGTCAGCAAAATCAGGGTAGCGGCCCAAGGTGGAGGCATGGACATTCAGGGAAACCTGGAGGCGCGCGGGAATGGGCGCTACCGTGGACAGGGCCACGGATATGGCATGCCGGTCCAGGATGTGTTCGGCGCGCTTGTGGCGCGCGTACGCGAACATGGCATCGGGGCGGCGAAAGGGCGTGCCGGCCGGACCGCGCGCCAGGCATTCGACGCCGACCATTACCGAGCCTCCCGGCTGAAGTTCGAAGATCGGTTGAAAATGGGTCTCGATGACGCCTTCCAGCAGCAGATGCCGCAACAACCGGCCAGAAAGGGGCGGCTTGGGCGGCGCGGAACGGCTCTCCAGCAACTGACGAACCAGGGCGGCGAGGTCCGAAGGTGCTTGCGGCTTTTTCACAAATTGGTCGGCGCCTTTGCGCCGGGCGTCCGACTCAATGCGCTCGCTGCTGCGGCCCGATAGAGCAACGATTTTCGTGTGGCCATTGGCATTGCCGATCTCGCCGATCAAGTCCAGCCCCTCGAACCGTTCCGGGGACAGCGAGAGATCGGTGACGACCAGAGCATAGGTGTAGCACTCCAGCAGCGCCTCCGCTTCTTCCCGGTCGTAGGCGCAATGCACCTCACATCCAAGCTCGTGCCGGAGCCGGTCTGCGATCATCTCCAGCAGCGTTTCATCATCGTCGATTACGAGGATTTTGGTCTCGGGCCGGACAGCCATCTCGTTCCTCGGTGCGGCAGGCAAAGCGGCGCTTGCTTCCCGCGGGGGCTCATTGCTATTCATCGGCAACACTTCGGCGCGGCATTAGCCGGCTCTCCAAACGGATTGCGGGTTTGACCTGGACGGCCTCGGATGAAACAATAGCGCATATGAAAACTTCCGTGTTTGTATTAGCATGCGTGTTGGCTGCGGGCCTGGGGTTTGCTGCAAGCCCAGCCGTGGCCCAGAACTCCACCGCCGGCAAAACGGGTAATGCTCCCGCCGCCAAAGCTGCGGCCCCTGCCCAAAGCGCTGCCCAGCCGAGCTCCCCGCTGAAAGACGATAGACAGAAATTGAGCTACGCGCTCGGTCTTAGCTGGGGAAAGCGGCTGCTGGCAGACGACGTCCAGGTGGACACGAACTTGCTCTTGCAAGGTCTAAAGGACGGGATAGCGGGCGGCAAGGCGCTGATGACCGATGACGAAGCCCATTCCGCGCTGATGGATTTGCAAGGCGAACTCCAAGCCAAAGAAGTGGCCAAACAGCTTAAGGAGTCGGATACCAACAAGGCGGAAGGCGAGGCCTTCCTGGCGGCCAACAAGAGCAAGCCGGGGGTGGTGGTTCTTCCCAGCGGCCTGCAATATAAGATTCTGACTGCGGGTACGGGCGCGAAGCCGGCGGCGACCGATACCGTGGTCTGTAATTATCGTGGCACGCTCGTCAACGGCAAGGAGTTTGACAGCTCGTACAAGCGCGGCGAGCCGGCGACCATTCCGGTGAGCGGGGTGATCAAGGGCTGGACCGAAGCGTTGCAGCTCATGCCGGTGGGATCGAAATGGCAGCTCTTCATCCCGCCCGATTTGGCTTACGGAGACCACGGCGCCGGCGGTGATATTGGGCCCAACGCCACGCTCGTCTTTGAAGTCGAGTTAATCTCGATTCAACCGGCCGAAGCCAAGAAATAAGCGCATTCTCCTCTGTCCGCAGATCGGGCGGAGGCCCTATCGGGAAGATGATGCGTTCCAGCGCTCGACGAGTTCTTTGAGCTGGGAGAATTGCAGGTCCAGCTCCGGAAGGCGGGCCAGAACCGCCGTCAGGTTGCCGGCCTTGCCGGCTTGTTCGATTTCCGAGGCCACCGCCCCGAGCGCCATTCCCCCAACATTTTTGGCCGCCCCTTTGATGGTGTGGGCCTGTTTCCCGGCGGCAAGAGTCTCTTCGCGGGCGGCCAGGGTTTTCAGTTTTTCGATCTGTTTAGGGCAATCGTCGAGGAAGCTGGCAATGATCCGGCGGGCGAGTCCCTCGTTGCCCATCATGCGGCGCACGAAATCATCGATGTCGAACACCGGCGTGGTTTTTTCCAGCGGGGAGGTGGACGCGGATTGGTCCGGAGCGGGAGTCTCACTGGAAATGGAGGCGGGTGCGGGCGCCATGCAATGGTCAGTCACGGCGGCCGGCTCACCGGGAGGGTTCTTTGGAAACATTCAGCTATACCTCGCTCCGAACACTGTGGCCCCCGATGCGGTCCGCGGCCGAAGGCCCTTTAGGGACCATCGGCGGAGTGCAAAGGCGGCTTTACTCCGCGGGACGCGGTAAAGTTCAGGCGTTCATCTGCCGATCAAAAATCCAGAAGGACGATCACGGACGCCGGGTCTCCTTCCGTGGGGTTTCTGGGGCCAGGCTCCGGCTGGTTATGGGTGTGGGGCGAGGAGTGGCATGAAATCGCTGGTGGTGGAAGACGATTTTACGAGCCGGCTCATTCTGCAGTTATTCCTCGCACGCTTCGGAGAATGCCACATCGCAGTCAATGGGAAAGAGGCCGTGGAAGCATTCAAGCTGGCTAAGGACGCGGGCAAGAAATACAACCTGATCTGCATGGATATAACCATGCCGGAAATGAACGGTCACCAGGCGCTGAAAGCGATCCGGGCCATAGAGGCTGCCGAGGGCATAGGGGAGAACGGCCGGGCTACGGTGGTGATGACCACCTCGCACGATGACATGGAGGATATTGTCGAAGCGCGCGAGGGCGCTTGCGATGCTTATCTTTTAAAGCCCATTGATACTAACAAGCTGTATGGACATTTGAAATCCTTTGGCTTGATCTGAGCGGATTACCACACTAAAGGCGAACATTTCATTAGATTTAGCTCAAGCTAAGCCCGCTTTCCGCCGATATTCTTCGAAAAGGCGGTTTGCCGGTGAAGATACTGGTCGCAGATGACGAGGAAGCATCGCGGGAGCAGATCGGCTCGACTATCAAGGTCTGGGGATACGAGCCGGTCAACGCCTGCAACGGCGATGACGCAATACGCATCATGACCGGTGAGGACCCGCCGCTATTGGGCATCTTGAACTGGAAGCTGTCGGGAACCAGTGCCGCCGATGTTTGCCGCGAAATTCGCCTGACCAGGCTCTATCCCTACACCTACCTGATTGCCCTCATCGCCAAAGGCGACAAGGACGACCCCCTGGAGTGCCTGGAAGCGGGAGCCGACGAATGGCTGCGCCGGCCAGTGCCTCCCCATGAGCTGCGTGGCCGTCTGCGGGTTGCCAACCGCGTGCTGGCGGCGCAGCAGAAGCTGCTTACCGTGTGCAGCGAAGCGCAATTCCAGGCCACCCGCGATCCCGTAACCGGCTTGTGGAACCGCGCGTCAATTCTGAAATTTGCGGACCAGTATCTAAGCCGCTGCTCCAAAGCGGATGAACCGCTGTTCCTGGTGCTGCTGAAAGTCAACGGGCTGGACGAGATTAACCGGCGTTTTGGCAGCACCACCGGGGACAACGTGCTGCGTGAAGCCGCGGAGAGACTACGCGCCATGATTCCGACCTACGATCATATCGGGCGCTATTTCGGGGTCAAGTTTCTGTTCATCGAGCCGAATTCTCCGCGCCAACGGGTGGAGTCGCTGCTCGGCGAACTCGAAAGGACAATTGCCGGCAAGGACTTCATGGTGCCCGGGGGCACCGCCAAACTCAACGCCCGGGCCACACTGGTCGAGACGGAACAGCGCTATGAGGGATTGAAGTCGCTGCTGCTGCGCCTGGACCGCAGCTTGGCCGAGCCGGCTGAGGGTCCGGAAAAGGCTTCCCAGCCGGCCAGTGAAGCGGCCGGGGTCCTGCCTCTCCCGCCCAGAAAGAACATAATGCCCAATGGCATAGGCAGGCATCCGTAAGAATGGAAAAGGCCGGCATGACGCCAGCCTTTGCGGAAACCGAAAGTAATCCAGCCTATTTTTTCGGCGGAGCGATGGCATCCTTGGCGGCCTTCGCCAGATAAAACTTCGCTACCGTCTTGGCCTTGATTTTGATGGGTTCGCCGGTTTGCGGGTTCCGGCCCATGCGGGCCTTCCGTGCCACCTTTTTCAGGCGCCCCAGACCGGGGAGCACGAACACCCCCGCCTTCTTCGCCTGTCCTATCGCAATATCAGCCAACGACTCCAGGAACGCCGCGGCTTGTTTGTTCGTGAGTTCGACTTCCTGAGCCAAGTGCCGAACCAGTTGTGTCTTCGTCATGGTTGCTGCCATTAATCCACTCTCCTCTTGAGTTTTTCTCGGACCAATAGTCCTGCCTGTCTCTGGATTCTACAGCCTGTACCGCATTTTTCGCTATTTTCTCACGGTTTTAACGTTATCAGGCGTGTACCCGGCAGTTTCCGCCCGGCCGGGCGCTACTTGGGCTGGAAGTTGGCGGAAAGCAGGCAGCTCAAAATCCTGGCGAAAACTCTGCATTCGGGATCAAAGAAATCGCTGCTGATCCGGTCGAGATTCGCCGTGGCCTCGGGCAGCGACCGTTCGGCCCACACCAGCCGGCGAAACGCATTCCATGCCATATCCGCGATTTTGGTGTTCTCGTTGCCTTGAATTTGCGACGCGTCGGCAAAAGCCGAAAGCGAGGTGGCAAACGGGAAAATGACGAAGCCCGACAGCCGCGATTGATAAACGAGCTTCCGCAGCACCAGATCGTAAGGCATGTCGAGCGGCGCATGTTCCGTCAGCAGCTTGAGCAGCTTTTCCTTGGAGCGCGCATTCACCAGATAGGCCGTCGAGCCCGCAAACGGAATGCTCTTCAGCGGCACCAACTTAAATTCCTGCCGGGCGATCAGCTGCTTTCTGGAGGCGTACAGGCTAATCATGGTGCGGGCGTCGGGCACAACCACGTCGGTAAACAGCAAGTCCCACTCGCTGTTGGCGGCCAGGTTGAGCGCCGCGTCAATGGTGGAAAAAGTCTTCTCGCCCAATAGCACATCGTCTTCCACGATCAGGTTGTGCTCCGGCGACGGGTGCGACAACTGCAGGGCCACCATATGGCTGAGGAAGCAGCCCTTTTCTGAAGGGCTCAACCGGCCCGCCACTGCGGACTTGACTACTTGCCCGGCGTCCACCGCGGGCATACATGTCAGCTCCCAGCCGGCGTGGCCGACGCTGCGGAAATTCGCTTCCACCTGCTCGCGCCGTGCCGGCTGGCTCTCCAAAGTGATCAAAATGCATTTCATGGCGTGACTCGCTGCCGCCGCCTTCGGAATTCAGTGCTTTCCCTGAGGCTACACGCGCGGAGCGATTCCGGCTCCAGATTATTCTTGAAACAGGTGTCAGGGAAGTAACCGCGGACCGGCGCCGTAAAAGTTTTGTTCTGGTTGCCGGGCCGCGACGCCACGCACTTTGAGTTAGAATCAAGCATCTTGAGCCCGGAAATGGAACCGGCCGGCGCCGGCTTGGCGCAAATTATGACGGAACTGCTGCAGAACGCCGCTCCGGAGGACGCGCCGCGCTTCGCTTGGCCGGTGGTTTGCGGGCCGCAAGTGGCCGCGCGCACGCGGGCGCTATCGTTTGCCGGGGGCGTGCTGCGGGTGGCGGCGCCCGATGCCGCCTGGCGGGCGCAGCTCGTTGAATTGGAAGGCCGCTACCGGCAGCAATTCGAGCGGCTCCTGGGCGCCGGCAAAGTGCAACGCATCGAGTTTGTGGTGAGTGTGAATCCCCGATGAAAGTTACGGAACATGATGTCGCTTATGTGGCCGACCTGGCCAATCTGGAACTCAGCGAGTCCGAACGTGCCCGCATGCTCAAGGACTTGAATTCCATTCTGGAATATATCGACCGGCTGAATGAACTCGACACCTCGCAGACCGAGCCGATGGCCCAGACTTCCGACCGCTATGGCGCCGGCGGGGCGAAGAGCGGCCCGGCGCGTTTCGCCTATGCCATGCGCGAGGATGTGCCCGGCGGCCTGCGTCCTTCGCTGCCGCGCGCGGAAGCTTTGCGCAATGCGCCTCAGACCGACGGCACGTTCTTTCAGGTGCCTAAAGTGATCGAGCGGTAAGGCTATGGACTTGAACCTGCTCACTATCGATTCCACCCGTAGCGCCATACAAGAGAGGCAAGTCACGGCCAGCGCTCTGGCCGAAGCTTTCCTGAAAAAGATTGAGGACGGCGACCCGAAGATTGGCGCTTATCTTTCCACCTGCCGCGAGCGCGCGCTGGCCAAGGCGGCGGCGGTGGATGCCATGGCCGGCCGCGGCGATCCGCTGCCGCCGCTGGCGGGCGTTCCCGTCGGCATCAAGGATGTGCTGCTGACCAAAGGCCTGCGCACTACGGCAGGATCGAAAATTTTGCAGAACTTCATCGCACCTTACGACTGCACCGCGGTGGCACGTCTGGAACAGGCCGGGGCCGTCGTGCTGGGCAAGATGAATTGCGACGAATTCGCCATGGGATCGTCCAACGAGAATTCCGCTTACCGGCCGGTGCATAACCCGCGCGACCTGACGCGGGTTCCCGGTGGATCGTCGGGCGGTTCGGCGGCGGCGGTGGCCGCGGGGACGGCGGTGGCCACGCTCGGTTCCGATACCGGGGGTTCCATCCGCCAGCCGGCGTCTTTTTGCGGAGTCGTGGGCTTGAAGCCGACCTACGGGCGGGTCTCGCGTTATGGACTGATTGCCTATGCTTCGTCCCTGGATAATATCGGTCCGCTCGCCAAATGCGTGCGGGACGCCGCCATCGTGTTGCGCCAGATCGCCGGCCGTGACCCCATGGATTCAACCTCCGCCGATGTGCCGGTGCCCGACTATGTTCAAGAGCTGGAGAACCCGGTCAAGGGCGCGCGCGTGGGCGTTCCAAAGGAATATTTCGGAGAAGGTCTGGATGCCGAGGTGCGCGCAGCCATGGAAGGGGCAATTCAGAAACTCGCCCGGCTGGGGTGCGAAGTAGTCCCCATCTCGCTGCCGCACACTCCTTATGCCGTTCCGTGCTATTACATCATTGCCACGGCCGAAGCATCGTCCAACCTGGCCCGCTACGACGGCGTTAAATACGGCTATCGCGCCCCCGGCGCCCGCTCGCTTTCGGATATGTACCGGCGCAGCCGCGATGAAGGCTTCGGCGCCGAGGTGAAGCGGCGCATCATGCTGGGCACCTATGCCCTGAGCGCCGGTTATTATGACGCTTATTATTTGAAGGCGCAGAAAGTGCGCACCCTGCTGGCGCGCGATTTTGACGAAGCGTTTACGAAAGTCGATGCCATAGTGACTCCTACCGCGCCCACCGCGGCGTTCCGCCTGGGAGAAAAGACCGGCGATCCACTCGCCATGTACCTTGCCGATATCTACACCGTGACGGCCAACCTGGTGGGTATTCCCGGGATTTCGGTTCCCTGCGGGAATACACGGGAGGGCTTGCCGGTCGGACTGCAAATCCAGGGCCGCCATTTCGACGAAGCTACGATTCTTCGCCTGGCGAATGCGTACGAGCGGGGATGACTAGGGCTGTTCCGGGGATGCTTGCTGTCTGTATGTTTGCAGGTCCTCGCTCGATAAGCCGGGAATAGCGGTTTGGCTGGCGCTCCGCGCCCCCAGCTTCCGTCTCGGGATTGCGCTCTACTTTGGCCACCTCAGCAGCACTACCTCCTCTCGCAAATTCTCCTTGGTCGCAGTTGCCAGCCGGGTTCGGAATAGATCCGTCCCCCGGTACTCGAAGCCCAAACCCTCGGCAATTCTGGCAAGAATCTGCCCGGTTCGGATCATGACACGCAAATAAGAGGCTTGGTCGCCTACCACATAAGCCAATTGGGCGCCTGGCCGCAAGACGCGCCGCAAGCTCGCGAGGTGCCGCGCCATCCCGCCAAAGTACAGTTTGGTGAGCCTTGCATAAAGGCGCTCGAAGCCAGAAGTCTTGCCCAGTTCCACGCGCCTCCGCTCAATCCTTTTGGCAATCTCCGTTCCAGGTAATTCCGAACCAGATGTGGTGGGAATGACAGAACAAAGCGATACCAATCGTGGGCGATCCGATCGGACGGGTTGCTGTAACCATTTCCGTTGTTCCGCCCGTGTTCGGGCACCGGAACGTTCTGGTTTTCGATAACTCCGTTAATTTGCATTCAAAGTTGAATGACACCACAAAACCGGGCTGCGTACAAGAAGATCATTCATCATCTTCGATCAATTCTCGTCTTCCTCTGGGGGCGCCAGATCGGCGGCATGGCCGTGAATTTCGAAGGTCGACTTGCGGCTGTCAGGCAGCTCGAAGGTCACACGCGCCGGCGCGCGCTGCCACACCGGCCGGCCGCACGCCGCCTCGGGCCCGGCGCCGCCGATGGATTGCAAGGGGCTGTGAAGCACCGGTTTGCGGCTTCCCAACTGCGCCACTACCGCATAGAGCTTGTCCGCATTTTCCGGAATGCCGCAATAGGCCGCGTAATCGCGATACCAGGCCGCCTCTGAATAGACGGCATCGAAATCCGGCAGGCGCAACGGCGAGACGCGGCCGCTGGTGCGGTCCACCAGCAACCAGCCGCCGCGCTGCCAGCGCCACCGGGGCACGGGAGGATCATCCCCGGGAAGGGAGTCGTTCATCCGGAAGATTCGTTGCACCACGAACTGCCGGTCGGTGACATCGTGCGCTTCTCCGATAGTGAATTCCTTCATCCTGCCGTCCACGTACAACGGACGAACCTTGACCGGTACCGCACGGCTCTCGTCGCTGCCGGGGAGCAACTTCACCGCCATGGACTTTCCGAAAAAAACGGCGTGCGATTTGGATGCGGCCGGCATCCGTTGAGAGAGCAATAACATCCAGACTAAGGATGGCAGGAGAATTCTTCTCATGCGAAAAGGCTAACCCGGTGGTTTATTGCCTGCAAGTCTCAGAAAAGGCATAGTGTCGACGGGATTTCGACGGCAGGACGGCAACCCCAAGGGCAGAATCTTGCGTCCGATGATGAAGGTGACCGATATAACGTATAGGAGACGCCGCACGCCGTACATCCTGGTTGTGGACGATAACGAGGATAATACCCTGCTCCTGCGGGAGCTCCTGACGTCGCGGGGGTACCGGGTGGAAACGGCGGGATCGGCGGAGGCGGCGGAGGAGAAAATCCGGGCGCACCCTCCCGATCTGCTGGTGCTCGACATTGTCCTGCCGGGCAAGTCCGGCTACGTGCTCTGCCGCGAACTCAAAGACGACCCGGAGACCCGGCTGATTCCGGTGGTCATGATTACCGGGCTTATCGACCGCGAGGATAAGGTGCGCGGCATCGAAGCCGGCGCTGACGACTTTCTCAACAAGCCGATCTTTCCCGAAGAATTGTTCGCCCGCGTGAAATCCCTGCTCAAGCTGAAGGAGTTCACCGACGAACTGGATAACGCCGAGGCGGTGCTGTGCACGCTCGGCTTGAGCGTGGAAGCGCGCGATCCGTACACCGAAGGACATTGCGAGCGGCTTTCGCGGTTTGCCGGCGAGCTGGGAGAGCATCTGGGGTTGAACCATGAGTCGCTGCTCGCCCTCCGGCGCGGCGGCTATCTGCACGACTTGGGAAAGATCCGCGTCCCCGACGAGATTCTCAAGAAAGGCGACAAACTTACCCCGGAAGAATGGCTCATCATGAAACAGCACCCGCTCACCGGGGAGACCATCTGCAAACCGCTGCGTTCGCTCAAACTGGTGCTGCCCATCATCCGCCACCACCACGAACATTGGAATGGCGAAGGTTATCCGGACGGTCTCGCGGGCGGCGAAATACCGCTGCTGGCCCGCATCCTGCAAGTAGTGGACGTGTACGACGCTTTACGCACGATGCGTCCTTATAAACCTGCGCTCACGCACGAAGAAGCGGCGCGCACCATGCGCGAGGAAGCCCGGCGCGGGCTCTGGGACCGGCAACTGGTGGCGGAGTTTATCCGGCTGCTTGACCAGAAAGCCCGCGTCGCATAAGCGGCGCCAGCCGGCGGCTTACGGTTTCTTTTCCGGCGTGTATGGTTCCGGCAAAGAGCTGCCCTCGCCGAAGAAGTATGCCTCCAACTGCTCGGCGATGAAGGCCTGATGCTCCGGGCGCCAGGGCTGCAGCCGGTACTCGTTGAGCAACATGCGCATGTGGTGGCCCCACTGCGCCCAAGCCTCTTTGCTTACGTTCTCGTAGATGCGCTGGCCCAACTCGTTATCGAAGGGGGGCTCATCGAGACCTTCGGCTTCGCGGCCAAGCTTCACACACTTCACCATCCGGGGCATACGTCTGCGCTCCTTGATGGCGATTCTACCAGCCGGCGGGAAGGCAACACAGCCGGCAAGGCGAAATTTCAAATTTGAAATTTGAAATTGCCCGGCGTGCTCTGCGTTGAATTTTTATTGGGGCTGCGGTTTTTTTCGGCGGGGCGCGGGAGATGGGGGACAGGGAAGGTCTGCTAAAGCGAACTGAATTTTTCTTTGCACCGGGTCAATGCGGTCTACCAGGACCCGCACCCGTCCGCCCAGCCCGTACGTCGTGCGATGATGTTGGCCGATGATCTGCCGGGTGCTCTCGTGATACACGTAGCGGTCGCCGGTCAGCGTATCCAGCGGCACCAGGCCCTCGATGAACATATCCGTCAGTTCCACGAAAAAGCCAAACTTCGTGACGCTGACGATCAGACCGTCGAATTCCTTGCCCACATTGCCGGCCATGAATTCGGCCTTTTTCCACTCCAGGAGTTCGCGCTCGGCATCGGCGGCGCGGCGCTCGGCCTCGCTGGATTCCACGGCAATCTCGCGCAATTCTTCGCGTGCAATCACCTCGGCGGAACCGGCCCCGGCACGATGCATCCGGGGACTTTCGCGGGGAGCGCGGCCGGCGGGCTTGTTCTTGGCTGCCGGACGAGTCTGGGGCAAGCGGTCCGTCTCTTCCGCCTGCGGGGAGCGCGGTGAAGCCGCCTCCAGACTCTCCGGAACGCCCCGTCCAACATGGACCTTGCCCTGGGCGGTATACTCCACGTCTTCGGAGGATTCCCGCAGCACCTCTTTCAGGATGCGATGGACGGTCAGGTCCGGGTAGCGCCGGATGGGCGAGGTGAAATGCGTATAGATGGGCGCGGCCAGCGCGAAATGCCCCACGTTCTCTTCCGCGTACCGCGCCTGCTTCAGCGAGCGCAACATCAGGTACGAAAGAATGCGTTCTTCGGGAGTTCCCGCGACTTTTTTGGTGAGCTTCTGGTACATGCGCGGGGTGATGTGCACCCCCTGGGGAATCTCGATTTCGTGCCGCTGCTGGCCGCCCCGTCCGCCGCGGCCGTCGCGGCGCTGGGGCCGGCGGTCGTCGGTGTAACGGAAGCGCCGCACGGGAATGGGGCCCACGCCCAGCGAGTAGCCAAAGGCCGCCGCCACCTGCTCGAACTCGAGCACGCGGCGCGGCTCCGGCTTCTCATGGACGCGGTACAGCGAGGCAACTCCCTTGCCCGCCAGATAGCCGGCCACCGATTCATTGGCCGCCAGCATGAACTCCTCGATCAGGCGATGCGCGAAATTGCGCTCGGAGCGGGTGATGGCCTTCATCAGGCCGAACTCATCGAATGCGATCTCGGCTTCCGGCAGGTCAAAGTCGATAGCGCCCCGGCGCTCGCGCTGGCGGTTCAACAGCACGGCCAACTCGCGCATCAGCAGGAAATTTTCCGCCAGCGGAGCGTAGTGGCGGCATGCTTCCTGATTCCCTTCCAGGATGGCGTTCACCGCGGTGTAGGTCATGCGTTCGGCGGAGCGAATCACGCCGGGGCAGATTTCGTAACCCACCACCTCGCCCTGGTGGCTTATCTCCATCAGGCAGGAAAGGACCAGGCGGTCGCTGTGCGGCTGCAGCGAACAAATGCCGGTGGATAGCTCCGCCGGCAGCATGGGTACGGCGCGGCCGGGAAAGTACACGGAAGTGCCGCGCCGGCGCGCTGCTTCGTCCAGCGCGGAAAATTCGCTGACGTAATGCGCTACGTCGGCGATGTGCACCTGAAGCTGGTAGTTGCCGTCTTTCAGGCGCGCGGCGTAAACGGCGTCGTCAAAATCGCGCGCGGTTTCACCATCGATGGTCACCACCGGCAGCCGCCGAAAATCGCGGCGTCCGGCCAGCTCGCGCGCCGCCACGGACTGGGGAACGCGGCGCGCTTCCTCCAGCGCCTCGGGCGGGAAGCGGTGCGGCAGGTGGTGCTTGCGGATGATGATCTCCACATCCACGCCGAAATCGTCTTCCCGGCCCAGCACCTCAAGCACGCGGCCACGCGGGTTCTGCGTCGGCGCCGGCCAGGAGGTGATGGCGACGTCCACCACCATGCCCTCGAGACTATCGCCGTCCGCCGGCTTCCTCGGGCGGGCCTCCGGGCCGAGTATGCGATGCGGTGTCTCGCCATACGCCTCCGCGCCGCCAGGCTCCGCAGGCGTCTCCTGACCGCGCGGAATCACCACGTCCTGCTTGATCCTTTCGTCGATGGGAACCACGTAGTTATAGCGGGAGCCGTAATGGAAGGTTCCTACGATGGTTGGGTGGGCGTGGCCCGCGACGCTGAGGATGCGCCCCTCGCCGCGGCCATCGGCGCGCACCGCCGTCAGCTCCACCAGCACGCGGTCGCCATGCATGGCGCTGCCCACAGCCTGGGGATTGATGAAGACATCACCGGCAAGGCGGCTTTTCGCCGGTCCGCTTTCAGGAGTTACAAAGCCATAGCCATCGCGGTGCAGGCTGAAGCGGCCGGCGATGATGTCCTTGCCGGCGCAGTGCGGGAGCGAAAAACAGCCCCGCGCGCTTTCCACGAGTTCGCCGCGCCGCACCATGGCGCGCAGCCGCGCCGCCAATTCGCGGCGTTCGTTGCCGCGAACCCCCAGTTCGCGGACTAATTGCTTGAAGCCCGCCGATTGTTTCGGCTGACGCTCAAGATTACGCACGATGGAGGCGTCGTTGAGCATCGTTACATTCCTGATATAAGATATGCCAACTGGGTGAGGAGAGTCTCCACCAAGGAGGGCCGGCTCCACTCTTTCCCCAGCCGCGTTCCCGGAAGGAAACGCGGAGCCAGAACGGCGACTCTGATTCCAGCAGTGGCGCGGAAAGCTTGCTATGCTGTTATTAGCCGCGGAGGATGTTTTGGCCACCGGGAGGCGAGGGGAAAGACCCGGTCCAAGGTCTTCCAAAAGGAAAGGATGCTAAGCCAACATGTGGAAACCGACGAACCCAGGATTGACTCCAACCCCAGAACCACAACGTCCGGCAACGCCTGGCGCGGTCACCCCCGGCGTGAGCGCGCTCGATTCCGCTGCCGCGGGGCCTTTACGCAGCCCGCTCCCGAACAGCCAGGACCAGGCAACCATAGGCAAATCTCTGGTCATCAAGGGCGAAGTCAGCGGCAGCGAGTCGCTCTATATCGACGGCCGCGTAGAAGGTTCCATCAACTTGGCGGGCAACCGGGTCACGGTTGGCCGCAACGGAATCGTGGCCGCCAACATCTCCGCGCGCGAGATTATTGTATTGGGCAAAGTGCGGGGCAATATCGCGGCCAGCGACCGCGTCGATATTCGCAATGAGGGCTCCCTCACGGGAGACGTCGTGGCCCAGCGCATTTCGATAGAAGACGGCGCGTTTTTCAAGGGCGGGATCGATATCCGCAAGCCGGGACAGAAAGTCAACGGCGATAGCAAGATCGAGCCGATCGAACAACCTGCCGCCACCGGCACCACGAACCGGCCGTAGTAGAAGATGCCGTGGCGGGGACCCCGGCAAGTTTGCCGCAGATTCACCCAGATCGACGTAGAGAGAACGAAGCGCACATGCTGGTTCACTTAGGCGTCAATCGGCGCTAACCGGCGGACAACGTTCGTGGTTCGGGGAAGGGCGGCATCACGATCTCTGTAGAATCTCCCGCGGCAGCGCTGACTTGGTGAACCACAACCCGATTGCTACTGCCGCCGCCCAGGTGACGGAGATCAATCCCAAGGCCGCCAGATCGGCCCAGCGGCTGCCGTTCATTGGAACCACGGCCGCCACGAAGCAACCGGCGATGCCGGCAAAGGCGGCCGTGCTGAGCGCTTTCAGCAATTCCTTCCACGGCATCGCGCCCGCCGGCACCAGGCGGTTATGATGCAGGAGAGCCGCCAGGGTGATGGTATGCGCCGCAATGCCAATATCCGAAGCGATGGCCAGGCCCACGACTCCGAACTTATGGAACAGCGACCGGTACACCACCAACGAGGCCAGGGTGATGACCCATCCCGCCGCCATGGGCGTAATGGTGTCACTGGCGGCATAGAACGCACGCGCATACAAGCCCTGTGCCGACCAGAAGACGAGTGAAAGCGAGAACCAGAACAGAAAGACCGCCGTTTCCCGCGAGTCGTTGAAGCTGAAATGGCCGCGCTGGAAGGCCAAATCGACGATCGGCAGCGCTGCCGCCATCATCCAGGCGGCCACCAGGAACGAGGCGGCGCTCACGCGATAGATGGAGCGGGTGACGGTGGTGCGAAACTCATCCAGGCGCTGGCTCCCGAACAGGTTGGCGAAAAACGGCAGTGCGGCCTGGCCGACTGCCTGTCCCAGGACGGCAATGGGCACGGCCATCAGGCGCTTGGCATAGTTCAGGCGCGTGATGTCTCCGGCGCCATGGGAGGCGAAATAGCGCATGATCCAATCGTCCGCCGCCACCAGCGTCACCCCTAGCATCAGCGGCACCGACATCCATAGCCATTCCTTGAATCCCGGATGGGAAATCTGGAACGAGGGACGGTAGCCGATGCCGGTGCGGCGCGCGCCGATCGCATTGATCAGGAACGGACCCAAAAACGCGCCTGCCAATGCGCCATAAACCAGCGAGTCGATGCCATAGCGGCGTCCCAGCAGGACGCCCCCGAAGATAATCCCCAGGTTGTAAATAAGCGGCGCCAGCGCCGGCACCAGAAACATCCGCCGCGATAACAGCACCGCCGAGACGACTCCGCCAATTACGAAGAAAAGCTGACCGGGCAGCAGAATCCGGGTCATGTAAACGCACAGCCGCACCTGCTCCGGGCTGAAGCCTTTGAACCAATGCCGGGTGAAGGGCGGCGCCAGTACCTCGCCGGCGGCAATCATCAGCAGCATGACCACCGACATCACGGTGATCACGATCGAGAAGGTGCGCCGCGCTTCCGCCTCGCGCCCTTCCGCCGTGTAACGGGTAAAGATGGAAATAAAGGTGATGGAGGCCGTGCCGCCGGCCAATAGATAGTTGATGTAGTCGGGCAGGGTAAACGCCGCGACGTAAGCGTCGGTGCGCAAACCCGCGCCAAACGCCCAGGCAATGTAAGTCTCGCGCAGAAATCCAATGACGCGGGAGAGCGCGATTGCTCCCACCAGCAACGCGGTGGCGGAGCGCGCCGTGTGCTCGTGCGACGGCCGCAAAAAGCGCGCCGCCCGCCACCACCGCGCGGGAGCAGCTACTTGGCCGGAATCATCCACTGCTGGATTCTAGCAAGGAAGCGTCGTTGGCCGCCCGTCTTTGGCTGTCGGCTCCCGGCCGTCGGCCGTCGCCCGGAAAAACCTGGAACGCAGTTGGACGCAGAGGAGACTTTGAACGAGGTAATTCCCTTGTTCCTTTCGGGCTTCCTCTGCGCCTGCCCCGGGCGCCTGTCCCGGCCCCGCCCTGGATGCCGTGGGTCTTTTGTGTCCTCGGCGTTCGTTTTTCCCCTGCCAGTTGCGATTCTGGGTGTTCTGGCCGAAGGCCGAAGACCGGCGGCCTGAGACCGAGGCCGATTCCGTTTTATACTTCCTTAACGGGGGTGACCCGTCATGGGGGTCGAGACAATTTCGCTGGAGCACGAGGGCAATCCCTGGGAATCGCAAGCGGCCCGTTTCGATCTGGCCGCCAGGAAACTGAACCTGGACGAGGGTCTGTGGAAGATTCTGCGGTTTCCCAACCGGGAGATCATCGTTCACATTCCGGTCCAGATGGATAGCGGCCGGATCGACGTCTTTACCGGCTTTCGTGTGCAGCACAACATCGCCCGCGGACCGGCCAAGGGAGGAATTCGCTACGGCCCCGATGTCACGCTGGACGAGGTGCGGGCCTTGGCGAGCTGGATGACCTGGAAGTGCGCGGTAGTCAACATCCCCTTTGGGGGCGCGAAGGGAGGGGTGATTTGCGACCCCAAAACCATGTCCCTGGGGGAGCTGGAACGTATGACCCGCCGCTACACCGCCGAGTTGATGGAATTTATCGGGCCGGAAAAGGACGTGCCCGCGCCCGACATGAACACCAATGAGCAGGTGATGGCCTGGATGATGGACACCTACTCGATGCACATGCGCCAGACCGTGACCGCAGTGGTCACCGGCAAGCCCGTGGCCCTGGGCGGCTCCGCCGGGCGGCTGGCCGCCACCGGCCGGGGAGTCATGATCGTTTGCGATGAAGCCCTCAAGGCGCTCAACCTGGCCCGCGAAGATACCCGCGTCGTCGTGCAGGGCTTCGGCAATGTGGGATCGCATAGCGCCCGCCTGATGTACGAAGCGGGTTATAAGATCACCGGCATTGCCGAGATTGACGGCGGCCTTTATAACGAGCATGGCATCGATATCGACGCGCTGAGCGAATACAAGAGCAAGAACCAGACCATCCACGGATTCCCGGAAGCGGAACGCGCCAACAGCGGCGAATTGTTCACCAGCGCCTGCGAGGTCCTGGTGCCGGCGGCGGTCGAGAACGTCATTACCAGCAAGAATGCCGCGCGCATCCAGGCCCGCATCATTGCCGAAGGCGCCAATGGCCCCACCACCGCCGCGGCAGACGATATTCTCATGGATAAGGGAGTCTTCGTGATCCCCGATATTCTGGCCAATGCCGGCGGCGTGACCACCAGCTATTTCGAGTGGGTGCAAGACCGCCAAGGCTACTTCTGGCGGGAGTCGGTGGTCAACGAACACTTGGAACACATCATGCGCAGCTCGTTCGCGGCGGTGGTCAGCTATGCGGAAACGCACCGGGTGAACAATCGCATCGCCGCTTATATGCTGGCTATCGACCGGGTGGCCGCGGCCATCACCTTGCGCGGAATTTACGCCTGAAATCCTTCCGGGTAAGACGTTGCTTATCGCCGGACCCTGGGGGATAATGGCGGCTGGAAGCGTCTGGCCAGCGGGGGGAAACGGGTGCGGTGGACGGCTGGCTGCCACACAGCCGGCCAACCGCCAGGGGTGCGTGGGATCGTGTGAACTTGCCCAACTACATTACGCTGACGCGTATTTTCAGCGTTCCAGTGCTGATCTGGATTCTCTCCAGCCACCGGTTCAGCGGCGGCCATGGCGAACGTGAGCTGCTCGCCTCCGGCTTGGTGATCGCGGCTTCGATCACCGACGGCATCGACGGCTATTTGGCCCGCAAACGCGGCCAGATCACGACCTTGGGGATGCTGCTCGACCCGCTGGCCGATAAGCTGATGGTCACTGCGGCTTACATCACGCTGGTGCAGTTTAATCCGGCGATGGTGCCGGCGTGGATCGCGGTCCTGGTAATCGCGCGCGAGTTTCTGGTCAGCGGATTGCGCACCATCGCCGCTTCGGAAGGCTTCACCATTGATGCCAGCGATCTGGGCAAGCTCAAGATGGTGGTGCAGATCGTCTCCGTGGTGGCCGCTATTCTCGATCACCAGTGGTGGCAGTGGACGGTGGGGCGTTTCGTGCTCGATATTCACTTGATTGCGCACATGGCGATCTGGTTCATGGTGGCCATCTCGCTGGTTTCGGCCATAGACTACTTCGCTGCTTTTTGGTCCAAGATCGACCGCACGGCCACCTCCCGCCGCCGCAAGCGGGCCTTTATTCTCAGCCGGCCGAAAAAGTTCGGGGTGGCGCCGGCGCACATGCAGCCGCGGGAAGAAAAATGACCGCCATGAGCGCGGCAGATGCCAAAACGTCAGTATCCTGCCAGTATTCGGAGGAGGAACGCTCGCTGCTGTTGGCGCTGGCGCACCGGGTGATCGGGGCCGCGCTGGCCGGCGGCGAGGTGGATACGGCCGCGCCCACGGAACATCTGGCGCAATTGCGTGGCGCCTTTACCACCTTGCATCTGGCCGGACAACTGCGCGGCTGCGTGGGCTTTGTAGCGCCCATTTACCCGCTCTATCGGACCGTGGCGGAAACCGCGCTCGCCGCCGCCTTCCACGACGCGCGGTTTTCTCCGGTGACCAGCGAAGAAGCCCCGCGCCTTACGGTCGAGATCAGCGTGCTCTCGCCGCTATTCCCCATTGCGGCCGAGGAAGTTGAGGTCGGCAAGCACGGATTGGTCGTAAGCATGGCCGGACGCCGGGGACTGCTGCTGCCGCAGGTGCCGGCCGAGCACGGCTGGGACCGGCTGACGTTTCTGGGGCAGACTTGCTTGAAAGCCGGCCTGCCCCCTGATGCCTGGAAAATGGGCGCTGCCATCGAAGCTTTCGTGGCCGAAGTGTTCGGAGAAAAACCGTAGCGGCGCTTCAGTTTACTGGCGTTCGGAACACGCGCGCCACCGGCGCAGGGACCGCCGGTATAGCCGCCAGCAGCACCCGGACGATATTTCCCGCAACTTCGATTTTGGGATTCATCTTTCGGACACAGCGGCGGCACAGCCACAGCGAGCCGGTTTTCAGCTTACGCGTGCCGGCCTTGTCGCCCAGTTCGACTTCGATCCTAAACAGCTTTCCTTCGTCTTCGTGCCGGATAGCCTGACAGGCCGGATTGGCGCAGCGGGCAGCCATCGTCAACTTCCTTCGCGCGGTGCGGAAGCTTCGGCCACATTAGGAAGCCTTTAGGAAACTTGCATCAAGCACGGCTTGGGCCCGCTTTCCACCGCTGGAAAATCTGCCGCCTCATGTGGAAGCATTCGCGCTGCCAAAGCGGCCTGCCCGCAAGCCGGCGTGCGCCTGCCGGTAACCAAAAGACCCGTTTACGCCCCGCCGGGCATTTATGAACCTTTTAGGAGCTTTTTCGCAAAGATTTATGGCTTCCGAAATCAAACCAAGTAGCCGTCGAAAGTACCGTGGCGGCTGGAGGAGGTTGCAATGAAGCAGTATTTCGGTAAGCTCATCGGTCTCACGATGTTGTTGGCATTGGGGTCGCCGGTTTTTGCCGCTTCGGCCGGCGGCGCCGGGCAGACATTGACCGGCACCGTGTCTTGCGCATGGAAAGTTGCCGGGCAATATTCGTGCCGCAGAGGACAGACCCGTATGACCTGCACCCTGGCATGCGTACAGCAAGGCTCCGGCTATGAACTCCTGGTGAATGGAAACACGGGTTACCTGCTGGCGGGCGACACCTCCAAGCTCGGCCGCTTTGCCGGTGGTCCCGCAACCGTGACCGGAGAATTGGCGCCCAGCGGGAACAGAATAATTGTCGAGTCCGTTTCCAAGGCTGAAAAGATAATGCCGGTCGCATTAGAAGCCCAGCCGGCAGCCGATGCGCCGATTGCCTCGGCAAAATAGGCATGGCGCCCGCCGATCCCGTGCGGCGGGACCGCTCACGCGGGTGACGAAGTTTAAGTTCGAAGGACGCCCCGGCGGCGGGCCCCCTCATCCTCGCCGCCGGGCAACGTCCCGCCGCTAGTCAGCCACGTCTGAATTCCCGATTGCTCTCGCGCCGGCTGCCGGAAAGCTGCATTTTTCCTCTCAACTCTGCGACAATCCTTCCCAGGTCTTCATGGGCAAACTTCGAATCATTGCCGCCCTGCTGCTTCTGTCTCCGTCCCTGGGCTGGGGCTGGGGACGCGAAGGGCACCGCATTATCGCCATGGTTGCAGAACAACACTTGAGCCCGGCCGCCAATGTCATGGTGCAATCGTTGCTCGGGAATAAGCGCCTGGATTCGATTGCGTCCTGGGCGGACGACCTGCGCGAGAAACACCCGGAGACCGGCCCTTGGCATTACGTCAACATTCCCCTCGGCGGCAGATACGATGCCCGCCGGGATTGCCCGCCGCCAAGAAGCTGTGTGGTCGAAAAGATCACGGAGTTCTCGCTGGTGCTTAGGGACAAGACGGCTTCGCGCAGAGAGCGGGCGGAGGCGCTGAAGTTTATCGTCCACTTTGTGGGCGACATCCACCAGCCGCTGCACACGGTGGGCGAGGAGCAGGACGGCAACGACATTCGCGTGCGCTTCCTCGGCCATAGTCTCTGCGGGCCTTACGACTGCAACCTGCACGGGGTCTGGGATACCAGCATGATCCTGCACGCCGGTCTGCGGACGGACGAGTACGCCGAACGGCTGGAAGAATTGATCGAACAACAGCACTTGGCAGCCCAGAGCGGCGGCACGCCCGAGCAATGGGCGAATGAAGCGACAAAAATGGCAAGGTCGGCCTGGGTGCGGGATGGCACGGACCTGGACGAAGAATATTACCGCCGGGAAATCATCGTCGTGAACTGGCAACTGGCCCGCGCCGGATTAAGGCTGGCGAAGCTATTGAACGATGCGTCGGGGAATTAAATCCTCTCGCAGAGCTGAACCGAACAGCGCAAGCCGCCGCACATGATATCGGCGGCATAGCGCAGTAAGCTGTTCCCGGTGCGTCATCGCAAATCTCCAGCAGGATAATCCGTATCCTGGTCGCCGGTCGTTCGCGGGAAGCGGGGGGCATAGCCGCAACCGGCAGCGTTAGTGTTTCCTAACCCGCGCTCTCCCCATATCCATGGTTGATGGCAATTCGTTTGCATTCCCCGGTAGAGGGGCAGAGTGGATTAGTTTGACCACATCGAGCATTGGCGCCGGCCGGCGCCGGATTCAATCCATGATTGTAGCCGGCTGACGCGTTGGGCACATTGGGAGTAGAGGGGCGAAAATGCTGACGGAGCGCGAAGTTCTAAGCCGTCAAAAAGCGGGGGTCAAACTGGGGCAGCAGACCGGCCAGGCTGCGGCCACGCTGCGCATTGGAGTCCTGAGCAGTTTCGGTATCGAAATGATGGCGCCGTTCCTGCGGGAGCGGTTCCACCATTTGGGCGATTCCATCTCGCTCTATTTCGGGCCGTTCGGGCAAATCACGCAGGAAATGTTGAATCCGGACTCCGGGCTTTACCGCTTCCAGCCGGACCTCGTGCTGGCCGTGGTTGCCGCGGAGGACCTGCTTGCGCCCTTGCTGGAACTGACTGTTTCGGGTGGACCGGAAGCCGAAGCCCTCCTCGCCGCCCGCGTCGACGAGTTACGGAACGGAGTGAACGCCTTGCTGAACGCCCGCCCCGGATGCACGTGTTATCTGGCCGCGCTCAGCCAGGGGCAAATCCCGGCGCCCAATATTCTTGACACCGTTGCTCCCCTGCGCGGCCAGTGCGCGTTCCAGCACTTCCGGGAGCAGGTCCGGAAGCTCCCGGCCGGGTTTTCCCGCCTGGTGCTGATCGACTGGGACTGGCATACCGCTGGCGATGGGGCGAGCCAATACCATGACGACCGGCTCTGGTATCTCGCCCGCATGCGCCTGAACGCGCGCGGGATGGCGGAGCTAAGCCGGCTGCTGGCGCGCCACGTGGCCGCCTTTCGCGAATCCGCCAAAAAGGTGATTGTTGCCGACCTGGACAACACCCTTTGGGGAGGAGTGGTTGGCGAGGCGGGCTTGGCCGGCATTACGCTCGGGCAGGATGGCGTGGGACGAGCCTTCAAAGATTTTCAACGCGCCCTGCTGGCCTATCGCGAAACCGGCGTGCTGCTGGCGCTGTGCAGCAAGAACAACCCCGCCGATGCCTGGGAGGTATTCGACCGGCACCCCGAAATGGCCCTCAAGCGAAACCATTTTGCCGCCGCCAGAATCAATTGGACCGACAAGGCGCAGAACATCCGGGAAATGGCGGAAGAGCTGAACCTCGGCCTGGACAGTTTTGTGTTTCTGGACGACAACCCGGTGGAACGCGATTGGGTCAGGAGCGCCCTGCCCCAGGTTGCCGTGCCCGAACTGCCGGCCGATCCCGCGGAGCGTCCGCGCTTTCTGCGGGAGCTCGAACTGTTCGACAAAATACGCCTCACCGGCGAAGACCGGCTGCGCGCCGAAGCTTATGCCGCGCAGGCCCAACGGGCCGGGTTGCGCGCCGGATCGAATTCGCTGGAAGACTTTCTGGCCTCACTCGAGCAGGTGATCACCATTGATCCCGTCGATGACGCCACGCTGGGCCGGGCGGCCCAAATGTGCCAGCGCACCAATCAGTTCAACCTCACCACGCGGCGCTATACCATCGCCGACCTGGAACGCCTGCGGCAGAATCCACAATGGGAGCTTCATGCGGTGGCCGTGCGCGACCGTTACGGGGATAACGGCATTGTCGGATTGGCCATGCTTCACTTCGAGGGCCGGCAAGCCGAAATCGATACCCTTTTGCTGAGCTGCCGCGTTCTAGGACGAAAAGTGGAAGATGCGCTGCTTTCTCACTTGTCACAACGCGCTGCTGCGCGGGGCGTTGCGCGGTTGTACGGCCTCTACGCGCCGACCGCCAAGAATTCTCAAGTGGCCGATTTCTATCCCTCCCGGGGCTTTCAGCCCGCCGGAGAAGGAAGGTTTGCGGTCGATCTGGTTGCGAACTTCATTCCCCCGGCGCCGGGGGACCCATCGGAGGTTTCCGCTCATGCGTGAACGCATTAAGAATGTTATGGCGGAGCTGTGGGGCCTTCCCGTACAGCAGATTCCCGACAACGCTTCGCCGGACGTGCTGGCGCAGTGGGATTCCATCGCCCACCTGCAGCTCCTGCTGGCGCTGGAGATGGAATTCGAGGTTCAGTTTCCCAGCGAAGAGATGGGGAAACTGTTGTCTCTCGATACTTTGGAAAACCATCTGGCCGCCCGCGTGGCGACCGCGTGATTTAGGGAGTGCATCATGACGCAGACGGCGATCATGCCCACGCTCATTCGCCTGATGGCGGAACAGTTTGGAATGGAGCCGGGCCAGATTACCGCGGATAGCAGGATTGCGGAGTTTACGCGGTACAACGACTGGAATCCCGGAACTCACCTCGGCCTGTTGATTCGCCTCGAGGAAGAGTTCGGCGTCCAACTGGATGAAGCGGCGGGGCTGGCCGGCAGTGTCGCGGAGATCGCGGCCGCCATCGAGCAGGCGCAAACGCGGAGCCTGCCATGAGCAAGCCGGTCGCATTGACCTATGGCCGCTGCCAGATCCATGCCCTGGTGGACTCCTTTAACGATCTTCCCGGACTGGCGGATGCCTACGAGTGGGTGCGCACCAACCCGGAAACCACAGAATCCGAGCCGGCGCTCTCTCCCGATACTCTCCGGCGGTGCGAGATTTTCTTCCTGCAAATTCCCATGACCCGTGAGGAGCCCGGCTTTGTAAACGCGCTGCCCGCGCGTTGCCGCGTGATTCGCGTTCCTTTTGTCTATTGCCCGGTCCTGTGGCCGCAACGATGTGTCGATAAACGCGAATACGATCACGCCAAGTATACGGTTCCTCCCTTCTTCGGGGATCGGGTTATGGACGAACTGATGGCGCGCGGCGGAAACGAAGACGAAATTCTGGACCGCTACTTTTCCGCGGATCTTGCCGCCCGCTTCAAAGTCGAGCGCGTGATGGCCTACTGGGAGCGGGCGATGAAGGAGATCGATTCGCGCTGCGACATTCCGGTCGCTCCCTTTATCCTCCGTCATTTTCAGACGCGAAGGCTGTTCACTTGCGAATACCATTGCACCGGCGAGCTCTTGCTGGCCTTGGCCATCCCCATGCTTGAGATGGCCTGGGGCGGAGGCCTGCCGTGGCCGCAGGTGGAGTTCGCCACGCTTGGACGGCTTGTGTTTAACGATGTACCCGTTCATCCCAGCCTGGCCCGGGCTCTGAAGCTGGAATGGTACCGCGGCGATCTGCCGTATCGGCTCGATCAGCAGGGGTATTTTCTCATGCGCGATTACATGCGCAAGTACATCCGCCACGAGTGCTGAGACATGAGCCGCACCGCGCCATCGATGACCGCCACGGAGTATGAATGCGCGCCCGGGGCGCAAACCTCCGAAACCGAAAACCAAACCTCCGCAATCCTCGCCAAGTACGCCCGAGCCATCCAACTGCACGCGCAGGGACACTCGAACCAGGCTCTGGCGCTCCTCTCCGAGTGCGTTCTCGCGGCAGAGTCCGATGCCGAATTGTGGGTTGATTGGGCGGCGCTGGTGCTGGCCGCGCGCCGCGATACGCATCTGGCGGAGCAGGCCTTGCGGCGTGCCATGGTTTTGGCTCCGAATCGATTTCGGGCGCCGGCCAGCCTGGGGGGCCTGCTGGTTTCCCTCGGACGCGTGCCGGAAGCGATTCCTTATCTGCAGCGCAGTCTGGATATCCTGGATCGCGGGGCGGGAAGACGGCCGGCCGCCGGCTTTGCCGGTCCCGGCCCGGTGCGGGTGGCCGCTCACCAGCAGGCGCGGCTTGCGGTTCTGCAAAAGCTTCCCGAGGAGGCGTCCAGGATCAAGTGGTATCACCGCATCGATCTTGGCGGAGGCGTGATCACGCGCGGCTCCGGGCGATTCGAAGCCGGCCTCACGAATCTCCACATTCCTGAAACTCTCGAAGGATGGAGCGTGCTCGACATCGGCGCCTGGGATGGTGCCATGGCCTTCGAGGCGGAGAGACGCGGTGCCCGGCGCGTTCTGGCCACGGATGGCTTTGCCTGGAAAGGCCGGATGCCCCATGCCTCCAAAGCCGGGTTCGATCTCGCTTGCCTGGCCCTCGGCTCCCGAGTGGAAAGCAGGATCGCCGGCCTGGCGGAGATGTCCCCGGAGGAGATCGGCCGCTTTGATCTGGTGTTTCTCCTCGATCCCGTCTACGACTTGCGCGATCCGCTCGCGGACCTCCGCAAAGTTTTCGCGTTTACCGGTAAGCTCTTGATTCTCCGCACGCCGGTGGATTTGAGTGGTGTGGAACGTCCCGCCTTGGCTTTCCATCCTCATAGGGAATTTGCCCAAGGACCATCGAACTGGTGGACGCCCAATCCCAGCGGGGTGCTGGCCATGCTGAAGAGCGTTGGTTTCCGCCACTCCCAGGTGGTCGCGGCCGGCTCTCCGGAGAACGAAGACCTGCTGCTTTGCGGCCATCGGCCGAGCATTGTGGTTCACGCTACGCCCTAACCCGGATTATTCATGAATACGGGGCGAATGCGCGAGATTTGGTGGAAGCACCGGGCTTATGGTTTTTCAAATTTTATCTTGTAGCGGGCCAAAATTCTCCGCACCGGTGGAAGAGCGGGGCTTCAGCCCCGCGTCAGAGCGCTAGCTGGCCCGGGGCCTTTAGGCCCGGTGTATGCTGTTTCGGGCGGCTCTGGCAGGGCGGCCCCACCAATCATCTTATTCGCGGTGCCGTCGATTACAAGCGGCACGCCCCAAGCGTAAGCCTGGGGTGGGCGTTGGGGAGAGAAGCCCCAGCCCGCGTAGCGAGCGTGAGAACCATTCCGGAGGCATCCAGGCTGGGCCACAGTCTCTCAGACCGCCCACCCCTTCTCGGCCGGCAACCTCCAATTTAATTGTTGAAGAACCTTTAGCCCGGTGATAAGGGCGCTGAGAGCAGGGCGCTTTAGCGCTGGTGGACCGGGGCTAAAGCCCTGACACGGCGTCGTCCGGGTTCGCCGGTCCTGCCGCGCGGGACCGGCGCTTCCACCCTGGCGGACGTTTACGCGATGGCGTGGAAATCCTCATGAATAATCCGCCCTGAAGATTCCATTCCTTGCGGTTGCCGGTCCTGCCGCGGCCAGTTCGCTGGCGGCAGAGCGCCAGGGACGGAGCACAAGCGGCAAGCTCCGCCAACGTGGAACGTGAAACGAAAAACGTGAAACGGGAATTCTGGCGGAGGGAGAGGGATTCGAACCCCCGGTACGGTTTCCCGTACAGCGGTTTTCAAGTTAGAGACCGCCCTGCCCATGTTGCGTGGAATCCGTCAGTTAGCCTCAGCATAAGTGCTGCTGTTCGAGTGAATTTGGGAATTCGGTGACAGACGGGCCGTATTCCTGTTGGAGAATATCCCGCTACCGCGGTGCTACTTCCCCCCAGCAATTCCGCAACCTGCCGCCAAAGCATTGGCAGCTTCGTTTCAAGGTACTTTCTTGCCTCAATCCGCATAGACTACTTCTTGATTTTTGGTCACATGCTCGCGGAAGTAGGGATTCTTGATGGCTGATTCCTCCACCAGGTCCACCGGGTGGCCAAACAGGCGCTGGAGAGCCTCCAGCAGACCAAAATACGCGTCGGCGTATGTGCCTGCCGGCAACGGCTCAAATTCGACCAGGAAATCAAAGTCGCTTCGCTCGGGATCGAATTCCTGTCGCAGCGCTGAACCGAAAAGCGCAAGCCGTCGCACGTGGTATTGGCGACACAACTCGGTGAGCTGTTCACGGTGCTGTTCGACCGTGTGTGTCATGCCAGTCTCCATCAAAATGATACCGCACCCAGTCCTTGAACGGAGATCTCACGGCTGTCGTTCCTTGGCCTGCCAAGAGCGCGCATTTCGCAGTCTTGCCGGCAGGCCAAGTCGTGAAGCCCAGCATGTTGGCAGCGGCAATAACCTCACCGTCCGCTCGTTACCCGCCCGGGCCCATTCGGGCGCTCTCAGCACGCCACCGCCGCCCGCTCTTTCGCCGCCGCCCACGCCGCCCGAATTTTTTCCCAAAAACCTCTTGACAACCACCTTCCCTGTCATTACGATTGTATCGTAACATATCGTTATATGTTACGATATGTAAGGACGCATATGAGCGCGAACGGGAATTCCGGCGGGCCCATGGCCCGGCCCGGCCCAGCCACGGCGGCGCCGCAGCCGCCCGGAATCACCTGCGCTCCGGCGAAGCTCCCGGCATCCCGCTCCCGCTTTGCCGCCCCGCCGCAAACCCGTGGCTCCAAACCGGCCCTCAGGATATCCCGCAAGCTGCAAAACGCGAATCGCTCGCTGCCAGCAACGGTTTCGCAATCCGCCGGCCGCGGCCAGGTTTCCGCAAGCCTAAGAATTCAAGACGCTTCTGAAACCCGCAGGGTCCGCATGCCGGGCAAGATGCTCATTTTCACCGGGCAAGGTGATCATGATATTTGGGCAAGATGCTCATGAAAATTCGCAAGGCGATCATGGTTTTGGGCCAAGGGGCTCATCAAAAATGCCAAGGTGATCAAGGCCGGCAGCCGGTAGATCGAGACCGGTAGCGATCCGGCCAACCTCGAACCCGCGCCTCCCCCAGGGGAAGCGGCCGGAAGTTATTTGACAACTGAATAAAAAGCACCAGGCGCCAGGCATCAAGCTCCAACTCGCGGCACCCCAGCGGAGGTTGATAATGTTGGAAGGCTGCCAACCATGGTGGCCTTCCCGCACCTCGGCTTCCCCCGAGCGCTTTCTAACGCGTAACCTGCCCCGTGCCTGCCCCGGGTCCACCGTGGATGCCGTGGCAGCGGGGCTGTCCCCCGACTTCCTGTCCGGGGCAGGCGGGACAGCCTGATCTGCGCGATTATGGATTCGTTGCTGAAAGCGTCCGGGTATCACGGAATCCCACAACGACAATCAAGACGGCAGTCTTTCAAGCACCGGGCTTGTTCTTTTCGGCAATGGCGCGCAGCAACCGGACTGCATACCGGTCCTTCTCTCTGCCCAGTGCTTCTTTCGCCACGATCAACGTATCCAGATCAAGAATGCGGATGGGGCCAAACGACATCCTGAATTCCACCGAGTGCTTGCATGCGGCATCGTAATCCCCCACGCCGAGCACTTCGCCCAGGCAATCGAGGGTGCCGAGATCGGTGTGGAGATAAAGATTCTTCAGGCTGGCACACAATTCCTCGGTGAGTTCGAAGGGAATGTGATTGGGCGTAAACCGATGCCAGGGGTGCAGATCTCCTACCGCGGCTTCAAGCCGGCGAAGGTTGGCCGCGCCGAGGCGGCAACAGATGTCCAGGTCGAGGGTGACCAGGGGTACTCCGTGAATGACGCCGCAGACGCCACCAATGACCACGAATTCAACCGCCTGTTGATGGAGGCGTTCGAGGAGAGCCTTTTCATTCTGGGGCATCGGGATTCTCTTGCCGCGCGGCCTCAATTTCCAGAATCAAATCGAGTACTCCCTGGTGATCGTCCAACCTCTGCTCGGGAGTCTTCCGGAGCGCCTCTTCGACCAGAGACATGTCGAAGCCGAATTCATGTGCCGCCCGCCATGCCGGACCCGCCCCCGGTGGGCAATGATACGCGCAATCTGTAGCGCCTCCGCCCTCTTGGCGGCGCAACTCGGGGAGCGTCTCCCGGTGCTGTTCGGTCTGCCGCGTCATTGCAAATCCCCAGCAAGATGATACCGCACTAACGCTGCTCTCAGCTCGCGGCCGTCGGCTTTCGGCCATTGCCCGCTTGCCTGATAGCTAACCGCCAACGTGGAACGTGAAACGGGGAACGGTCTTTGTTCGGCTCGGTGCCCAATGTTTGATGCTCGGAGCTGTCTTCGGGAACGTGGAACGTGAAACGAAAAACGTGAAACGGTGCAGTGGCGGAGGGAGAGGGATTCGAACCCCCGGTACGGTTTCCCGTACAGCGGTTTTCAAGACCGCCCGTTTCGACCGCTCACGCATCCCTCCGCAGAAAAACAAGGGAGCGTGTCCTTAGTTGCCCTCAGTGTACAACAGGCCCCACGCTGACGCCGGATCAAACGTAGAGATTGACCTGATGCGGATATTGTGCGCCCAGCATATTGGCATAGAACCAATACTGCGTGGCGGCGTGGCTGGTTGGCGGCAGACCGCCGGAAAGCCGGATTACGTTTTCCGGACTCAGATCCGTGACCTGGTCCGGCCCGCTTCGGCTTCCCGAGGCCTCCAGCGCCTTTGCCCCGCCCCAGGATGAATCATCGGAAACGGAGGAGACGGACCCCGTGTAACCATCGGTGTCGCCAACCGCGCCGTTGCGCGGTGTAAGCGCGCGGCTCACCGGCACCAGGCTGGTGCAGGAAGCCGCCTCCTCCACTGGAAGATGGTTGTCGCCCGAAACCCCAAGCAGTCTCGTTGTCATGGCCCCTAGCCCCGCTACCTAGGACCATCGGCCACGATGCGCCAGTCGTTTAGTAAAAAACGCCGCCCGAACGGCGGCGCTAGGCAAGTTTTGCCGGGTGCCGGCTATGCCATCCTGCGGCCGCAGGGGCCGTTGCCGGCTGCGAAGACAGACGTGAACGCAGAGGCCGCAAAGGCCGCAGAGAACGCAAAGGAATCAAGGGAGAATCTTGAAAGTTCCAGTATGTCCCCCGCGCCGAGTGCGTCGCTTCTGCTCGCCTTGTTTCCTCTGCGGCCTCTGCGTCCTTCGCGTTCCCTTCTTGGTATGTGGCGCTCAGAACTTGTAACCGAACCCGAACGAAATCACGGGGTAGAACTGAAACGCCGAAATGCTGTTATTCAGCTTCGTTTGCTCGCTCGCGATGTTGGCCTGAACCGTGGAATCGGTAGCCACATTCAGCGGGTTCTTGCAAGTCGCCGTTCCATTGATGCAAACCGTTCCGCTGGTGAGAGCCAGTTTAACGTCCGGAGAGCCTTGGTACACGAATCCGCCTTCCACCGAAAAGGTCAGGTGGCGATGGCTGCGTGGA